>Ga0164308_10000673_pt1 | contig 18497 bp, 7 predicted proteins | sample Whisoiple_246_MG_FD_109983 | JGI IMG/M metagenome (GOLD analysis project Ga0164308, IMG submission 109983) | Soil microbial communities amended with fresh organic matter from upstate New York, USA - Whitman soil sample_246_MG | ecosystem: Environmental > Terrestrial > Soil > Unclassified >...
ATGAACGGGTGAGGAATGGACTCCCAGACGATCCGCACGGCGCTCGGCACTCTCCAGGCGATACCAGATTCGAACGAGGCGTGGACGGCACTTCGGGATGCCGCAAAAGCGAGTGGCGGCGACCTGTCGACCGATGAGCTGTTGCGGCTGCTCGACTCCGCGCGTGACAAGCATGAAAGCCGCGGTGAATGGGCCGCGGTGGCAGGCATTCTCGACATCGCGTCGCAGGTCACCGAAAACACGCCCCGTGAAGCGGATGCGCTGACCGCGCAGGCGAAAGTTCTCGGCAACGAGATGTTCGACGACGACGGCGCGGCCGTTTGTTATCTGCGTCTGCTGGAGATCGATCCCGGCAACTCCGTAGCCAAGGCGGCCATCGCGGAGAGCGAAAACAAGCGCCAGCGTTTCGCCGAGCTCGCCGCCACCTACGCGACCGAAGCCGAGCAAGCGTCGGACGACGTGTACAAGAGCTCGATGCTGATGCGCGCGGCCGAGATGGAGGTGCGCTACGGCGGGCAGAGTCTGGGCCTGGAAACCGCGGTCGAGCGCTTGGAACAAGCCGTGCGGCTGGATCCGACGAACGAGCGTGCCGGCCGCTTGCTCGAGCACATCTATCGCAGCAGCAGCCGCTGGGAAGAGCTGGCGCGTGTACTGGAGCGCTTGGCGGATCGCAGCGAGAAGCCAGCTTCACGTGTGGCAGCGGGGGTGCGCCTAGCACGGCTGTACGCTCAGCACCTGTCTGACAACGAGCGCGCGGCGCGCGCCTACGATCGCGTGCTCCGGGTCGACCCGGCCCAGGCCGAGGCCAAGGCATTTTTGTCGGAGTTCTACGGCAACGACGAGCGCTGGGCCGATTTGGTGTTGCTCTACGAGCGTGAGCTGAAGGGTCGGGACGTCAACGACTCCGAGCGTCTGGGCGACATGCTGCAGATCGCGATGCTGCATTGGCGCAAGCTGAGCAAGCCCCAAGACGCCGAGCCCTGGTTCGAACGCATCCGCAAGGTCGAGCCGAACAACGAGGGGATGCTGAATTTTTACCGCGAGTACTACGGCTCGCTGCAGGACGACACGCGCTTGATCGACGTCTTGCAGGGCGCGCAGCGGTCGGTGCCGGACGGCTCGAAGGACCGCAAAAAGCTGGCTTCGGAAATCGCCAAACTCGCCGAAGGCACCGCCAACGCGCAAAAGGCCATCGAACAATACAAGAGCATCCTGCGCCAGGACCCGGACAGCAGTGAAGCGCGTGATGCGCTCAAGCGGCTATACAAGCAGACTCAGGGATACAACGCGTTGGTCGAGCTCTTGCGTCAGCAGCTCGAGCGAACGCCCCCCGAGCAATACCAAGAGCGCCTAGCGATCTTGCGCGAGGTCGCCACGGTCTACCGACAATACGTGCGTAGCGACACCGCGCTGCTGTCCGTGTTGAACCAGATCGTTCAACTCGACGACAAGCTCGATGAGCACGATGCCGACGAAATGCGCGAGCTCGTCGGCCTGTACGACAAGCTCGGTCGTCACCGCGATCTGATCACGCACCAGCTGAAACTCGCCGAAATCACGCCCGACCTCGAGGAGAAGAAAGAGCTGTACCGTGCTGCCGCGCGCCGCTGGCTCGAGCAATTCTCCAACGCGCAAAACGCAACCGATGCCTACGCCGCGCTACTCAAGATCGCCCCCGACGATGTCGAGGCGCACGAGCGGCTCGAGGATCTGTATCGAAAGCGCCGCGCCTGGGACAAGCTGTTCGAGCTGTACTCGTCCGACCTCGAGAAGGCAGAAGGCGGCGCCAAGCTCTCCTTGTTGAAGGAGCTCGCACAGTTGGCCGCAGAGCGGCTCAACCGCGGCCCCGAGGCAGTCGAACTCTACAAGCGCATTCTGGAAGTCGATCCAGGGCGGGTAGAGGTGCTCGACGCGCTCGAGAAATACGCCGAACGCGCCAAGGACTGGCCGACCTTGGCCGAGGTCTTGGAGCGGCGAGTGGCGACCCTGCAAGACGACGCCGCAAAGCTCGCGGCACTGCAGAAGCTCGGCACCGTGTACGCCGAGCACATCGCCGATCATCAGCAGGCGGCTCGCGCCTGGCAACGCGTCCTCGAACTTTCGCCGGGGCATTCTCGCGCTCTGCGCGTGCTGCGCGAAACGTACCTACAAAGTGCGGACTACGACGGTCTGGAGCGGCTGTACGCTTCGCAAAACGACTGGGACGGCTTGGCCGAGGTGCTGAGCACCGCTGCTGACCGTGCCAAGGAAGTCGCGCAGCGCATCGAGCTCAGCTATCGCGCGGCTGCAGTCTACGAGCAGAAGCTGAATCAGCCGGAGCGCGCGTTCCGCTCCTACGATCGGATTCTGACTGCAGACCCCACGGACACCCGCGCCGCCAGCGCGCTCATCCCGCTGTACGAGCAGGATGAAAAGTGGGCGCGCTTGCCGGCATTATACGAGCTTCTGCTGGAACGCGCCGAGACCGAAGCCGAAAAGCTTTCACTGCTCGGCAAGCTGGTCGAAGTATCAGGCAAGCGCCTGAACGACCGCAAGACGGCGGCGCAGTATGCGCGCCGAGCGTATGAAATCGCGCCGGAGAGCCTGGCCGCGCTCGAGTTGTTGGAAGACTCTTCGCGTGCGGCGGGGACCTGGGAGACCTTCGTCGACGCCGTCGAGCAACGACTCGCAGCGAGCGACACCACGGCCACGCCGCCCGCGGTTACGGCCGCCGAACCCGCAGCAACACCGGCGAAAAAAGGCAAAAAGAAGAAAAAGGGCGAGTCGCTGCCGGAGCCGGCCCCAGCCGCAACGGGCGCCGTTTCTGGCTCGGAGCGTCGCCTGCTGGAGCTGCGCCTCGCGCGTGTATTCGCAGAGGAGCTCGGGCGCTCGGAACAAGCAATCGCCACGTACAAGCAAATGCTCGAGCGCGATCCGGCCGACGCCGAAGTCGCCGCAGCAATGGAAGCGATCTTGCGACGCGAAGATCGGCGCGACGATTTGCGCTGGTTGCTCGAGCTGCGGGTGGAGCACGCGGCGGACGACGATGCGCGCGCGCGCATCTTGAGTGATTGGGCTACGCTGGAAGAGGACGTATTCGAAGCCCCCGAGCGGGCGATCGCGATCTATCGCCGAATCCTGGGAGTGCACGACTCGGACGCAGCCGCGTTGAGCACGCTGCCACGCCTATTGTTGGCCCAGGGCAACGCCGCCGGTGCAGTCGAGATCATCGAGCAGCATCGCCAGAAGCTCTCCGGTGACGAGCGCGCGGAACGCGAAGTCGAGCTCGCCGAGCATTACCAGAACCGCTTGAGCCGTCCCGAGGATGCGCTCAAAAACGCGGTTTTTGCGCTGGAATCACCGGCGGTCCGTGCGCGCGCGATGGCCGTGCTCGAGCGCTTGTTGGACGTCCCGGAGGTGCGCGCCCGCGTCGCGGACGTGCTGGCGACGCAATACGCCGCCTCGGGCGAGGCTCGCCGGGAAGCACACGCTCTCAACGTGCTTCTGACCGAAACGCAAGACCCAGCCCAGCGCCTGCCGCTGTATCTGCGCTTGGCAGATGCCCAACAGCACAAGCTGGTCTCCTATGGCAGTGCCTTGGATGTCGTGCTCGAAGCAGTGCGCAAGTATCCGAGCGAACTTTCGCTGTGGGACCGCGCCGACGAACTCGCGCAGTTGGCGGGCCGCCCCACCGACCTCGGCGAAGCCTTCCGAGAAGTGCTGCGCGGTACTCTGCCCGAAGCCCTGGAAGTCGAGCTCAGCGAGCGCGCCGCGCGCTTGCACGAGGATCGCTTGGGCGATCCGATCGGCGCGACTCCGTACTTGGAACGCGTGCTCACGCTCTCGCCCAGCAACGAAGCCGCATTCCAACGCCTGAAGGACATCCTGACTGCGGCCGAACGCTGGAGCGAGCTCGAGGCGTTGTACGACCGCGCCTCCAGCGCGACGGACGATCTCGCGCGCCGCGCCGAGATGTTGGTCGAGGTCGCGCTGATCTGCGAAGAGATCATCGAGGACCCCGAGAAGGCCACGCGCTACTACGAGCGCATCCTCGAGGTCGACCCGCTGCATGACGTATCCGTGCGCGCGCTCGATCGCTTGTACGTGCGCCAGGGCAAGGACCAAAAGCTTGCCACACTGCTGGAAAAGCGCCTCGAAACGGCCGCCGGCGACGAAGCCTTCGAGCTCAAGCTGCGTTTGGCCAAGCTGTCTCTGGATCTGCATCAGCCCGAAAAATCGATGCTCTTGGTCGAGGACGTGCTCGGCGAGCGGATCAATGACTTTCAGGCGCGCGAACTGACCGAGCGCATGTTGGACATCGGCGGTCTGCGCCAGCGCGCGGCTCGCTTGCTGGAGAACGTGTATCTCGCGCGCGACGAAATCCGCGATCTCGTGCGCGTGCTCGAGGTCCGATTGGAAGGCTTTGGCAGCGATCCAGCCAACGAGGAGCGGCGTGAGCTGCTGCGGCGCATCGCCACCTTGCGCGACGATCGCTTGCACGACGACGAGAGCGCGCTGCGCACGCTGTCCTTGCTGGTGCCCGCCGATCCGCTGGATGTGGATGCGCGCAAGCGCTTGCTGGAGATTGGGCGCCGTTTGGGCATGAACGAGCGCGTGGCAGAGGTTTTGACCGAAGCCGCCGAGCGCGCCAGCTCGCTTTCGTTGCGCGGCGAAATCCTGATGCAGGTCGCGAATATCTGCGAAGAGTTGTTGAACGACCGGGCGCGCGCCGAGCGCGTGTATCGGCGCGTGCTGGTGCTCGACGAAGCGGACGCGGAGCTCGTGCTGCCGGCGGCCCGCGCTCTGGAGCGCATCTACGTCAGCAGCGGCGAACACGCGAAACTCGCAGAAATGCTGCGCATTCAGGTCAAGCTGGAGCAGGGCAGCGCGCTTCGAGCAGAGCTCTTCGGTCGGCTGGGCGAGCTGTGCCAAAACGTCCTCGGCGACAACGACGGCGCCATCGCGGCGTGGAAAGCGCGCGTCGAAGAGAACCCCGACGACGAGCAGGCGCTGGCTGCGCTCGATCGCTTGTACGAGATCACCGAACGCCACCGAGAGCTCGTGTCCGTGCTGGAACGGCGGCGCGAGATCTCGTCGGACCGCGAGCTACGCCGCACGTTGATGACGCGCTCGGCGGAGACGCTCTGGAAGAAGCTGGAAGCGGTGCCCGAAGCGATCGAAGCCTATCAGGCTCTGATCGCCGAGTTCGGCCCGAGTGGACCGTCGCTCAGCGCGCTCGAGTCACTGTTCAGCAATGCCTCGCACTGGGATGAGCTGAGTGAAACACTCGAGCGTCACCTGGACGTTGCAGAAAGCGATAGCGAGCGCCTATCGCTGTTCGCCAAGCTCGGCGACCTGAAACGCGAACACTTGAACGACGTCTCGGGTTCGATCGCCGTGTATCGCCGCGCATTGGCGCTAGACGCGCGCCACGCGCCCAGTCGCACGGCGCTGGAACGCCTGCTGGACGCCGAGGACCCCGCGCCACGCCGAGAAGCCGCGCAGATCCTGCACCCGATTTACGAGTCCGAGTCGGACTACGAGCGTTTGCTACGGGTGCTCGAAATCGAGGTTCTCACCAGCGACGACCCGCTGGAAAGAATCAGCGGCCTGGAAGCCGCCATGCGCACGGCCGAAAACTCGCTGAACGACTCGAAGCGCGCGTTCGGCTACGCCGAGCGAGCGGTCCGCGCGTCCGTTGGCCACAGCCAGCTGGAGCCCTGGTTCGTGCATTTGGAGCGCTTGGCAGCCGCGACCGGCAAGCAAGCCGAGTACGTGAAGCTGCTGTGCGACGTTGTACCCGAGATCTTCGACGGCGACGTGCAGCTGTCGGTCACGCTGAAGATCGCCGATCTGGCACGGCATCAGCTGGCCGATCGCGAACTTGCCCGCGAGTACTACAAGAAGGCGCTCGAGCAGCGGGTCGACGACAAGAAGGCGCTGGGCGCCCTGGAATCACTGTACGAGGAAACCGGAGACGCGCAAAACCTGCTCGAAATCCTGGAACGTCGTGCAGAGGTCGCCGAATCGGACGCCGAGCGCAAGCAGCTCTTGTTCCGGCGTGCGCGCCTGCTCTCGGACGTTCTCGACAATAAGAAACGCGCAATCGAGGTGTACGAGAGCATCTTGGAGTTCGGCCTGGATCCGGCAGCCGTGAGCGCGCTCGAAGCGCTGTACGCCGCCGTTTCGTCGTGGCCCGAGCTGATCGCACTGTACGAACGGCAGCTCGACGCGAAGCTCGGAAACGCCGCCGATCTGCGAGTGAGTATTGCCAAGGTCGCCGCCCAGCAGCAACGCGATCTGGGGCGCGCTTTCGACGAGCTCGAGACTGCGCTGTCGGCGGACCGCCAGCACGCGGGCGTAATCGCCGAACTCGAGCGGATTTTGGCCGAAGCGGCGGAACCCGAGCACCGAGCCCGGGCCGCAGCGCTGCTCGAGCCCGTGTACCTGCTGCGCGCCGATTTCGGGCGAGTGATGGACGCGATCCGTGCGCGCTTGTCGTACGCCAGCGATCCGGGCGAACGCCACGATCTGCTCTTGCGCCTAGCCAAGCTGTACGAGGAGCAAAAGGAAGATTACCGCGCAGCGCTCGACACGATCGCCGAACTGCTGAAGGACGATCTGTCCGATGCGGCGACCATCTCCGAGCTGGAACGGCTGTCGAAGGTGGCCGGCGCGGAGCGGCGTCTGGCCGACATCTACGCGACCGAACTGGAGAAGGTGACGAGCGACGACAGCGCGACCGTCAAGCTCGCGCGACGCACGGGTGAGCTCTTCACCTCGCTGGGCGATCTCGAGCGCGCATTGGTCTTCTATCGGCGTGCGTTGGCCTTCGAGCCCGAGAGCAAGGAGCTGTTCGCGGCGATCGATGCGATTTTGCTGCGAACCGCGCGGCACGAAGAGCGCGTCTCGCTTTACCGCGAGGCGCTCGACCATCGCTTCGAACCGAGTGAACGGCTGCTCGCCCTGCACACCATGGCAGGGCTGCAAAAGAGCGAGCTCGGTCGCCCGGACGACGCGATCGAGACTTACCGCTTGGTGCTCGACGTAGACGATTCGGACGCGCGTGCGCTCGACGCGCTGACCGAGCTGTACCGCGAGCGCGAGCGCTGGGACGATTTGGCGGAGTTGTACCTGCGTCGCGCCGAAGCCTCCCCGACGCCCGCGCAAGGCGCGGTGCATCGCTTGGCTTTGGCACGGCTGTACATCAAGCGCGCGCAACCGGATCGCGCTGTCGATCAGCTGGAAGAGATCGTCAGCCAGGTTCCCGCGCACCCGGAGGCGATTGCCGAGCTGGAAGCGTTGCGCAAGAACGAGGATCAGCGCCAGCGCGTGGTCGACATTTTGCGGCCGATCTACGAATCACTCGATGATTGGCGTCGTCAAATCACGCTCAACGAAGATCGCTTTGCGCTGGCCGAAGGCGGTGAAAAGGTCGCCGTGCTGCGCGAGACGGCCGAGCTTTGGGAACGCCGCGGCGGCGATCTCGCACGCGCGCGCCGCGCGTACGAGGCCGCCTTCATCCTCGACCCGGAAGACGCCGAGGCCCGCGCGGACTACGAACGTCTGACCGAAGCGACCTCCGAATGGGACAAGCTGGCGGAGACCTACGATGCCGTGCTGCGCGAGAATACGCGCCTCGACAGCAAGCGCGAGCTGCTCTCCACCTTGGCCCGCGTACACAACGAGAAGCGCGACGATCCCCGGCGCGCTCTGGCGGCCTACGGCTTGATCCACGAGGCCGACAACTCCGATCTCGAACCGCTCGAGAAGATGGAGCAGCTGGCCACGCTCCTCAGTGATTGGCCGACCTTGGTGCGCGTGCTGACCGACAAGGCCGACCTGCTCTTGGACGATGGCGAGCGCGCCAGCGTTTGGCGTCGGGTCGGTGAAGCCAAACGCGACATGCTGGACGACGCTGAAGGGGCGATCGTGGCCTACGAGCGTGCGCTCGAGCTCGATCCCACGAGCGCGTTCACCGTGGATTGCCTTACCGAGCTGTACGAGGCCAAGAAAGACGCCAAGCGGCTCGTGGAGCTGTACGTACAGCGCGTCGAGCTTTCGAGCGAAGACGACGCCGACCTCAAATACACGCTCTTGATCAGCGCGGCCGCAGTCTACGAACGGGAGCTCTCCGATCGTGCGCGGGCGATCGAGGTGCTCGGCCAAGCGCTCTCGGTGCGACCCGGCGATCCAGGGGTACTCGCGACCCTCAATCGCCTCTACCGCATCGAATCCATGTGGCCAGAACTCTTGGACAACTTGCGCTTCGAAGCGGGCGCTGCCACGGCCCCGGAGGAGCGCGCCCGTTTGCGCAAAGAAATCGGCTCCATCTTGGCCAGCAAGCTGGAGAGCTTCGACGATGCGCTCGAGGCTCAGCGGCTCGCTCTCGAGGACGTACCGACCGACTTGGAGTCGGTGGCCGCGGTGCGCGCAATCGGCGAGTCCCACGAAGATCTGCGCCAGACCGTGGCCGAGATCTTGGTGCCGGTGCTGCGTAGCACCGAGCGCTGGCAAGAGCTGGTGAGCATCCTGGAGATGCGCCTGACCGTCGAGACCGAGCCCTCACAGCGGATGCAGACGCTCCGTGAAGTCGCGGAGGTGCTGGAGACGAAGCTCGGCCAACAGCCGGCCGCGGAAGAAGCGCTCCTGCGAGCTCTGTCCGAGCGTCCGGAGGCGCCCGAACTGCACGGTGAAATCGAGCGGCTGGCGCAAGCCACCGGCGGTTGGGCTCGCTATGCCGATACGCTGGGAGAGCGTGCACAGTCGATTTTCGACCCGGAGGTCGCGCAAGATTTGTTCGTGCGTCTGGGGCGTGTCGCCGAAGAGCAGCTGAAGAACGACCAGCGCGCGGTCGAAGCTTATTCGCGTGCGGTCGAGCAGGCCGGAGACCAGCCGGAGCTGCTCTTGGCCTTGGATCGCCTGTACACGCGCTTGGGCGAACAGGAGAAGGTCGCCGAAATCTTGGAACGCCGCGTAGCCGTGGAGAGCTCGGAACAGCTCCAGGCGGATCTGTATTTCCGGCTTGCCTTGCTTCAAATCGAGAGCTTCAAGGAACCCGCGCGCGGACTGTCCTCTTTGCGCATGGCGCTGGATCGGGCGCAAGACCACGAGCGAGCGGTCGACGAACTCGAGAAGCTGACCGCACAACACGACCTGTTCGAGGAGGCCGCGGAGGTTCTCGAATCAGTGTATCGCGGCCGTGGCCGCACCGATCGTTTGGCCAAGCTGTACGAAAAGCGCGTCAGCCACGCTGACTCTCCAGAAGAGCGCGTGGATATGCGGCGAAGCCTTTCGCGCGTATTGGAGGACGAGTGCAAAGACGTTCCGGCGGCTCAGCGCGTGCTCGAGCAGGGCTTGCTCGAAGCACCGACCGACGGCGCGTTGCTGGACGAACTCGAGCGTTTGGCGGGGCTGACCGGCGACTGGCAAGGTGCGGCGAGCGCGCTCAGCAAGGCGATCGACGACCATACCGATCTTTCGGCCGAGGCCGCGGTGGCGCTGTGCGTGCGCCTAGCCAGTTGGCAGAAGGACCGCGTGGGCAGCCCGGGCGCGGCGGAAGCCGCACTCAACCGCGCGCTCACGTTCGAACCCGACAACGACGACGTGCTGGTGTTGATCGAGGGCTTGCAGCGCGTACCAGGTCGAGAGCGAGATTTGTGTGCGACCTTGCGGCGCCGCGCCAAGCTACAGCTGGACGAAGAACGACGCGAAGAGCTGTACCGGCAGGCGCAGGCTTTGGCGGTCGGCTTGGGTGACACCGAGTTGGCAGAGAGCGTGCTGCGCGAACTGCTCGGCCAAGATGACGGCAACCTCTGGGCGCTGGCCGAGCTGACGCAAGTCAGTGAGGCGAACGGCAATTTCCAAGAGACCTTCGAGCTGTTGGTCAAGCGCAGCGAGCTCGGTGCCGACGCGGCGAGCGTGCGCTCGTTGCGGCGAAAAGCTGCCGAAATCGCGCGCGATAAGTTGACGCAGCCGGCCAAAGCCATCGCCCTGTACGAGCAGCTGTTCGAGGACGAGCCGGGCGACAGTGACGCTTCCGACGCACTGCGCGGACTGTACGCGCGCGTCAATCGCTTCGACGATCTCGGTCGTTTGCTCGAGCGCTTGATCGACATGGCCGAGTCACCGCCTGCGCGCAGCGTGCTACGCATGGAACTCGCCAAGTTGAACGAGGAGCGCTTCCAAGCTTTGGATACCGCGATCGATCTGCTGAGAGCGGTGCTCGACGACGAACCGGGCCGCGCCGACGCGGTGGTCGCGCTCAGCGAGTTGTACGAGAAGACCAAGCGCGACGAAGACCTGGCCGACCTGCTCTCATCGCAAATCAGCGGTGCTCAAGAGCGCGGGGACGTGGCCGGGGAACTAAGCTTCCAAGTCCGCTTGGGCGAGGTCTACGATTCGCGTTTGGGCGACCGTGAACGAGCGATCGAAACCTATCGGGCGGTGCTCGCGCGGGATGCGAGGCACTCAGGGGCGCTCGAGGCCCTCGCCCGCTTGCTCCAGTCCGAAAACCGCTTGTCCGAGGCCGCTCAGGTTTTGGACCAGTTGTTGTCGGCCAGTACGGGTGAAGCTGCGGTACTGCGCGCGCTCGAACTCGCGGGCGTGCAGCAAAAGCTCGGCTCACCCGAGGAAGCGGCGCTCGCCCTGGAGCGCGGCCTGGTGCACGACGAGCGGAGCCCCGAGCTTCGCTCTCGGCTGCGTTCCCTGTACGAATCGATGAAGGCTTGGGAGAAGCTGGCCGCGCTGCTCGCGCGTGATGCAGACTTCGCGCCCAACCCCGAGGAAAGCGTGGCTCTACTGCGCAAAGCCGCGACCATTCACGCCGAGCAACGCGGCGACCACGGCAGCGCCGCGGACGCGCTCGATCGCGCGAGCAAATTGCGCCCAGACGACCGCGAACTCTTGCTCGCGCTGTGCGACGAGTACAGCGCCTCGGGTCGCGGCAAAGCCGCTCAAGACGTGCTGCTCAAGATTGTCGACAGCTACGGCACGAAGCGGCCCAAGGAACTCGGCGAGATCCATCGGCGCTTGGCCAAGGCCTACTTGGCAGACGGCGAAAACCAGAAGGCGATGGATGAGCTCGACAAGGCCTTCCGCATCGAGCCCGGCAACGTCAACGTGCTCACATTGCTCGGGCAGGTGGCCCTGGACATCGGCGACTACAAGAAGGCGCAGCAAATGTTCCGCGCGCTCTTGCTGCAAAAGCTGGATGAATCGGGGCCGCTCAAGAAATCCGAGGTCTTCTTGCGCCTGGGTGAGGTGCACGAAAAAGTGGGCGAGTTGCCCAAGGCAATCCAGATGTACGAGCGCGCGATTCAGACCGATGGTTTGCAAGCCGCGAAGGATCGACTGGCCGCACTGAAGGGCAAGTAAGCAGAGCCGGAGCCAGCACTGCCCATGGCTCGGCTCCGCTCCACTCTGCCCTACGATCCGCGCACCGATCGCATCGCCGACGCCGGCTGGCTCGGCGCTGTCGGGCGCTCGACCATTCGCTGGCTGGTCTCGACCGACGAGCTTTTACACACCTTCAGTGACGCCATCGCCTCGCTCTGGACGCCGGGCCTCGCCGCGCGCGAAACCGTGCGTCGGGTGATCACCACTCAAATCATGTACACGGGCGTGCAAGCGCTGTCGTTGGTGAGCGTGATCGCGTTTCTACTCGGTTCGAGCATCATCATTCAGACCAACCTGCTGGGTTCGGCGGATGGCGAGCTGCTCGGTAAGGTGTTGGTGGCCGTCGTACTGCGCGAACTCGCTCCGCTGGTCACTGCGATCGTGATTGCCGGACGTTCGGGCACTGCCATGGCGACCGAGCTCGGGAACATGAAGGTCAACTCCGAGGTCCTCGCGCTGTCTTCGCTGGGCATCGATCCGCCGCGCTTCATCGTGCTGCCACGACTCGTGGCGTCGATCGTGAGCGTGTTGGTGCTGATGATCTACTTCAGTGTGGTCGCGATCTTCGGCGCCTTCACCGTCGCCCAACTGACCGCGACCGCCAGCTGGGAGAGCCTGTATTCCGGCGTTTCGCGCGGGGTGATGCCCTTCGATTTCGGGCTATTTCTGCTCAAGGGCGTTGGGCTGGGCGCTATCGTCGGCTGGCTGTGCTGCCATTACGGCTTGAAGGTGAAGAGCTCTCCCACCGAAGTGCCGCAGCAAGCGAGCCGCGCGGTGGTGATGAGCCTACTGTGCGGCGTGGTCTACAGCACGTTCGTGACCGCGTTGTTCTATTGGTTGGTTGGGCCGCCGATTCGCTGACGCCCACGAGCGGGAAGAGCCGAAGAGCTCGAGCGAGTTCCCGCTAGCGGGAGCGCCGGCGCCGCCGCATAATCCGCGGTTGGTGGAACCCTCGGCCCTCGATCTCGGCTCACCCGCAGAAGGGCTGCTGCTCGAACGCGCGGCGTTCGCGTACAACCAGCTGTGGGTGATTCGGGAGACCGATTTGCACGTCGCGCGCGGTGGAGGGCTGCTGGTCACCGGCCACAACGGAGTCGGCAAATCGACGTTCTTGTTTTTGTGTGCCGGGCTCGTGCCCGCCACCACCGGCAGAGTGCTGTTGGACGGGCATGCGCCACACGTTTCCACCCCGAGTGACTTGGTGAGAGAGGGCGTTCGGCGCGGAGTTTTGTTCGATAGCGGCGGCCTGCTCTCCAACCTGTCCGCCTTGAACAACGTGACCCTCGCACTTCGCTACCATGCCGACGTATTCGGACTCGAAGAGCAGGAGATCGCGAACCGCGCCCGCGCTGCGCTGACCGAGCTTCGCGTAGCGCAGGCGGATTTCCACGCCCTGCCTGCCCACCTTTCGCTCGGCGTGCGCAAGCGCGTCAGCCTGGCGCGGGCGTTGGTGTTGCAGCCAAACTTCGTGTTTTTCGACGATCCTGATGCCGGCTTGGACGGGCCGACCCGCACGCTGGTCTATGAATTGCTCGAGCGCTTCCGCGACGATCCAAAAATCACCATGGTCGTGGCCAGCAACAGCAGCGCCCTAGTCGAACGTATGTCGATCCCGATCGTCGAGCTGTCGCACGGCGTTTTACTGCAGAAGGCCGGCAGCCAAGGTCCGACTTCACGCGGGCCCTCCTACTGAGAACCCGCGCCGAGAGTCTGGTTCACTGAATGTTGAGCAGCTCGATGTCGAACACCAGCGTGCCGGCGGGCGCGCCCGGGCGCTGAGGCTTGTCACCGTAAGCGAGCGCGCCCGGGATCCAGAAGCGCGTCTTCTCGCCGACGACCATCAGCTGAACGCCCTCGGTCCAGCCTTTGATGACTTGCCCGAGGGAAAACGTGGCGGGCTCACCGCGCGCCACGGAGCTGTCGAACATTTTCCCGTCCGTCGTCCAGCCGGAGTAGTGGACAGTCACGCGATTGGCAGCCGTCGGGTGGATCTTCCCGGTGCCGGCTTTGAGCACGCGGTAGGCAAGGCCGGACGCGGTCTTTTTCGCGGTGGCTGGTGCCGCCTTCACGTCTTCGGGCGTGGCCGGCGGCTTCACGATGTCGAGCAACTCGACGTCGAAGGTCAGATCCCCGGTAGGGGCGCCGCCCATTTGCGGGCGATCGCCATAGGCGAGCTTGCCCGGGATCCAGAGCCGAGCCTTCTCGCCAATCACCATCAATTTGAGGGCTTCCGTCCAACCCGGGATGACCTCGTTCACGCCGAAGGTGGTGGGGGTGCCTCGGGCGACCGAGCTGTCGAACATTTTTCCGTCTTTGGTCCAGCCTGAGTAGTGCACCGACACTCGGTCGCCGTCCTTGGGGTGATCTTTGCCAGTGCCTGCCTTGAGCACTTTGACTTTGAGTCCGCTGGCGGTGGTTTTGGCGTCGGTGGGGGCCTGCGCGACGTCCGCGGGGGCGGGAATGGCGTTCGGCTGCGCGGGCGCTGGCGGCGCCTCGGCGGGAGGCGCTTCGGCGCTCTTGGGAGCTTCGGGGGCGGGGGCCGCGCTCGCCACGTCAGCGGGCGCACCCTGCTTTTGCTCAACGGCGCTCTTTTCCGGCGGCGACTTGTTGCAAGCGAGCAGCGGAGTAAATGCGAGGGAGAGAGCCAGCGACTGGCACAGAGCGAAGGAGGGTAGGCGGGGTAGGCGCATGTTGGCGGGCGGCATCTTCCGCCAAGAAAATCCCTGGTGCAACGGCCAATCGCGGGCGACAAAGCTTTGCTTTTCTGCACGGTTATTGGCTCGCGTCGTTTGCCCGCTCCGGACCCTCGACGACTGGTCTACGGTGGCGCAGAAAAGAGTCTTCGAGCTAGGCACAAGGAACCGTGAGCAAACCAGAGGCACTCGGCCAGAGCGAGCCGCGCATTTCCACGCAAGACGAGCGAGTCGACCAGTGTCGGCTTGGGCCGCTTGGCCTCGCGTTGTACAACGCGGTGTACTGGCCCTACTTGCTGATTAGCTGCGCGCTGCTGTTCTTTCCGGCGCTCGTCTTGTGGCTGCTCACTTTTTGGGATCCCAAACGCCGTTGGCTCACCGCGTATACGAGTTATTGGGGGGCTCACTACCTGGCTTGGGCGCCCTTTGCGAGCGTGCGCGTCGAGGGGCTAGAACATGCTCGCCCGGAACGGGCCTGCGTCTACGTCGTGAACCATCAATCCATGGTCGACATCCTGGCGGTCTTCGCCACTCATCTGCCGTACCTGTGGGTGAGCAAGGTCGAAAATTTCTACGCGCCCTTCCTGGGTTGGAACATGTGGCTCAACGGGTATCTGCCGCTGAAGCGCGGCTACCTGCCGAGCATCCTGCGCATGGTCCGCTCCTGTCTGAAGAAGTTGGCTGACGGTCACAGCCTGTGTGTGTTCCCGGAGGGGACCCGCTCGCCCGACGGCAACTTGATCGGCTTCTATCGCGGGGCGTTCTGGGTGGCGTCCAAGTGCCGAGTGCCAATCGTGCCCATCGTGGTCGAGGGCACGGGCGCGATTTTGCGGAAAAAGCGGCTCCAGATCCGGCCTCAGCAAACCCTCGTGCGCATACTGCCTGCCATCGAGCCCGAGAGCGTTGGCTTCGACGACCGAAAGTTGCGGGACCTGGTTCGTGCTCGAATGGCCGACGAGTTGAGGCAGATCCGCCACGCTCTGCGCTGAGCGCTTGCTCAGGGCCGTCTTCGAAAACGGCTCAAATTCAGCCTCGCCGCCAGCCGCGGGTTGGCCGGAAGTCGTGACGCACCGTTCAGGCACACGGATGTGGTATGCGAATCATCGCGGACAACAAGGCACGCCATGCGGAACCCGCTGTATCTACGGAACAATCCAAGCGAAATCCGCTACGTCAACACTTACGTCGAGAACCGCTTTGCGGAAGAGAACGCGTTCGTGCGCAAACCGCGTCGCAACGTGGAGCCTTGGCCAAAGTTCGAAGCGGCCAAGCGCGACCTGCTTCCGGTGCCGACCTGGCCGGGGCACGAGGCGGCCATCGAGTGCTACTGGCGCTGTTGGGAGATCGCGTTTCAAAACTTCCGCCCCGCGGACGACGACAACGCGTTCGTCACCGATTACTCGTCCACGATGTACGACGGCTGCTTGTACATGTGGGACACCGTCTTCATCGCGCTCTTCGGCCGCTATGGGGACCGCGCGTGGAAATTCCAGAATACGCTCGACAACTTCTACTGCAAGCAGCACCCCGACGGCGGCATCTGTCGTCAATTCCGTGAGAACAACGGCAGTGAATGTTACAGCCGGTTCGATCCCGCCGGCAGCGGGCCGAACGTGCTCGGCTTCGCAGAATGGGAGTATTTTCAGTCGTTTGGCGATCGCGAGCGGCTCGCGGAGGTGTTCCCTGTGCTGGTTGCCTACGGCCAGTGGCATCGCCGCTATCGCACTTGGCCGAACGGCAGCTATTGGGGAACAGGCCTCGCCAGCGGCATGGATAATCAGCCCCGCTCGCCCGAAGGCGAGATCATCGACCACGCACATTTGACTTGGGTCGACACCAACATGCAAGCGGTGCTCTCCAATCGCATCGTACTCGACATCGCGGCCGTGCTCGATCGGCGCGAAGAAGTGCAAGACTTTGCGGACGAGAACGCGGCACTCGTGCCTTGGATCAACGAGTACCTGTGGGACGAATCGTCCGGGTTCTATCACGACCTTCACCGAGACCAGACTCGCCTGACCAAGGTCAAAACCATTGGCGCGTTCTGGGCGTTGCTCGCGGATGCCGTACCCGCCGAGCGCTTGCCGCGCTTCGTGGAGCATTTGGACAATGCAGCGGAATTCAAGCGCCCGCATCGCATCCCGAGCTTGTCCGCGGACACGCCAGGCTATGACCCCGATGGCGGTTTGTGGCTCGGCGGCGTGTGGCCGCCCACCAACTACATGGTCGTACGCGGCCTCGCTGCGCGTGGCTACGGTGACCTCGCTTACGAGATCGCCAAGAACCACCACGACAACATGGTCGCCTCGTTCGAAGAGACGGGGTCGGTTTGGGAACACCACGCTCCGGACGAAGAGGGCGGTGGACGAGGACGCAAAGACTTCGTCGGCTGGACCGGCATCACGCCCATCGCAGTGCTGTTCGAGTTCATTTTCGGTCTGCGCCCAGAGTTCACGCGCAATCGTTTGAGTTGGCACATTCGCGGCGTGGAGGGCTTCAGCGTCGAACGCTATCCCTTTGGCGCTGAAGGCCTGCTGAACTTGAAGCTGGAGTCGCGCGCGACCGTGCTGGATCGACCGATCATCGAAATCACCAGCAACGTAGATGTGACGGTGGAGCTGATCTGGGCCGGCGGTTCTGAAATCTTAGAACTGCGCGCCAACAGTAAGTAGCGGAAACCATAGCGCTTTTATGTCGAACACGGTGATGATCGACGGCCAGCTGGTGCCTCCCGAGCAGGCGCGAGTAAGCGTGTTCGACCGCGGCTTCTTGTACGGTGATTCGGTGTTCGAATCGCTGCGCAGCTACCAGCGCGTGCCGTTTGCGCTCGACGAACATTTGGCGCGTTTGAAACGCAGCGCCGAGCGCGTCGCCATCGCGCTGCCCGTCAGTCTCGACACCTTACAAAACGAGATCCTGCAGGCGCTCGACGTGCACGCAAGCCTAGACAGCTATTTGCGCCTGACGCTCACCCGCGGCACGGGCCACTCGTTGGGACTCGATCCAGACCTTGCCGAAGCGCCGCTCCGCGTGCTCCTGGTCACGGCTTTGAACCCCCCGCCCGCGACAATCTACGAGCTCGGAATCTCTGCGATCACGCATCGCGCAGAGCGAGCGAGTGACGCGGCAGGCGTGGCCGAAGCTAAAATCGGCAACTACCTCTTGGCTGTCCTTGCCATGCGCGCGGCCCGCCTGCGCGGCGCGCGCGAAGCTTTGATCGAAGATCGCGACGGCCACATATTGGAGGGCGCTTCCTCCAATCTTTTCGCTGTTTTTTCGGGGGTTCTAGTCACGGCGCCCGAAACCGCCGCAATCCTTCCCGGCATCACCCGTAGCCACGTACTCTCCCTGGCGCGCGCCCAAAGCGTGCCCATCGAACTGCGCGCGATCGCCAAATCAGAGCTCGGCTCTGCCGACGAAGTCTTCGTCTCATCGAGCATCCGCGAGCTAGTACCCGTCGTCAGCCTCGACGGTCAGCCCATCGCCGATGGAAAGCCCGGGCCCCTGACGCGCGAACTCCTACGCGCATACCGCGAACACGCCCGCAGCCGGTCTCGATAGGGGGCGATCGCGATCCAGCTGCGCACCTCGCGGGGCGCCTGAGTTCCTCGAGCGCAGCGTGGGTGACACATCGCCTGAGCACTTCAAACTGCGCCAGCGGCGAGTGCGTGTCGCGAGTACGTGTCGCGAGTACGTGTCGCGTGTCGCGTGTCGCGTGTCGCGTGTCGCGTGTCGCGTGTCGCGTGTCGCGTGTCGCGTGTCGCGTGTCGCGTGTCGCGTGTCGTGGACTTGTCCGCAAAAGTCCGGTTTCCATTACTAATGGGATGAGGACATTTCGGGACAAGTCCGCTGGGGAACAAGCGGTGCTCGCGGGGCAGGATTTTACGGAGCGAGCTACTTCGGCGGCGCACCGCCTCGCCTGCCTAGGGCCGCGACGCCTAGGCCCGCGACGCCTAGGGCCGCGACGTGGGTGTCGCGTGTCGCGGACTTGTCCGCAAAAGTCCGGTTTCCATTACTAACGGGATGCGGACATTTCGGGACAAGTTCCGTCAGAAACAAGCCGTGCTCGCGAGGCAGGTTTCACAGAGGGAGCAATCTCGGCGGCATACCGCCTCGTCCCGCCGGGGCCGCGCAGCGCTGTAAGCCTTGTCCCCCCAGCGTTGTGAAGCGTTGGAAGCCGAGTTGCGCCGGGCTTGCCGCCGTGCCGGCTTGTTTTTTTACCGAGCCCGCGATCGCCGCTGTCGCAAGCTTCGCCGGGCTACCGAGGGTGGTGCGGTCAACTCGTGGTGAGCCGGCGCGTGTCGTTCAATTCGGGAACGCTGCGCGGCGCGAGTTGCGGTGCAGGATCGCGATCGCCCCACTCTCGCTCTCGCTCTCGCTCTCGCTCTCGCTATTCCTGGGTAGAAAGAACGAGAGCGAGGGCTCGGA
>Ga0164308_10000674_pt1 | contig 18462 bp, 12 predicted proteins | sample Whisoiple_246_MG_FD_109983 | JGI IMG/M metagenome (GOLD analysis project Ga0164308, IMG submission 109983) | Soil microbial communities amended with fresh organic matter from upstate New York, USA - Whitman soil sample_246_MG | ecosystem: Environmental > Terrestrial > Soil > Unclassified >...
CTGCGGCGGGCCGGGGACGACGGCCGACTCCGCCGTCGACCGCTCCACCGGCAGCGGTGGACCCGCCGGAGGGAGGCAGCCCTCCGGCGCCCGGTCCGCCGCACCGCAGCAGGAGGAGGACGGAGCGAGCCGGGAGGAGGGGGACGGCCCGGCCCGGGAGAGCGCCGCGCCCGACTACCTGTCGACCTTCGCTCTCGACGTCGACACCGCCGGATACGGGTACGCGCGACGCACCCTGGGCGACGGGCAGCTCCCGGCGGCGGACACCGTGCGCCCGGAGGAGTTCGTCAACAGCTTCCGCCAGGGGTACGAGCGGCCGAAGGGCAACGGCTTCGCGGTGAGCGTCGACGGTGCCCGTTCCGACGCCGCCGGCTGGTCGCTCGTCCGGGTCGGGCTCGCCACCAGGGCCGCGTCGAACACCGGCGAACGCCCGCCCGCCGCCCTGACCTTCGTCGTCGACATCTCCGGATCGATGGCCGAACCCGGCCGGCTCGACCTCGCGAAGACCTCGCTGGGCATCCTCGCCGACGAACTGCGCGACGACGACTCCGTGTCCCTGGTCACCTTCAGCGAGGAGGCCGAGACCCGGCTGCCGATGACCCGTCTGCGGGGCAACCGCACCAAGCTCCGCGACGCCATCGAGGAGATGGAGCCCGCCGACTCCACCAATGTGGCGGCCGGCGTCGAACGGGGCTACGAGGAGGCGGTCGAGGGCCACCGCAAGGGCGCCACCAACCGGGTCGTCCTGCTCTCCGACGCCCTCGCCAACACCGGCGAGACCGAGGCCGACGCGATCCTGGAACGCGTGGGGGACGCCCGCCAGGAGTACGGCATCACCCTCTTCGGCGTCGGGGTCGGCAGCGACTACGGCGACGAGCTGATGGAACGCCTCACCAACAAGGGCGACGGCAACACCACCTACATCGCCGACGAGGCCCAGGCCAGGAAGGTCTTCGTCGACCAGCTGCCCGCCCACGTCGAACTCCGGGCCCGCGACGCCAAGGCCCAGGTGGCCTTCGACCGCAGAACCGTCCAGCAGTTCGAGCTGATCGGCTACGAGAACCGCAAGGTCGCCGACGACGACTTCCGTGACGACAGCGTCGACGGCGGCGAGGTGGGCCCCGGCCACACGGTGACCGCGCTCTACGCGGTACGGCTGCGCACGGGTGCCTCCGGCCGCGTCGCGACGGCCACCGTGCGATGGCTGGACCCGAAGACGCGCAAGCCCCACGAGGAGACCGGGTCGGTGGAGACCGGCGCGGTCGGCGGGAAGCTCTGGGACGGCGCCGCCACGCGGCTCCAGGTGACCGCGGTGGCCGCGTACTTCGCGGACACGCTGCGCGGCGGTGACCTGCCGGGAACGCCCCCGCTCGGCGAACTCGCGAGCCGTGCGCGGAAGCTGGCGGCCGCCACCGAGGACAGTTCGGTGGAGAAGCTGGCGACGATGATCGAGCAGGCCGACCGGATCAGGAACGGCGCCTCCCGGCCACGGGGTGAGGAGGGCGAGGTCGGCTGACACGGCCGGGGGGAGCGGTCCGTGCGAGCCGGCCGTCGTCCGCCCCGGCCGTCACGGACAGCCGGGGCGGTGAGCCGGGCGGACTACGCCAGGTGGAACACCTCGGTCAGCGGGACCATGGCCTCGTCGGCGGCCTCCGACTGCTCGAAGAACCCGGCCATGTCCCGCTGCCACCGCGCGTTGACCTCCGTCGCGGCCATCGCGTCCCGGGCCGCGTCGAAGTCCTCGGTCTCCAGATAGCCGACCAGCAGGCCGTCCTCACGCAGGAACAGCGAGTAGTTGTGCCAGCCCGCCTCCGACAGCGCGGCGAGCATGTCCGGCCACACCGCGGCGTGGCGCTCGCGGTACTCGTCCTTGCGGTCCTCACGGACCTTCAGCAGAAAGCAGACGCGCTGCATGGAGCCGTCTCCCCCCGGTCAGAAGTCGAACGTGTCGATGTTCCCGGAGTCGAAGACGGTCGGCTCGCCGAGGATGACCTCGCCGTCCTTGCCGATCGTGTACTCCCCGAGCTTGCCTGCCTTGAACTTCTCGCCCTCCGCGCCGGAGATCTGCCCCGACGCCAGCGCTGCGGCCGCGTACGAGCCGAGGTAGCCGAGCTCCTCCGGGTTCCAGAGCGAGAACTGCTCGACCGTGCCGTCCTTCACGTACTTGCGCATCTGGTTCGGCGTGCCGAGACCGTTCAGCACGACCTTGCCCTTGTACGAGGAGTCGCTCAGGTAGCGGGCCGCGGCGGCGATGCCGACCGTCGTGGGGGAGATGATGCCCTTGAGGTCGGGATAGGCCTGCATGAGGCCCTGCGTCTGCTGGAACGACTTCTGGTCCGCGTCGTCGCCGTACGTGACCTTGACCAGCTCCATCTCCTTGTACGCGGGGAGCTTCAGCTCCTCCTTCATGAACTCGATCCAGGTGTTCTGGTTCGTCGCGTTCTGCGTGGCGGACAGGATCGCGACCTTGCCCTTGTAGCCGATCTGCTTCCCGAGGTGCTGGACGAGGCTGCGGCCGATCTCCTCCGAACTGGCCTGGTTGATGAACAGCTGACGGCAGTCCTTCGCCGTGTCGGAGTCGTACGCGACGACCTTGATGTCCTTCTTCATCGCCTGCTTGAGCGGGCCGCACACCGCGTTGGGGTCGTTCGCCGCCAGGAGGATCGCGTCCTGGCGCTGCTGGATCAGGGTGTTGATGTAGGAGACCTGCGAGGACGCGTTCGCGTCGGACGGGCCGACCTCCTTGCCCGTGCCGCCGTACTCCTTCGCCGCCTCGATGCCCGCCTCGTCGACGATCTTCTCGTACGGGTTGTTGATCTGCTTGGGCAGGAAGGCGATCTTCAGGCCCTTCTTCAACGGGGCGTCCGGGTCCGCCTTCGCGGAGCCGGCGGCCTTCGCGCCCCCGCTCCCCGCGCTGTCCTTCGTGGTGCCGGAACAGGCGGTCAGGGCGAGGGTGAGGGAGACGGCGGCGGCTGCGGTCGCGACGGCGCGGCGCCCAGCGGCAGTGCGGAGCATCATGGCGGCGTGTGCCTTTCGGGGAAGGAGCGGACGAGGACGGGGAGAGCGGGGAGTCACGGCTGGGGCGCGGGGGCGTTCGCGGCCCGCCGGTGCCGTCGTTCGACGACCGCGGCGATGACCCGCGGGGTCAGCACGGACGCCACGAGCAGCAGCCCGGTCACGATGACCTGTACTTCGTTGGCGATGTCGTTGAGCGTGAGCAGGTTCTTCAGTACGCCGATGAGCAGGACACCGGCGACCGCGCCGAAGAGCGTGCCCTTCCCGCCGTCGAAGTCGATGCCGCCGAGCAGGACGGACGCGATGACGAGCATCTCGAAGCCGAGACCGTTGTCCGCGCGGGCGCTTCCGTACCGGAGGGTGAAGAGGACACCCGCGAACGCGGAGAACAGCCCGGTCGCGACGAAGAGCAGCAGCTTGATCCGCTTGACCCGGATGCCGGCGAAGTACGCCGCCTCCTCCTGGGAGCCGATCGCGAAGAGGGAGCGGCCCGGACCGGTGGCGTGCAGCACCACCGCGGTGACCGCGGCCAGGACGATGAAGAGCAGTACCGGATAGGTGAGGAAGGTGCCCGGGACGGTCGTGGTGTCGACGGCCCAGTCCGCGTAGACCTGCGGGAAGTCCGTCACCGCGTCGCTGCCGAGCACCACCGAGGCCAGCCCGCGGTAGAGCGCCAGCGTGCCGATGGTGACGGCCAGCGACGGCAGCCCCACCCTGGTGACCAGCCAGCCGTTGAGGAGACCTCCGGCGACGCCCACCAGGAGTACCACCGGGACGATCGTCTCGAACGCCCAGCCGGCCTCCCAGAGAGCACCGGTCAGCGCGCTGCCCAGACCCAGCATGGAGGCGACCGACAGATCGACCTGTCCGGCGACGACTAGGAGAGTCATCGGCAGTGCGATGATCGCGACCTCGGCGATGTCGTTGAAGGCGAACGCGAGGTTCTCGGCCGAACCGAAGCCCTCGGTGGTCCCGAGCCCGACGACGAGAACCGCCACCAGCAGGACACCGACCGCGGTGTCCCAGCGCAGCGCCAGACCGCGCGCGAGGGAGGACTTGGTCGCGGCCCGCGGCGAGGGAGCCGCCTTGGTGTCAGGCGCCGTGGTCATGACGGGCGTTCCTCTTCCTCAGTGCGGCGGTCATCCGCAGGTTCACGATCCGGTCGACGCTGATGGCCAGCAGGAGGAGGGCACCGGTGATGGCGCCCTGCCAGAAGGAGTCCACCTTCAGCACGACCAGGACGCTGCCGATGGTGGTGAGCAGCAGGGCGCCGAGCGCCGCGCCCCAGACGGTTCCGGTGCCGCCGGTGATGGCGACACCGCCCACGACCACGGCACTGACGACGGTCAGCTCCCAGCCGTGCGCGTTGTCCGCGACGACCGTGCCGAAACGGGCGAGCCACAAGGCCCCCGCGAGACCGGCCACGGCCCCGGAGAAGGCGTACGCCGCGAGCACCCGGCAGCGGATCGGGATACCGGCGAGGCGGGCGGCCTCGGGGCTCGACCCGATGGCGTACAGCTCGCGTCCCGAACGGTAGGAGCGCAGGAAGTACGCCGTCGCCGCGAGCAGGACGAGCGCGATCAACGGCAGGTAGGGAACGCCCAGGACGCTGCCGCTGCCGAGGCCCAGGACCGCCTCGGGCACCTCGGAGGCGCTGATCTGCTCGCCCTGCGCCCACCAGTAGTCGACGCCCTGGATGATGTAGAGCATGCCCAGGGTCACGACGAGCGCCGGGACCCCGCCGAAGCTGACGAGGGCGCCGGACACCAGTCCGCAGACCACGCCGATGGCGATGCCGAGGAGCATCACGGTCAGGACCCCGTGGTCGGTCCCCGCCACGAACTTGCCGCAGGCGAAGGCGGAGAGGCCCACCACCGATCCGACCGAGAGGTCGATGTTCCGGGTGATCACCACGGCGGACTGGCCGACCGCGAGCAGTACCAGGATCGAGGCGTTGAGCAGCAGGTCCTTGATGCCCTGGTCGGACAGGAAGAGCGGGTTGGCCAGGTAGGTGCCGAGGATCAGCAGGACCAGCGCCCCGGCGATGGAGATCTCGCGGGCCCGGAAGACCGCGTCCACGAGCGAGGACGCACCGCGTTCCGGCGCCTTCGCCGTGTCCGGGGGGCTCTGGACGGTGGTGGTCATGCCGCTGCCCTTCCCTTGCGTCCGGTGGCCGCCGCCATGACCGACTCCTCGGTGGCGCCGCCACGCGGGATCTCGGCGACGAGACGGCCCTCGTGCATCACGAGCACCCGGTCGGCCATGCCGATGACCTCGGGGAGGTCGGAGGAGATCATCAGTACGGCGAGACCCTCCGCCGCGAGCGAGGACAGCAGACGGTGGACCTCCGCCTTGGTGCCGACGTCGATCCCGCGGGTCGGTTCGTCGACGATCAGCACGGCGGGGCCGGTCGCCAGCCACTTGGCCAGCACGACCTTCTGCTGGTTGCCGCCCGACAGCACGCCCACGGTGTCGGCCAGCCGGTTGTACTTGAGCTGGAGACGCACCGCCCAGTCGGCGGCCCGGTCGTGCTCCAGGGCCCGGCTGACCAGCCCGCGCCTGCGGACCTCGCCCAGACCGGTGAGTCCGATGTTGCGCTCGATCGACATATCCATGACCAGACCGCGCTGCCGCCGGTCCTCCGGTACGAGCGCGAGTCCGGCGTCCATCGCGGCGGTCGGCGAACCGGGCCGCAGCACCGTGCCCGCGACCTTCACCTCGCCCGCGTCGGCGCGGTCCACACCGAAGACCGCCTGGGCGACCTCCGTGCGCCCGGCGCCGACCAGCCCGGCGAGCGCGACGATCTCGCCGCGGCGGACGTCGAAGGACACGTCGCGGAAGACACCCTCGCGGGTCAGCCGGTGCACCGACAGGGCGACCTCGCCGACCTCGGCGTCCTGCTTGGGGTAGAGGTCGTCGAGGTCGCGCCCCACCATCCTGCGCACCAGGTCCTCCTCGGTGAGCCCTTCGAGCGGCTCGGAGGAGATCCACCGGCCGTCACGCAGGGTCGTGACGCGCTGGCACAACGCGAAGATCTCCTCCAGGCGGTGGGAGATGAACAGCACCGCCGCGCCCTCCGCGCGCAGTGCGCGGACGACGGCGAAGAGCCGGGCGGTCTCGCTGCCGGTCAGGGCGGCCGTCGGCTCGTCCATGATCAGGACGCGGGCGTCGAAGGAGAGCGCCTTGGCGATCTCGACGATCTGCTGGTCGGCGATGGACAGCCCGCGGGCGGGCCGGTCCGGGGCGAGATCGACCCCGAGCCTCCGCATCAGCGCGGCGGTGGTCCCGTGCACGGCCCCGCGGTCGATACGTCCCAGGGACCGCCGGGGCTGACGGCCCATGAAGATGTTCTCCGCGACGGAGAGATCGGGGAAGAGCGTCGGCTCCTGGTAGATGACGGCGATGCCGGCGTCACGCGCGTCCGCCGGGCCGTGGAAGACGACGGGCTCGCCGTCGAGGAGCACCTCGCCACCGTCCGGCCGGTGCACTCCGGCGAGGGCCTTGATCAAGGTCGACTTGCCTGCGCCGTTCTCACCCGCGAGCGCGTGCGCCTCGCCGGCGAACAGCTGCAGGGACACGTCCTGCAGGGCCCGTACGGCACCGAACGACTTGCTCACGCCCTTCAGGGCGAGGACCGGGGCCGGGTCCGGGGCGGACTGGTTCATGGGAGCTCCTCAGCGGTGGGACCGTTCCGCACCACCCGCCGTGAAAGGTTTCAATCAGGTTGCTCGGAAGCTAAACGGGGATTGCGAGCACAGTCAATGGGTTGATGGCGGGAAGTTCCAGAAGTGGGCGCCCTGCGCGACCTGAATGGGGGGAATGGGTGGGCACCCTTGACAGTCTTCGGGGCGTTCCACTATCTTCTCGGCTCTTGAATCGATTCATATAACGGTCGCGTATCGCTGTACTCATACGCGTGTACGCCCGTTCGGCCCGGTCGGCGAGGCCCGGGGCCGCCGGATGGGCCGGTCCGAGAAGGACGGTCAGTCCCGCCCTGCCGGGAACCGGCACCTGGACCTGGTACCGGCCCGCGCGCCGGTAGAAACGCAGCGCCGCCCCGGCGTGCACGGAGGTGAGCGGCCGGCACCGCCCGTCCGGTGCGGCCCCGGTGACCGCGGACAGCAGCGCCGCGCCCTGTCCGGCGCCGCGCGCTCCGGGGGAGACGGCCAGTTCGTCCACCTCCAGGGCCCCGCACAGCCACGCCGTGACGCGGTCGGGTCCGAGCGCCTGGGCGGCATGCCCGTAGCTGCGGCCGGAAGGGAAGACGACGGGCGTGGTCCAGGCGGTGGCGAAGCCGCCGACCGTGGCCCCGTCGAGCGCCAGAGCGGCGGTGAACCCGGGGCGCGCGGCGTCGTCGGCGAGCCGCTCGACGTACAGGGCGCCCGCCGACGGGTCCTCGTTCCAGGGCGGCGCCGCGAACACGTGGGCGTACCCCTACCGGATCCCCTCGGCGTGCGCGGCGAGGTCGGTACCCTCGATCAGCCGGACCCGCGTCACCGCACCGCTCCCCGTCCCTGACCGTTCCGGAGAGGACAGGCCGCGTTACCGGAGCGCCGAAGGTGCCGCGGGGCGAGGTCCGTCGGCCTCGCCGGAGGGTGCTTCCGGCTCGGATCGGTCAGCGCAGGAGATGCGCCGTGAACCAGTCCCGTGCCAGGTCCGCGACACGTTCCAGGGCGCCCGGCTCCTCGAAGAGGTGGGTCGCGCCCGGGACGATCTCCAGCCGGTTCTCGCAGTGCAACGCGGCCTGGGCCTGCCGGTTGAGATCGATCACCGTGGTGTCGTCACCGCCGACGACGAGCAGGGTGGGTGCGCGTACCCCGGACAGGTCGGCCCCCGCCAGGTCGGGGCGCCCGCCGCGGGAGACCACGGCGCCGACGCCCGAGTCCGCGGCCGCGGCGGCCCGCAGCGCGGCGGCCGCCCCCGTGCTCGCCCCGAACGAGCCGACCGGGAGGGGGACGCGTCGCCTCAGCCAGTCGGTGGTGTCCGCGAGCCGCCCTGCCAGCAGGCCGATGTCGAAGACGTTGGCGCGGTAGACCTCCTCGCCGGGCGTGAGCAGGTCGAAGAGCAGCGTCCCCAGGCCCGCGCGGTTCAGGGCCGCGGCCACGGAGCGGTTGCGCGGGCTGTGCCGGCTGCTGCCCGAACCGTGGGCGAACACCACGACCGCCCCGGCGTCCGCGGGAAGCACCAGATCCCCGGAGAGCGGTACCCCGCCCGCGTCCACCTCGACCTCCTCGGCCGTGACGGCATCCGCGGAAGCCCGCGCCAGCAGGGCCACCACCTCCTCGTCGGAGGTCTGGGAGAAGTCCCGGTACCACTCACCCACGGCGGAGAAGAGGACCGGTGCGGACAGGCAGACGACCTCGTCGGCGTCCTCACGCAGTCGGGCGGCGGCGTCCGGCGGCGCGACCGGCACGGCCAGGACGACATACGCGGCGCCTTGGGCCCGCACCACCTGGCAGGCGGCCCTCGCGGTCGCCCCGGTGGCGACCCCGTCGTCCACCACGACCACCGCGCGTCCCTCCAGCGGCAGGCGGGGCCGACCCTCCCGGTAGGCATGCGCGCGCCGGACGAGCTCCGCCGCCTCGGCGCGCTCCACGGCCACGAGGTCCTTCTCGCCGACCCCGGCCCGGCGGACGATCTCCTCGCTGATGACCCGCACCCCGCCCTCGCCGATGGCTCCGAACCCCAGTTCGGGGTGGTAGGGCACCCCCAGCTTGCGGACCACGATCACATCGAGCGGGGCGCCCAGGGCCTGCGCGACCTCGTACGCCACCGGCACACCGCCGCGCGGCAGCCCGAGGACGACGGGGTCGCGCCTCCCCAGGTGCCGCAGAGCCACGGCGAGCCGGCGCCCGGCGTCCGTGCGGTCGGTGAACTGCACGGTCCCTCACCTCCAGGAGAGGCTTCCGTCCGCGGGGGAGCGCGGTACACGCACGCACATTCCCCACCTTCGAAACAATCCCATTTGCGCTGGTTCGGCAAGTCGGGGACGGTCGGTCGTATGGAGCGAATCGGCGCGGTCCTGATCGACATCGACGGCGTGCTCACCGTGTCCTGGGAGCCGCTGCCGGGCGCTGTCGAGGCCATGGAAGCCCTGCGGGCCGCGGAGGTGCCGCTGGCGCTGGTCACCAACACGACGTCCCGTACACGCGCCGCGATCGCCCGGCGGCTCGCGGATTCGGGCTTCCCCGTCGGCCCCGACGACATCCTCACGGCCCCCGCCGTCACCGCGGCCCATCTGCGCGAGCGGCACCCCGGAGCCCGCTGCCTGCTGATCAACACCGGCGACGTACGGGGCGACCTGTCCGGGGTGCCCCTCGTCGAGGAGGAGGACGGCGAGGGCGCCGTGCCCGACGTCGTCGTCCTCGGCGGCGCGGGCGCCGCCTTCACCTACGCGGCGCTCAACCGTGCCTTCCACCTCGTCCAGCAGGGCGCCGTGCTCGTCGCCATGCACCGCAACCTGTACTGGCGCACCGCTGACGGACTCGACCTCGACTCCGGCGCCTTCCTCCTCGGCCTGGAGCGTGCCGCGCGTACCGAGGCCGTCGTCACCGGAAAGCCGTCCGGAGCCTTCTTCGTCGCGGCGCTGGCGCACCTCGGCGCCGACCCCGCCCGGACGCTGATGGTGGGCGACGACATCGAGACGGACGTGCTGGCCGCCCAGCACCACGGCATCACCGGGGTACTGGTCAGGACGGGCAAGTACCGGCCGGAGACCCACGCGGCCGCCGAGGGTGCCCCGGACCACGTGGTCGACTCCTTCGCGGACGTACCCGCCCTGCTCGGCCTGCCGGGGAGCTGACGCCGCCCGCTCCGGAGGCCGAACGCGTCTGCGGGCCGCGCTACTTACGCGGTCGCTACGCCGCGCTCGCTACGGTGCTGCGGGCCACGTGAAAGCCCTCCCGAGGGAGGGCCTGACGTGCTGCGGTAGGAGCGCCCCCGGCAGGACTCGAACCTGCGGCCAAGCGCTTAGAAGGCGCCTGCTCTATCCACTGAGCTACGGGGGCCGGGTGTCGGCCTGGTGCCCCGGAGGGCGCTGGTTCAAGCCATCCGCGGACCTTGCCGGGACAAGGATAGGGCTCAGATCACCCCGTCCCGGTTGCTTCACCTGCGTGGCACGATGTGGAGGTTCGGTGAAGCGAACCGATAATCGCAGGTAGGTGCGATTCGTGCATCGCTTTTCGCGCCCAGCGCCCCGGGTGTTGTGCACTCGTTATGCCTGCGCCCCACTCGTCCCCTCTGTCCCCCGGGATGGATTCGCCGCGCAGAGGGGCCTATACGCTTCAAAAAGGCTTCAAAATTGGGCATTCTTCACATGTGGTAACCATGGATGTACGGCCCCAGCTCATCGACGCACTTTCCGCCCTGCGCGACCGTGTCGCCGCCGTGCGTCTTCCACTTCCCCTGCCGGGCGCCCCGCGCGCCCGGCAGACGCGGACCGAACTGCTCGCCCAGCTCGACGACTACCTCGTCCCCCGCCTCAAGGACCCCGAGGCACCCCTGCTCGCGGTCATCGGCGGATCCACCGGCGCGGGCAAGTCCACGCTCGTCAACTCGCTGGTGGGGTGCCGGGTCAGTGAGGCCGGGGTGCTGCGCCCCACCACACGCACCCCGGTGCTCGTCTGCCACCCGGACGACCACCACTGGTTCGCCGGGGTACGGGTGCTGCCCCAGTTGACGCGGGTGTGGCTGCCGCCGGGGCAGGTCCCGGACCCGGACGGTCTCGACCACCTGGGGATCGACGGAGACCGGGACGACACCGTGCTGCGGGTCGAGACGGCGGCGACCCTGCCCAGGGGGCTCGCGCTCCTCGACGCACCCGACATCGACTCCCTGGTCGTGCGGAACCGCGTGCTGGCCGCCGAGCTCATCTGCGCCGCCGACGTATGGGTGATGGTGACCACCGCGTCCCGGTACGCCGACGCCGTGCCGTGGCACCTGCTGCGCACCGCCAAGGAGTACGACGCCTCCCTGGTCACCGTCCTGGACCGGGTGCCTCACCAGGTGATCGCCGAGGTGTCCCGGCAGTACGCCGCCCTGCTCACCCGGGCCGGCCTCGGCGACGTGCCCCGCTTCACCATCCCCGAGCTCCCCGAGTCCGCGGGAGGGGGAAGCGGCCTGCTGCCCACCACGGCGGTCGCGCCCCTGCGCGCCTGGCTCACCCACCGGGCGCAGGACCCCGCGGCCCGCCAGCAGGCCGTCGGGCGCACCGCGACCGGGGTCATCGACTCGCTCAACGTACGGATGCCCGAGCTGGCCGGGGCGGTGGCCGCGCAGTACGCGGCGGCCGTGCGGCTCACCGGCGTGGTCGAGGAGGCGTACGGGAAGGAGCTCGCGCGCGTGCGGCGGCGGCTCGGCAACGGCGCGGTGCTGGCCGGCGGCGCCCGGACCCGGTGGCGCGGATACCCGCTGTACAGCACCGCGGGGGAACTCCTCGACGCGCTGGTGGAGAGCCTGGTGGCCCTGCTGCAGTGCGCCGTGGCGGCCTCCGACGAGCAGATCCGCGCGACCTGGCAGCGCGAGCCCGCCGCGGGGGTCTTCCGGTTCGAGGACGCCGGCCGGGAGGCCGGCGGGTGGGGCCCGGCCGAGGACGTCCACGGCCGGATCGGCATGGCCGTACGGCGCTGGCGGCGGGTCCTGGAGGAACTCGCCGAGGAGGAGGCCCGGCTGCTCGAACGCAATGCGGCGCCCGACGCCGAGACGGTGGCGGCGCTCCTGGCCGCCGCCCTCCTCGGCGGCCGCCGCGCCAGGGGCGCGGGGGAGCAGCTCGCCGAACGGATCGGCGCCCAGGGGGCGCTGCGTCTCCGCGACAAGGGCGGGGCGCTGCTCACCGGCTGCCTGGACCAGGTCATGCACGGTGAGCGCGACCGCCGCCTCGCCCCGCTGGACGCGCTCGAGGTCGCCCCCGAACCCCAGGCGGAACTCATCGCCGCGCTGTCCCTACTGCAGAAGGAGAGGTGGCAGCGATGACTGCCGTCACTGACCAGGGCCGGGACCACGGACAACGACACGGACCCGAGGGCGAGGGGCCGGTGGAGGTCCCGGCCGGCGACGTGCGGCGCTGGGACGACGGGCTCATCGCCCGCCGCGCCGCCGAGGCCGCGCAGGACCGGCTGGAGGCCGAGCGGCCCCCGCAGGACGAACCGGGGCCCGAGGCCGAGGCGTACGCGATGTCCGGCAGCTCACTCCGGCCCCGGCTGGACGCGCTGCGCGAGCTGGTGGGGCTCTCCCGCGCCCGGCTGGACGGGAGCACCCTCGCCGAGGCGGGGCGCGTGCTCGACGAGGCGTCGGCCCGCCAGCGGCTCTCGGCGCGGCACACGGTCGTCGCCGTCGCGGGGGCCACCGGCAGCGGGAAGTCCACCCTGTTCAACGCGCTGGCGGGCGTCCAGATCTCCGACACCGGGCTGCGCAGGCCGACCACCTCGGCGCCCATCGCCTGCAGTTGGACCGACGGCGCGGCGGGGCTGCTCGACCGGCTGGCCATCCCGGGACGGCTCCGGCGCAGGCCGGTGCAGGGCGGTACGGCCGTGGACGAGGCACTCCAGGGTCTCGTCCTGGTGGACCTGCCCGACCACGACTCGGCGGCGACCGGCCACCGTGAACAGGTGGACCGGGTGCTGGCCCTGGTCGACGCGGTGATCTGGGTGGTCGACCCGGAGAAGTACGCCGACGCGGCCCTCCACGAACGCTATCTGCGGCCGCTCGCCGGACACGCCGAGATCTCCTTCGTCGTGCTCAACCAGATCGACCGGCTGTCCGGCGAGGCCGCCGACCTGGTCCTGGACGATCTGCGCCGGCTGCTCGACGAGGACGGCATGGCGGTGGGGGAGCACGGTGAACCCGGCGCCACGGTCATGTCGCTGTCCGCTCTCACCGGGGCCGGGGTGGGCGACCTGCGCGAACTGCTCGGCAGGTTCGTCCAGGACCGCACGGCGGCGGCGCGCAGGCTGTCCGCCGACGTGGACGCGGCCGCCGCGCGGCTCCGGTCGGTGTACGTCGCCGACGGGCGGCCCGGACTCGGCGAGCGGGCCCGTGACGAGTTCACCGAGCGCCTCGCGGAGGCCGTCGGCGCGGCAGCGGCCGGGCAGGCGGCGGAGCGCGAGTGGCGCAGGAACGCGAACCGGGCCTGCGGTACGCCCTGGCTGCGGCTCTGGCGCTGGTACGAGTCCACCCGGCAGCTCGGCGGCCTCGACCTGATGGCGCAGGTACTCGCCCCTCCGGAGGAGGAGTTGACCGCCCGCCAGCGGGTGGAGCAGGCCGTACGGCAGTTGGCGGACGACGCCGTCGACGGGCTGCCCGGACCCTGGGCGCAGGCCGTGCGCGAGGCGGCGGTGAACGGGGCGAAGGGGCTGCCCGAGGCACTGGACGACCTGTCACGGAGCGCGCAGACGGGAGGCGGCCGGGGCCGTGGAGGGAACACGGACACCGGGTCCGCTCCGGTGGGTCCGGGCGGACACGCCACGGCTGCGGGGCTCGGGAAGCGTGGTTCCACGTCGGTGGGCGGGAAGTCCGCGCCCGTCGCCGGGGCCCCGGCGGGCCGGGGCACCAGGCCGCCGCGCCCCGCGTGGTGGCCGGCGGCGGTGTTCGCGCAGGCCTCGATGACGTTGCTCCAGATCTTCGGGGGCCTGTGGCTGCTCGGCCAGATCGTGGGCGTGATCGAACCGGGTCTGCTCACCCCGGCGCTGGTCATGCTGGCGGGAGTGGTCGGCGGACCGCTCGTGGAGTGGTCGTGCGCGGCGGCGGCGCGCGGGCCGGCACGCCGGTACGGGCAGGAGGCCGAGCGGCGCCTGCGCGAGGCGGCGGCAGGCTGCGGCAGGGCCAGGGTCCTCGATCCGGTGGCGGCGGAACTGGCGCGCTACCGGGAGGTGCGGGAGCGTTATGTGGCGGTGACGGAGTTTTCCACAACCGGTGCGTGATCCACAGGCCCGGCGGGATTCCACGATTCGGTCCAGCATGGTCCCGGCGGGCCGGGCTCAGGCGCCGGACCGCACCTCCCCGCACCGCGTCGGCGCGGGGAGGTGAAGCGGACGGAATGCGGCGGGGAATCGGGGGACGGGAAATGAACGAGACCATGGTGACGCTGGTGGGAAACGCGGCGACCCCGGTGGATTTCAGGGAGACGCCGACGGGGTCGACGGCGCGGTTCAGGCTGGCGGTGACACCCCGGCGGTGGGACCGGGAGCAGCAGGTCTGGACGGACGGCAGCACCGGTTTCTACACGGTGTGGGCACGGCGGACACTCGCGGCGAACCTCTCCGGTTCGGTCTCCGTAGGGGAGCCGCTCGTCGTCCACGGCCGTCTGAAGGTGCGGGAGGAGGAGCGGGACGGGGTGTGGCGGACCTCCGTGGACATCGACGCCGTGGCGGTGGGGCACGACCTGACGAGGGGCACGGCTGCGTTCCGGCGGGTGGTCAGAGGCGATCCCGCTCTGACTGCGCCTACGCACCGTCAGAAACCGGCCACGGAAATGGCATCGGTGTCCTGAAGGGGAGGGGGCGCGCCGAAGAGGGCTATAACGATTACGAGTCGGAATGCTTATCTGACGGCATGACGGGGGATTCGCCTCCACTTGCTCCTTACGATTCCCCCGTACTCATGCGGCACTTGAGTTTGCTGGCGAGGCACCTCCCACACGCACACCACGCGTGAAGGCCTCGCCCGGAGGGGAATTCTGTGATTTCTGTGTCTTCAGCGTTCACTGCGTCGTCGACGGCGGCGACGGAGGGCTCCCCAGTGGGCCGGAGCAAGGGCCGCGGTCTCGCCAGGGCGGCTGCCGCGATGCTGGCCACCGGGCTGGTCGCCGCGGGAACGATCGTCGGAGCGACGGCCGCCTCGGCCGCGCCGGGGGACGAGTCGGGTCAGCACCAGGGTGGTGCGGTCGCCACACTGGACGGTCTGAAGACCTACGGCACCGCGCAGCTCAACACCGGTAAGGGCAAGAAGCCCCAGGAGCTGCCCGCCGGCCTGTTCGAGATGAAGGTCGACGGCGGCGGCACGATCCAGACGTACTGCATCGACTTCCACACGCCCACCAAGGACGGCGCGAAGTATCTGGAGACCCCCTGGGACCAGTCTTCGCTCGGCGCCAACTCGGACGCCGGCAAGGTGCGCTGGATCCTGCAGCACTCCTACCCGCAGGTCAACGACTTCGATGCGCTCGCCAAGGAGGCCGGCACCGGTCAGCTCGACGCGAAGACCGCTGCCGCCGGCACCCAGGTCGCCATCTGGCGCTTCTCGGACAAGGCCGACGTGACGGCCAAGGACGAGAACGCCGAGAAGCTCGCCGACTGGCTGGAGGCGAACGCCGAGAACGTCGCGGAGCCCAAGGCGTCCGTGGGACTGTCTCCGGCCGCCGTCTCCGGCAAGGCCGGTGAGAAGCTGGGCCCGATCACCGTCCACACCGACGCCGGCCAGGTCTCGGTGGCACCGCCCGCCGACGCCGCCGCCAGCGGTGTCCAGGTCACCGACAAGGACGGCAAGCCCCTCACCGAGGCCGCCGACGGTTCCGACCTCTACTTCTCGGTCCCGGACGACGCCACCGACGGCTCCGCCTCGCTGACCGTCCAGGCCACCACGTCCGTGCCCGTGGGCCGGGTCTTCGCCGGACTCATCAAGAGCCAGACCATGATCCTCGCCGGCTCCAGCGAGTCGACCGTCTCCGCGACGGCGACCGCCACCTGGGCCGAGAAGGGCGCCGTCCCGGCGGTGACCGCGGAGAAGAACTGCGCCAAGGGCGGCGTCGACATCACCGCGAGCAACACCGGTGACGAGGCGTTCACCTTCGAGCTCGCCGGCACCGAGCACACCATCCCGGCCGGCGAGACCCGCACGGTGACCGTCCCGGTCGGCGAGGACGAGGCCTACGACTTCACCATCACCGGCCCCGGCGGCTTCACCAAGAACTTCAAGGGCGTCCTGGACTGCGAGACCGCCGGCACCCCCGCCCCGGGTGACGACACCACGACGCAGACCGGTTCCGAGCCGTCGCCCGCGCCTGCCGCGAGCACCCCGGCCACCGAGGGTGACCTCGCCGCCACCGGCGGTTCCAGCGCCACCCCCGTCATCGCGGGTGTCGCCATCGCCCTCGTCGTCCTCGGCGGCGGCGCGGTCTTCCTCCTCCGCCGGAAGAAGCCGCAGACCAGCGGTGAGTGACTGAGCACAGGCGCAGCGGGAATGCGCCGGTGAAGGGCCTGGTACGGACCTCCGTACCAGGCCCTTCGTGTGTCCCGGGCCTCTCCGGCAGGGCCGCGGAAAGGGGCCCGGCCCGTACCGGGGACCGGACGGGTTTCCATCCGGGCACGGACGTCAGGCAAGATGGGTGTATCTGCCCACACCTCTATTGCTGCCGGACGGTTTCTCTTGGCTGAGTTCATCTACACCATGCGCAAGACGCGCAAGGCGCACGGCGACAAGGTGATTCTCGATGACGTCACCCTGAACTTCCTGCCCGGCGCGAAGATCGGTGTCGTGGGCCCCAACGGCGCCGGTAAGTCCACGGTGCTGAAGATCATGGCGGGCCTGGAGCAGCCGTCCAACGGTGACGCGTTCCTCTCGCCCGGGTTCAGCGTCGGCATCCTCATGCAGGAGCCGGAGCTCGACGAGAGCAAGACCGTCCTCGAGAACGTCCAGGACGGCGCCGCCGAGACCATGGGCAAGCTCAAGCGCTTCAACGAGGTCGCCGAGCTGATGGCGACCGACTACTCCGACGCGCTCATGGACGAGATGGGCAAGCTCCAGGAGGACCTGGACCACGCCAACGCCTGGGACCTCGACGCCCAGCTGGAGCAGGCCATGGACGCCCTGGGCTGCCCGCCCGGCGACTGGCCCGTCAACAACCTCTCCGGCGGCGAGAAGCGCCGTGTGGCGCTCTGCAAGCTGCTCATCGAGGCCCCGGACCTGCTCCTCCTCGACGAGCCCACCAACCACCTCGACGCCGAGTCGGTGAACTGGCTGGAGCAGCACCTCTCGAAGTACGCGGGCGCCGTCGTCGCCGTCACGCACGACCGGTACTTCCTGAACAACGTCGCCGAGTGGATCCTCGAGCTCGACCGCGGCCGCGCCCTGCCCTACGAGGGCAACTACTCCACGTACCTCGACAAGAAGGCCGCCCGCCTCAAGGTCGAGGGCCGCAAGGACGAGAAGCGCGCCAAGCGGCTCAAGGAAGAGCTCGAGTGGGTCCGCTCCAACGCCAAGGGCCGGCAGACCAAGTCCAAGGCACGTCTCGCCCGTTACGAGGAGATGGCGGCCGAGGCGGACAAGATGCGGAAGCTGGACTTCGAGGAGATCCAGATCCCGCCGGGCCCGCGGCTCGGTTCCATCGTCGTCGAGGTCGAGAACCTCTCGAAGGCCTTCGGCGACAAGGTCCTCATCGACGACCTGTCGTTCACGCTGCCGCGCAACGGCATCGTCGGCGTCATCGGTCCGAACGGCGCGGGCAAGACCACGCTGTTCAAGATGATCCAGGGCCTGGAGACCCCCGACTCCGGCGCCATCAAGGTCGGCGACACGGTCAAGATCTCCTACGTCGACCAGTCCCGCGCCAACATCGACCCGAAGAAGACCCTCTGGGCCGTCGTGTCGGACGAGCTGGACTACATCAACGTCGGCCAGGTCGAGATGCCCTCGCGGGCGTACGTCTCCGCGTTCGGCTTCAAGGGCCCGGACCAGCAGAAGCCTGCCGGTGTCCTCTCCGGTGGTGAGCGCAACCGCCTGAACCTCGCGCTGACGCTCAAGGAGGGCGGCAACCTGCTGCTCCTCGACGAGCCCACCAACGACCTCGACGTCGAGACCCTGTCCTCGCTCGAGAACGCGCTGCTGGAGTTCCCCGGTGCGGCCGTGGTCATCTCCCACGACCGCTGGTTCCTGGACCGCGTCGCCACGCACATCCTGGCGTACGAGGGCGACTCCAAGTGGTACTGGTTCGAGGGCAACTTCGAGTCGTACGAGAAGAACAAGGTCGAGCGCCTCGGCGCGGACGCGGCCCGCCCGCACCGCGCCACCTACAAGAAGCTCACGCGAGGCTGATCGTCTTGGCTCGTCACATCTACAGCTGCCCGCTGCGCTGGTCGGACATGGATGCCTTCGGCCACGTCAACAACGTGGTCTTCCTCCGCTACCTGGAGGAGGCGCGCATCGACTTCATGTTCCGGCTGGCGCCGGGGGACGGCTCGCCGTCCTTCGCGGGCGGCTCCGTGGTGGCGCGGCACGAGATCGACTACGTGCGGCCGCTGGTCCACCGGGACGAGCCGGTGGTCATCGAGTCCTGGGTCACCAAGATCTCCGCGGCCTCGCTGACCATCGCCTACGAGGTGAAGGAGGCCGACGACCCGGCCACGGTGTATGTGCGGGCCGCCACGGTCGTGGTGCCGTTCAACCTCCAGGAGCAGCGTCCGCGCCGTATCTCCGCGGAGGAGAAGTCCTTCCTCCAGCGGTACCTGGACGACGGCA
>Ga0164308_10000676_pt1 | contig 18434 bp, 18 predicted proteins | sample Whisoiple_246_MG_FD_109983 | JGI IMG/M metagenome (GOLD analysis project Ga0164308, IMG submission 109983) | Soil microbial communities amended with fresh organic matter from upstate New York, USA - Whitman soil sample_246_MG | ecosystem: Environmental > Terrestrial > Soil > Unclassified >...
GACGCTGGCGGCGAAGGCGCTGCCGCCCGGCACGCACTCGCTCACCCTGCGGTACGCCGGCGACGCCCAGCACCACCCGTCGTCGTCGACCGTGACCGTCACCGTCCGCAGGGCGACGGCGACGATCAAGGTGCAGGCGCCGGGTGCGGTCAAGAAGGGCGCCCGGGCGACGGTCCGGGTGATCGTGACGGCGCCCGACCAGGTGCCGGTCACGGGGAAGGTGACGGTGAAGCTCCGCGGGGGCGCCACCCTCACCGGCACCCTGAGCGGCGGGAAGGTGACCTTCCGGCTCCCCAGGGCCACGCGGCCGGGGAACCTGAAGATCACCGCCACCTACGCCGGCAGCGACCTCGTGTCGAAGGCGGTGAGGACGAGCACCATCCGGGTCCGGAAGTGATCCGGCGAACAGCAAGCGGGCCCGGAGGATCTCCCTCCGGGCCCGCTTGGCGTTGGTGGCGGTGCGAGCGGATCAGGCGCCGTCGTCCAGGGCCGCGACGACGCCGGCGCGGCTCTGGTCCTCGCTGGCGAGGACGCCGCCGTTCGCGACGATGTCCGGGGTGATCTCGCTGAAGACCATCCGGACGTCCTGGCGGCGGGCGCCGAGGATCTCGACCGCGCTGTCGGCGACGGCCTGGGCGAACTCGCGGCGCTGCTCGAGGCTCCGGCCGCGGAGCAGCTCGACGGTGATGTTGGGCATGGCGCTTCCTCTCGGTTCGAGCCGCGATCAGATGGTCACATCGGCGACTTCGATTCAACGTTGTGAACGGGTGGTCGAATTATCGCCCTGAGTTCACATCCTTGACAAGAGTTCCGCATCGTGATGGTGTGGCGGCCATCACTTCGGACCGGACGCAGGAGGACGCCGTGGCGCGGCACGACGCTCGCTGGCTGATCGGCGGAGCCGCGGTCGCGGTCGGCCTGCTGGTCCTCGGGACCGCCGCGCCCGCCGCTGCCCACGTCACCGTGACCCCGTCGACCACCCGGGCGGGCGCGCCCGCCGTCCTCCGGTTCAGCGTCGGGCACGGGTGCGAGGGCGCGTCGACGACGGCGCTCACGATCCGGATCCCCGCGACGATCAACGCGGTCACGCCGACCCGGCACGCCCTGTGGGACGTGGAGGAGGAGGTCGAGCAGCTCGACCCACCGGTGGTGGACGCGCACGGCACCCGACTCTCGGAACGCGTCGCCTCGGTCACCTTCCGGACCGACGAGCCGCTGCCCGAGGGTCAGCGCGACGTCCTCGAGATCGCGCTCACGCTCCCGGCCGGGCCGGGCACCACGCTGGCCTTCCCGACGATCCAGACCTGCGAGGGGGCCGAGACGGCCTGGATCGAGGTGCCGGGCGACGGTCAGGACCCCGAGGAGCTCGACCTGCCCGCACCGACCGTGGTCCTCACCGCCGGCGACGCCGCGGAGGGAGCGGCGTCCGCGGTCGACACGCTGACGGCCGTCCGCACCGGCTCCGACCCGGCGCCGCGCGAGGTGCGGAGTGCCCCCGAGGCGCCGCTGCTCGCGCTCGGCGCGCTCGGTGTCGCCCTCCTCGCGATGCTGGTCGCGGTCGCGGCGCTGGCCCAGCAGCGTCGCCGGTCGTGAGCCGCGCGCACTCCGGTCGGGCGGTCGCACCCCTCGTCCTGCTGGTGCTGGTCGTCAGTCTCCTGCTCGGCGCCGCCGCGCCGGCGTCGGCGCACGCGACCCTCCTCGCCTCCGACCCGGCCGAGGGCGCGGTCCTCGCCGCGGCGCCCGACCGCCTGACCTTCACCTTCAGCGAGCCGGTGGCCGCCGTCCCCGACGGCGTCCAGGTCTTCGACGCCGCCGGCGACCGGGTCGAGGCCGAGGCGTCGGTGACCGACGAGGTGCTCGCGGTCGACCTCACGGAGTCCGTCGGGGACGGCACCCTCGTCGTCGTCTGGCGGATCGTGTCCGACGACGGCCACCCGATCAGTGGGTCGCTGCGGTTCTCCGTCGGCGCGCCGAGCGCCACCGTGATCTCGCCCGACGTGGGCGACGGCGGCGCCGCCCGGGCGCCGGTCTCGCTCCGGGTGCTCCGCGGCACCGGGTACGCCGGCCTGCTCCTCGCCACCGGGCTCGTGGCGTTCCTCCTCCTCGCGCTGCCGTCCGGCCACCAGGCCGACCGCTCCCGGCGGCGACTCGTCCGGGTCGCCCGGGCGAGCACCGCGGTGGCCGGGGTCTCCTGGTTGCTCGTGCTCCCGGTGGTCGCGACCTACCAGCTCGGCGGCGGTCTCGACCTCGTCACCCGGGCCAGCACCTGGTCGGCGCTCGCGCGCACCGAGTACGCCGTGTCCGCGCTGGTCGTGCTCGGCACCCTCGCCGCCGTCGCCCTCCTCGGCTCGGGCGAGCCCGCGGGGCCACGGCGTACCGCCACGCTGGCGGCCGCGTGGATCGCGGTCGGTGCCCCGGCGCTCACCGGTCACACCCGCGCCGAGTCGCCCGAGGCGCTGGTCGTCGTGGTCGACGTCCTGCACCTCCTCGCCGGCAGCGTCTGGCTCGGCGGCGTCGTGGCGCTCGCGCTGGTGCTGCCCGACCTCGCTGGTCGCGGAGGCCTGGCCGCGGAGGCACTGGCCAGGTTCTCGACCCTCGCCGCGGGGGTGCTGGCGCTGCTCGTCGCGACCGGCGCCGTCCTCGCCTGGCGGATCGTCGGCTCCTGGAGCGCGCTCGTCGACACCGACTACGGCCGGCTGCTGATCGCGAAGATCCTCACCGCGGTCGTGGCGGTGCTGCTCGCCGCGTGGAACCGGCGCGCCCTCCTCCCGCGGATGCAGGAGGTCACCCGCCGCAAGGAGCTGCGGGCCGGCGCGGGACTGGTGACGAAGGTGGTCACGGCCGAGGCCGCGATCCTCGGCGTGGTCCTCGTGCTCACTGCGCTGCTGGTCGACCAGAGCCCCGAGCGCGACGCCGTCGTCGTCGGCCCCGCCGTCGAGACCGCCACGCTCGGCGAGGTCCGCGCCCAGGCCACGGTCGCCTCGCCCGTGACCGGGCCGAGCTCGGTGACCATCGAGCTCTTCGACACCGGGGGCGAGCCGACGGAGGGGTACGCCGCGCCGACCGCCAGCCTGTCGATGGACGAGATCGACCTCGGCGACCTCGCGCTCGAGAACGTCGGGCCCGGCGTCTACACGGCCCAGGTGGTCTTCCCGACGGCCGGTGCCTGGGACCTGCAGGTCTCGCTGCGCACCAGCGAGTTCGACAACCCCGTCTCGTCGGTCGGGTTCACCGTCGACGAGCCGGCCTGACCTGACCCGATCCGACCCCGATCCGACCCCGATCCGACCCCGATCCGATCTGACAGAGAGGCACCGATGTCCCAGCCCCTGCCCCGACGTGCCGCCGAGGTGCTGGTCGTCCTGCTCGTCGTCGTGGGCCTGTTCGCCGTCGTGACCGCGACCGACCGGGGTGCGGAGGCCGCCACGGACGAGCCCCGGACCTGGGTGGTCGATGCGGTCGACGACCTCTACGGCGCCCGCTGGGTCGCGGCGGACACCGGGACCGACCGGGTGACGGTCGCGGTCGGCGACACCGTCGAGTGGCAGTTCGACCAGGCGGTCGTCGACCACGACCTGACCTCGCAGGACACCGGCTCGGCGTGGGAGCCGGCGGTCGAGGAGTACCGGCGCCCGGGCGACGGTCCGGTCCGGCACACGTTCACCGAGCCGGGCAGCTACGACTACCTCTGCTCCATCCACGGCACGGTCATGCGCGGCACGATCGTCGTGCTCGCGCCGGAGCCGGGCAACACCGCGCCGACGGCCACCGCGGTGGTCGACCGGGCCAGTGGTCCCGCGCCGCTCACCGTGCACTTCTCCGCCACCGCCTCCGACCCGGACGGGGATCCGCTCAACTTCCACTGGGCGTTCGGGACCGGCGCCGACGCCGAGGGCGCGGCCGCGGCGTACACCTACGACACCCCGGGGACGTACACCGCGACGCTGCAGGTGTCCGACGGCCGGGGCGGCACGACGGTGCACCACGTCCCGATCACCGTCACCGCCGGGCTGCTGCCCGACGTCACCGCGGTGGCCGCGCCGGCACCGGGTGCGGGCTCCCTCGCGGTGGCGTTCGCGACCGAGGTGAGCACGACCGGGGCCTTCGCGGCGTACGCCGACGGGCTGGCGACCTATCCCGACCTCGCCGGCTCGGCGGGTCTGGTCCGTGCGCGCGGCCGGACCACGGCGCACCTCGAGGCGACCGGACTGGACCCCGGCGGCGCGCACCTCGTGCACGTCCACGAGCAGGCGTGCGCGGCCGCGCACGGCGGCGCGCACTTCAGGTTCGACGAGACCAGGCCGTTCGCGGCGGTCAACGAGATCTGGCTGCCCTTCACCGCCGACGCCGCGGGCCGCAGCGGTCGCATCGAGGTCGCCCAGCCGCTGCGCGCCGGCGCGAAGGCCGTCTCGATCGTGATCCACGATCCCGACAACCCGGCCAAGCGCATCGGGTGCGTCGACCTCGTGCCGGAGACCGCAGACCTCAGCTATGCCTGGGACTTCGGCGACGGCACGACCGCTGCCGGACCGGACCCGGACCACGTCTACGCCGCCGCCGGCAGCTACGTCGCCACGGTGACCGTCGGCCGGCCGGCCCAGCAGCGGTCGGTCAGCGCGACGGTCCGGGTCGTCGTCGGATCGCCGGCCGAGGCCCCCGCGACCGGCATCGCCGGCGGACCCGTCGGCGTCGTGCGGGTGCCGCGGGCGACCTTCCGGCTCACCGGCGGCAGCGCCTACACCTGCCGGCTCGACGGGGCCGACTGGCGCACCTGCACCTCGCCCCACCGGGTCGCCGGCCTGCGCGACGGCCGGCACCGGCTCGAGGTGCGGGCGACGGACGCCGCCGGGCGCACCGACCCGACCCCGGCGGTGCGCCGGTGGACGGTCGACACCACCGCGCCGACGATCCGCGTGCTCGACGGGCGCCGTCCGGTCGTCCGGATCCGGGTCCACGACCGGCTCTCCGGCGTACGCCGAGCGGACGTCGTCGTGCGCGTCGACGGGCGCCGCGTCCGACCGGCGTGGAGCGACGGACGCCTGACGCTGCGCCCCACCCGTGGTCCGGGCGTGCACGTCGTGACGGTCGCGGCCACCGACGGCGCCGGCAACCGGCGGGTCGTCAGGTGGCGACTGCGCTGAGGCGGTCGTCCATGGCGCGCTTCGCCTGGTCGTAGACGTCGAAGCTGCCGAGCAGCAGCGAGCGCAGGTTGGCGGAGTCGAGTGCGGCGACCAGGTCGAACGCGAGGAGGCCGGCGTCGACGTCGGGCCGGACCTCGCCGGCGTCCTGGGCCTGGGTGATGGTCTCGGCGATCAGGCCGACCCACTCCTCGTCGACGGCGGCGAGCGCGTCCCGGATCGGGCCCGGGCGGGCGGCGTACTCGTGCGCGGCGCGGGCGAAGAAGCAGCCTCCGGGGAAGCGCCGGTCGCGGGAGTACTCGACCCAGGCGTCGAGCAGCGCGCGGAGCCGGGCCAGGCCGGGCGGGATCGCCTGGGACGGCTCGATGACGGTCTGGGCGAAGATCGCCCGGGCGGCCCGGATGGTGCGGAGCTGGAGCTCCTCCTTGGTGCCGAAGTGCGCGATCAGGCCGCTCTTGCTGATCGACAGCTCGGTCGCCAGGCGGCCGATCGAGAGCCCCTCGAGGCCCTCGACCGAGGCGACGTCGACGGCCTTGGCGAGCACCACGCGTCGGGTGCGGTCGCCCCGGGCCACGCGGCCGTCGGTGGTGAGCTGCTCGGTCATCGGTCTCAGCGTAGTTCCAGGACAGGGATTGACGGGACAAACAAATAGTACGATCGTTCGTATTGTTAGTCCAGGTCGAGCGAAGGGCGAGGCGATGAGCGGAAGCGCGATGACTGCGGCGGTGGGCGCCGTGCTGAACGGGACGACCCGGGTCGCGCCCCGTGCCGGCGGGCGGCTCGCCCTGGAGCTGTGGCGCCGACCGGGAGGTCCGGCCGCGGTGCGCCCCGAGGAGCGCGCCGTCCACGGGGCGGCGGTGCGGGGCGCGGTCGGCGAGGTGGCGACGTACGCCTGGGGCGACGGTGACCGCCCGGTGCTCCTCGTGCACGGCTGGGGCGCCCGGTCGTCGCGGTGGGCCGCCACCGTCGAGGCGCTGGGCGCGGTCGGCCACAGCGCGGTCGCGTACGACGCGTGGGGACACGGCGCGACGCCCGGCCCGGTGCGCCCGATCACCGAGCACCAGGACGTCATCGCCGAGCTCGACCGGCGGCACGGCCCGTTCTCCGGCGTGGTCGCGCACTCCTTCGGCGTCCCCGTCGCGCTGTACGCCGCGGGGCTCGGGCTGCGTGCCGACCGGCTCGTGGCGATCGGCGGGATGGGTGAGTTCGGCTACCTGGTCGACACGTTCTGCGACCGGCTCGGCGCCGGTCCCACGGTCAACCGCGAGCTCCGGCGCGCCATCGCCCGCCGGTGGTTCGCCGGCGACGAGGACATCTGGGCGCGCTTCTCCGCCCGACCGCTCCCGGGCTGGGACGCGCTGGTCGTGCACGACGCGGGCGACCGGGTGGTCGACCGCTCGCAGGCCGATGTCCTCACCGCGGCGCTGGGCGCGGAGCTCGTCGAGACCGCGGGCCTCGGGCACGGGCGGATCCTGCGCGACCCCGCCGTCCTCGGGCGCGCCGTCGCCTTCCTCGACCGGGTCCGGACATGAGCGCGCTCCGGGTGCGCCCGGGTCGGCCGGCGGACCGCGCCGCCGTGCGCGACCTGCTGTGCGGCCTCTCGCTGGACTCGGCCTACCAGCGCTTCCAGGCGGCGCTCGGACCCGAGCCGCGCCCGTCGGTGCTCGACGCGCTGCTCCCCGAGCGGCCGCGCGGCGGTTCGATGCTGGCGTACGTCGGGGCCGAGCTCGTCGGCCACGGGGTGTGGCGTCGGGCCGGCACCGCGCCGGTCGCCGAGATCGGGCTGGTCGTCGCCGACGCCCACCAGGGCCGGGCCATCGGCACCGCGCTCGCCGAGGCGCTGATCGCGGACCTCGCGGCGCAGGGGCTGGAGCGCATCGAGGTCTTCGCGACCGCGGCCAACGAGGCGGTCGCCCGGATGGTCGCGCGCCGCGCCCCGGACGCCGTACGTGAGCGCGACGGTGCCACGGTCACCTACCTCTTCCCGGTCGGGCCGACCCGGGTGCGGACCGTCGCCTGACGCGTAGGCTGCCGGCCGTGACGACGTTCGTCCTCGGGGAGCCGGAGTTCGGCCGCCACACGGTGCCCGACGCCGGGGCCGCCGTGCTGGAGGCGACGATCGACCTGGGCAACGCCCTCACCACGGCGCGCCGGGAGCGCGAGGCCGTCGCCCTGCTGGCGCCGGTGGTCGAGGCCGCCCGGCGCGACGGCGCCGCGCCCGACGCGCTGGGGTGGGCGGTCCTCACGCTCGCCACGGCCGAGCAGTACGCCGGCCACCCGGATGCCGCGAGCGCCGGCCTCGACGAGGCCCTGGGCCTCGCACGGGCCACCGGCGACGAGGAGCTCGAGCACTACGCGCTGCACCACCTCGGCCGGCACCTGGTCGACACCGGCGACCTCGACGGGGCCCGCGCGGCCTTCACGGCGTGCCTCGCGATCCGCGAGCGGCTCGGCGAGCCGCGCGCTGCGCAGACCGCCGCGGCCCTCGCCGCCCTGGGGCCCCGGCTCTGACAGGGTGGGGCCGTGACCGAGATCGACGTCCGGCCGTACCGGCCCGCCGACCGCGCCGAGCTGCTGGGCACGGTGTTCGAGGCGGCCGGCGAGGGAGCTCCGGGATCGGAGGTCTGGGGTCACCACGCCTCGCTCGCCGACGTCTACCTCACGCCGTACCTCGACCTCGAGCCGGAGTCGGTGTTCGTCGTGACCGCCGACGGCCGCCCGGCCGGCTACCTCGCCGGCTGCGTCGACGACGCCCGCTTCCCCAGCGAGGAGGCGCGGCTGAAGGCGGTGATCCAGAAGTACCGCCTGATGCGGATGCCCGGCCCGCGGCGGTTCTTCCTGCGCGCGGCGTACGACACCGCGGTGTGCAGGGTGCGCCGGATCCCCACGGCCGGCGAGCTGACGGACCCGCGCTGGCCCAGCCACCTGCACCTCGACGTGATGCCGGTGGCGCGCGGCACCGGTGCGGCCGCCCGGCTGATGGAGCTGTGGTTCGAGCGGCTGCGGGCCGAGGGCTCGCCGGGCTGCTACCTGCAGACGTCGGCCGAGAACACGCGCGCGGTGCGCTTCTTCGAGAGCGTCGGCTTCCGCAGGCACGGCGCCAACCACGTGGTGCCCGGGTCGCGGTACGACGGCCGGCGGATGCACCAGCAGGACATGGTGCGCGAGGTCTGAGACCGGCAGGATGTCGGCATGGGCGGGCGCGGGCCGTGGCTGGGCCTCGCCGCCGCGGCCGCCTTCGGCGCGGTCGTCGGTGGTCTGCTCGTCGCTGCCGTCCTGCACGACACCGGGTCGGGCTCCTGCGACGTGTCGGCGGTGGCCGACGACGTGCTGCCGTCGGTGGTGACGGTCGTGGTCAGCGGACCGGGCGGAGGCGGCAACGGCACGGGAGCCGTGGTCCGGGCCGGTGGCTACGTCCTCACCAACGAGCACGTCGTCTCGACGGCGGTCGACGGCACGGCGACCGTGTCCGTCCGCTACAGCGACGGAACGACGTCGGCGGCGACGATCGTCGGGGTCGACTTCGTGACCGACCTCGCGGTGCTGAGGGCCGAGGACGACGCCGAGGGACGGCCCCTGCTGGCGCCAGGCGACGCGACGGACATCCGGGTCGGTGAGCCGGTCGTCGCCGTCGGGGCACCGCTCGGGCTGTCGAACACCGTGACCGCCGGGATCGTCAGCGCGCTGGGGCGCTACGTGCCCGTCCCGTCCGAGGGCGGTGTGGCACACGTGCTCGACGCGATCCAGACCGACGCGGCCATCAACCCGGGCAACAGCGGCGGTCCGCTCGTCGACTGCGGCGGTCGCCAGGTCGGCGTCAACACCGTGATCTCGACGGCCCCGAACGCCGAGGGGGTCGCCGGCGGAGGCAGTGTCGGGCTGGGCTTCGCGATCCCGATGACCGTCGCGACGCCGATCGCCGACGAGCTGATCGCCCACGGCGAGGTCGCCCACCCCACGGTGGGCCTCGCCGCGCAACCGGTGTCGACGGGCACGACCGGCCTCCTGGTGACGTCCGTGCAGCCGGGCGGACCCGCGGCCACCGCCGGCCTGCGTGCCGGCGACGTGCTGACCGAGATCGACGGTGCCCCGGCCGACAGCGCCGAGCGACTGGTGCTCGTCAGCCTCGCGCACCAGGCCGGAGACACGATCTCGATCTCCTACACGCGCGGGGGCGAGAGCCGGACGACGGAGCTCACGCTCGGCGCACCGTGACGGGCCACTCGTCGGCGAGCAGGGCGTAGCCGTAGCCGTCGAGCCAGCCGCGGGTGCGGTGCAGCGACTCGCGCACGTTGTGCGCCTCGCGGCGCATGCCGATCCGCTCCATGATCCGCCAGGACGCCTCGTTGTCGGCGAAGCAGAGCGCGGTCACGCGGTGCAGCCCCAGGTCCTCGAAGCTGATCCGGAGCAGCTCGCGCGCGGCCTCGGTGCCGTAGCCGCGGCCGGCGTGCTCGGGGGCGATCACCCAGCCCAGCTCGGCCTGCCGGCCGCGGGCCTGGTCGACCACCTCGGCCTGCGACCAGAGGTCCTCGACGCGGATCATCAGGTCGCCGACGACCGCGCCGTCGTGCTCGACGACGAGGGTGGTGGCGAGCCGGTCCGGGTCGCAGAAGAGGGCGGCGTACGCCTCCCGGTCCGGCGAGGTGTGCGTGAGCCACTCGCTGACCTCGGGGAGGCGACGGAACGCCCAGGTCGCGTCGACGTCGTCGGTCGTCCCGGGCCGCAGCGTCAGCCGCTCGGTGCGCACCGGCCAGGGGACGGCGCTCAGGTCCTGGGGCATGGCCGCATCCTGTCAGGCCGAGCGAGCCGGGTCGTCCGCCTGGGGCGCACCTAGAGCCGGCCGAGAGGCGGACGACCCGCAGCGTCAGCGGGCGACGTACACCTTGCGGATCGTCTCCGTCACGGTCCAGGTGGTGTGCTCGCCCGCGCGCAGCTGGAGGACGACGCCGGGGGCGAGGTCGACGACCTCGCCGTCGTCGAACGCCACCGTGCCGCGACCGGCGAGCACCAGGCAGACCTCGTCGACCTCGGTGTCCTCGGCGGCGCCGGGCGCCATCGCCCACAGCCCGACCTCGAGGCCGCCGAGCGTGGCGACCGGCAGGGTGTGGTCGGGGCCGAGGTCGGCGGTGAGGGCGTCGGTGACGAGTACGCGGTCGCTCATGAGTCGAATCCCAGTCCTACGGCGTCGAGGGTCTTCAGGAAGAGGTTGCGCCGGCCCTCGTTGCGGTCGGCGCGGTCGAGCGACCAGCGGGTCGCGTTGATGCCGACCGAGGCCAGCGGCTCCGGAGGGAAGGGCAGCGGCTTGCGCTGCACCATCTGCAGCCGGGTGCGCTCCGTCGCGAGCCCGGACAGCCGGTCGAGCATGACCTCGGCGGCGAACCGGGTGGCGCCGACGCCCAGGCCGGTGAAGCCGGCGGCGTACGCCACCCGGCCGCGCGCGGCGAGACCGTGGAAGGCGACGAACTGCGTCGAGGTGTCGATCGCGCCCGCCCAGCGGTGCGTGAAGGAGACGCCCTCCAGCTGCGGGAACGCCGCGAGGAAGTGGGAGGCCAGGCGGTGGAAGGTCTCCGGTCGCTCCTCGTACGACGGGCGCACCCGCCGCCCGCGGTGGTAGATCGCGTCGTAGCCGCCCCACAGGATCCGGTTGTCGGCGGTGAGCCGGGAGTAGTGGAACTGGTTCGCGAGGTCGCCGAGCCCCTGCCGCCCGGCCCAACCGATCGACGCCAGCTGCGCGTCGGAGAGCGGCTCGGTCATCAGCACGTAGTCGTAGACGGGCACCGTCATCAGGCGGCTGCGGCGCAGCAGCGACGGGAAGACGTTGGTCGCCAGCGCCACCCGGTCGGCGGTGACGGCGCCGCTCGCGGTGCGGACCGAGACCGGCCCTCGCGAGGACACGTCGAGGTCGACGACGCGAGTGTGCTCGTGGATCTCCACGCCGAGCGACGCCGCGACCCGGGCGAGCTCGCGGGCGAGCCGGGCCGGGTGCACGAGCGCCGAGCCGTCCTTGTCGAGGGCGGCGCCGAGGAAGAGCGGGCTGTCGATCTCGGCCCGGATCGCGTCCCGGTCGAGGACGTGCTCCTCGCCCTCCAGCCACGCCAGCTGGTGCGGCTCGACCGCCACGGCCAGCGAGCCGGTGCGCTCGAGCTGGCAGTCGATCCCGAGCTCCCGCACGTCGCCCTCGAGCGCGTCGAGGTTCTCGTGGCCGAGCCGCTCGAGCACGTCGTACTCGTCGGGCCAGCGGGTCCGCCCGTTCTCCTCGCCGTGGGTGAGGCTGGCCTCGCAGAAGCCGCCGTTGCGGCCGGACGCGGCCCAGCCGACGGTCCCGGCCTCGAGCAGCACCACGCGTGCGCCGGGGTTGCGGCGCTTCGCGAGCACCGCCGTCCACAGCCCGCAGTAGCCGCCACCGACGACCACGAGGTCGGCCGAGGTCGAGCCCGTCAGGACGTCGTACGACGTGCCGGGTGCGTCCTCGAGCCAGAAGACGGCGTGCCGGGACCCCGCGAGCGCGGCCTCGACGACCGCGCTGGCGGGGGCGTGACGTTCGTAGGCGGTCTGCCTAGGAGGCATGCGCGTCGCCGGCCTTGAGCGCCTCGTCGAGGATGGCGAGCCCCTCGCGCGCCTCGTCGTCGCTCATCGTGCACGGCGGCACGACGTGGATCCGGTTGGTGTTGGCGAAGGGCAGCAGCCCGGCGGACTTGCACGCCGCGACGACGTCGTTGAGGCCGGCCGGCGACAGCATCTCCTTGGTGCCCTGGTCGACGACCAGGTCGAGCGCCCAGAAGGCGCCGACGCCGCGGACCTCGCCCACGCACGCGTGCCGCGACGCGATCTCGGCCAGGCCGGGACCGAAGACCTCGCGACCCAGCCGCGCGGCGTTGTCGACGATGCCCTCGTCGCGCATCGTGTGGATCGTCGCGACCGCCGCCGCGCAGGCGAGCGGGTGGCCGGAGTAGGTGAGGCCGCCGGGGTACGGCGTGTGGTCGAAGGTGGCCGCGATCGGGTCGCTGACCACCACGCCGCCGAGCGGGACGTAGCCGGAGTTGACGCCCTTGGCGAAGGTGATCAGGTCCGGCGTCACGTCGTACAGGTCGAGCGCGAGCCAGGAGCCGGCGCGGCCGAAGCCGGCCATCACCTCGTCGAGGATCATCACGATGCCGTGCTGGTCGCACAGCTCGCGGACGCCGGCGAGGTAGCCCGGCGGCGGCGCGAAGATGCCGGCGGTGCCGGGGATCGTCTCGAGGATGATCGCCGCGATCGTGGCGGGGCCCTCGGCCTCGATCGTGCGGCGCAGGTGGGCGAGCGCGCGCTCGCTCTCCTCCTCCTCGGTCGTCGCGTGGAACTCCGAGCGGTAGAGGAACGGACCGAAGAAGTGCACGGTGCCGGCGGTCGCGGTGTCGTTGGCCCAGCGGCGCGGGTCGCCGGTCGCGTTGATCGCGGTCTGGGTGCCGCCGTGGTAGCTGCGGTAGGTCGAGAGCACCTTGAAGCGGCCGGTGTGCAGCCGCGCCATCCGGATCGCGTGCTCGTTGGCGTCGGCGCCGCCGTTGGTGAAGAAGACCTTCTCGAAGCCGTCCGGCGCGATGCCCGCGATCAGCTCCGCGGCCTGCGCGCGCTGCTCGTTGGCGTGCTGCGGCGCGATCGTGCACAGCCGCTCGGCCTGCTCCTTGATCGCGGCGACCACGCGCGGGTGCTGGTGGCCGATGTTGGTGAACACCAGCTGGCTGGAGAAGTCCAGGTAGCGGCGGTCCTCGTCGTCCCACACGTAGGACCCGCGGGCCGCCGAGATCACCATCGGGGTGATCTCGGCCTGGGCGGACCAGGAGTGGAAGACGTGCTTGCGGTCCAGCTCGTACGCCGTGCTCATGGCTGTCCTCTCGGCTCAGTGGTTCTTCGGGAAGGCGAGCTCGAGGCCGCCCGCGGTCGCGGGGTCGGGCCACCGCGTCGTGACCACCTTGCCCCGGGTGAAGAAGTGCACGCCCTCGGTGCCGTGCGCGTGGGTGTCGCCGAAGAGCGACGCCTTCCAGCCGCCGAAGGAGTAGTAGGCCATCGGGACGGGGATCGGCACGTTGACGCCGATCATGCCGACCTGCACGTCCTGCTCGAAGGCGCGAGCGGCGCCGCCGTTGCCGGTGAAGATCGCGGTGCCGTTGCCGTACTTGTTGGCGTTCACCAGGTCGAGCGCCTCCTGGTAGGTCTCCGCGCGGACGACCGAGAGCACCGGTCCGAAGATCTCGTCGGTGTAGACGCTCATCGACGGCGTCACGTGGTCGAAGAGCGTCGGGCCGAGCCAGAAGCCGTCCGCCGCGCCGGCCGCGTCGACCTGGCGGCCGTCGACGACCAGGGTCGCGCCCTCGGACTCGCCCGCGTCGACGTACGACGCGACCTTGTCGCGGTGCGCCTCGGTGACCAGGGGGCCCATGTCCACCTCGAAATCGGGCTGGTCGTTCGCGCCGTCGCCGATCTGGAGGGTGTGGGTGCGCTCGGCGATCTTCCGCACCAGCTCGTCGCCCGTGTCGCCGACGGCGACGACCACGCTGATCGCCATGCAGCGCTCGCCAGCCGAGCCGTAGCCCGCGCTGACGGCGGCGTCCGCGGCCAGGTCGAGGTCGGCGTCGGGGAGGACGACCATGTGGTTCTTGGCGCCGCCGAGGGCCTGGACGCGCTTGCCGGCCCTGCTGGCGCGCTCGTAGACGTACTCGGCGATCGGGGTCGAGCCGACGAAGCTGATCGAGGCGACGTCGGGGTGGTCGAGCAGGCCGTCGACGGCGACCTTGTCGCCCTGGAGCACGGTGAAGACGCCGTCGGGCAGGCCGGCCTCGCGCCACAGCTCGGCCATCCAGATCGCGGCGGAGGGGTCCTTCTCGCTCGGCTTGAGCACCACGGCGTTGCCGGCGGCGATCGCGATGGGGAAGAACCACATCGGGACCATCGCGGGGAAGTTGAAGGGGCTGATGATGCCGACGACGCCGAGCGGCTGCCGGATGCTCTTCACGTCGACCCCGGTGGAGACCTGCGGGGAGTTGCCGCCCTTGAGCAGGTGCGGGATGCCGCACGCGAACTCGACGACCTCCTGGCCGCGGGCCACCTCGCCGAGGGCGTCGGAGCGCACCTTGCCGTGCTCGGCGGTGATGATCGCGGCCAGCTCCTCCTTGCGGGAGTTCAGCAGCTCGCGGAAGCGGAAGACCACCTGCGTGCGGGCGCTCACCGACGTCGCCGCCCAGTCGACCGACGCCTTCTTGGCCGAGGCCACGGCGGCCTCGATCTCCTCGGGACCGGCGAATGCGACCTGCGCGGTCACCAGGCCCGTCGCGGGGTTGGTGACGTCACCGACCCTGCTGCCGCTCCCGGGGTGTGCCTTGCCGTCGATCCAGTGCCCAATGGCCTGCGGAGTGGTCTGCATGCCCCCATCGTGACCCGCACCGGCCGCGATGGCGAGGGACAGAGTGTCGCCCGAGAGGCGATGTGGGCGACGATCAGTCGCGGACCAGGGAGCGCACCGCCTTCCGGTCGGTCTTGCCCACGGACGTGAGCGGGACGGCGGGGACGACGACCACCTCGCGCGGGTACTTGTACTTCGCGAGCCGGCCGCGGGCGAACTCGATCAGCTCCTCGGGCGTGACGGTGTCGTCGGAGACCGAGACCACCGCGACGACCTCCTCGCCGCTCTTCTCGTCGGGGCGGCCGACGACCGCGGCGGCGGTGACCGACGGGTGGGCCAGCAGCACGTCCTCGACGTCGCGCGGGTAGACGTTGAAGCCGCCGCGGATGATGAGGTCCTTGACCCGGTCGACGACGTAGAGGAAGCCGTCGTCGTCGAGGTGGCCGACGTCGCCGGTGTGCAGCCAGCCGTCGACGATCGCCGCCGAGGTCTGCTCCGGGTCGCGCCAGTAGCCCATCATCACGCCGGGCCCGGCGATGCAGATCTCGCCGTCCTCGCCGGTGGCGACGGGCTGGCCCAGCGGGTCCAGGATCGCCAGCCGCACGTGCGGCGCCGGCTTGCCGACGCTGCCGGGGCGGTTGTCGTCGACCGTCGACGCGGTGGCGATCGCGGTGCTCTCGGTGAGCCCGTAGCCCTCGAGGATCGTGACCCCGAAGGCCCGCTCGACCTTCTCCCGCAGGCTCGGCAGCAGCGGCGCCCCGCCCGACCCGAAGGACACCAGCGAGCCCAGGTCGTAGTCGGCGTACGGCTGGTCGAGCAGCATCTGCATCATCGACGGCACGACCGGGCTGCTCTCGAGGCGGTGCTCCTGCACCAGGTCCAGCCAGCCGTGCGGGTCGAACCAGCGCTGCATCACCGAGACGTGCTGCTTGTCGGAGTGCAGGCCGGCGACCAGCACGTTGAGCCCGAACGCGTGCGAGAGCGGCAGGGGGAGCAGGGCGCGGGTGGTGCCCATGGTCCGGGCGACGTCGGCCATGCCGCGGCCCGCGTGCCAGAGCCCGTGGTGGCTCAGCATGACGCCCTTGGCCCGGCCGGTCGTGCCGCCGGTGTAGAGCAGCGCCGCCAGGTCGTCGCCGTCCCGGGGCACGATGTCGCCCGGCTCGTGCTCCTCGAGGGAGGCGAACGTGGTCGCGTCCACGCCGTCGGGCACGTCGCCGGCGACGACCAGCCGGAGGTCGAGGCCCTCCGCCGAGCCGACGACCATCGGCACCAGCTCGGGGCTGACGATCGCGGCCCTCGCGCCGGAGTTCTCGAGGATGTGCCGCAGCTCGGTCGGCGTCTGGAGGAAGATCACCGGCGTCACGACCGCGCCGGCGCGCCAGATCGCGTGGTAGGCCACGAACACCTCGGGGGTGTTCATGGTCAGCACGATGACCCGGTCGCCGGGCTCGATGCCCATCGCGGCCAGGCCGGTCGCGGCCCGGCGGGCTCGGGTGATCAGCTCGCCCGAGGTGTGCCAGGTGCCCTCGAACAGCAGCTGGTCGTAGTCGCCGAGGCGCTCGAAGGACTGCTCGGCCAGCAGGGCGAGGTGGTGCTCCCCGGGAGTCGGCCCGGTCATCGCGCACCCGCCATCGCGAGCCGGGCGACCTCGTCGTACGCCGCGACGTCGTCGCCCAGGAGGAGGCGGTCGACCTTGGCCCGCCGCCAGAAGAGGTGCGCGTCGTGCTCCCAGGTGAAGCCGATGCCGCCGTGCACCTGGATCAGCGTCTCGGCCGCCTGCTCCAGCGCGGTGGCAGCGGCCGCCTTCGCCGCGGCGGCGGCCAGCGGCAGCTCCTCCGGTGCCTGGTCGGCGGCCCAGGCCGCCCACCACACGAGCGAGCGCAGCTGCTCGACCTGCACGTAGACGTCGACCAGCGCGTGCTTCACGGCCTGGTAGGAGCCGATCGCCCGGCCGAAGGCCTGGCGCTGCTGGGCGTACTCGACGCCGATCTCCAGTGCGCGGCTCGCGGTGCCCAGCCCCTCGGCGGCGAGCACCACGCGCCCGACGCGTTCGGCGTGCTGCCAGCGCAGCGCCGCGTCGCCGGCGACGACGGTGAGGTCGTCGCCGAGCGCGACGTCGCCGAGCCCGCGGGTGGGGTCGATCGGCTCTCGCCGGGTGACGGTGCCTCCGCCGACCAGGACGTCGTCGCCGCGGCGGGCCAGGAAGGTGTCCGCGCCGACCGCGTCGAGCACGGGCGCGCTGCCGTCGACCACGGCGACCGCCAGCGATCCGTCGGCCAGCGCCGCCAGGCGCGCGTCGCCGGCGAGGAGCACCGCGGCGCGGGCGTAGGTCACGAGCGACGGGCCGGCCAGCACCCGGCCGGCCTGCTCGGCGACGACGGCGAGGTCGAGCACCGAGCCGCCACCCCCGCCGGCCTCCTCGGGCACGGTGATCGTCGCGAAGCCGCTCTTGGCCAGCGCCGCGCGCCCGGGTGCCACGTCGGCACCGTCGTCGAGCGCGGTCCGGGCCGCGCCCGGCGACGCGACGTCCGAGAGGAAGTCGCGGGCGGCAGCGGCCAGGTCGCGCTGCTCGTCGTCGAGGTCGAAGTTCATGCGAGGCTCCCCTTCAGGCTCTCGGCGAACGTGATGCCCTTGTCGGCGCGCGGCTCGGCCGGCAGACCCAGCACCCGCTCGCCGATGATGTTGCGCAGCACCTCGTTGGTGCCGCCGGCGATCGCCATGCCGGGCAGCCCCGCCTGCAGGTCCTGCCAGCCGTGCGCGCCGTCCGCGGTCGCGCCGTACGCCGCCTCGTCGCCGAGCACGCGCACGGCGAGGTCGGCCAGGTCGCGCGCGACCTTGGTGCCCGAGAGCTTGCCGGCCGAGGCCTCCGGGCCGGGCATCTCGCCCTTGCTGATCTTCGAGAGCAGGCGGTAGCCCGTGTAGCGGTTGGCGAGCGAGGCGACGTACGCGCGGCCGAGCTCCTGCCGCACCAGTGACTGCCGTCCCTCGTCGAGCCCGTCGAGGTGGGCCGCCACGTGCGCGGCCACCGCGTCGGGGCCGGCGCCGATGTCGGTGCCGCCGCCGCCGAGCGAGAGCCGCTCGCTCATCAGCGTCGTGAGGGCGACCCGCCAGCCGTCGCCGACCTCGCCGAGCCGCTCCTCGTCGGGGATCACGACGTCGTCGAAGAAGACCTCGTTGAAGTCGGCGCCACCGCTCATCTGGCGCAGCGGCCGCACGGTGACCCCGGGCGCCTTCATGTCGACCACGAACATCGTCAGCCCGCGGTGCTTCGCGACGTCGGGATCGGTGCGGGTGAGCAGGATGCCGTAGTCGGCGACGTGCGCGAGCGTGGTCCACACCTTCTGCCCGGACACCCGCCAGCTGCCGTCCTCGGTGCGCACGGCCCTGGTGCGCAGCGCGGCCAGGTCGCTGCCGGACGCCGGCTCGCTGAAGAGCTGGCACCACACGTCCTCGGCGCGCAGCAGGCGACGCAGGTAGCGCGCCCGCTGGTCGTCGCTGCCGTGGTGGATGACCGTGGGTCCGCACATGCCGATGCCGATCAGGTTGATCAGCCCCGGCACCTCCGCCCGAGCCAGCTCCTGGTCGACGATCGCCTGCTGCATCGGGGTGCCGCCCCGGCCGCCCGCCTCGACCGGCCAGGTGATGCCGACCAGGCCGCCGTCGTACAGCAGCGCCTGGCGCTCGCGGGCGACCGCCTGGTCGGGCTCGCGCCCGTTGGACCGGCGGCCCAGCCGGTCGCGGTGCTCCTCGATGAACGATCGGACCTCGCTGCGCCACGCAGCCTCGTCCGGGGTGTCGTCGAAGTCCATGAGGGCCTTTCCTGACTAGCGCGACGCGTCGCGGACGAGGTCGATCGGCTGCCCGTCCTTGGGGAACGGTAAGCAGGGGTTGGCGAGCGGAGCGACGTACGACGGGTCGAC
>Ga0164308_10000677_pt1 | contig 18425 bp, 13 predicted proteins | sample Whisoiple_246_MG_FD_109983 | JGI IMG/M metagenome (GOLD analysis project Ga0164308, IMG submission 109983) | Soil microbial communities amended with fresh organic matter from upstate New York, USA - Whitman soil sample_246_MG | ecosystem: Environmental > Terrestrial > Soil > Unclassified >...
GAGGGAGCGAGAGCGCTGGCCGGCGCGGCCAGGGTGGGAGGTTCCGCTTCACCCGTGCGATCTCCCTCGGAGACCTCCGGGTCCTGCAGATCACCGTCGGCTTCTCGATCGTGATCGTGACCGTGATCACGGGCGTTGGTCTTGCGCGGGGCTTCGCCGGGTCCGGCGTAGTCAACCCAGTAGGTGTTCGCGTCGCGCACGTCCAAATGCACGAAGGACGAGTTCGGGTAGTAGCCGACACCTACTGAGCTCAGCGTGCGCAGGTAATCGCGCAGGGTCACGTTGTCGATCCCCGGAATGCTGAAGTCGACGGCACGACTCAGCTTGTGCCTGGAATCTTCGAAGAACGAGCGAGTCCGATAGCCGCTCACGATCCGGATCGGGCGGCTGCCAAAGTGATGACTGACCTTGGCCAGCAGCCGAATCAGCCTAGGATCCGTCTCCGGGCGGGTGCCGGTGGCGCCGAACAGCTTGGAGACTTCGCTTTGCGCGGTGGGCGTGACCTTGCCCTTTTTGTCGAGGGCATAGCCGCGGAAGTGGCCCGAGTAGGTGAATAGGTCGACATACCCCTTGCCGATGCCAAGGTGTGGCAACTTCCCTTGGCGGCTGAAATCCGCTTCGAGGCTCGAGATCGAATCTCCGGGCTGTGGAATCAGCAACACTTGCCCTGCGCGGAGGGTCGAGCGACGAGTGATGCCGTTCGCGGCGCACAGCGCGTCGACCGAGACCTTGTAGCGCTTGGCGATCGATTCGAGGCGCTGACCAGAATACACCTTGTGGGTGCGCGGCCCGTCGTCGTCGGCGTCACTGTCTTGATCTCGGTCGTCCTTGTCGACTTTGTCACCCTTGTCGGCGCGGGTGGAAGCGGGCACGACGAGGTCGTTCGCGCGTTGCGGCGGGTAGAGCGTGCGCGCGCGCGTGCCATCCGGATCGTCGAGGCCAGGAATGGTGAGCTTTTCCCCTGGCTTGAGCCGTGCGTTCTTCGCAAGGCCGTTGGCGGTCCGAATCGCCTCCACGCTGACGTTGTAGCGTTTCGCGATCGAGGTCAGGCGCTGGCCCGCGTAGACCACGTGGAAGCGTTGGGGTTCACCGCTCTCCCGAGCGTGCGCAGGGGCGCCCCAGAGCACGCCGATGAGGGTCAGGAGCGCGAGGGGGCGGCGGCGTTTGGACTCTAGCATCGGGGGGCTGGACGGGCGTGGGCGAGAGGAGATCCGCAGGGAGGCTGGGTTCTAACCCGTATTGTCCGCGGATTCACTGCAGTTTGCGGTCAGTTCGCGAGAAAAAGACGCCCGCTCCGTCCTTCCTGTAAGCCGCGGGACGGCATCGGGCAAAATTTGGGCAGATCGACAGCACAGCGTCATTCCTGCGCAACCGTGTGACGGTATCGGCCGACTCCTTGACAGCGCAAAATTACAAAGTCGACTATCACGCCCGGGGAGCGCGTGCCGTGGTTGACCGTTTTTGGATTTGTCATGAGATTCCGCACACATTCACTGGCTTCGCTGATCGGGTGTGCCATCCTCTTGCTGCCGCGGATGGTGCGAGCCGAGCCGAGCTCGGCAGAAATTTCTTCTGCCAAACACGCGTTCGAAACCGCGCTCGCCGCCGAGGCAGAGCAGCGCTGGGCGGATGCTGCGCTGAAGCTGCGCGAGGCGATTGCGGTGAAGGATACCCCCGGTCTCCGTTTTCATCTCGCACACTGCGAGACCGAACTCGGCCGCCTGGTGGAGGCCTCACTCGAGTACGACCGCGCCTTGGAACTCATGCGCCGAGGCGCCAAGGCTCCGGATGTACAGAAATTGCTCGCGCCGGCGCGTTCGGAACTCCTGGAGCGAATTCCCAGGCTCAGCTTGGACCTGCCCTCGGACGTGCAGGTGCCGCTGATTTCGATCGATCAGCAACCCTACCCAGCGAGCGAACTTTCGCTGGGCGTGCCGCTCAACCCAGGCCCTCATGAGTTGCGCGTACAAGCCGCCGGTCGGCGGGCTTTCGCACGCGCCCTGAGTCTGAAGGAAGGAGATCGCATCACGTTGCCAGTGGCGTTGCCAGTCCTACCGCCGAACAGCGGCCCGAGTGAGGCTGACCCACCACCCGTCCGTGATGTGAATGCCAGCTCTCGCAGCGCGGGTCCTGCGAGCGAACATCACACCCCCTCCGGCAACAGGCCTTCGGGCAAGCTGTATCTGATGATCGGTGAGGCCGTGCTCACGGCAGCCGGCCTGGGCGTCGGCATTGGCTACGCAGTCGCTCGAGGGGCCGCGACCGACCGTGCCGATTCTGCCCAAGCGCTCATCGACGAGGCAGCGCCTGAAAGTCCCACCGCTTGCGATATGCCCGACGCCGAGCTGGCGGGTGCGTGTTCCGACCTCAGCGCAGCGGTCAAGGACCACGATCGCGCGGCGTTTTTATCCCAGGTTGGGTTCGTGACCGCTGGAGTCGGCGCGGTGTCGCTGTTGACAACCTGGCTAATCTACCCGACTCCAGGTGCGCGGCAGTCTGGGTTCAGCGTGCAGCCCGCGGCTGGACTCGGGCGCATCGGGCTGGTTGGCCGCTTCTAGCGGAGCGCGCATGCAGCGTGCACAAGCCGGACGGTCTCGAGGCAGGCCCGCCCGGCTGAGGTTTGGCGTTTTCAGCGAGCGAAGTACTGAGTGGCGCGCTTTTGCCCTTTGGTCTTGAGCGCTTTCTGAGCGATTAACTTCTTTACCGGAAGATTGAGTTCCTTGGTCACGGTGCCCATGCCGGCGGCGATTTGCTCGATGCGCTGGCCGGCGTTGCCTTTGACGTAGTCGAGTAGGCGACCCGTGAGTCGCTCGATCTCACCCGGATCGCGCTTCTGGCCCTTCTCGCGTCGGCCACCACCTCGGACGGGCGCGGCAGAGGCAGCGGCGCGACCACCGCGACCAGCGCGGCGAGGAGCACCGCCGCCGCCGAGCGCTTCGCGCACCGTTTCCATCGCGGAGTCGCGAATCAGCGCGCTGAGTTCCTCGGCGAATGCTTCGACGCGACTACGGATACGATCGTTCACTGAGTTCTTTGCCATGTCGGGCTTGAATATTCAGTGTGCAATCGCCTGTCAACTCATAACCGCATTCGAATCATTGTGTGGCAGTCTGACGCGATCGCGCTGTTCACATATGCGCAGGTGTTGGTGGGGTATTTTGATTTGTTGCGGATCGCCACGTAACGGGATCGAAATCGTCCGAACCAACGGCGAATCGAAGTCTGCCGGATTTCGTAGGGGCGAGTACTGGATTCTGACCAGTGCCACCTACATTGCGCTTCGCTGAACACGCTCCCGTGGCCGGTTGGACACTGACCCGACCACTATGGCGTCAATTTAGGCAGCACCGAGCAGGTTTCGCTTTGGCTCGATGATTGCTGTTCAAGGTTTGTGACAGGTCTGCTGTCACACCGAATGTGGCTACAGCTGACCGACCATCCTCGAACAAGGAGTATTGAAAATGATCATCTCGAAGCGCGGTATTCGGATAGTGGCAGTGTCGATGAGTCTTGTCAGTCTGCTGTCCACGGCGAGTTCGCTCGCCTGCGGCGGCGATTGGTACCCCGAAGTCCAAATCGATCCACGCATTCGTGGGGTGGCAGAGGCAGAAAAGACGCTTGCAAAAGGTGACTCCCTCGCGGCGGCCGCCAGCGTTGTGCGGATGATACCGCACATCGAATCGCTCCAAGCTCAGCGGGACCGTGACCCACTCGTCACCCGCGCCGAACGCGTGCTCGCGGTCGCGATCGCGCGTGAAGATGGCAAGCTTCGATTCGAACGAGAAGTGCCCGCGGCGGTGCTCGGTCATTGGTTAGGCAAGAGCAAGCTCGATCGAGGCAAGAACCTAGCATGGTCGGTTGACACGCTGCGTCGCGAGCTCGCGGCTGAGAAAGGCGATCCGGGTGTGATGACGCAGCTTGGTGAGGCATTGTCCAAGCTCGAGGGTGGCCAGGATGAAGCACGCACGATCTTGGAGTCGCTGGCGGCGCGCGATTTGATTGGCTCTCCCCAAGGCTACCGAGCGCTCGCCGAGCTGCGCCTGAAGACGGGGGACGAAGCCGGGCAGAGGCTGGCCATCGAGCGCTGCGAAAGCATGGCGCCGAGGAGCAAGGCTTGTGCACCGAGCACGCCGCGCGCGAGTTGAGGGATCACATCGTGGCTCTCAAAGCTTGGATCTGGTTCTTCCCACTCTTGCTGATGAGTGGGTTGCCCGGGGCATGCGCACCTCGCCGCTCGCAGCAAACACGCCACGAGCGGGTAACCCAAGCCGTACCAGCCACGCATTCGGAAACCAGCAGCGTCACGCCTGTGGCCCATGGTAACGCCGCGCGCGGGCGTGCTCTGGTCGAGCTCTTCGAGTGCAACCGCTGTCACGAAGGCACTGGGCTGGCTTCGGTGCCGCTTTCCAAGCACTGTTTCGCGTGCCACGAACAGATCATCCTCGGCAAATTCCCAGTGAGCAGCGCGGCCCTCGCGCGCTTTCGGCCTCACGTCGGGAGTGCGCGCGAGGCACCATCACTGACCGCGCTCGGTGCGCGCTTGGAAGAGCGTTGGGTAGTCCAGTATCTGCTCGAGCCGCGCGATCTACGCCCGCGACTCACGCCCAACATGCCGAGACTGGCAATGGACGCCGAGCAAGCGGCGGACATTGCCGCTTACCTGACGGCCGATAGCTCGACCAGCGTCTCCCTGGCCCACGCAACCGGCAACGCCACTCGCGGGCGCGAGCTCATGGAGCAGAAGGGTTGCGTTTCATGTCACGCATTCAGTGGCGTGCGCGAATTTCCAGTCAGCGCGCCGCCGCCCGCGGGAAGTGAGAGCGAACGTGCAGCAGCGCTGGCCCCCGATCTGCGCTTCACGCGCGAGCGGTTTCGCCGTGATCGGCTGCTCGGTTTTCTGTTGAATCCCAGACGAATCAAACCGGACACGCGAATGCCGAACTTCGATCTTTCGCAGGCCGAGGCCGCCGACATCGCCGCGTATGTGTGCGATGCCGCGCTCTCGGTCCAGCCTATCGCGCCATTGGCCCGATTGCCGCTGCTCACTCGCCACGTCTCGTTCGAGGAAGCCAATCGGCGAGTATTTTCTCGAACCTGTCATCATTGCCATACGGATGCGCAAGCTTCGGGTGGAGACGGCGGCCCGGGCAACACCGGCGGCTTCGGTTTCGCTGCGCGGGGGGTCAGCTTTTCGTCGCACGCCTCGATTTTAGCCGGCTACGTCGATGAACGCGGCGAACGTCGAAGTCTGTTCGAGCCGCTCTCCGATGGCACACCGCGCCTAGTCGCTGCGTTGCTCGCGCGCCACGACGAAGCTCGCGGCCAACCGCGCTCGAGCGTGCGAGGCATGCCTCTAGGATTGCCGCCCTTGTCAGCTGAAGACATTCAACTCGTCGAGAGTTGGGTGGAACAGGGTAAACCGCTGTAAGTTCGCGGGCCCTTTGACAGTGCCGGAACTCTCACGTTACCTTGAGCACTGTCAGTGGGCGCTATCGTGAGGGTCGGATCATGCGGATGCAGCGTTGGCGGAGTGGTGGGAGTCTCGGTGTGTCGCTGTTGCTCGCGGCCCTCGCCAGCGGCTGCGGAAGTGACGTCGAAAACTTGTTCAGTTCCGGAGCCGGCGAGTCTGGGGTTGGCGGTGGAGTGAATTTCGCGGGGGAGGGTGGGGCGGCTACGTCGAACCCAACTGCGGGTCGCGGAGCGAACGCCGCTGCTGGAGCAAACCGCGGCGGAAGCCCAGGCGATGACGATCCACACGACGGTGGCGGCAATCACTCTGCTGAAGCCGGCAACGGTCATTCCGAAAGCGGCTCAGCCAACAATGCGGGCGCAGCGGGGCACGCAGAGAACGGCGGCGCTTCCGGCAAAGGCGGCAGTGGTGGAACCGCGGGCAGCGCAGGTACTGCCAGCGGCGGAGTTTCTGGCAAAGGCGGCAGTGGTGGTAGCGCAGGCAGCGGGGGCAGCGCCGGCAAAGCAGGCAGCGGGGGCAGCGCCGGCAAAGCAGGCAGCGGGGGCAGCGCCGGAAGTGCGGGCAAGGGCGGGAGTGCAGGAAGCGCGGGTAGCGCCGGGAGTGCAGGCAAAGCGGGCAGCGCAGGCAGCGCAGGCAGCGCAGGCAGCGCAGGCAGCGCAGGCAAAGCGGGCAGCGGGGGCAACGCGGGCAACGGCGGAAACGGGGGCAACGGCGGCAACGGCGGCAACGCGGGCAACGCGGGCAACGCGGGTAGCGGAGGCACGGGCGGCAGCGCGGGCGTGGCTGGCGGCGCGGGCATAGGCGGTAGCGCCGCCAGCTCGGGGAACTTCAGCACCGGTGATACGGATACGATGAGTCAATGAGCTTTGACCTGAGTATTCGGGACGCACTGCTATTCGATGGCAGTGGTCAGCCGCCGCGAATTGCGGATGTTCACATCGAGGGAGACCGCATCGCCTCGATCGGCAGTGCACCAAGCGGCAAGCGTGAGATTGCGGCGCGCGGGCGAGCGCTCGCACCCGGTTTCGTGGACGTGCACGCGCACGATGACGCCGCACTCTTGAGCACCCCGAAACTCGAGTTCAAGTTACTGCAGGGCGTGACCAGCGTGGTGATCGGCAACTGCGGTTTCAGCCTCGCGCCGCTTTTGCCAGGCGGCGCAGAACCTCCGGGCAATGCCAGCCTTTTTCCAGGATTCGCTCAGCGATTTTCTGACTTGGACGAGTATCGGACGGCGTTCGACGCAGCCTGCCCGGCGTTGAACGCCGTGAGCTTGGTCGGGCACAATGCGATCCGTGCCCGAGTCATGGGGAACGACGAGCGCCCGCCAACCCGCGACGAGATGGCTCGCATGCGCGGCCATGTGCGCTGCGCGCTCGAGCAAGGAGCAGCGGGCTTCTCGACGGGTCTCATCTATCGCCCCGGGCGCGTGGCCACGGCTGCCGAGATCATCGAACTCGCGCAGCCACTGTCGGAGTTCGGGGCCATCTATGCCACGCACATGAGGAGCGAGGGCGACCGGCTCCTGGAGTCCGTGGAAGAGACGCTCGGTATCGCTCGGGCGGTCGGTTGCCGCGCGCAGATCTCGCATCACAAGGCCGGCGGCCGCCGAAATTGGGGCAAAGTCAAAGCCTCCCTGGCACGGGTGGACGCGGCCAACCAGGCTGGTGCGGACGTGAGCTTGGACGTGTACCCGTACATCGCCGGTAGCGGTCCGATGATCGAGTATTTCGATCCAAACCAGATCGATCTCGGATTGGCCGAGATCATTCAGGTCGCCTCGTGCCCAGGCTGCCCGGCGTACGAGGGCCGCCGGTTGCCCGAGATTGCGGCGAGCGAAGGCCTCGGGTTGGCGGAGCTGGTCAGCAAAATTCTGAAATTGCCGGGTGCCGAACGCACCGTCGCAATCACCTTCATGATGAACGAGGAAGACGTCGAAACCAACCTGCGTCACCCCCGCGTCATGGTGGGCTCCGACGGACTGCCAAATCCGGATGGGCGCCCACATCCGCGCTTGTATGGAACGTTTCCACGCGTGCTCGGCGAGTACGGACGGAGACGCGGATTGTTTTCGCTCGAGGCAGCAATCGCAAAGATGTCGAGCCTGCCTTGCGAGCGTTTCGGGCTCTGCGATCGCGGCCGAATCGAGGTCGGAGCCTTCGCTGACTTGCTGCTGTTCGACCCCGAAACCATTGTCGACTGCGCAACCTACGCCGATCCCAAGCAGCACCCGACCGGGATCGATCTCGTATTGGTGAATGGCGCCGTCGCCGCAGAAGGTGGGAGAACCACCGACGTTCGAACTGGACGGTTGCTGCGTTTCAAAACGTGACGACGCTCGCCGTCATTGGCGCTCGGTGAGACACTAATGCTGGCAGCGGGTAATCGGGCGCCGGATATGTCCGTAGGATCCTGCCGTCCCCCCCTGATTCAAAATGGTAGACCCACGAATTCCAGTAGCCGGTCACTACGCCTTCGCGGGCGCGCTGAAAAATACCCAAAGGCTCGAGCGTTGGGTTGGTGTCGAGCAGGAGAGCGGGCGTCGCGTCGTGCTGGCGGTTGCGGACGCCGGGCGCTTGGCAACGCTCGATGCCGCGCGGGGCGTGAAGCATCGGCATCTGACCTCGGTGCTGGAGATCGCCCGTGACGTAGACGCGGGCAGTATCCCTAGCGGCCAGCCGCTGCCTGCAGGCTTCGGCGTGGCAGTGGCGGAGTTCGTGCCCGGGACCACCTTGCACGACGAGCTCTCGCGCGGCGGAATGAACCCGGCCAAAGCCGTGGCTTGGATGCTGCGCTTGGCAGACGCGATGCTCGCCTTGCACTCGGCCGGCGCGGTGCACGGCGCACTCTCCCCCCGCAGCGTGATTGCTGTTCCCACGGGGCGTGCAATTGCTCCAGTACTCTCACAGCTCGTGGCCCCGGCGATTGGTCCGTACTGTCCCCCCGAACGCCTGAAGGGTTCAGCCGAAACGGCGCCCGACGACGTTTGGGCGCTACATGCCACGCTGTACGCCGCACTCACTCGGCAAGCGCCGTACAACGCTCCGACTCGTGACGCACTCTTGAAGCAAATGCTCACGGGGCGTCCCAAGCCTTTGTCGGCCTTCGGCATCGACGAGCCCGCTCTGCAGGAGATTTTGGATCGGGGGCTTGCTTACGAAAAGCGGGTGCGCGTCACGGAGTTGCCCGAGTTGATCGCGACCCTCGACGGTTGGGAGCGCGATCCGCGCGCAATGCCCGCCAAGCGCCAGATCCCGCCGCGCCCCACCACGCGCAGCTTGGTGGCGATCCCGGGCGGCGCCGGCGGAAAGGACCGAGACGATGGCATCGTCATTGACGGCGCGACCTTGGCCGATGACGAGGGCAGCGAGATCGAGCCAAAGGTGCCTCCAGCGCTGCCTCTACCCGTACCCGCGCCGGTGGCGGCACGACCCGCGCCCGCGGCGCCGGTGGCTCCGGCCTCGTCAGCAATCGCTGCCGCGCCTCCGGCGCCTGCGCTGGAGCCGTTCGGTGTAGGCGCGCAGTCGACGCAGAGCGCTGTCTCGTTGCCGCGCGCGGCGGGCACCGGCGTCTTGCCGATGCTGAGGAAGATTTCGATCAACCCGTTCGAGCGCAAGCGTTCGGTCTGGCCGTGGGCGGTAATTGCCGCCATCGTCGGTGGAGGTGGGGTTTATTTGACGATCGCCCCAGACTCCGTGCCAGCGGCGCCACAGAAGGAGAGCGCGGTTCCGGCGGTTGCGCCGCCGAAGGCTCCACAACCGGGACGACCAAAGCTGAGTCCCGCCGAGCGGCGTGACTCGTGCGTCGCCTCTTATTTCGATCCCGGCTCATTCGAGCCGAATCAGAACTTCGCGTTCGTGTGCGACGAGGGCGATTTCAAAGAGACCACCAGCCAGCTCCAACGTCTTGCGCGTCCAACCGCGGTCGACGCCGGGGGAGCCGCAGTCGTAGGCGCCGCCGACGCGGGTGCGCACAGTTCTGGGCTCGATTGGTACGAGCTGCCGGCGACCGCCATCATTCGCAAATCCTGCTGCGAGGGCGCGGCCCCGATCACGTTGCCGCAAACGCCCGGTTGGTGCGAGCAATTGCAGAGCGTCGTCCGGCGCATCGCCGAAGACAGCAGCAAAGCCGGCGATCTGGCGCCGGCAGCGCGAAGCTTCGACAAGGCGGTGGCCTGCCTATTCGCCAACCGCGTGGGCAAGGTCTATGGTTACGAAAAAGCCCCGACGCCGGCCAATCGTGCCGCATTTCAGCAGTTCTTGAGCCGCGCAGCGATCAGTGAAGCGCGCCGCTAGGTGCCCATGCCCAAAATCGTAGTGCTCGACGGTTACACCGTGAATCCGGGCGACAATCCCTGGTCCCCGTTGGCCGAACTGGGCGAGCTGGTCGTGCACGAGCGATCGAGCGAGGCCGAAGTGGTTGCTCGCGCGAGCGACGCGGACATCGTATTGGTCAACAAGGCACAGCTCGGGCGTGATGCCCTGCGACAGCTGCCCCGGCTACGCGGTGTCAGCGTGCTCGCTACCGGGGTCAACTCCGTCGATCTCGAGGCGGCGAGCGAACGCGGCATCGCCGTGTGCAACGTGCCTTCCTACAGCACCGCGAGCGTGGTTCAACACACGCTCGCGCTACTGCTCGAGCTATGTAACCGCGTCGGCCTACACGACAGCTCGGTACATGCGGGGGATTGGGTCCGATCGGTCGACTATTGCTACTGGAAAAGCCCGCTCTTGCAGCTCGAAGGCAAGCTGCTCGGCATCGTAGGCTATGGTGCCATCGGTCGCGGCGTAGCGCGCGCAGCACAGGCTCTCGGCATGAACGTGTGTGCGGCGCTGATCGGCTCGCGGCGCCCCGAGGTTTCGCCCGTCGATCCGGTGGCGCGCTTGCCGCTGGACGAATTGTTTCGGCGCGCGGACGTAATTTCGCTCAACTGCCCGTTGACGCCAGAGACTCGTCAGCTGGTCTCCAGGGACCGCCTTTCGTTGCTGAAACCGACCTGCTTGCTGCTGAACACGGCGCGCGGAGGCCTGATCGACGAGGCCGCGTTGAGCGCTGCCTTGGCCGGCGGAAAGCTCGCCGGCGCTGCGCTGGACGTGCTGTCCACGGAGCCGCCGAGCGCCGAAAATCCGCTGCTCGCGGCGCCAAACTGCGTCATCACGCCGCACGTCGCTTGGACGAGTCTGCCCGCTCGTCAGCGCCTGCTCGCGACGTCGGTCGACAACGTGCGCGCGCTCTTGGCCGGAAACCCGATTCACGTGGTGAATCCGCGCTACGCAGAGCAAGTTCACTTGAGTTAGCCTGCGCGCCGCATGCTCGGCGCCTTTCCTCTGCTCGTCCTACAGACCTGCTTGATCATCGTGGTCGCGCGCTTGATCGCTCGGCTCGCGCGCCGACTTGGGCAACCCGCGGTGATCGCGGAAGTGCTGGCTGGGATCCTGCTCGGCCCGTCCTTGTTCGGTCGTCTGGCGCCGAATGCCTTTCACGGCTTGTTCCCGAAGACATCGCTGCCCGGACTGTCGCTGCTCAGTCAAGTCGGGCTGGTGTTCTTCATGTTTCTGATCGGGCTCGAGCTCGATCCGAAATTGCTTCGCGGTAGAGGCAAGTCGTCGTTCGCGATCAGCGCTGCCGGGATCTGCGTGCCTTTCGGCCTGGGCGCGCTGCTCGCGTTTCGAATTTACGCGAGCCAAGCCGGCGCAGGCGTGCCGCGCATCTCGTTCGTGCTGTTCATGGGCATTGCCATGAGCATTACCGCGTTTCCGGTGCTCGCGCGGATCTTGGCCGAGCGCAACCTAATCCGCACGAAGTTGGGCTCGATCGCGCTGGCTTGCGCGGCTGCCGACGACGTAACGGCCTGGTGCTTGCTAGCCGTAGTCGTTTCCGTCGTGAACGCCAAGGGTGCAGGCGCAGCGCTGCTCACCACCGTGGAAGCTTTGGCATTCGCGGGCGGGATGCTGCTGTTGGTGCGCCCGCTCCTGGCTCGTTTGGGAGCGCGCATCACGACGCGCGAGAACCTGACTCAAAACGTGGTTGCGCTCACGTTCGTGCTGCTGCTCGCCTCTGCGCTGACCAGCGAACTCATCGGCATTCACGCGCTGTTCGGCGCGTTCTTGTTCGGTACGATTATGCCGCGCCAGGGCGACTACGCGCACGCGCTGGCCGAACGCTTGGAAGACTTCGTGGTCGTCGCGCTGCTGCCGCTGTTCTTCGCGTACAGCGGGCTACGTACCGAGCTCGGCTTGCTCACGAGCTCGAGTGACTGGAGCCTATGCGGCGCGCTGATCGCCGTTGCCTGCATCGGCAAGTTCGGAGGCAGCTTCTGCGTGGCCCGGCTCACGGGCATGAGCACCCGTGACTCGGCGGCGCTCGGGGTGTTGATGAACACGCGAGGCTTGATGGAGCTCATCGTGCTCAACGTCGGCCTGGACTTGGGCGTCATTTCTCCGAAAATTTTCACGATGATGGTGATCATGGCGCTGGTCACCACGATCATGACCACGCCGCTCTTGCAGCTCGTGGCGCCGCGCTCGTTCGAGCCGCGCAGCGCGGCGCAGGTCAATCCGGTACAGGTCGCGCCCGTGCACTTGCTACTGTGCGTGGGAGACGCCCGCATGGGCCCGGCAATGACACTCTTGGCGGTCAGTTGCGCTGGTGGTTCGCGAGACAGCGGCAGCGCCTTGCTGCACTTGGAGCGTCCCCGGGATCGAACCTCTGCCTATCTACGCCGAGGGTCCAAAGCAAGCCGACAATCCCGAGCCAGTGGCCTTTTGCCTGCGCTCGAGACAGCGGCCGCTGCAGGGGTCGCGCTCGAATTCATTTCCTTCGCTTCCAATGACCCCGCGGCGGACATCTGTGAGGTCGCGCGCAGCCGACGCTCGGACTACGTGGTGCTCGGACTCCATCGGCCGGTATTGGGTCAAAACGCGTTTGGTGGAACCGTGGGACAGGTGCTCGCGAACAGCCCTGCACCGGTTGCGCTGCTCGTCGATCACGGCTTTGCCCGTTGCTTCGCGCGGGGGCGTCCAGCCGGCGTCGGTAAGCGAGTCAGCGCGCCGGTATGCGGCGACGCCAGCGACGGACTGGTCTTGAAGTTTGCCGAACAATTACTCAATGACGAAGCGGTGTCCCTCGAAGTAGTGTGCTTCGAGGCGCAGGGCGCAGTCGGGCAGCCACTCGCCGCCAAGGTCGAAGCATTACAGGGGAAGTATCCGGAGCGGGTCCAATTGCGTACCAGCCGAGCGGGCACAGGTCCGATGAGCCTGCGTGATTGCGCCAGCCAAGCGGAGCTCGTGCTGCTCGGACTTTGTCCCGCCTGGGGCCTGGACATCGAGCGCCGCAGCCCCGAATCCGTGCGTTTTTTGGCCGAATTTCCGGCTTCACTGCTCGTTTTGCACGCACAACCGGGTTGAGGTCGCGCGCGCGCGCGTTGGTTGGGTCGCGCGCGGGTTGGTTGGGTCGCGCGCGCGTCAGCCGGCCCGACAGCAGCTGGCAGGCCGCTTATCCGCGCATTCTTCATTGCTTTTGACGCGCCAAACCTCGCGCGCACAGCGGCTGGAACAGCTCCGGATCGAGATCCCGCAGGCTTGATCGTTCTCGGCGAACTCGTAAGCGTAGCTGCACTCTGGCGGGGGCTCGTCGTCAGCCGGGCCGTCGCAGCAATCGCTAGGTTCGCAGGCATTACACTCGCACATTCTCGTCTGGCTAATGCTCGTCCCCGGCTTGGGTGGGGGATGAAACACCCCGGTGCCAAAGAGCGGGCCGTCCGTTGGGGGCCGCGCGCCGCAAGCGGCCAAAATTGCCGCAAAAACCAGGGATATACAGACCCAGCGGAGAACGGCGGCGAGCATGTGGATGCCGGATCCGACACGGGCGAGCCCTGCCGCCTTGGCTCGACGGCGGCACTGCCGGTGCGCGCTTCCGGAAGACACACTCACGAGCTGCATCCGTCGACTCCCTACTACCGACTCACGGCGAGAAGCTTGGTTTCGCTCACTGCTTCGGGCATTCTAAGAAACACAGATGGTGGATTCGGATTTGCAGGCTTGGGAGGCGTTCTTTACTGCCGCCGCCGATCCTTGCTTTCTGATTTTCGTCCAGGCAGACGGTCATTTCATACTTTCACGCGTTAACGACGCTTGGGAATGTGCCACCGGTATTCCCCGCACGCTGGTGCTCGGAACACGCGCGGATTCTCACCTTGCTCTGGAAAACGCGGAGCTCGCAGTCGCACGCATGACGGAATCCGTCATGCTGCAAGCGCCGAGTGAGTACGAAGAAGAATTGGAATTCCCCACGGGTAGACGCACCTGGAAGACCCGGCTGGTACCGTGGCAGGCGGGCGGTGAGCAGTACCTCGCGGGGTTTGCCAGGGACATCACCGACAAAGTGGCGGCCGAGCGTCACCGCGGCTTACTCGAAAGCAAGCTGCTCGACGCACAAAAGCTCGAGAGCTTGGGCATCCTGGCCGGCGGCATTGCGCACGACTTCAACAACCTTCTAACCGGCATCTTGGGCAACGTCAGCTTGATGCGGCTGGAGCTGCCCGTCTCGAGCGCGCTCTGCGAACACGTGGACCAGATCGAAGCGGTGACGATCCGGGCAGCCGACTTGTGCCGGCAACTATTGGCCTACTCGGGCAAAGGTCGATTCGTGGTACGGCCGCTCGATTTGAGTGAAGTCGCTCGCCAGACCGCGCCGCTGCTCCAGCTTTCGGTCGGAAAAAACGCAACACTGCGTTTGGATTTGTCCGACGGTCTGCCGCTCGTCGACGCTGATGCCACGCAAATGCGACAGGTGTTGATCAACTTGGTGGTCAACGCAGCCGAAGCACTCGGCGAACGCGCCGGCGTGATCGGCGTCAGCAGCGGTATGCTGCACGCGCAGGGCGAATATCTACGCAACACCTTTTTGTCGCCCGAGCTAGCCGAGGGCAACTACGTGTTCATCGAGGTGAGCGACAACGGCTGCGGCATGGGGCCGGAGACGCAAGCCAAGATCTTCGATCCCTTCTTTTCCACGAAGTTCACCGGGCGCGGCCTCGGTCTGTCCGCGGTGCTCGGTATCGTGCGCGGCCACAAGGGCGCAATCAAGGTTTACAGCGAGCTCGGGCGTGGCACGACGATCAAGCTGCTGTTCCCGACGATGAGCGAGAAGGACACGCGCTTGGCACCCGCGCCCAACGCACCGGCCACCCCGCAAAGGCGCGGGACGGTGCTCGTGGTCGACGACGAAGACGTCGTGCGAGGTGTCGCCGCTCGCATCCTCGGCAACTACGGCTTCGACGTGATTTTGGCCAACGATGGTCGAGAGGCCGTGGCGCGCTTCAGCGAACGGCGTGGCGAAATCGTGGCTGTCTTGATGGATCTGACCATGCCCCAGATGGATGGCGTGGACGCATTTCGCGAGATCCGTTCGCTGGACGACGCGGTTCCGGTGCTGCTGATGAGCGGCTACAACGAGCAAGACGCGGTGATGCGCTTCGCCGGCAAGGGGCTGGCCGGCTTCCTGCAAAAGCCGTTCAGCGTCGAGATGTTGCGCGAGCGGCTGATGAGTGTCTTGCGCTAGCATGCGCGGCACGTGGCTCAACCCCGCACAGCCTCACAGCTACTTTCATTGGCAGATCGATCGCCCTCGCAGTCACCTGGTCGAAGGCGTGATGTCGGCCCCGGAAAGCTGCCCTCGCAAACGCGGGGCTGCGGGGCTGAAAACGAGTGAGACCGCGCTCAGGGGCGCGTGAGTGCCTCGAGCGCGCGGATCTTCTTCGCCCAATACGCCTTCATCTGTTCGGCAGCGTCGGAGGTTTCGATGCGATTGTGCTGCACGGTGACCTGCGATTTCGTCGGGCCTTTTTCGCAAAAGTCGACGTCGATGCGGCTCACGCCGCGGCCCCAGCGGGCGCGGATTGATTTCGAAGCCGTCGCCTTGTGAATCGAAAAGCGGTCGTCTGCGAGCCACTTGTTGCGTTCAGAAGGCTCGGCCCAAAAGCGAAATAGCTTGGCCAAAGGCAGCTCCAATACTTTGGAGACGTCCACCTGAAAGCCCTCGTCCGTCGCGGCGTTGCCGTTTTTGCCGCGGGCTTGTTCGTAAGCCACCGTCACCATTTGCTGCCACCAGGGGCCGACGCCGTGGCGTTGCGCGAGCACCGCGACGATCCCCTTGTGGTCGAGCTCAGCGGCGCCGGCAGCGTCGAGCAACGCGAACCACTGTGCCCACGATTTGCCCGTGCGCCGCGCCACTGCGTCGCTGCTCACGCCGACGGCTTGCTCGATCGGACGGATCTTGGCCGGCGTGTCGAGCAGCGCTGAGCGCTTGCCGGACTCCGCTTTGGCCGCCACAGGTTTCGCTGGCGCAGCTTTGGCCGCCACAGAACCGACGAGGGGCGTGGTCTTCGGCGCAGCCGCGCTGCGCTTCGAGGCCTTGCTCGTTGCGGTCTGGCTTGCAGCGGTTTTGCTCGTGGCCGCCCTGGGCGTCGCGCCATTGGTTGCTGATGCTTTGCCGGTCGTCGCCTTGGCCGCGTCGGTGTTGCCGACGACTGCTTTGTTCGGCACACCTTTCACGGGCGCAGACTTGGCAGTCTTGGTCTTTGCTGGGGCCGCTTTTACCGGCACGGCATCGGCAGTCACAGCGTTTGCGGTGCGCTGCTTGGGGGCTGGCTCCCGGGCGGCGATCGTGGGCTTCGGCTTGGCTCTGGTCATCTGGCGCGGCTCATCCCGGCGGCAGGGCACACCGGGGCGCGAAGTGTACCGTTTTCAGGGGTGCTCTGTCAGCCTGCTCCCGCACAGAGCGGCTTTGGCCGGCCAAAGGGCGGCGATTACAGCGTATCCCAGGCGAATTTCTCGAGTTCGAAGGTGTGGTCGGCCAAAGATTTGATCGATTCGTCCACGTTGTTGTCGATCTCGTCGACGTTGGTCTTGATTCGACGCTCTGCTTGGCGCGCGAAAACGGTGGCGATTTCCAGTTCTTTCTTGGCGCCATCCGCGCCTCGATCACGCACGGTCGAATCGACCCGGCTGATCACACAAGCCAGCACGAACAGGTCGATCATGATGTCGGCCAAGCGCCGGGTGGCGAATTGTTTTTCGATGATCGCACGGCCATGCTTGCGCAAAATGCGATCCGATGCGCTCGCTAGGTCGCGCGTGCCGCTCTCGAACACGGAGGCCACGACTTTCAGGTTGGCGTCCAGCTTGGTGAAGGTGGTGCCCTGACGGTTGTATCCGGTGGCCATCGAAACGCGACGCAAGGTGTACTCCGAGACCACACCGAAGCCCTTGATCGGATCGGTGAACACGCCTTCGAGTGATTTGGCGAGCTCACGCAGGTTCTGCCCCGCGTCGTTCATGGCGTTGAGCGCGATGAACAAACGCAAGATGTCGTTCGTGCCCTCGAAGATGCGATTGATTCGACTGTCGCGCACCACGCGCTCGTACGGGTACTCGCACATGTAGCCATTGCCGCCGGCGATCTGCAGCGCTTCGTCTGCAGTGCGCCCCAGCGCTTCGCTGGCGAACACTTTGCTGATCGCGGCTTCTACTGCGTAGTCCTCGTATCCGCCGTCGTTCAGCCCAGCGACCATGCTGACGACGGCTTCGGTCGCGTAGCAATCGACCACCATTTGGCCGACCTTTTGCTTGATCAGACCAAATTCTGAGATCGGCTTGCCGAACTGCACGCGTTCCTTCGCTTGTTTGGCGGACAGCGCGATCAGCTTTTTCATCCCGCCGACGCTGCCGCCGCCCAGGCCGGTGCGACCGGAGTTCAAGATCGTCATCGCGATCTTGAAGCCTTTGCCAGCTTCGCCCAACAGGTTCTCGTTCGGCACGCGCACGTTCTCGAAGTGCATCGTGGTGGTGGAGCTGGCACGAATGCCCATTTTGTCTTCGTGCGGCCCATTGCTCACCCCGGGCATGTCGCGCGTGACCAAGAATGCGCTGATTTTGCCGCGCTCGCCGCTGTCACCCGTTTTGGCGAAGACGGTGAAGAAGTCGGCGATGCCACCGTTGGTGATCCACAGCTTGTTGCCGTTCAAAATCCAGTCGTCGCCGTCTTTTACGGCGCTGGTTTTGATCGAGGCGGCGTCGGAGCCTGCGCCCGGCTCGGTCAAGCAGAAGGCCGCTATCATTTCGCCCGTGGCAAGCTTAGGCATGTAGCGTGCTTTCTGTTCGTCGGTCCCGAACAGGAGCAGGCCACGCATGCCGATGGAACTATGCGCACCGACGGTGACGGCGACCGACGCATCGTATTGCGCGACCTGTTGTAACGCGCGCGAGTAGGCGCTGCTGCCGAAGGAAAGTCCGCCATGCTCTTCGGGAATCACCAGACTGAACAGGCCAGCCGATTTCAGCTCCTCGATGAACTCGGCGGGAAATTCACCTTCGCGGTCCCAGTGACGAAAGTCCGCCTCGTGCGGACGCAGCAGCTGCTCGAGCGAGCTGACCACCCCCTGCAGAGTCTCTTTCTCAGCGGCCGGAATGCTCGGGAACGGCAGAATCACGTCCTCTTCGATTTGACCCATGCACAAGGAGCGCATGAAGCTGACCGTCTTCTTGTCGACCACGAGAACCTCCTTCTTGTGGAACAATATGCGGGCGCAGACGGATAGCTGCAACCTCGAGATATCCGGCCTATGATCCGAACTCTCCATGCTGCACGAAAAGCTGAGTCCGCCCGAAACCAAGGGACACGTGTCGATCGCGCGGCTCGCGCGTTTTTGGTACGTGGCCTGTCAAAGCACCGATCTCGGTGACCGCCCGCTCGCACGCAACGTGCTCGGCGTTCCGTTGGTACTTTTTCGCGGGCAAGCCGGCAAAGCCGCGGCGCTCCTCGACCGCTGCCCGCACCGCAATGTGCCGCTTTCGCTCGGCCGTGTAGTGACAGGTGGGCGACTCGAATGCGCCTACCACGGCTGGCAGTTCGAGAACGGCGGACGTTGCGCCCTCATTCCCGGACTAGTGGGGAA
>Ga0164308_10000678_pt1 | contig 18392 bp, 17 predicted proteins | sample Whisoiple_246_MG_FD_109983 | JGI IMG/M metagenome (GOLD analysis project Ga0164308, IMG submission 109983) | Soil microbial communities amended with fresh organic matter from upstate New York, USA - Whitman soil sample_246_MG | ecosystem: Environmental > Terrestrial > Soil > Unclassified >...
CAGGTCGACGTCACCGACGAGGCATCGGTGCAACGGCTCTTCGACCAGATCGGTCCGCTCGACGTCGTGGTCAACTGCGCGGGCTTCGGCAGCCTGGGGCTGATCACCGACCTGGCGGTCGACGAGTTCCGCTCCGTCGTCGACGTCTGCCTCACCGGTGGTTTCATCGTCGCCAAGTACGCAGGGCAGAAGCTTCGCGAAGGCGGCTCGCTGGTGTCGATCAGCTCGCTCAACGGTCGGCAGGCGGCAGTGGGCATGAGCGCGTACTGCTCGGCCAAGGCCGGGCTGTCGATGCTCACCCAGGTCGCTGCGCTGGAGATGGGTCCGCGGGGCATCCGCGTCAACGCGATCTCCCCCGGGTTCGTCGAAACCCCGCTCACCGAAGGCTCTCATCTGGTGCCGGGCCTCGTCGAGGACTACCTCGAGAACACCGCGCTCGGCCGCGCGGGTAAGCCCGAGGAGATCGCCGCTGCGGTCGTCTTCCTCTGTTCGCCGAAGTCATCGTGGCTGACCGGCGAGGTGCTCGACCTCAACGGCGGCGCACACCTCAAGCGCTATCCCGATGTTCTCGGGCACGTCATGAAACTGGCGGAGGCCCAGTGAGTTTCACCGGCAAGCAGGCAATCGTCACGGGCGCCGGGTCCGGCATCGGAGCGGCGCTATGTGGCGCGCTGGTTGCGTCGGGCGCCGACGTGGTGTGCACCGACATCGACGTCGAAGCCGCCGAGCGCACGGCGTCCGCCCTCGGCGATCGGGCCCGGTCGGCTCCGCTCGATGTCACCGACGCAGCCGCGGTGCAGGCGGCCGTCGACGATGTCGTCGCCCGCACCGGCCGCATCGACCTGATGTTCAACAACGCGGGCATCGTATGGGGCGGCGACACCGAACTGCTGACCCTCGACCAGTGGAACGCGATCATCGACGTGAACGTGCGCGGGGTCGTGCACGGTGTCGCCGCCGCCTACCCGCAGATGATCAAGCAGGGCCACGGCCACATCGTCAACACGGCATCGATGGCCGGGCTGACCGCGGCAGGTCAGATCACCAGCTACGTGATGACCAAACACGCCATCGTGGGAATGTCGCTGGCGCTGCGCTCGGAGGCCGCCGCCCACGGCGTCGGCGTGCTGGTCGTCTGCCCGTCCGCGATCGAGACCCCCCTCTTGGAGAAGGGCGGCATCGGCGGATTCGACGGCCGCAACTACTTCCTGCAGGGCCACGCGGGCAAGGCTGCCTACCCCGCTGACCGCCTTGCGCAGGACACGTTGAAGGCGATCGAAAGCAACAAAGCGGTACTGGTGAAACCGCGAAGCGCGCACGGTCAGTGGTTGTTCGCCCGGCTGGCCCCGGGATTGATGCAGCGCGCGTCGATTCGCTTCATCGCAAGCCAGCGCGCCCACCAGGCCGGGTCGCGCTCCGACATTCGCTGAGCAAACCGGGATTCCCGCCGCCGGACTGGTTACGGTAAGCCGGTGGCCGTCATGAAGACCGAGTTCACGCTGACACAGAAGCGTGCGCTGGCGGTCGCGACGGTTCTCGCCATCCTGTTCGGCGCCTACTTTCTGCGCAGATACTTCATTCTCATCGTGGTCGCCGCGGTGGTCGTCTACCTGTTCAGCCCGCTGTACAACCGGCTCACCAAGCGAATGGGCACCGGGTTATCGGCAACGCTCACCCTGCTTGCGGTGTTCGCAAGCGTCATCGTGCCGGTCGGACTGATCGGGCTGCTGGCTGTCGTTCAGATCACCGAGATGGTCCGCAGCGTCGCGGCATGGGTCGAGAAGACCGACCTGTCCAACCTCGGCGACAAGACGTTGAAGTTCGTCAACGAATTGCTGGCGCGGGTGCCATTCGCCGACATCACCGTGACACCGGAAATGCTTCGGAAGGCGATGACGACCGTAGCCCAGAAGGGCGGAGAGTACCTCCTGCACCTGTTGCAGGGTGCCGCGGGCGGTGTCGTAGGCGGCCTCACCGCGGCGATCCTGTTCATATACGTCTTCATCTCACTGCTGACGAACAAGGTTGCGGTGCAACGGTTGATCCGCCAGCTCAATCCGCTCGGTGAGGAAGTCACCGACCTGTACCTCGCGAAGATGGGCGCGATGGTGGGTGGCACGGTCAAAGGTCAGTTCATCATCGCCGTCTGCCAGGGCGTCGCGGGAGCGATCTCGATCTACGTCGGAGGCTTCCATGACGGCTTCTTCATCTTCGCCGTCATCTTGAGTGCGCTGTCGGTGATACCGCTCGGCAGCGGCATCGTCTCGATTCCCTTCGGCGTCGGAATGATGTTGTTCGGCAATCTGTTCGGCGGCCTCTTCGTCGTGCTGTTCCACATCATCGTGGTGACGAACATCGACAACTTCCTGCGTCCGATCCTGGTTCCGCGGGAGGCCCGCCTCGACTCGGCGCTCATGCTGCTGTCCGTATTCGCCGGAATCGGAATGTTCGGCGCGTTCGGTATCGTCATCGGGCCGGTGCTGATGATCGTCATCGTGACGACGATCAGCGTCTACCTCGCCGTCTACAAGGGCGTACCGCTGGAACAGCATGACGATGACGACACCGAAAAATCCAAGAAAAAGAAGAGTGCGCTGCGACGCTTGACGCGCAGGGCCAGGAAGACCGCGCCGGATGCGCCCGAGCCGGGGGCAGAGGCGTCCGGGCAGGACTCCGCCTCTAAGTCAGCCGCTCCCTGAGGAATTCGACGACCCGGTTGCGCGCCTCGTAGGCGGGATGCCCCTCCACCTCGCGGAGCTCGAGTGTCAGCACCGAGTGCGCCATCTTGCCGAATCCGTGCTCGTTGCCCTTCTTCGAGTCGATCTCGATGACCTCGAATGCATCGCCGAGCCGCTGCTTCAGCGTCTTGAAGCGCGCGCCGGGCGACAAGGGGTCTTCGCTGAACCGCAGCCCCAGCGCACACAGTCCCTCGTCGGCGACTCGCTGTTCGACGATCTTCAACTCGGCTTCGGACAAGCCCGGATCGCGTTTCTGCTTGGCCGTCACGCCTAACGGAAGAGACGGCTGGCTGAGCACAGGGGCCAGCACACTGTCGTCCACAGCGGCCGCCAGCGCGAAACCCCCACTCCAGCACTCGCCGATCACCCCGACGCCCTTCCCCGGTGTCTTCTCGTTGAGGTCGCGGGCCAGCGCCCGCAGGTAGTGGGCGACGGGTCGGTCAGCATTGGTGGCGAACGCCGCGAATTCCTTTGCCACACAACCACGCAGCATCACCGGCACCGCACCAGGCCGGACGCCTGGTGCACCCGGTGTGCCGTACAGCGAAGGACACGCGACGGTGAACCCGTTGTCCACCAGATGATTACCGAGCGCAAGCACGCCGGGATGGATGCCCGGCATCTCCGGTATCAGCACCACGCCGGGACCCTCGCCCTTGCGGTACACGTCGTGCGTGTAGCCCGCGGCGCTGAAAGGTGCCGCCGTCCAGCCGGTCAGATCGGCCTCCGGTGCAGTCCCGCCGTCGACATTGGGCTCCGGTGCCGTCATCGCGTCTCCTACTTCGCGGCCAGTGGCGGCTGCTTCTGCACCGCCGCCGACAGCGTACGGTACTCACCGGTACCGCCGGCGCCCCTGATCGCGACCTGCGCCGGTCCGGTCGGCCCGGTCAGCCGGGTGGTCCACACCGGTTCGGCACCGTCCCCGCCGTCGTAGACCACCCACCGCACGCCGTCGACATCCTGCGTTCCGGTCGGCGCCATGTCGGGATCGATGGAGCCCACCAGCTTCTCCTCGTCGGCATTGCTCTGTATCAGCGCCATGTACAGCCCGGTCGGCGTGAGATACCCGACGGTCGACGACACCGCACGACCCCGCTGCCCGGACGGCTCCACTCGGCCGGCCTCGATCCCGGCGCGGCTACCGGAGTTGGCCCGCCAGTCGTCGGGAAGCGCGGGTACCCGGACCGGGATCCGCAACGCGTCGGCGTCGGCCTGCAATGCCGCGGGCGCGTCGTAGTCGGGCACAGGTCCAGACGCTGGACCACCGGGTGCAAACGAGCACATCCCGACGATGCCCGCGAGGATGACGCACGCCACGACCAGCGGCACCAGAGACCAGAACATGTCCCGGCCGTCCTGCAGCAACCGCGGCTTCGCGGGCCTGGGCGCGGGTTGCGGCTCGGAGGTCACAAGGGCCAGTATCCCAGCTCCCACAGACCGACCCGCCAATGGGAGAATCGCAACCATGAGTCCAGCGCGTGGCGAAGCCCCCGACCGCAACCTTGCCCTCGAGCTCGTTCGAGTCACTGAGGCAGGAGCGATGGCGGCAGGTCGCTGGGTGGGCCGCGGCGACAAAGAGGGCGGCGACGGCGCCGCCGTCGACGCCATGCGCGAGCTCGTCAACTCGGTGTCCATGCGGGGCGTGGTGGTGATCGGCGAAGGCGAGAAGGACAACGCGCCGATGCTCTACAACGGCGAAGAGGTCGGCAACGGCGACGGACCGCCGTGCGACTTCGCCGTCGACCCGATCGACGGGACGACGCTGATGGCCAAGGGCATCTCCAACGCGATCTCGGTGCTGGCGGTTTCCGAGCGCGGCACCATGTACGACCCGTCGGCGGTGTTCTACATGAACAAGATCGCCGTCGGGCCGGACGCCGTCGACGTCATCGACATCACCGTTCCCATCGGCGAGAACATCCGCCGCGTCGCCAAGGCGAAGAGCGTCTCGGTGTCCGACCTGACCGTGTGCATCCTGGACCGGCCCCGGCACAGGCAGCTGATCGCAGACGTCCGTGAGGCGGGTGCGCGGTGCCGGTTGATCTCCGACGGCGACGTCGCAGGCGCCATCTCGGCGTGCAGGCCGAACACCAGCACCGATCTGCTCATCGGGATCGGCGGCACGCCGGAGGGCATCATCGCCGCCGCCGCCATCCGGTGTATGGGCGGAGCGATCCAGGGCCAGCTCGCGCCGAAGGATGACGACGAACGGCAGAAGGCCATCGACCGCGGCCACGACCTGGATCAGATACTGCACACCGAGGACCTGGTGTCGGGAGAGAACGTGTTCTTCTGCGCGACCGGCGTCACCGACGGTGACCTGCTCAAGGGCGTCCATTACTACGGCGGCGGCTGCACAACCCAGTCGATCGTCATGCGCAGCAAGTCGGGCACGGTGCGGATGATCGAGGCCTACCACCGGCTCTCGAAGCTCAACGAATACTCCGCCATCGATTTCACCGGCGACAGCAACGCCTACCAACCGCTGCCGTAACTCACTCATACCGAAGCAAAGGACACACTTGTGAGCGTCGATTCAGCTCGTTCCGAAGACGTCGAGTACCGCGTCGAGCACGACACCATGGGCGAGGTCCGGGTGCCCGTCAACGCGCTATGGCGTGCGCAGACGCAACGCGCGGTGGAGAACTTCCCGATCTCGGGCCGAGGCTTGGAGCGCACTCAGATTCGCGCGCTCGGCCTGCTCAAGGGCGCCTGCGCACAGGTGAACAAGGACCTCGGGCTGCTCGACGCGGAAAAGGCCGACGCGATCATTGCCGCCGCCGCCGAAATCGCCGACGGTCAACACGATGACCAGTTCCCCATCGACGTGTTCCAAACCGGCTCGGGCACAAGCTCGAACATGAACACCAACGAGGTGATCGCCGGCATCGCGGCGCGCAACGGCGTGTCGGTGCACCCCAACGACGACGTGAACATGTCGCAGTCGTCCAACGACACGTTCCCGACGGCGACGCATATTGCCGCCACCGAAGCCGCTGTCCGCCACCTGATTCCGGCGCTCGAGGTGCTGCACGAGTCGCTTGCGGGCAAGGCTCGGCAGTGGCGCGTCGTGGTGAAGTCGGGCCGCACGCACCTGATGGACGCCGTGCCGGTCACGTTGGGCCAGGAGTTCAGCGGCTACGCGCGCCAGGTCGAGGCGGGCATCGAGCGGGTGAAGGCGACGTTGCCGCGACTCGGCGAACTCGCCATCGGCGGTACTGCCGTCGGCACCGGGCTGAACGCGCCCGACGACTTCGACGAGCGTGTGGTCGCCGTGCTCAAAGAGGATACCGGGCTGGCCGAATTGCGGGTTGCGACAAATCATTTCGAGGCGCAGGCGGCGCGCGACGGGCTCGTCGAGGCGTCCGGTGCGCTGCGCACGATCGCCGTTTCGCTGACCAAGATCGCCAATGACATTCGGTGGATGGGTTCAGGCCCGCTGACCGGTCTCGGCGAGATTCACCTGCCGGATCTTCAGCCCGGCAGCTCGATCATGCCCGGCAAGGTCAACCCGGTCCTGCCTGAAGCCGTCACACAGGTGGCCGCGCAGGTGATCGGCAACGACGCGGCGATCGCGTGGGGTGGCGGCAACGGTGCGTTCGAACTCAACGTGTACATCCCGATGATGGCGCGCAACACGCTCGAATCGTTCAAGATCCTGACGAACGTGGCCACCCTGTTCGCCAAGCGTTGCATCGACGGCCTGGTCGCCAACGAGGAGCGGCTGCGCGAGCTGGCCGAGTCGTCGCCGTCGATCGTGACCCCACTGAACTCCGCGATCGGCTACGAGGAAGCCGCAGCGGTGGCCAAGCAGGCGCTCAAGGAGAAGAAGACCATCCGGCAGACGGTGATCGATCGCGGGTTGATCGGCGACAAGCTGTCCGAGGAGGAACTCGACAAGCGGCTGGACGTGTTGGCGATGGCCAAGGTGAAAGACGGGGACTAACGTCCTGCATCCGGCGTCGCCACCAGCCACCGGATGCCCGGCCAGGCCGTCAGGCTGTGCACCACCAGGCTCAACGTGACCGTCACGGCGACCACCTGGGTGATCAGTTGCTGCTGCTCGATCACGCCGCGCTGGACCACGAACAATCCCAGCACAAGCGTGCCGATCCCACGCGGGCCGAACCAGCCCATGAAAAGCCGGTTCCTGACGGGAAGGTCGCTGCGGATCAGCGCGAGGTTCACCGCGACGAGGCGGACGCCGAGCAGCGCCACGACGGCGAACACCACCACCCGCCAGTCGGCATCCCGCCAGCCGACGATGACGGCGTAGCCGCCGAACATCGCGAACACCATCAGCTCCAACAGCTGGCCTGCCGCGTCGGACACCTGCGTGTCCGGAGGGACTCCGGTGCGCTTGGCGACGAACGCGAACGCCAGCCCGCCTGCGAACGCGGCGACGAATCCGCTGCCGTGCAGCCCCTCGCCCACCTGGAAGCAGACGAGGGCGACTGCGAGAGTCGCCAACTGCGCCCACGTCGGGCTCATCCAGCCCCGCCGTTGCGACCGCGCGATCACCAGACCACCGACCCCGCCGAGCACCAATCCCACCGCGACCGACACCACCTCGGTGCGAACCAGGAACATCGTCCAGCGGGCCGAGTCGGGATCCGCCTGTTCGGAGGCCAGCGCAAGCGCGGCGAGCACGGCCGCCAGCGCGAAGCCGTCGTAGAACCCGCTCTCGGTGGACAGCGCGTGTCGGATCCGTTCGGGGATGCGCGTGTCGTCCAGAAGGGCATCGATCAGCGCGACCTCGGTGGGTGCGACGATCGCGGCCAGACACACCGCCTCCCACAGCGGCATGACGGGCAGCACCAGCAGGGCGGTCGCCGTGCCGAGAGCGAGCGCCAGCGGGATGCCGATGACCAGCAGCCGGAAGGTGACCCCACGCCGCCGGACCACCGTCGTGAGGTCCAGCGCGGCGGCCTGGTTGAACAGGATGACAGTGAGCGCCAACTGTGCGACGACGGCGAAGCTCGCTGCGTCGGTGTCAACATCGATCGCGTGGAAGCCGAACGGTCCCAATAGGATTCCAAACAGGACAAAGATCAGCGCAGGCGCCAGGTACCAGCGCTTGACCAGGCCCGAGACCACGGCGTAGCACAACACCAGAACGGTCAGGACGAACGCGGTCTGAGAGTGCATCGCGCGCGTCAGGCGCCGTTGTTCGGTCCGCCGGAGTTGGCACCCGGGATGTCGGTGATCGGGACGTTCGGCATCGGCGGCGGCGACGGCGTGTTCGGCAGCGGCGGGATTTCGTCGGCCGCGATCTCGCGAAGATCGTTGGCGGGCGGCCCGTTGTCCCGTGCGCCGTATGTGCTTCCCGGCTCACGCGGGCCGAGCAGCTGGCTGACGGTCACCAGGTGGTAGCCGTTGGCTTTGAGGACGGGGATGAACTGGTACACCAGATCGACTGTGCTGGAGTACGTGTCATGGAACAGCACGACCGATCCCGGCTTGATCTGCGTCATCAGCATGTAACGCGTCGCCGCGATGTTGGAGTCGTTGATCCAGTCGAAAGGGATGACATCCCAGTTGATGTCGGCCAAACCCTGCTTCTTCGCCTCCGCGAGAACCTGGTCGCTGATCACCCCGCCTGCGGTGCGGACCAATTTCGGTCGCAGGCCCGTCGCCGACTCGATGGCGTCACCGGCCTTGCTGAACTGTGCGGGCACGTCCTCGGGCGGAATGGTGGTCATGTTGGGGTGTTCCCAGGTATGGCTGCCGATTTCCATGCCTGCGTCCGCGATGCGTTTGGCGCCTTCGGGATTGCTGGCCACCTTGTTGCCGATCAGGAAGAACGTCGCCTTAGCGTCGTTGTCCTGCAGTATCTGCAACAGCCGGTCGGTGTAGGGCCCTGGCCCGTCGTCGAACGTCAGCGCGACGCACTTGACCTGCGCACAGTCCACGTCGTCGGCGGCTTCGCGTTTGGCGTGGCCGGTCAATAGCGAGACCACGACGATGGCGATAGCGGCGACGACGCCGAGCACCACGAGGCCGTACTGCCAGGCCCGGCTGTCGCGTCGCTTCGGCACGGCCGCAGCTTACCGGCCGCTGCTGAGTGATTTCGGCGCGCTGCCGTGCGCTGAGCGTCGATTAGCGCGCCGAAATCGCTTTCGTTACGGCAGCGCGCCGGGGCTGATCTCCTCCAGCATCTCGGTCACCAGCGCGGCGATCGGCGAACGCTCGCTGCGCAACAGCGTGATGTGGGCGAACAGCGGGTGGCCCTTCAGCTTCTCGATCACCGCCGCGACACCGTCGTGGCGACCGACGCGCAGGTTGTCGCGCTGGGCCACGTCGTGGGTGAGCACCACCCGCGAGCCGGCGCCGAGCCGGGACAGCACCGTCAACAACACGTTGCGTTCCAGCGACTGCGCCTCGTCGACGATCACGAAGGAGTCGTGCAGTGAGCGGCCACGAATGTGCGTGAGCGGCAACACCTCGAGCATCCCGCGCGACAGCACTTCTTCGAGAACGGCGGGGCTGGCCAACCCCTCGAGGGTGTCGAAGACGGCCTGCGCCCACGGCCCCATCTTCTCGCTCTCGCTGCCCGGCAGGTAGCCGAGTTCCTGGCCGCCGACCGCGTACAGCGGCCGGAACACGACGACCTTGCGCTGGGTGCGCCGCTCCAGCACGGCTTCCAACCCCGCACACAGTGCCAGCGCGGACTTGCCGGTGCCCGCCTTGCCGCCGAGGGACACGATGCCGACGGACTCGTCGAGCAGCAGGTCGAGTCCGACTCGCTGTTCAGCGGAGCGGCCGCGCAACCCGAAGACCTCACGGTCACCGCGGACCAGCTGCACCCGCTTGTCGGGGTTGACCCGACCCAATGCGTGAGAGTTCGCGCCGAGCAACCGGATTCCCGTGTGGCACGGCAGATCTCGCGCCGCTTCCAGATCTATCTCGCCTTCGGCGAACAGCGTGTCGATCTCCTCGCCTGCGACGTCGAGCTCGGCCATCCCCGTCCAGCCCGACGTGACGACGTCCTGGGCGTGATACTCGTCGGCGGGCAGACCGACCGCGCCGGCCTTGACGCGCAGCGGTATGTCCTTGCTCACCAACGTGACCCGCTTGCCTTCGGCCGCGAGATTGGCCGCACACGTCAGGATCCGCGCGTCGTTGGTATCGGTCCGGAAGCCCGCGGGCAGCACCGACGGGTCGCTGTGGTTCAGCTCGACGTGCAGCGTCCCGCCCTGCGTACCGACAGGAATCGGCTGATCGAGCCTGCCGTGCTCGAGCCTGAGGTCGTCGAACAGACGCAACGACTGGCGGGCGAACCAACCTAGCTCGTGGTGATGGCGTTTAGCCTCCAGCTCGCTGATGACGACCAGCGGGACGACCACTTCGTGCTCGGCGAACCGTGTACAGGCCCAGGGGTCGGACAGCAACACGGATGTGTCGAGAACGTAAGTCCGGACGGACGAATCGGTCACGTAGCGCTCCTCGAGCCCGCGCGGTCCCGCACGAACATCTCGGCGGACACTGCGGCACCAGGGCCGGGACCGGCCCTTTCGAGTCGAGTCGATCGGTACCGCCCGGATAGCAGAGCATGTCGCTAGCCATCGCAAACGACGCTACTCCCGAGAATGCAAGCGCGGCGCGCAGGCGCGCCGGGTTAACCGCCCAGCAACTTAGGCGTTGATCAATGGACGCAATTGGGGCTCGTCTGCGAGGCCCCACGCGGCGATGCGGTCAGAGATCACCCGGCGCAGCGTGGCGTCGTCGAAGATGCCCGCGTCGGCGATATTGCGCACCTTGTCCTGGTAGGCGTCGATGTCCGCGCCGACGACTTCGAGCTCGGCAGCGCGGCGTGCGACGGCTTCGATCACCTCGTCGCGGTTGGTGCCGAGGAGGTGCGCAACGAGGTTGTGGAAGAACTCCTCGTGGCGCTCTTCGTCCCGGGCGATCCGGCCGACGAGACCGTTCAGCACCGGCTCGGTGATCTGCGCTTCGAGGTTGCGGCAGTAGACCGCGTACGCACGTTCGTAGAACGCCATGAACACCAGCCGCTCGACCTGGCTGTAGGTGTCGGCGCGGTAGCCCTTCATGACGTGCTCGACCCGAACGTCTTCGTTTGCCACCGGATCGATCTCCCGGGTGACGACGAGGTAGTTGCGCAGCGCGATCGCGTGCAGGTGCTCCTCGGCCGTCCACCGGCCCAGCCAGCGGCCCCACTTCTCCTCGAGGATGAAGCTGAAGACGAACTCGCGGTGGTAGGCGGCGAGGTTGTCCTTCTGGATGAGCAGGATCTCCAGCGCATCGGTGATGTGCTTGGGCAGCGTGACCTCAGACGGGTCCCAGTCGTGTCCACCGAGGAACGCGAAATTCTGGCCCTGCTCGAACGGGACGTAGTCGTGCGCGAACCAGATGTCCTCGGACTCCAGATGCCGGTTCAGGTTCTCATCGACCACCGGCTCGAGCTCGAGGATCAGCGCATTAGGGACAGGTTTCTGTGCCATGAAAGTAACTGTAACCCACGTTCACACCTTTTCGAAATCGGCTGATCGTGTCGTTTATTACAGCGTCAGACCTGGATACAGCGGGTTCGCTGCCAGCATTTCGGCGGCCGCGGCGTGCACCCGGTCGGCGGTGCCGTCGGCCAACCTGTACTTGGCCTTCGACGGCCCCGTCGACGCGGCCGCGGCTTCGGTGTTGGTCAGCACATCGACGATCAGCTCAGCAACCCGGTCGAATTCGGCGGCGCCGAAGCCTCGGGTCGTCAGCGCGGGTGTGCCGAGCCGGATGCCGCTGGAGTACCAGGCACCGTTCGGGTCGTTCGGAATCGAGTTGCGGTTGGTGACAACGCCGGAGTCCAGCAGCGCCGACTCCGCCTGCCGACCCGTCACCCCGAACGACTGCACGTCGAGCAGCACGATGTGGTTGTCGGTGCCGCCGGTGACAAGCGTCGCGCCGCGCTTCAGGAAGCCCTCGGCGAGCGCCTTGGCGTTGTCGGCGACCCGCTGCGCATACGTCTGGAACGACGGCTGGCGCGCCTCGGCGAGCGCAACGGCCTTGGCCGCCATCACGTGCGAGAGCGGACCGCCGAGCACCATCGGGCAGCCCTTGTCGACGGCGGCTGCGTATTCCGGTGTGCACAGCACCAGCCCGCCGCGCGGGCCGCGCAGCGACTTGTGCGTGGTGCTCGTGGTGACGTGGGCGTGCGGCACCGGGTCCTCGTCGCCGGTGAACACCTTGCCCGCGACCAGGCCCGCGAAATGGGCCATGTCCACCATCAGCGTGGCGCCCACCTCGTCGGCGATTTCGCGCAGCTTGGCGAAATTGACCCGCCGCGGATATGCCGAGTACCCGCCGACAAGCACCAGCGGCTTGAACTCCCGGGCTGCCTTCGCAAGCGCGTCGTAGTCCAGCAGACCGGTCGTCGGATCGGTGCCGTAGCTGCGCTGGTGGAACATCTTGCCGCTGATGTTCGGCCGGAAGCCGTGGGTGAGGTGCCCGCCTGCGTCCAGCGACATACCCATCAGCCGCTGGTTTCCCAGCTTCATCCGCAGCTGCTCCCAGTCTGCCTCGGAGAGATCGTTGACGTTCTTGACTCCCGCGTCGGCCAGGCCCGGGGCTTCGACGCGGGTGGCCAGAATCGCCCAGTACGCGACGAGGTTGGCGTCGATACCGGAGTGCGGCTGAACGTAGGCGTGCGGCGAGCCGAACAGCGCAGCGGCGTGCTCGGCGGCCACCGTCTCGACGGTGTCGACGTTCTGGCAGCCGGCGTAGAAGCGGTGCCCGATCGTGCCCTCGGCGTACTTGTCGGAGAGCCAGGTGCCCATGGTCAGCAGCACCGCGGGCGACGCGTAGTTCTCGCTGGCGATCAGCTTGAGCGAATCTCGTTGGTCGGCAAGCTCTTTGCGCGTCGCGGCGGCGATGCGCGGTTCGACCGATTCGATGATCTGCAGGATGTCGCGGTAGGCGGCGCTCGCGGTGTCGGCGTATTCGGCGCCGGGAGCTGGGGCGGTCACGGACGGGTCTGCAGTCATGGGGTTCAGCGTAATCGCAGCGCTACGGAACGGACCCGGAGGTTCCTGGGCGTGCCAAACCTCATTGGCCTCCTTAGCCTCAGAGGTGCTCATCGGCCACGAGAAATGCCAATGGAGGAAGTGCCCGCCTCGCAGCGACAAATTCGCTCACACAGAAATGGTTTCAGTAGTGGCGAATTTGTCGCTGAGAGGTGGGCACGACGAGGGGCACCGCCCGGCGTGATTCAGTGACTGGGGTGACGACTTTTCCGGGTTCAGGCGGCCCGCAGTGCCGACGGGATCAGTGGCTCGTCGAGCAGCCTGCCGAACCGCTCGGTGAGGCTGACGTCGGCGGGCCGGTCGTCCAGCCAGGCCCGCAGAAGTCGGTAGCCCTCGACGTAGGTGCTGGTGTAGGCCCGCCACAGTGGTGACGACAAAAACCGCAGCGTCTGCCTGGCCCGCTCGTCGCTGACCAGCAGCCAGCGCTTGAGGAATGCCGCCACCTCGTCGACGTCACGGTGTTCGTCGTGCAGCATCAGCGCGGCGTCCTGCCGGACATCGGCCAGCGCCGAGGTCGCCTCCGACACGGTGGCCGCGCGTTCCCCGTCGAATCGGAGACCCAGATCTGCATAGATCTCGCCGGCCCAGTCGCCCCAATGTGAACCGATCGCGGCATGGAGCGCCAGGTCGGCCAGCCCCTCGGCCATCAGGCACTGCGGGGTGTTGACCAGAAACAGCGTCTCTTCTGCGTGGCCGCGCTTGGCCACCATCCCGGCCTCCTTGCGGCAGTGCTCGGTGTGATGGCCCGGATAGGACTCGTGGGCGACCAGTCGCGGCAGGTTCGACATCTGCTGGCGCAGATCGGCGTTCACCGCGACGGTCGAGCGGTAGTCGCCGAGGTATTAATTGAATCCCGACCACGGCTTGTCGGTCACGACCTCGTAATTGATGGTTTCGCGCTCGGGCAGCGGGAACTCGGCGCGCACCCGGTCGCGCAGCGCGCTGGAGAACGCGTGGATGCATTCCTCGAGGCGCTCCGGCGGGATCTCCTCGGCGCCGCGGTAGGCCGCCATCCGCTCGGCCAGAGCGCCCGTGCCGCCGAGCGCCTCGTCGAGGCGGGCGTGCGCGTCGGCATAGCGGTCCGGATCGCCCTTGCTGATCTGCACGTCGAAGTAGGCCTCGACCTCGTCGACGAATCCGACGGGTTGCCCGGCGAACTTCCTGCCGGCACACGACAGCGCACGCAAGTGGGCGCCGAGATAGTCGGCGCGGGCGTCGTCGAAGCCCGCCGCGCCGTTGGTGCGCGGCACGCCGGGAAGCTCCGCGAGCAGTCGGTCGGCCTGTTTGGCGAGGTCAGCCGGGTCGGGAGCCGGTTCGGACGCGACGGCCTCCCGCAGCGCCGGGTCACCGGTGAACGAGTCGACATAGCCTTCCTCGATCCGGTCGAACCGCAGGCCGAGCAGCAGATATTCGCGGATGAGGGTGCCGGAATCCATGGCGACCACGCTAACTGCAAGACTTAACCCATGCCGCGGCTGAGCGAGCCGAGCCCCTACGTGGAGTTCGACCGGAGTCAATGGCAGGCGCTGCGCATGTCCACGCCGCTGAAGCTGGCAGAAGACGAGCTGGTCAAGCTGCGCGGTCTCGGCGAGAAAGTCGACCTGCTCGAGGTCGAAGAGGTATACCTACCGCTGGCCCGACTGATCCACCTTCAGGTCGCGGCGCGCCAGCGCCTGTTCGCCGCCACCGCCGAATTCCTCGGCGAGCCGCACCAGAATCCCGACCGCCCGGTGCCGTTCATCATCGGCGTCGCGGGCAGCGTGGCGGTGGGAAAGTCGACGACCGCCCGTGTGCTGCAGGCACTGCTGGCCCGCTGGGAGCACCACCCCCGAGTCGACCTCGTCACCACCGACGGTTTCCTTTACTCAAATGAGGAACTGACGCGCCGAAACCTGATGCATCGCAAGGGTTTTCCCGAGAGCTACGACCGCAGGGCGCTGATGCGCTTCGTCACCGCGGTGAAGTCGGGCTCCGACTACGCCTGTGCTCCGGTGTATTCGCATCTGCTCTACGACATCGTGCCCCGCGAAAAGCAGATCATCCGGCATCCGGACATCCTGATTCTGGAAGGGCTCAACGTGCTGCAAACCGGTCCGGCGCTGATGGTTTCGGACCTGTTCGACTTCTCCGTCTACGTCGACGCCCGCATCGAGGACATCGAGCAGTGGTACATCTCCCGGTTCCTGTCGATGCGGGCGGGCGCGTTCGCCGACCCCGCTTCGCACTTCCACCACTACTCCACCCTGACCGACGAGCAGGCGGTCTTCGCGGCAAGCGACATCTGGAACTCGATCAACCGGCCGAACCTGATCGACAACATCCTGCCGACCCGGCCACGCGCCACCCTGGTACTGCGCAAGGACGCCGACCACTCCATCAACCGGCTGCGACTGCGCAAGCTCTAACCACCCGAGAGCCCGCCCGGCATTACCGGACGGGCCTGGGCGACAAGGCTTTACGCCTTCATGCGTCGCACACCCTGGTACTGCAGTTCGGCGAACACCAACGTGTAGACGCCGGTCGCAAGGGTCAGCACCACGCCGGTGGTCGTCAACGGGAACACATCCGCGAGCACCAACACCACACTCGCGACGGTGAACAACAGGTTGCCTGCGGCCAGCACCATGCCGGTGCGGCGGACGGAGGGCCTGGCGGCCAACGCAAGGACTACCAGTCCGTAGGCCACGAAGAATGCGCTCATCGAATACTCGAATGCCTTTGTGGTGCCTGATGTCTCCGCCAGCCAGCCCGCGAGGGGTATGCCGGCGATGCCTGCCAGGCCGGACAGGATCGCATCGGCTCGTATAGCCAAACGAAGCAGTGAGTCGTTCGACTCCTTCAGGCGGGGGGTGGTGATGGCGGTCATCGTTGATCCTTTCTTTGTGGGTTTACCTTCAGCCGGTGCCGGAGTCGACGCCGCAACCTCTGTCAGCGGCGACTCCGGACCGGTTCGAAGGGAGTCACGCCAGACGGCGCACTCCGAGGTATTGGGCGTAGGCGAAGGCCAGCGTGGCGACGGTGAACGCGATCGTCGACGCCACGCCGAGTCCGGTCAGCGGCAGCCATCCCGCGATGAGCACGACGGTCACCAGGACGGTGAATGCGATGTTCCCGACGAGTACACCGACGCCGACGCCGCGGACGCCCCGCGCACCGGCGGCGACATAGAGCGCGAGGCCGTAACCGACGAGCGCGGCACCCGCGATCCATTCGGATGTGGCGGACAGACCCGAGAGCCGCGACAGCGGATCGGCGGCCATGGCGATGAACAACCCGAGCGCGCCGCACAAGGTGGCGTCGGCGCGAAGGGCGAAACGCAACAGAGAGTCGCCTTCAGCCGCACCGGCGGCGACATCTCGAGTGTCCCGGACGGACCGGGGTGTGATGGCGGTCATGGCACTGATGTTGCGCAGAACGCACTGCCACATCGACGCCAGACACTGCCAGCTACTGCCAACCGCAGGTCAGCGGTCTTGTGCCGTCACCAGATTGCCGCGCAGATCGGCGGCGATCAGCCGGGCGGCGGCGTTCTGCCAGTTGTGCAACGACCGCTGCGGCACCTCGGTGACGAACCACTGCCAGGCCTGGCGGGCGACGGGATCCAGCCCGGCCGCGGTCGCGTTCTGCGCATATGCCCGCACACCGACGACGTACGGGAAGTACAGCGCGTTGTAGTGGCGCCACTGTTCGGTGGTGCCGAAGTCGCCACCGTCGCGTGGCTTGAGCCGGGCGATCCGGTCGGCCAGCAGGGCCTTGAGCTCGTTGGCGCGTTCCAGCGGCTGGTCGGGTGCGCCGCGGGCGGCCAGCCGTTCGTCGATGTCCGGCAGTGCGGTCAGCGGGCTGGCGACGAGCTTGGACAGGTCGCCGTAGTGGCCGAGCGCGCGGCGGGTGAGCCGGACGAAGGTCTCGTCGTCGACATCGGAGAGCGGGTTCGCCGACCGCAACGGCAGCGCCGCCTCGGTGCGGCGCAACGTCGCGCGATCGGCGCGTAGACCCGGTGAGCGGGAGAACGCCAGCCGGTCGAGAAGGCCGGCCAGTGGATCGGCAAGCACATTGATCGCTATCGCGATCGCGACGCTGGTGAACAACAGCACCGTCAGCGCCGTCTGCTCACCGGTCAACGTCATTCCGACCAACGCCTGCCCGCCGAACAGGACCACCACCACACCTGTCGCGACGAACGAGCGCAGCATGTCGCCGCGCAACGCCTGTCCCTCGTCGAACGCATCCCACATCGCCACCGCGACGCCGAGCAGCACGACGTCGCATCCCGTCGACGCCAGGGCCAGCCAGCTGGGCACAAGGCCGAGCGGGATGACGAGGATGGCGTTCCCGAGCGCGAAGAACAGCGTCGCGACCACGACGTAGCCCACCACCGGCCGCGGCTGCCACGGTCCGAACACCGCCCGCAGCATCGCGCCAAGCGACGACAGCGAGATCACGGCGAACATCACCCAATGCCCAAGCCGCACAGGCCCGTCGACGTTGCCTGCCATCGCCGCACCGACGAACGCCGCCACGCCCACCGCGGCGATCAGTGCGATCTCGCCCGCGCGGCCGCGCCACATGTCCGACGGCCGCGACAGCTCGAGAAGCACCGCGAACCAGGCGATGCCGGGGACTGCGACCAGATAGATTTCGATGCTGCTGAGCACGTGCAAGCCGCTGACCACCCGCACGGCGTCGAGCGCCACCACCGCCGCGAAACTCGTCAGGCCGACAGCGGCAAGCACGAGCACCGGCTTGCGGGGATCACGGGTCAGCAGGTACAGGCCCAGCCACCAGCTGAGCGAGAAGACCAACGCCGACAGCGCCGCCATAGCTCAAGTGTGTCAGACGGCCTGAGCTCAGCGACCGTAGCGGCGGTGCCGCGCGGTGTAGTCGCGCAGCGCGCGCAGGAAGTCCACCCGGCGGAACTCCGGCCAGTAGGCCTCCGTGAACCACATCTCCGAGTACGCGCTCTGCCACAGCAGAAAACCCGACAGCCGCTGCTCCCCCGACGTCCGGATCACCAGATCGGGGTCGGGCTGACCGGAGGTGTACAGGTTCTCCGAGATCGCCTCGGCAGTGACGGCCTCGATCAGCTGGTCACCGGAAACGCCGTTGGCCAGTTCCTTGCCGAGCAGCGCCCGCACCGCGTCCACAATCTCCTGGCGCCCGCCGTAGCCGACGGCGACGTTCACATGGAAGTCCCCGTGCCCGTTGGTCGACTCCACCGCGTCACGCAATCGCCGCGCCTGCTCCTCGCCGAGCAGTTCGAGATCACCGACCGTCCGCACGCTCCACCGGTTCGCCGGGGCACAGATCTCCTGCACGTCGTCGGTGATGATCTCGATCAGCGACGACAGCTCATCCGGTTCGCGCTGCAGGTTCTCCGTCGAGAGCAGGTAGACGGTGGCCATCTCGATGCCCGCCTCGTGACACCAGCGCAGCATCTCGGCGATCTTGTCGGCACCCACCCGATAGCCGTAACTGACGTCATCGTGACCAGCATCACGGGCCCATCGCCGATTGCCGTCACACAGAACCGCGATATGGCGGGGCAGTTCGGATTTCGAGGCCTCGAGACCCTGCCGCAGCCGCATCTCGTAGAGCCGGTACATCGGCTCCTTGAGACGAGCGG
>Ga0164308_10000679_pt1 | contig 18389 bp, 11 predicted proteins | sample Whisoiple_246_MG_FD_109983 | JGI IMG/M metagenome (GOLD analysis project Ga0164308, IMG submission 109983) | Soil microbial communities amended with fresh organic matter from upstate New York, USA - Whitman soil sample_246_MG | ecosystem: Environmental > Terrestrial > Soil > Unclassified >...
CGCGACAATGACTGCTGTACCGGCGCTTGTACGATCGCCGATGGACACACCGTCGGTATCTGCGCGCCTCCGCCCACCGGGCCCTCCTACTGCGACAAGGTCGACGGGATGTTGTGCAACGGCTGCGGTGATTGTTGCAGCCGTCTGTGCGCCCCGGGCCCGTCTGGGATCGACATTTGTCAGCCGGCAAGCGGCTGCCACGTGACCGGCGATTTGTGCCGGCAAGACACTGATTGCTGCGGCGGTGACGCGACGACTGGCCTGCCGGGTGCGGGCAATGGCCATTGCCAAATCGAGGCTGGAGCCAAAGTCGGCATTTGCACCAACCCCGTCAATGGCGGAAACAATGCCTGTAACCCCGAAGGCAACGTGTGCCACTACCTGGCGGACCAGGGCTACGAGTGCAACAGCTCGTCGGCGCGCTCCGATTGCTGCGGCCCAGAAACTCCCAAGTCACTGATGTGCAAACTCGACGCGCTCGGCGTGCCGCGCTGCCTCGGCGTGGGCGAGTGCAAGCCTCGCGGCGAGATCTGCGCTTCGGCGGCTGATTGCTGCGACAACGTGCCCTGTGTTCCGGACGACAAAGGCACTCTGCGTTGCCTCGACGACGGCGCGTGCGTGCCCAAAGGCGGTAGCTGCACCATCAACGGCGATTGCTGCCCCGGCGGTCTGTGCCATCGCGAGCCGGGCTCTACAGTGGGCACTTGCACCACGTCCAGCCCGCCGCCCACGGGAACGGCTGGCTCCGGCAACGCGGGCTCCAGCAACGGAGGCGAGAACAGCGGCGGCGCGAGCAACGCGGGCTCCAGCAACGGCGGCAGTGGCGGCACTGCGGGCACGCCCACGGTGTGCTCGGAATATGGGCAGATTTGCAGCCAAGACAGCGATTGCTGCAATGGTGTCCCGTGTACCTCTGGGATTTGCGCCAACGTCGTGAAGTGAGCGCTCTTCGAAGAACGACCGAACGAACGCGGAACGTACGATGAACCTCCGACTACTCGCGCGACTGCCCGTACCGATGGCTTTGGTCACCATGCTCGCGAGCGCCTGCGGCTCGAGTAACGATCAAGGCCCCACCAATACCGGGCAGTCGTGCCAGGTCGCGGACGACTGCTACCCGGGGATCGACCCAGCAACGCTCGAGGGTGACCCGGTATGCATGACCCGCGTCCCCGGCGGGTACTGCACGCACGACTGCACGCAAGACCTGGACTGTTGCGCCGTGATGGGCGAATGCCCGGACGGCCTGCCCCAGGTCTGCGCACCTTTCGAATCGACCGGCGCCATGAATTGCTTTTTGAGCTGTGAAGCCAGCGACGTGACGAACGCCGGCTTCGCGGATTCGACTGCGTTTTGCCAAGCCAAAGCGAACGCTGCATTCATCTGCCGGTCGACGGGTGGAGGCTCGCAGAATCGCAAGGTCTGCGTTCCAAACGGCTGAGGGGGGACGTCGCGCGACCCGCCGACCGCGATGTGTGTTGGCGGGAGTAAACGTACGCACCGACAAGTGCGGAAGACGACGACCCGCTACGCTAATTCCGCGATAGAATGCGACAAATTTGCCGGTTTGTTGCCGGTGATTGGCGTTTCTCGCTAGTGGTTACGACATAGTCGATGGCGTGTGGTAACCATGGATAGGGTGGATGCTCACGGCCACCGCCGTAAAACGGAGAAAGAGAAGACGTCGGTTTGATTATCGTCTGCAATTCTTGCTCGGCGCAATATTCGGTATCCGATGCGAAGGTGCGCGGCAAATTGGTTCGCATCACCTGCAAGCACTGCTCTACCGCGATCGTCGTCGACGGCAGGCAGATGTCCGAGACCGAGGTTCCCGTGCAGAAGCCTCTGTCCAGCTACGTGTTGCCACGTCGAGATGAATCCGTAGTCGCGGCCATGCCGCAATCGCTCGCTCCCGCGCGCGCATCCGTGTCTTCACCGCGGCACGCGGCCGTGTCTGCCCCTGCGCACGCGCCCGTCAGTGCACCGATGCACGCGCCGGTTTCTGCGCCGATGCATTCGGCCATGAGCGACGAGCTGCGCGAGGAAGATCGAACCATGATCGCCCGCTCGCGTTTCGGTGACGATATGTCGGTGCACGAAGAGCGCACCGTGATCGGGCAGATCCCGCGCGAAGCGCTGGAATTCGAGCGCATGTTCGCGCAGCGAACGCAGCCCCCGCCGCCGGATGAAGTGCCGACTGCACCACCGCCAGCGCCGGCCGTACCGAGCGCGCCGGGTCTCCCTTCGTTCAGCTCCGCCCCGCCGCCCTCCGACGGCGCGCAGGAGTCCGAGAGCAAAGGCAACGACGCCGAATCGGGCTCGGACGAAGCAGCAAAGCCCGGCGATTCGTCATCAGAACCGCCCAGCGGTGAAAAGCCAACCAGTGATTCGCGTGGCTTGGTTTCGCTGGCCGAGGCCACGCATCCGAGCGCGGTGCGCTCGGCCAGCGCGCGCAAGCTGCGGGTCACCTTGATCACGCTCTTGGTGCTCGGTGTGTTGGTGGCCCTGTTCGTGATTCAAAAGCCACACTGACCCGAGTGAGATGGCGCTGTACGGAGCGATCGAGGCCGGCGGCACCAAGTTCGTGTGTGCAGTCGGCACGAGTCCGACCGATCTGAGAGCCCAAGCACGCTTTCCGACCACGAATCCGAGCGCAACGCTCGGGCAGTGCTTGGACTTCTTTCGCTCCCAGCCCGCGATCGACGCGCTCGGGATTGGTTGCTTCGGTCCGCTCGAACTGCACCGCCACGCGCGCAACTACGGTCACGTCACGGCCACGCCCAAACCCGGTTGGAGCAACACGGACATCGTGGGGCCGCTCGCGCGCGCACTCGCGGTGCCGATTGGCTTCGACACCGACGTCAACGCGGCCGTACTCGGCGAAGCGCGCTGGGGCGCCGCGCAAAATCTCGGCACCGCGGTCTACATCACGATCGGGACCGGCATCGGTGGCGGCGCGCTGATCGGTGGCCAGCTCGCTCATGGCTTGGTGCACCCGGAGATGGGCCACTTACTCCTCCCGCGTGAGCCCGATGATTCGTCGTTCGCCGGTGCTTGCCCGTTCCACGGCGGACGCTGCTGGGAAGGCCTCGCCGCGGGGCCTGCGCTCGAACGCCGCTTTGGTCAACGCGCCGAGACGCTGCCCGCCGATCACCCCGCGTGGGATTTGCAGGCCCGCTACGTGGCTTCCGCGCTCACCACGTTGGTGCTCGTCCTCTCCCCGGAGCGATTGATCTTGGGCGGTGGCGTGATGCAGGTCAGCGCACTCTTCCCGCTCATTCGCAAGTACCTCGCGCGCTCCCTCGCCGGCTACGTCCAAGCCACCGAGCTCGACGACGCCATGGACCAATACGTGGTTCCGCCACTGCTCGGGTCTCTTTCAGGGATCGCTGGCGCCCTGGCTCTCGCCGAACACGCCGCGCAAACTGCTTGAGCGTGCGAGGCGGTTCGTCGTTCGCGACGTCGATGAGCCGATGTTCTAGCGACCTTGCCCCGGGCTGCCTGCCGGCGCGGGCGGGAATTGCTCTGGGATTTTGGCGGACTTCACGATCTCGGTGAGGACATCGTGGGCGGCGTCGCTCATGTGGACGCCGTCGCCCGAGTTGTAGCTGGCCTTGATGAAGCCGTTGGGAGCGGCGAATGGAGTCCAGAAGTCGAGCGCGCGCGGCGCGAACTTCTGCAAAATGAGATCGCGCATTTGCATTAGCGCATCGACTTGCTTGGAGTCGCTGAAGTTTCTTGGCTGCGTGGTGCTGACCCAGAGTGGCACATGCGCGCCGTTCGCCAAATCGGCGACGCGGTCGTAGTTGGCGAGTTGCTCGGCGAGGGGATAGTCGTTGGCTTGGTCATTGCTCGGTAGATTGATGATGATCGCGCGCGGGTTCTCCGCGAGAGCCGCCGTGATGTTCTTGCCTTCGACGGGCGCCGGGCGGTTCGCGGGTGGCACGTAACCGGTCGGTTGGATCTCGAACGTCGTTTGACCGCCGACCGCCAAGTTCACGAGCGTGACGTTCGGAAATTGCTTCGCCAGGTATGCCTGATAGCGCGCAACCCAGGCATTCTTCGAATCTTTCGGCCCGACGCCGACTGCCGTGGAAGAGCCCAGCACGACGATCGACCCGCGTCGCGAAGGGTCGGCAGGGCGCGTGCTGGGGCTACCGTCGGCGCTCGAATCCAAGCCGACGCGTCCGGGCCCGCGCGTTCGCACACTCGGTTCGTCGCAGCCGGGCGCGCAACCTAGCCACAGAAGCAAGGTGAGGATTTTCACCGCGCTGGGTGACCGATTGGCTCTGGCTCTTCCATTGTCGTTCATGGTTCACGCTCGCGTCACCGGCGCGCATCATCACTCGGTATGGATGTGCTGTAGGTCGAAAATACAAGCGTCGCTAGCCAAACCCGCGAACTCGATTCATAGCGAGTTGCGCCGACGCCGTGTTACCCTCACGGAGCTGGGGGTTAGTCACACTTTTAGGTCCATTGCATGCGCGAGCTCACACACGGTTCAGCCTACGGGGTCCGGCGTCCGCTGCGAGCGCTGTCGATCGCAATCGGTCTCTACGCAGTCGTGCTCGGTGGTTGTGGAGCACGCTCGTCCGTCGACTTGCTCGCGTCGGATCCGATCGCGGCTGGCGGAGCAAAAGCAAATCCAGGCGATCCAGCGTTGCCTTCAGGCGGCGCAGGCGCATCTGGGAACGCCGGCGCACTGTCCGCGGCAGGTGCGCCCTCTGTTGCGGGCGCGCCAGCGCAGGCTGGGGCTCCACCCGCCTGTGAAGCGGTGACGGTCGCGATCGACGAGCTGCGTCCCGCGCTCACGCTCGTCGTCGATCAGTCGCTGAGCATGCGGTTTCGCTATCCGGACGATTCGAGCCCAGTCACGCGCTGGTCACTCGTGGGTGAAGCACTTTTCGAGCCCAACGTCGGTGTCGTCAAGCAGTTCGAGGCGAGCGTCCGTTTCGGAATCGCGTTCTTCACGAGCCGTCCAGGCAGCTGTCCGATCCTGAACGAGGTCCCGGCCAAGATTCGCAACTACGACGCGCTGAGCGCGCTCTATCGCAGTCTCGCGCCCGACGGCGACACGCCGACGGGAGATGCCCTGCAGCAGGTCGTGAGCGAGTTGCAGCAGGCACCGAGCCAGGGCCCGAGGTACATCCTCTTGGTGACTGACGGCAATCCAGACACCTGCGCCCAGCCCAATCCGGATCAAGGGCAGCCGCAAGCGGTGGCGGCGGTGCAACGGGCCTACGCAGCAGGCATCGAACTGTACGTGCTCGGGATTTCGAACGGCATCGCGGATGAGAACCTGCAACAGCTCGCCAATGCAGGTAAGGGACGGCCGATCGATCTCGTGTACGGCGTCGATCCCGGGGCGGCGCAACCCTTCCAAGCGAGCAACAACGTGCTCGAGCTCGCGCTGCAGTTCACCGACATTTTGAATCGAATTCCTCTGTGCGAGGTCAGCCTCCGCCGCGACGTCGCCGCCAGTGAACTGAGCGATGCTCAGGTGTTGCTCGATGGGCAACCCCTGCACTACAGCGTGGCTGATGGCTACGTTTTGAAAGATCCGCGCCACTTGGCCGTGGTGGGCCAAGCGTGCGAGGCGATCAAGACGGGCGGCAGCCAGCTGAGCGTCCGGATCTCCTGCGACTGAGGATTAAAGCCGATCTTGCCGGTTAAATGGGCGCTCCTGGCGCGCTCGTCTTTTCGACAGGGGGACTGATACGCTAGCTACCATGAGCCGAATTCGGGGCTGGGTCGTGGTGCTACTCGCGGTCACGTTGCTGCTGCTGTCGTTCGACGCAAGCGCGGAACGGCTCGATCCTAAACAAGCGCCCGACGTGCTGCGCCCGTGGACGGCGTGGGTGCTTGCGGACAAGGCGGATGCGCTCTGCCCGACGAAGCAAGGCTCCGATGACGCTGCGCAGTGCGCGTGGCCCACGACGCTCTCGCTGAGCTTGGGCGAAAAGGGCGGGCACTTCGAACAGCGCTGGCACCTCGACGCACCCGCTTGGGTGCCCCTGCCCGGCGATTTGGTGCGTTGGCCGCTCGACGTGACGGAGGGCGGCAAGAAACTGGTCGTGGTCGAGCATGCCAATGTACCCAGTGTCGAACTGGCTCCAGGTGACCACACCCTCGTCGGCGTATTTGCTTGGGACTCGTCGCCGGACTCACTACAGGTGCCACCGCAGACGGGCATCATCTCCTTGTCACTCGAAGGAACGCGCGTTGCGGAACCGCGGCGCGACGACGCGGGCCGTGTCTTTTTGCAGAAAGCGAGCGCCGAGAGTGAAGGTGAACGGCTCGAGATCGTGGTGCATCGCAAAGTCACCGATGATGTCCCGCTCTTGCTCACCACTCGGGTGGTGCTCAATGTCGCCGGCAAGAGTCGCGAACTCGTGCTCGGCAAGGCGCTGCCCGCAGGCTTCACGCCCATGTCGATCAGCAGCGGCTTGCCGGCTCGGATCGAACCCGACACCCGCCTCCGAGTGCAGGCCGACGCCGGCACCTACACGATTGAAATCACGGCGCGTAGCGAAGCGCCGGTGAGCGAACTGACGCGCCCCGCGCCGGACGGGCCATGGCGGGAAGGTGAAGAAGTCTGGGTGTTCGAGGCGAAAAGCGCGTTGCGCCTGGCCTCTGTCGAAGGCGTGCGCGCGATCGATCCCCAGCAGACTTCACTGCCCAACGAGTGGAAAGCGCTGCCGAGCTACGCGATGGCCGTGGGCGACAAGATGCGCTTGGTCGAAAAGCGCCGAGGCGACGTCGACCCCGAGCCGGATCGACTAACGCTCTCGCGTACGCTGTGGCTCGACTTCGACGGCGGCGGGTACACCGCGAACGATACCATCACCGGCACGGCACATCGCGCAACGCGCCTCGGGATGTTGCCGCCGACGGTGCTCGGTCGCGTTGCCATCGACGGCAAAGATCAGTTCATTACGTACTTGGACAAACAGCCGAACGAGGCTGGAGTCGAGGTTCGCCAAGGAACCCTGACCGTCTCGGCCGATAGCAGAATCAACGCCGGTGCCGCGGACATTCCCGCGGTCGGCTGGGATCACGACTTTCACGAGGTCTCGGCCACGTTGCACATTCCACCAGGTTTTCGGCTGGTCCATGCGTCCGGCGCGGACGAGGTGCCCGGCACCTGGATTCGTCACTGGAGCTTGCTCGAGCTGTTTTTGGTACTGGTGCTCTCGCTCTCGTTCGCGAAGTTGTTTGGTCGCGGCTGGGGCGCGCTCGCTTGTTTGACGTTCACGTTGGTGTTCCCCGAAACGGACGCCGCGCGTTGGCTATGGGCTGCAGCGCTCGTGACCGAGGCGTTGGCGCGGGTGATTCCGGCGGGCAAGGCGCGCGTGGCGTGCGGCGTGCTGCGCCTCGGTACACTTTTGATCTTGCTCTTCAACACGCTGCCGTTCGTCGTGCAGCACGTTCGTGAGGGGATCTATCCCGCGCTGGCCGAGGGCGAAGGGCGCTACCCCGTGGCTGCCAGCGCGGGCTTCCTCGAACGAAAGATGGACGAGAGCGCGGCGGTAGCGCCGGCAGCGCCCATGCCTGCACCCGATGCACTGGGTGCTCTCGCTGTAGAGCCAACCAAGGATGCGCCCGGGACCGATCTAGCGCTCAAGGAAGGCGGCGCGGGGGCGCACAGGCCTCCTGCTCAGGGTGGGGCGCTCGGAGGGCTCGGCAGCGGCGGCAGGCGCGACGGGTCGCGCGCTGCGGACAACGCGCAGTTCAACGAAGCGTACGACCCGAATGCCGTGGTCCAAACCGGTCCGGGCTTGCCTACGTGGCGTTGGTCGACCACCAGCGTGACCTTCAGTGGGCCCGTGGAGCGCTCGCAGCGACTCCACTTTTACTTCCTCTCGCCGCCCATCAACCTGCTCTTGTCGTTGCTGCGCGCCGTGCTGCTCATCCTGCTCTTTGCGCGGCTATTGCCATTCGGGACCGCGCGGCTCCCAGGTTTTGGGCGACCCGCCGCGGCATTGGCCTCCACATTGCTCGTTCTTCTGCTGAGCCCCGCAGCGCGCGCGGAGATCCCGACCGACACGCTGCTCGAGCAGTACGAAGCACGGCTGCTCGAGAAGCCAGCTTGCTCGCCCACCTGCGCTTCGAGCTCGCGCATGTCGCTCGACGTGCACAACGACGTGCTACGCGCGCGCTTGGCGATCGAAGTGAGCGCCACCACCGCGGTGCCGTTACCTGGCGGTGCCGCGCAGTGGCTGCCGGAGCGCGTACTGGTCGACGGCGCCCCCGCGCAGGGCATGCTTCGGTCCGAGGATGGTGCGCTCTGGTTGCGCCTTTCGCCCGGCGCGCACGACGTCGTGGTCGAAGGCGCACTGCCCGGTCGCGACTCGTTGCAAGTCGCGCTGCCGTTGAAGCCTCATCACGTCGAGGTCGACGTCCAGGGCTGGTCGCTCGAAGGGGTGCACGAAGATGGCCTAGCCGACGAGCATTTGCAGCTGACGCGCTTGGCCCGCGAAGGTGGAGGCAAGGGCGCGGCGCTCGCGGCCGGCACGCTGCCGCCGTTCGTGCGCGTCGAACGCACGCTGATGATCGGACTCAACTGGCAAGTCATGACCAGCATCGAGCGTGTCACCCCTACGGGTAGTGCGATCGTGTTGGAAGTCCCGCTCCTGCCGGGTGAGTCGGTGACGACCGCGGACGTGCGGGTCGTGCAGGGCAAGGTTCTGGTCAACATGGCGCCCGAAGCGAATGAAGTGAGCTTTCGCTCGGTGCTCGAGGAGCGCTCGCCGCTGACGCTGGTTGCGCCAAAAATGAGCGGCTGGACGGAGGTTTGGCGGCTCGATCTGAGCCCCATTTGGCACGCGACCCTGGAAGGAATTCCGGTCGTGCACGGCGAGGCGACGGCGCGCTTTCCGGAATGGCACCCGTGGCCGAACGAGACCGTAACGATTCAGCTGCTGCGTCCAGCTGGAATTGCCGGTCAGACATTGACGATCGATGATAGCCGCTACGAAGTTCGGCCCGGACTTCGTGCGACCGACGCGACCGTGTCTTTCAGTCTGCGTTCTAGCCGCGGCGGCGAGCACGTCATGCATCTGCCCGAGGGCGCTCAGCTCGAGTCCGTCGAATTCAATGGCGCGCCGCAACCGCTCCGTCAACAAGGCCGGAACATCACGCTCTCGATCGTCCCGGGCCAGCAAAATGTAGTGCTCGCGTTTCGCTTGCCGCGAGGGATCTCGACCTGGTTCAAAGCGCCGCCGTTCGACTTCGGGACCAAGACGGTGAACGCTTCGACCAGCATTCGTACGTCGGACGCGCGCTGGGTGCTCTTCGCGCACGGACCGCGGTTGGGCCCTGCCGTGCTGTTTTGGAGCTTGCTCTTGGTGCTCGTGGTCGTGGCGCTCGCTCTCGGACGAATCTCATGGGTGCCTTTGAAGCGCTACGAGTGGATGCTGCTCGCCATCGGGCTATCGCAAATCCCGCTCCCGGCAGCGGCCCTCGTCGTCGGTTGGCTCGTCGCGCTCGGCTTCCGCCGCGCTCGGCCGGCGCAGCGAGCGATGCTCTTCGATCTTGGGCAACTCGTCCTCGTGGGTTGGACGCTCAGCGCGCTCGTGATCTTGATCTACGCGGTGCAACAGGGCCTGATGGGCACGCCGGACATGCAAATTCAAGGCAACGGCTCCTCGAGCGAGCTCTTGCAATGGTTCGACGATCGCACGGGTCCCATCCCCGAACAGCCATACGTGCTGTCGGTCCCGATGCTCGCTTACCGCGGAGTGATGTTGGCCTGGGCACTGTGGCTCGCGCTCTCGCTCCTGCGTTGGTTGCGTTGGGGTTGGCTCAGCTTCTCCGACGGCGGCTTTTGGAAGCGTTCACCGCGGCGCCCAGTTTCTCCGCCGCTCGCGCAGACTCAGCCCGGGCCCGTCGAAGCCTCCGCTCCCCACTCGCCCGCGCAAGAGTGACCGCGCTCGCGCCGGGAACGAGGGCGCGATTGGAGGTGCGTTGCTGGGTCGCGAGCGCCCACTCTCGAATCCAGGTCCAGGTGGCTGTCAGCTCACGCCCAGAAAACGCGCGCGCTCCTCGGCGCTCGGCACCAAGCACGCGGGGGCGCGCAGCCGGTAGCGCACCCGCGCGAGCAGGCGGTAGCCTGCGTCGCGAATGAACGCGGGCACGACGCGCAACGCCGTCAGCCAGCGCCAAGGGCCGCCTACGTAAGCGAGCACTTGCAGCAAGGCCGCCGAGCGCGTGTCGGCGCGGACGCGGCCGTCGTGCAGCTCAGCCCAGAGCATGGAGTCGACGTCTAGCGGAACACCGGTGAGCGCGCGGAGTTGATTGCCGACTGCGCTCTCCAGTGGCGCAAAACGCAGCGAATGCGAGCGCTCATGCGCGAGTACCCACTGCACGGCTTGGCTACACACGCCGCACGCGCCATCGTACAGCAGAATCGGTCCTTCCCGGAGTACGTCAGCGGTGTCAGTCATGGCTCGACTGCCTCCAGTTTGGTCCGATTCCAGCGCTTTGCCAGTGTCAGCGACTTTTGCCGCCCCAGTGCTCGATCAGCACAGCTAAGGCTCGACGCGCTCCGAACAAAGCTCGTCGACACGCGCGTCGGCGCGGTTGCCGGCCCTTGCCGCACGCGACAGAACCCACGCACGGCTGTGATGGCAAACGGACGATGCAGCTACTGGCCCCTTTCACCGGAGTCGCCCAGGGCAAGTCGCAAGGCGTCGTAGCCGTAGCGCTGTCTGACGCGATCGACGGTACGGTGCAAGGGCGCACTTGGCTCGAACAAACTCAACTGGGCACCCTGGGGTCGAAAGTTCGACAACCGAATTCCGAGTAAGCGGATCGCGGTGCGCCGCGTGCGCGCGCGTTGGAACAAATCGCGAATTACGGGATAGAGCTCGAGCTCGGAGCAAGTTGGGGTGACGGTGCGCGAGCGTTGCAACGTTTGGAAGTCCGCGTAGCGCAACTTGAGCGTGATGGTGCGCGCCTTGACCCCGCGCTTGCGCGCGCGCCAGCAAACTCGCTCACACAAGGCGCAGAGCATGGCCTCGATGCAGGCCGGATCTCGCACGTCTTCACGGAACGTGCGTTCGTTGGATAGGGTGCCGAGCGCGCAATCTTCCGGATCGTGCTCTTGGAAGGCCGGGCGCTCGCGACCCAGCTCGTGCGCGCCGAAACCGCGGCAGCTCTGTTGAATCACCTCTGCCCAAGCGCCCAAGGCGCGTCGCAACGCGGGCAAGGGAGCTGCTTCGAGCTCGCCGAGGGTAAATAACCCGAGGGCGTGCAGCTTTCGCTCTGCGACCGGCCCAATCCCCGGAAATTTGCGGACGGGCAGCGGCTTCAGGAACGCGAGCTCCGCGCCTGCAGGCACGAGCAGTACGCCGCGCGGCTTGGCCAGGCCGCTCGCGACTTTGGCGAGCGAGCGACTCGTGGCAATCCCGGCGCTCGAGGGCAAGCCAACACGCGTTGCAATTTCGTCCGTGAGCTTTCGCACCGTGCGCTCGATGGTTTGATCCGGGTCACGGTCACCGGCCACGAAGTACAGCCGTTCGCAGCCGGAGAAATCGAGGAACATTTCGTCGATGCTCGCCACTTGGGATACCGGGGTGTAGCCCTCGGCGACGCGGCGCGTTTGCTCCGCATAGTCACCGTACACGCCGTGGCGCGTGGGCAGGTAGATGGCCTTGGGCGCCAGCGCGTAGGCGTCAGTCAGCGACATGCCCGCACGCACACCGAGCGCGCGCACCTCGTAGCTCGCCGAGGTGACCACGCCGCGCTGTCCGGGCAGCCCACCCACGACCACGGGTTTGCCGACCAGCTGCGGATCGAGCAGTCGTTCGACCGACACGAAGAAGGTGTCGAGATCCAAACAGCAGATACGCGGTGCCGCGAGCGCCATGGCGACCCGTGCATTCTAGTACTGATCTTATGTTCAGTAAATTGGAGATTCGTCCGGCGAGGGCTTGACGTTATTGAGTGTGGCCTCATTAATTCAAGGTGCCTCGGTCCCGCGGAAAATTAGCTGCTCCCGTTGTACGGAGTCCTCGCCGGGGTCGACCGCCCACGATCGATTCCGAGCGTCTGCTGGCGGTAGCGCGTGACGTCTTTCTGGAGCGCGGCATCCGCGCGACCACTCTCGAGGTGGCGGAGCGCGCGGGCGTCTCCGAGGGCGTGCTTTTTCACCGCTTCAAGTCGAAAGAGGCGTTGTTCGGCGCCGCCATGGACTTCGATCGTGAAGAGACCCCGCGGCGCGTGCTCAAGGCGATCGAAGAGCTGCAACAGCAAGAAGAGCTCGAACCACGCGAAGCGATCATCCACTTGGCGTCGACGCTGGTCGAAGTCGGGCGCGTGGCGCTGCCGATCATGATGATGTCATGGTCGAATCCCCAGCCGTTCGCGGCGCCGCTCTTCGACAAGAAACGCGAGAAATTCCGGGAAATTTTGAAGGCGCTCGCCGGCTACTTCGAGCGCCAAATGCAACGCGGCAAGCTGCGGCAAATGGACGCAGAAGTGCTCGCGCGTACGCTGCTAGGGTCGGTGCACCATTTCGTGCTCACGCGCATTCTGCTCGAAGAAGGCGATGGCGCTGTCATGCCGGAGGGCATGTTCGTGCGCGGCTTGGCAGATCTACTTTTGAACGGCGCGGCGATCGCCTCGGCTATGCCCCCGCCCCGCAATGCACGTTTTGCCGCGCGTTAGTGAACCCGGCAGCCCTCAAGACCCCGAGTAAGAGTGACCCGATGACCATCCGCCGAACGACTGTCTTCCGCCGACAATTATTGAGTTCTAGCTTCGGAATAGCGGTTTTGGCCGCTCCGCTGCTGGCAAACGCGACGCAACCGCTCGAAACTTTCCTCGAGTCGGCTCGCAAGAGCAACTACGACGTGCGCGAGCAGACCGCGACGGTCGAGCAACGGAATTGGGAGAGGGAGTCGGTCTTGGGGCGCTTGCTGCCGTCGGCGTCGGCGCGCGGCGTGTACACGCGCAATCAATATGCGGCCGTAGTTCCCGCCACAGTGGTGCCACCCAACGGTCTCACGATCACGCCGCAAGATCAGTTCGATCTATTCCTGCAACTCGACGTCCCGCTGGTCGATCTCGCGAACTATCAGCGTCTGGGCCAAGCCCGCCATTTGGCGAAGGCCTCGAGCTACCAACTCGAACAATCCCAGAACGACGTGCAGCGGCTGGTCGCCCGCGCGTATTACGCGTACGTCGGTGGCGCAGCCCTGGTTCAGGCCGCGGAGCGCAGTCAGAAGATCGCCGAGGACAATCTCGCTTACGTGACGACCCGTCACTCGATCGGTGTTGCCACCGAGCTCGACCGCGAGCGAGCGCGTGCGCAGGTGGAGCAGAGCAAGCAAGACCGCGCTCAGGCCGAGCTGATCGGCATCAACGCGGCTCGCAATCTGGAGACCGTGTCGGGCATAGCTCCCACGCCGGTAGAGGATTACCCCGTAGACGATTTGCATCCCGAAGCGCCGCTCGGGTCATGGCTGGCAAGCACCGATACACCGAGCGATCGCATCCAGGCAGAACTCGGTCGCGCGGCGACTTCGGCGAAAAAAGCAGCTGCCTACGCCCTTTTGCCGACGCTCTCGGCGAACGGCCAAGAGCACGTCACCAACGCGACCGGCTTTACCGGTCGTACCAGCTTTTACACGCTTCAAGGCGTGCTCTCCTGGCGCCTCGACTACAGCGCTTATTCGACTGCACAAGCTCAGGCTGCCGCCGCAGACGCGCAAGTGATTCGAGCCGAACGCGCGCGTCGTGGCGTCGAAGACGACATTTTCGACGCCTGGGAGCGTGTGCGCACCGGCATCGTCAAGAGCGCCTCTGCTCGCGCACAAGCCGACGCCGCGCTCCGCGCCGAAGAGCTCGCGCTTGCCCGCTACCAATCCGGCGCGCTCACTCAGCTCGACGTCACGCAATCGCAACGGGACGCATTCCAAGCCCAAGCTGCCCGCATTCAAGCCGATGCGGATCTGCTCTACTCACGCGTGGTGCTACGCCTGGCTGCGGGCAAGTCTCCCCGCGTTCAGCCTTCGACGTTGCCAAACACTCCGGCCAAGGATCTCGCGATCCCGCCGGCCCCTGAAACCAACCCGATTCCTCCACCTGCCGCCGCTCCTGCCGCAAATCCGGGAGCCCGCTGAAAACCATGTCTTCCCTCACACTGCGTCGTTCTTTTTCTGGCCTTGCTGCGCTCACGCTCACTGCTTCGCTGGCTTTCGCTGCGGTTACGGGCTGCAAGCGCAAGACCGACGCCGCACCTCCGCCACCCCCGCCGCCCGTCGCCGTCGTCACCGAGGCCGTAACGATCATCGATGCCCCGCGCACCTTGCGGCTCACTGGGACGCTGCGCGGAGAACGCGAAACCGATCTCGCGGCGAACGTCGCCGGACGAGTGATCAGCACGAAGATCGAGCGTGGCCAGCGCGTGGCCAAGGGCGAGTTGATCGCGCTGGTCGACGTGAGCAGCGCCGCGCTCGCGCTCGCAGAGGCACGCGTCGCCGTGCAAACGTCCAAGACTCAGGAAGAGATCAATCAAGCCGACTGCGAGCGCTATGAGCGGCTCAAAGCCAGCAAGGCCGTGACCGATCTCGAGTACGACCAAGTGACGGCCAAGTGCAAGACGGCGCCACTGAACCGCGAAGCCGCCGAGGCGCGTCGAAACATCGCCGCCAAGAACGTGGGCGACGGTCGCATCGTGTCGCCGTTCGCAGGCGTCGTGACCGATCGCTATATTCAGGTCGGCGAGTACGTGCAGGCGTCGTCGCGCGTCGCCTCGCTGGCCCAAGTCGCGGATTTGCGCCTCGAATTCAGTCTACCCGAGCAGAATTACCCGGATGTGCAGCTCGGTCAGAGCGTCGGCTTCCGCGTCGCGGCCTACGGGGACCAGCTGTTTTCCGGCGCGGTCTCGCACGTCTCCGCCGCGGTGCGCGACACCCGCGACGTGCTGGTCGAGGCGAGCGTCAAGAACCCCGAGCACAAGCTTTTGCCCGGGATGTTCGCGGACGTCGAGCTCACGATCGGCAAAGACGCGCTGCCCTCGATTCCAAAGGCGGCGAGCTTCGAGGCCAACGGCAAGCTCAATGTGTTCGTCGTTCAGAGCGGCGCGCTCGAGCAGCGCGTCCTTCAACCGGGCCCCGAAGTGAATGGCCGCCTGACGGTGCGTCACGGTGTGGTCGCCGGAGAGCAAGTGGTGGCGGCGTATCGCCCCGAGCTCAAGAACGGATTGCACGTGAAATGAACCAGAACATGGCGAACCCCAGCGAACGAAAGAGGGCCTTGTCATGCAATGGCTAGCAAGAGTCTGCGTGCAGAGGCCGGTCCTGGCCTCTGTGCTGATGCTCGTGATTTTGGTGCTGGGCACGGTCGGCTACCGCGGTCTCGGCGTGGATCAATTCCCGAACGTCGACGTGCCGGTGGTGGTCATCACCACGCAGTTGCCCGGCGCTGCGCCCGAAGAAATCGAGACCGACGTCACCGACAAGATCGAAGGCGCGGTCAACCAGATCTCCGGCGTCGACGACCTCAACTCGGTCTCGAGTGAGGGCGTCTCGCAAGTCGTGATCATGTTCAAGCTCGACAAGGACACCGATGTGGCCGCCCAAGAGGTGCGCGACAAGGTGAACACCGTCTTGCGCGAGCTCCCGAGCGGCATCGAGCAACCGATCATCAGCAAGGTCGAACCGAGCGCGGCTCCGGTGCTCTACCTCGGCGTGCGCGGCAAAGGCCAGAGCATGCGCGACCTGACCGAGGTCGCGGACAAGAAGGTGCGGCGGCAGCTCGAGACCATCCTCGGCGTCGGCAAGGTCACCATCATCGGCGGTCGCGAACGGCAGATCCACGTGAAGATGGATCCGCTCGCGCTGCGCGCCAATGGCTTCACCGCCATCGACGTGATGAACACGTTGCAGCAGCAAAACCTGATGACGCCGGGTGGTAACCTGGAAACGGGTCCCGAGAGCGTCACTCTGCGCATCGACGGCCGCGTGACCTCGGTGGATGCCGTGGGCCGCTTGGTGATGCGCGCCAAAGACGGCCGCATCATTCGCCTATCCGACGTGGCGCGCGTGGTCGACGACCAAGAGGCAGTCGAGAGTCTCGCCCGTTACGACGGCGAAGAGGTCGTCGTACTCTCGATCGTCAAGCAAGCCGGTACGAACACGATCGAGGTCGTGGACAACATCCAGAAGCGCATCAAGAGCTTGAGTGAGTCACTGCCCAAGGGCATGGAGCTGCAGATCGTCCGCGACAATTCGCAGACGATTCGCACCAGCGTGCACTCCGTGATCGAGCACTTGATCGTGGGCGCGCTGCTGGCCGCGGTCGTGGTGTTGCTCTTCCTCGGGAACGCCCGCAGCACGCTGATCGCCGCGCTCTCGATCCCGATTTCCGTGATCGGGACGTTCGGTTTGATGTGGCTGCAAGGCTATACGCTGAACAACATCACGCTGCTCGCGCTCGCGCTCGCGGTCGGCATCGTGATCGACGACGCGATCGTGGTGCTCGAAAACATCATCCGCTTCATCGACGAAAAGGGCATGAAGCCGTTCCCGGCGGCGGTGCTCGCCACCAAGGAAATCGGCTTTGCCGTGCTCGCGACGACGCTGTCACTGATGGCGGTGTTCATCCCGGTCGCGTTCATCGGCGGCATTCCCGGTCGCTTCTTGAAGAGCTTCGGCTACACGATGGCCTTCTCGATCGGCGTCTCGCTGATCGTCAGCTTCTCGCTCACGCCGATGATGTCGGCGCGCCTGTTGCTCGGTCACCAAGGTGGCAGCCGCCTGGGTCGTCTAGTCGACTTCTTCTACCGGCCGATCGAGCGCGTTTACATGGCCATGCTGAAGTTTTCGCTCAACCATCGCTGGGTGATTGCGCTGGCCTGCGCTGGGGTGATGGGTTCGTGCGTGCCGGTGGCCAAGTCGCTGCCCGGCTCCTTCTTGCCGCTCGACGACAAGGCCAAGTTCCAGGTCACGATGCGCATGCCGGAAGGCACCAGCGCCGAGGAAACGCTGCTCATCGCCGATCGTGCGAGCACGCTCTTGCGCAAGCTTCCGGGCGTCACGCACATTTTGATCACCGTGGCGGAAGATGACCAGCGCACGCGCAACTATGCGCAGCTGTACGTCGATCTCGTCGATCCGGCTCATCGCGCGTCGACGCAGTTTCAGCTGATGGACCGCGCGCGTGAGCTCGTGATCCCCAACATGCCCAAGGAACTCCGCATCAACATCGCGGAGGTTCCTGACTTTTCGGTCGGCTCGAACACGCAGGGCGTGCAATACATCCTGTCCGGGCCGAATTTCGCCGAGCTGGAGAAGGGCGCGGACGTCATCACCAAGGCGCTCAAAAAGAGCGGCAAAGCGGTGGACGTCGACACCACCAACATTGCCGGGCGCCCCGAGGTGCGGGTGAACATCGACCGTGACCGCGCAGCCGATCTCGGTGTCAGTGTCGCCAACGTGGCGACCACGCTGCAAATGCTGGTTGCTGGTGTCAAGGCCTCGACCTACCCGGAAAACGGCAACGAATACGAGATCCGCATTCGCGCGGACGAGCAGTATCGCGCCGATCAGAGCGCGCTCTCCTTGATGAGCGTGCCGTCGTCCAAATATGGCAGTGTTCCGCTCAGCTCCGTCGTCAGCTGGAAGCGTGGGCTCGGTCCCTCGCGTATCAACCGCTACGCGCGCGAACGCCAGATCACCATCTTGGCCAACGCGGCCGCTGGTGCGGGTGACAACGACGTGAGCTCCGTCATCCAGAAGGAATTCAAAGGGCTCGATCTCGGAGCAGGCTATCAGCTGCGACCGACCGGGCGCTCGAAGTCACAAGAAGAGACGGCCGCTGGTTTCTTGCTCGCGCTGTCGATGGCCTTCGTGTTCATGTATTTGATCCTCGCGGCCCAGTTCGAATCGTGGCTCTACCCAGCCATCATCCTCGCGGTCCTACCGTTGACGGTGCCGTTCGCCTTCATCAGCCTCAAGCTCTTCAATCAAAGCATCAACATGTTCTCGATGCTCGGTATGCTCGTGCTCTTCGGCGTGGTGAAGAAGAATAGCATCTTGCAGGTGGATCACACGAATCACCTGCGCCGGCTGGGTCGCAGCCGCTTCGACTCGCTGATGGAAGCGAATCGCGATCGTTTGCGCCCCATCTTGATGACCACGATCGCATTCGTCGCGGGCATGGCGCCGCTCATCCTTTCGTCCGGCATCGGCTCTGGCTTCAACAAGGCAACCGCGAGCATCGTCGTCGGCGGTCAAACGCTGTCTCTGCTACTCACCTTGCTGGCGGTGCCCGTAATCCACAGCTTCGTGGACGACGTGCTCGACTGGTTCGCACGCCGCAAGAAGGCGGGAAAGGTCGATCGCGGTGAAGCAGAGCTCGACGAGTTGCTCGGCACGGGCGAC
>Ga0164308_10000680_pt1 | contig 18381 bp, 14 predicted proteins | sample Whisoiple_246_MG_FD_109983 | JGI IMG/M metagenome (GOLD analysis project Ga0164308, IMG submission 109983) | Soil microbial communities amended with fresh organic matter from upstate New York, USA - Whitman soil sample_246_MG | ecosystem: Environmental > Terrestrial > Soil > Unclassified >...
ACCGTGGCGACAACAAGGTGACGGCGGGCCAGCCGGTGATTTTCTACCTCGACCAGATCCAGTTGACCAAGACGGCGAAAGGCATTCCGGATCCTGATGCCTATTGGAACTCGTTCGATTCCAAAGCTCCCGCGCAGCTCGTAACCAACTTCACGAGCGGGAGCGACCAGTGGCGTGCGCTGCACGGTGACTCGGCGGAGATCCAAGTCGCCGTCGGGGCGTTGCCCAACAACCCACCGCCGGGAGTCCAGGGCCGAGCTTTGAAAGTGAGCTTCAAGCCAGGCGACTGGTCGGATGCGTACCTCCTTCCGCCGAAGGTTTCGGGCATGCCGACTGACTGGAGCCACCACTATGGGCTCACGGTCTGGCTGTACTCCGAAAAGCCGTATCAGGCGTTCGACGTGACGATCCGTGATCGTGATCAGGAATTGTTCGTGAGCAAGGTCGGGGCGAGCCGCGGTTGGAATCGAGTGCTGATCCCTTTTCGAAACTTCAGCAAGTTTCAGTACTGGCAACCGCCCGAAGCCAAGCCCAACAACCAACTCGACCTCGAATTCGTGAACTGGTTCGGGCTAAAGCCCGGAGGCGATACGCCTGGCACGATCTACCTGGCCGAGCTCGAATTGAGCAATCTGCGAGAGCTCCCGGCGGGCAACGCCGCTCCACAATTGCCCGCGATTTTTCAGGGCGACCCGAGCAAGAGCGTAAAAGCGGTTCCCGATATCTACGGCGTGAACGTGGGCCTGTGGGCGCCTGATTTGATCGACCCGGAGTCGTGGCCGTTCGAAAAGCAGCTCGGTCTCGGCGTCGTGCGCTACCCGGGTGGCCTGCGCGCAGACGAGGAGGATTGGCAAAAGACGCTGCAAGCCAAAGACAACAACGTCGACAGCGACGAATTTCTGGACTGGTGCAAAGAGGTCGCGTGTCGACCGATGTTCATCGCCAACCTGGGACAAGGCTCACCCGAGCTGGCCGCTGCTTGGGTCAAGTACGTCAACCAGACCCGTAAGCGTGGCCCGAAGGTGCAACTCTGGGAGATCGGCAACGAGCTCTACGGCAATTGGCACCGGAACTACGCCAAGTGGGGCAAGGACGGCGGCACGAGCTATGGCAAGGCCGTGCGCAGTTACATCCAGGCCATGAAGGCCGTCGATCCGACGATCAAGATCAGCGCCGTGTGGATGCTGAACGGGCCTTGGAACCGAGCCGTGTTCAAAGAAGTCGCGGACGTGATCGACGCGGTGAGTGTGCATCACTACGCGCAACACGTCGGCTCGGAGAGCGCCCCCGGTTTGCTGGCGGCATCGTCCGAAGTGGATCGTTTGATGATGGAAGTGAAGCGGCAAGTCTCGGAGTTGGGAGTCAAAGACAAGCAATACGAGATCTGGCTGACCGAGTGGAACTCGGTGGACGAAAACCCCGGCCCGCAGATCTTGAGCCATGAAAATGGCTTGTTCGTCGCAGACTACTTGGGACACCTCGCACAATCACCCATCCAGATCGCCAATCTGTGGGCGCTCTACAACGGTCGCGACAAGCGCTTGGGTGACTACAGCTTGCTGGCACTCAAGGGCGACGTGCAAGGATTCAACTTTCGTCGGCCCTCGTTTTGGGCCTTTAGTATGCTGTCCAAGGCTTTGACGGGCACACTGCTGCAGGGCAAAAGCGATCGAGAGGCGCTCTCGGCTTGGATGAGCAGGCGCCCAGACGGCAAACTCTCGCTGGTGTTCGTGAACAAGAACTTCGATACCGACTACAAGACCACCCTGAAAGTCCCTGGGCTGAGCGGACGAGCTACGGTCGAAACGCTCACGATCGAGAACTCAGGCGGTCTGCTCGCTGCCGAACCTACGGGCAAGACGCATGATTCCCGCGGACCGAAGGTGCAATCGCTGAAGCTCGGGGACGGTTCGAGCTTGGTCGTGCCCAAGGCTTCGGTCGTCACCGTTCGCTTCTAGGCTAACCACCGATGAACTCGAGTTTTGCTCCGGAGTGCTTCTGCCGCGCGCCCTACCGGGATTTTCACCCCAGTTTTCTGGCCGCGCTGGCGGCCTGCGCACGCTTTCCCGCTCCGGAGCAATACGACGCACTCGTGCGTTCGGTGCCGTGCCCGGCGGACGTGGAGTTGCCCCGCTTCGTCAGCGAGCGCCGCGAGGCCGTGCGTCAACTCGGTGGCTATGAGCAGCACGTTGCGCAGCGCCGCGCGGTACCGACGCGGCCGAACCACTGGCACGACTTCTTCAACATGGCGGTCTGGGCGCACTTTCCGAAGCTGCGCTGGGCGCTGAATGCATTGCATGTCGACCCACAGGCGGGGCCGAAGGATCCGCGCAATGGTCGCGCACCCGCGCAAAATTTGGCCGCGACCTTCGACGAAGCGGGCATGGTGGTGCTCAGCAGCAGCCGCGGCATACTCGAAGAGCTACGCGCCTTGCGCTTCAAGCGGGCGTTTTGGGAGCGTCGCCAGGAGCTCCTGAGCACGACTCACTTCTGGGTCGTTGGGCATGGTTTGTTGGAGTCGCTCTTGGCTCCGCATCCAAACCTCGCCGCGCGAAGCTTGTTGCTGCACGTTCCGTCTTTGCCCGAGCAGGGGCAAGAGCAGCGCGCGAAGGACGCGCTGCGCCTGGAAGTCGACGCTCGCGTCGCCGTTCGCGTCCGTGGCTGGCGAAGCGGCCGTACGGTGCTCGACCCGGTGCCCGTCTTGGCCATCCCTGGCTTTGGGGACAACGACGCGCGTGAGTTCTACGACGATCTGCGAAACGTTCGTTTCGTCCCCATTTCGCGCCGTCCGCCCGAACTCGAAGTCGACTGAAGCCCTCACGGAGGGGATAGACGGACCGCGGCTCTCAGCCTTCGGCCGCGATCAACTCGGCAACGGCTTCGCCCATGGTCGCGCCGATGCCGGTCGGCGCATCTTCGAGATCGTCCAAGTCCGGACGCACGGCGAGCCAGGCGGGGCCTTCACGGAACACCACGACCTTGCCCACGAGGGGAAGTACCATCGTTTCGGAGCCAGGAGGAATCGGGTGAAGCATGGGTTTGAATCTGTGTCGCAGCGCGCAAAAGGCAAGTTTTTCCGGGTCAGGATTTGGTCATGGCAGGGTCGGACGGCCGGTGGCGGATCGCCCCACATCGCCGCACGCCGCAGGCTGCCAGTCGAAGCACACAGCAGCTTGCCATCAGCGACGTGTGGTCGATTTTCGGTCACGTTCTGCCGGCGCGCCCCTCGAAGCACGCTGGAGGCCAGCATTGATCATTCTGTATCACTCGACATTCACCCGCTCTTATTTGATTCGCTTTGCGCTCGAAGAACTTGGACTGCCAGGAAGCGGCGAGCGGGCTCGAGATAGAGATCTCGACCTACCGCAAGCGCTTGTCGCGTGCTCGGGAACGACTCGAGACTTGGATGCGCGGCCACTGTGGTCTGGCCGATGGCGCCAATGCCTGTCGCTGCTCGCGCCCGATCCCGATCGCAATCGCGTATGGCGTGCTGGACGTAGAGCGCCTGGAATACGCGCGCCCCTCCGGGCCTGCTCAGCGCGATCGTGGCGGAAGCCGACGAAATCGAAGCCGCGGCATCGGTCTTGAAGGCGTTTCCTTCCGACGGAGCGCCGCCTCCCGATTCTCGCCAGCATCCGGGCGCTGATCGATTCGGGGTAGATACCGTATCTTCGAAGCGTGAACATCGCTGCATTCGTACGTACGCTGTCGCTGGATTGGCAAATTTCCCCAGCGCCCGTTTGGTACTTTTGCCCGACGTGCATTTCGAGACTTGCATCCCATTGACGAGAGGGCGATACGGAGCTCGGCGCTTGGTGTTGGGGGTATCTTTTGGAGAGAAATAGTAAAATGAAGATGAGGGTCGCACATCTGGCGTTGGCATTCGGGCTTGCGGGTGCGGTTTCGATCGGCTGCGGGAGCGACGACGACTCGACCACCACGCCTAAGGGCGGCGCTGGTGGCGTGTCTGGCTCCGCGGGCAGAGCTGGCTCCGCCGGCAAGGGCGGCTCCTCAGGCAGAGGTGGGTCCGTTGGAGATGCCGGCTCTGGTAACGAGGCCGGCATGGCAGGCGAAGGCGCCAGCGCTGGGGCGGACCAAGGCGGGGCGCCGGGTGCAGCGGGTGATCACGGCGACAGCGCGGGCAGCGGTCCCGGCGGCGAAGGCGGAGCCGGCGGCGAAGGCGGCGAAGCTTCCAACTATACGGCGGCGCAGATCGAGCGCGGCAAGGTGATCGTGCGCGCGGAGGCGCTGTGTGGCGGCTGTCACACCGGCACCGGCGGAGCCGAGTTGGGTGGCAACCCGACGTTCGCAAAGAGCACGTTGCCCGCGCCAAATCTGACCGGCGATGCAACTGGCATCGGTGATTGGACTGACGCGCAAGTGATCGACGCGATCCGCGAGGGCGTCGACGACGAGGGCAGGCACATCAGCCCTGCAATGCCGTATTGGCTGTTTCACAACATGACGGATGCCGACGCGCTGTCCGTAGTCGCGTTCTTGCGCAGTCTGCCGCACGTCTCGGCCGAGGTCGGGGCGGCGAATCCGGAATCGGCGGCGGTCCCCGCGCTTTCGCCGAGCAGCCTGCCCGACACCACGCTCGCAGCCACGGACGCAGACTACCCCGCGGCGGTGCATGGTAAGTACCTCGTCAGCGGCGTGGCCCAATGCGTCCGATGCCACTCGCCCGCAGGGCAGCCGCCGGTTGCCGACTTCTTCACAGGTGCTCCACCGCCGAACAACACCGTCATCTTTCCCTCCAACATCACGCCGGATTTGACTACTGGCATCGGCGGCTGGACGGCGGCGGACATAGTGACGGCGCTCAAACAGGGGAAGAGCAAGGACGGCGTAACCTTGTGCGGCTCGATGCCATCGGCAGGCAAGGGCTACGGCGGCATGCCGGATGCAGACGCGCACGCCATCGGTGTCTATCTGACGACCATTCCCGGAGTCAGCAAGCCGAGCACCGCGCCCGGCCTCGAGCCGGCCTGTCCACCGCCTACCCCCTGAAGTCCGTGCTCTCGGTCACCCGGGCAGTCGCAGCGCGAGTAGCGCGTCGACTGCCGCGCGTGGCAGTGAAGCGGGGATCTCCGGCAAGAGCGCGGCGGCAGGCGCGGGAATTGCGCTGGGATGGATGACGCCCACTTGGATCGCGCGTTCGCGCTCGTCGAGCAGAATGAAGAAGTAGCGATCGCCGTCGGGGCGGCGCCATACGGGGCAACCGTCGGTCTTAGCGCCCACCACGAGTTCCGGCCCGGCGCGGTAAGCAGTCTTCGCGCACGCATCCACGACCTCGACGTCGCTCGCGAACGCTGTGCGATCGCACCCCGAGCCACACACGGCCCCGCCGACGTGCCCCGCTTGGAATGAGCGTACTCCGGTGCTGGCGAACTCCCGGTTCGAATAGTCGTTGTCGTCCATCACGACCTCGAAGACATTGATCTCACCGCAGCCGTCACCCACGCTGCCGGTCTTCGAGTAGCAGTTGCACAGGCCGTTCCATTTGCGACCGCCGTCGCGGATCAGCTCGCTGGCTACGAACGCAACCCAGGGTCCGGGCTTCCCGGTGCTTTTACCATCACACGCCGCGACACTGGCGTCATCGAAGTTCATCGACGCCAAGAACACGATCAGCTTCGAGCCCGAGAAGCCACGGTGGAGCACGCCGGGATCGTTCGGGCAGAAATAGTCAGAGCACGAGAACAGCGGCGCTTGCGAGAGGTAGCCCACGCAGTCGTTCTTGGTTAGATCGCCCGGAAAGGTCGCACTGCCGTCGCCCTTTTGGGTGAACCAAAGGTTCGAACTGCGGCCCGTGCGCCGATCCCAGTCGGATATCCGCTGCCAAGAGTTGCCGCTTTGAGCTTCCGGTTGATAAATGGCCAGCTGCTTGACGTCGATTGCCTTCAACAGAAGAGTCATTTCCTGGTCGAACGGCGCCAGCTGCATACTGTCCGTCGCCTGCTTTTTCATGCAGCAATCACCGCCCCAAGTGTCGGTGCCGTCCTTGTAGTCGCAGGCTCCGTTGCCTGCCGCGCGGTCGATGCGTCGCGGCCACCAACCCGCCGCGCCCACGTTCTGAAAGGTCATCGTTCCACCGCGCGTGACCGGGCTCGGTGCAAACGGGTAAGCGCCGAGCGCATCACTTTCGCTCGATCCGCTGCCGCCGGCGTTGCCCCGGTCGCCTCCGCCGGAGTGACTCGAGCCAGCTTGATTCGCATCGCCCGTGTTGCTCGCCGCTGAACTTCCGTTGTTCGCAGCGCCCGCCGCAGATGGGCCAGTGCCGCTCGTACCGGCAGGGTGCATCTGAGCACTGGAGCTGCTGCCGCATGCCGCACAACCGAGCGCGCCGAGAAGGAGCGAGGCCGCGAGCGCGCCGAGGCGAATCACGGGGTCCCTGGACAAAACGTGATTTGCCAATCTTCACCGGCGCACGCGCGCACGGGGCTCGGATCGTCACCCTTCTGATCGTCGCCGGACCAGGCATAGGCGTCGTCGCAGGACTCGAAATAGCGCGCGACCGGGCTCAGCGCGTCGTTGCGGTCTGGGCTAACGCACGCCAGTAGATCTCCGCGGGAATCGAGCAAGCGACCGACGCTCGGGCACCCCGGAAGCAGGTCACTGGGGCAGCTGAGAACCGCACATTTTGGTCGAGCAAGCGGCTCGATCTGTAGCGGCAGATTGAAGGCATCGACGTAACTGATGTTGTACCAATCGAAGTCGTTGAAGTCGGTGTTGAAGGTAAACTCGGCCAACGAGTGGTGCTCGGCGCCCGGATCTTGGCCGCGGAAGCCCCAATAGCGCTTGGCGGAGAGCGCCTCGACGTCGCTGCCAATGTCCACGCAACCTGCGTCTCCCGGAGCGAGCACGGAGCCTGCGATGTCACTGCCACGGTAAGTCACCGGGCCGGAACAAGCGTTCACGAATACGAGCGTCGTGCGGCCGTCTCCGTCGTGCACGCAGTCTGCGCTTCCGAGCTCGGATGGCGCTTCGCCCGAGTTGGTCGCGCCCGCAGCACGGCTGCCCGCTGCGCTCGTCGCACCGGCGGATTGATTGCCTGCACTCGAAGCGCCGCTCGCACTCGTGGCGCCTCCGTTTTGGCTGCCAGCGGCAGCGCTGCTGCTGCGCGCGTCATTCGCAGCGCAGCTCGAGGTGAACGCCGCGATCGCTACCCAAACCCGAAACGGGCATCTTTGGGCGAGCGAGGAAAGCATTCAACGGGGATGGTGAGCGCGCGGCAGCGTTTCCGACAAGCGCCAAGCGACACGCTCACGCGCTTTGCTACCGAACAGTGCGCGTCGTGGGTACATTGGACACCGCCAAAATGGCTACGGCCGCGGTGAGTGCCCGGCAAGCACCCGGACAGAGTCAGCGCTGCTTGCCGTGCGCCCGGGCCCAATCGAGCGGCGCTTTGCCTCGCAGCGAATTGTCGCGGCTAGCAGCGGACTTCGTGCTTCGAGGTAGACCGGACTTGGCGCGGAAGGCCCGCGGCTCTAGGTGCTTTGGCTATGCGATACAATCTTCTGGGGAACACAGGGCTCTACGTTTCAGAGCTATGCCTGGGCGCAATGACCTTCGGTGGCACGGGGGGCATGTGGGGAGCCATCGGCAAGCTCGGTCAAGAAGAAGTGAGCACGCTCATTACCAAAGCCATCGACGCGGGCGTCAACTTCATCGACTCCGCTGACGTGTATTCCGAAGGTCAAAGTGAGCGGTTGGTCGGCGGAGCGCTGAAGTCGCTGGGCCGTGCGCGCGAACAACTGGTCATTGCCACCAAGGTGCGCGGCCGAGTGGGTCCCGGCGTCAACCAAGTCGGGCTTTCGCGTGCTCACATCTTGTCCAGCATCGACGGCAGCTTGGGTCGCCTCGGCCTCGACTACGTGGACCTGTACCAGATTCACGGTTTCGATCCGGTGACCCCCATCGAAGAGACCCTGCGGGCGCTAGATGACGTCGTGCGCTCCGGAAAGGCCCGCTACATCGGCTTCAGCAACTTGCCTGCGTGGCTCGCCTCGCACGCCATCACCTACGCCGAGCAGAACGGCCTGGCGCGATTTCAGAGCGCACAAGTCTACTACTCGATCGCCGGTCGAGACATCGAACGCGAGATCGCGCCGCTGTGCCAGGCGCGGAGCCTCGCCATTTTGCCTTGGAGCCCGCTCGCGGGCGGGCTGCTCTCAGGCAAGTTCGATCCCGATAAAAAGGGGCCAGCCGACGCGCGCCGTGCCTCTTTCGACTTCCCCCCCGTCGACATGCAACGTCTACCTGGCGTGCTCAACGCGCTGCGCGCAGTCGCCGAGCAAACAGGCACCTCGGTCGCGCGCGTCGCGCTCGCCTGGCAGCTCAGCAAACCCTTCGTTACCAGCATCATCATCGGCGCCAAGCGCCCCGAGCAACTCGAAGACAACCTGGCCGCCACCGAACTCGAGCTCAGCGCCGATCAGCTCACTGCCTTGGATGCTGCGAGCGCACTGCCTCCCGAGTATCCAGGCTGGATGGTACAGTTTCAGAATTCGCGCGATCCACGCGGAACCCAGCAGGCACCGACGGAAGAGCAAATTCGAGCGGCGGCGCAGCGCTTGAAGTAGCCGCCGGTCTCGGCCGAGGCGTAAAGCCAAGGTCGTTAACTATCGCACCAAACCGCCGGCTCTCGTGACTGAGGGCCGTACCGCAGGGAGACGCGGGGTTCAGCGATCTGATCAATCACTGAGCAGCCATCGGCTTTGCTGCTAGGCTGCCGCCGTGTTGCGCCTGCGCCGTGTGTCCGCGAGAATCTTTGCTGGTTTGCTGATTGGAGCAGCGCTTCTCAGCCTGCCAGATTGCGGTGCACGCACGGCGGTCGAGCTGGGGGAAGCCTGCGCGATGGAGACCGAGACGCGGGCCTGTCAGGGCCCGTGTGGAGCCGGCAGCTCGACGTGCAAGGCGGGCTATTGGAGCGAGTGCCAGGTCCCGAGCATCGACTTTCCTTGCTCGGGGCCGTGCGGCGCCGGCGTTCAGACATGTGCTAACGCAATCATGGGACCATGCGTGATCCCGGTGGGGCAGCGTGATTGCAGCAGCGTCTGCGGTCCAGGGCACGAGTCGTGTGTGGATGGCAAGTGGGGCGCATGCGATGCGCCGCTGCCCAAGCCACCGGTGTTGCACACGACGATTCGTGACTTTCACAAGACGCAGACCGACTTCGAACTGCCGCATGCCGGCGATCGTATCGACGCGGCGATGGTCGAGCCCATCCTCGGTCCGGATCGGACGCCAGTGTATGCGGGCATGCCGACCACGCCCAGCACGCCTTCGGGCAAAGAGGGCTTCGATGTCTGGTACCACGACGTGCCCGGCGTGAACCAGACCACGCAATACGACCTGCAGCTGAAGGAAGAGCCGGGTAAGCCGGGCAGTTATTTCTTCGAAGACCGCAAGTTCTTCCCGATCGACCTTCAGTTGTTCGGTAACGAAGGCAACCTTCACAACTATCACTTCACGCTCGAAACACACACCGCGTTCTTCTATCGCGGGGGAGAAGTTTTCACCTTTGCCGGCGACGACGACGTGTGGGTATTCATTGCCGATCGCTTGGTGATCGATCTCGGCGGCACGCACTCGATCCGCACTGCCAGCGTCAGGCTCGACGAGCTGAAGGCCAAATTGGGCCTGGTTGTCGGCGAAAAGTATGCATTGGACTTGTTCTTCGCCGAGCGGCACACGATCTCGTCGCACTTCATCGTGCACACCACGATTGCCGACGTTGGATCTTGTGAGTGATGAGCCGCTTTCCGTTTCCGCATACGCGCAAGCTCGAGCACCTGTGTTACCCCTCTGCGGCCAATCCGGAGCACGCCCTACGTGCTTTCGAAGCGTGGCGAAGAGAGATCGTGACCGCCGATGGTGCGCGCGGCTTCTTGCGGGCACGACGGCCCGACACGCCGGATGGTGTGGCGAATTCGACCGTCTCCGAGGGCATCGCCTACGGCATGATCATCGCGGTGCTCTGCGATCAACAGGCCTTGTTCGATGATTTCTATCGCTACGCGCTGTGCTTCGAAAACAAGAGCGGGCTGATGGATTGGTACATTGCGCCAGACGGCTCGCGCCCGCTCGGCGTCGGCGCGGCCACGGACTCGGATGAGGACATCGCGTGGGCGCTGGTCATGGCCCACCGGCAATGGGGCGGCCGCGGAGCGCTCGCGGAACCGTATTTGCTTTGCGCTCGACGTCAGATCGAGCGTGTTTGGCAGTGTGAGGTCGATCACGATCGCTATCCGGACATGCTCTTGCCCGGCGACGACTGGCGCGGCCGAAACGTGTTCAATCCTTCTTATTTTGCGCCACATCAGTACCGGCTCTTCGCCCAGGTGTCGGGCAACGCGGGCTGGCTGCGGGTGATCGACCGCGGCTACGAGATCGTATTCGCGAGCCTCAACGCGCTCAGCGGAAATCGCGACAATGGGCTCGTGCCGGCGTGGTGTACTGCCGAAGGCACACCAGTCGAAGCCTTTCCGGGTGCGCTCACCAACTACCAGTACGATTCGGCGCGCTTGCCGTTTCGCATCGCGCAAGACTGGGCCTCGGCGCGTGATCCGCGCGCGCTCGAATATCTGAAGCGCGTCAGCGCGTTCTTCGCGGGAATCGGTGCCGATGGCATCGTGGACGGCTACACCTTGAGCGGTGAACCTGCTCCTGATCCGCGCGCCCTGCGTCCCAATCCGGGCTCGGCGGTTTTCGTTGGCGCCGCGGGGGTTGGCGCGATGCACGATTGTCAGTATCGAACCTTCATCGATGCTTGCTATGAACGAGTGCGGAGCGGCGCGCTGCTCGCTCGCAGTCGCTACTACAATCATTCTTGGACTGTGCTCTCCCTCTTGATGCAAAGTGGCAATTTTCTCGATTTCCCCGAATAATCCCATGCGAATTTCACGTGCGCTCTGGCTCGGTAGCGGCTTCGGTCTAGTCCTGTTGCAGGTAGGCTGCCCCTCGTCTTCCACTTCGACTCCCGTCAACTCGGCGCCGCCGATGGTTTCGTCTGCGCAGGTCGTACCCGCCGCGCCGTCGATGGCTTGGCTCGACAAGCAGCTTTCGCCCGATCAACGCGCCGAGCTGCTGCTCAACGCGATGACGCAGGAAGAGAAGCTGAGTGTCATCACGGGATATTTCGGCGTGCAAGCGGAGTGGAACGACTATCGATTCAAAGAAGCTCGGCGGCAATCCGCCGGCTTCGTGCCCGGGGTGCCGCGACTGGGATTCACCCCGCAGTGGCAAACCGATGCGGGGAGCGGCGTTGCCACCCAGCGTGAAGCCCCCCCCGATCTGGAGCGCACGGCGCTCCCTTCCGGAATCCTGACCGCCTCGACCTGGAACCCGCCTCTCGCCGAAAAGGGCGGCGCGATGATCGGCAGCGAAGCGCGCGCGAGCGGCTTCAACGTGATGCTCGCGGGCGGCGTGAACTTGCTGCGAGAACCCGGAAACGGTCGTAACTTCGAGTACGGTGGAGAAGATCCGCTGCTCGCCGGCACGATGGTGGGCGCGGTGGTGCGCGGTATTCAATCGAACCATATCGTGGCCACCGTGAAGCACTTTGCGCTCAACGATCAGGAGACGGGGCGGGAGCAGATCAACGTCCTAATCGACGAACCGGCCGCGCGTATCTCGGACCTGTTGGCGTTCCAAATTGCCATCGAGCACGGCGATCCCGGATCCATCATGTGCAGCTACAACTTGGTCAACGGCGTGTACGCCTGCCAAAATGACTTTCTGCTCAATCAGGTGCTGAAGCAGGACTGGGGTTTCAAGGGCTACGTGATGACCGACTGGGGCGCGCAGCACGATACGGTGCTGAACGCGAACCACGGGCTCGACCAAGAGACGGGCGTGCTCAAGACCGGCAAATACGTTTGGCTCGACAAACTCGCGGCAGCCATCCGCGAAAACAAGGTGCCCCAGAGCCGGCTGGATGACATGGTGCGTCGCGTCGTCCGCACGCTGATCGCCAAAGGCGCGGTCGACGACCCGGTAAAGCCCGCTGCCATCGACTTTGCGGCCCATGCGCGAGTGACGCAAGCCGACGCCGAAGAGGGCATCGTGCTGCTGAAGAATCAGGGCGTGCTCCCGCTCACGGCAAAGGACCAGCGCATCGCGGTGATCGGCGGCCACGCCGACGTAGGCGTCTTGAGCGGCGGGGGCTCGGCGCAGGTTTATGCGCCCGGTGGAATTGCCGTTCCTGGACTCGGTTCGAAGGATTGGCCGGGCCCCATGGTGTACATGCGCTCCTCGCCGCTCGATGCCCTGCGCAGCGAGCTGCCCAAGGCCACCATCACTTGGCAGTCGGGTAGCGATCTCAAGGCCGCCGCCGGCGCAGCTCAGAAAGCGGACATCGCGATCGTGTTCGTCACGCAATGGACTACCGAGTCGCTGGATTTTCCGATCACTTTGCCCGACGAGCAGGACCAACTGATCGCTGCCGTCGCACGCGCCAACAAGCGCACGGTGGTGGTTCTCGAAACGGGCGGGCCGGTGCTCATGCCGTGGCTGGAGCAGACAGCCGGCGTCGTCGAAGCTTGGTATCCCGGCAGCCAAGGCGGTCCCGCCATCGCGCGCGTACTGAGCGGAGCGGTGAATCCCTCGGGACACTTGCCCGCTACCTTTCCGCGTACGCTCGAGCAATTGCCGCGCCCGAAAACGACCGCCCCGACTGGGCCAGAGGGCACACACTTCGACGTGCGCTACGACGAGGGTGCTGCCGTCGGCTACCGCTGGTTCGCCAAGAAGGGCTTCGAACCAGCGTTCGCCTTCGGTCACGGCCTCAGCTACACCACGTTTGCGCAAAGCAAACTCGCCGCGCGCGTCGAACAAGGCGAACTCAAGGTCAGCTTCACCATCAGCAACACCGGCAAGCGAGTCGGAAAGAGCGTCGCCCAAGTGTACGTGTCACCCGCGGCCGGGGGCTGGGAATCACCGAAGCGTCTCGGCGCGTTCGCCAAAGTCGAACTCGCACCAGGCGCTTCCGAAGCGCTCGAAGTGACCGTCGATCCACGTTTGCTCGCAAACTACGAACCCCAGCGAAAAGCATTTCGGATCGCGCCTGGTGCGTATCGCATCACGCTCGCCAACTCTGCGCGCGACGCAGGGCAGAGTGTGAGTGTCACGCTTCCAGAACGGGTCATCGCGCCCAAGTAGCTCGAACGTAACGCCCTCGGCGGCACCGTCACACTCTGGCGCTCTAGGGACCGATGATTGCGAACGGCGGTTCGCCGCCCGCCGTGGTCGCTACCTAGAGAGCCGTAGCAGCACGCGCTCCAGCTTCAGCATCAAGATGTCGGCGTCGCCCTTCTCGACGTAATCTTCGGCACCCAGCTCGAGCGCGATGCGGCTATCCGACTCGCTCGTCCTTCGCCCGGACCAGACGACCACTGGAATGTGAGCAGTGCGCGGATTGCCCTTGAGTTTGGCGAGCACGTCGCGGCCGTCCGCGTCGGGGAAGCGAATGTCCAATATCACCATGTCGGGCTGGCGACTGGCGGCGACTTCCAACGTCGCGGCTCCGGTCGTCGCTCGGAGCAAGCGATGGCCGTACTTCTCGGCTGCGGCACTGACGACCGCCTGCACGATCTCGTCGTCGTCAGCCAACAGAATGCTCTTGTGGCGACTCGCCACGAACCCTCCAATCATCTCCTTGAGAACTATTGCCGCAAGCGGAACCACGCGCAAGTAGAAGTGCTTTTGCGGCGAGCGTGTGAGCGTGTGTGGATTGCCGCTTCGCCTTTGCCTCTGGCGTGCTCGCTTGGCATTTTTGCAACGGGCGAGCGGCTTTGTCCGGCGGATCCGACGCGAGTGTGCGTGTGGGTGCGCCGCTTCAAAATCGAGCATCGTCGGATGAGACAGCGCGTTGCTTGCTCGAGCCGCTGTCGCGTGTTTCCGGAAGCGTAGCCACGGCGCACGCTCGCAGATGGGCGCGCAATCCCGTCGTCCACGCACTCGAAGGGCAGACCACGCTTTCAGCGTGGTCGTCGGGCGTGGTTCGAAGCCCGCCGTTGCTCAGCGCCCACAACCTGCCGTGAGGTGCTGCGCTCTACGCAGATCTGCGGCTGATGCTTGCCAACGTCGGCTCGACTGTGGGAGACCTTGCACCTCTCATAGCCAAACTTTTTGGAGGGGATCAGGAAATGGCTCGACAATTTGCCGTCGATCGCGCCCGCTTTTTGACTTTCGCCGCGGCATTTGCCGGCGCGACCAGCTTTCAGGCCTGCAGCGCTACCGACACCGCACCGAACGAGAATGCTGGCAGCGGCGGCTTGGCGGAGGCGGGCCAGTCTTCGACCTCCGGTGATGCGGGTCTCGGTGGCGAGAACTCCACCGCGGGGACCGGGGGCAATGCTGGCGAAGCGGGCCTCGGTGGCGCTTCGGGCGCAGGCGGCGACAGTGCTGGTCCCGAAGGCGGTGCTTCGGATGGCGGAGCGGCAGGCGCAAGCGCGTGCAGTGACAGCGTGGGAGTGGCCAGTTGCACGGGCGTGACCACGGCCTGTTCCCACTACTGCAATGCCGCACTCACGAACCTGAAGCCCGGCGTCGCCGACGCCGCAATCGCCTGCTTGAAGCTCGACGCCTCGAGCAATTGCGACCATGGCTACGGCTGCTTGGCGCAGGCAACGGCCCAGGGCTGTCCCGTGGACGTCGCCACCGCATGTTCGACCGCGGTGACCGAGTGCAACGAACCCGAAGCCAACGAGCCCTCTTGTGAGCAGCTGCTCTCCGGCATGAACGCCGCGGCACGCGCCGAGGCCGCTTCCTGCATCCAGGAGGGCTGCTACAGCGTGTACAGCTGCGCCGAAGGGCTTTTCTTCGAGTAGCGCTTGGCCATCAAACGACTACTCTGGCGGCCCATGTCGAAGGATTCTGCGGGTCGCCTCCAGTCGTTTTCGCGTCGGGTGGGGCTGTTAGCGGCGCTCTCCAGCTGTGCGTCGCCAGCGCCGCTCGTGCCCCCGCCCAAGCCGCCCCAAGCAGCTGGGTCGGTCGCCGTTTCGCCGCCTCCCGCGACGAGCGCAGCTCGGCCGTCGTTCGACAATCAGGGGGGCATGTGGCTGCCCTCGCAAATCCCGGAACACGCGGCAGAGCTAACGAAACTCGGGCTCTCGATCGACCCGGCGCTGCTGTCGGATCCCAAGTCGAGTCTGCTGAGCGCGATCGTCAACCTGAGCGGCTGCTCGGCATCCTTCGTCTCGAAGGACGGCCTAGTGGTGACGAATCATCACTGCGCGACGGGGGCGCTGCAGCACAACTCGAGCCCCAGCGAGAACTTGCTGCAAGCCGGCATGTTGGCCAAGACGCGTCCCGAAGAGCGTTCGAGTGGCCCCTCCGCCCGACTACGCGTGCTCTCGAAAATGACCGAGGTCAGTGAGCGAATAGTGCCCGTGCTCGAAAAGGTTCGCGACCCTCTGGCCCGCGAGCTCGAGTTCGAGCGACTGGAAAAGGAAATCGTCGGCGACTGTGAAAAACAGCGACCGGGAGTTCGCTGCGCGTTGGTCGGCATGTACGCTGGCTTGCGCTACTTTTCGCTCGAATCGCTCGAACTGCGCGACATTCGCATCGTCTACGCGCCGGCCGAGGGCATCGGCAATTTTGGCGGTGAAGTGGACAACTGGCGCTGGCCTCGCCACGACGGTGACGTCGCGTTCTTTCGAGCGTACGTGGGCAAAGACGGCCTGCCTGCCGACTACTCGCTGGACAACGTACCCTACCAACCACCCTCTTTTCTGAAGCTCGCTTCCACGCCGCTCGCCGAGGGCGATCTGGTGTTCGTCGCTGGCTACCCGGGTCGGACGTCACTGCTCGCTTCCGCCGCCGAGATGCAGCAAACCGAGCGTATCGTTTATCCCGAAGAGCTCGCGAAATTCGACGCCTACCTGGCGCTGATCGCCGAGATCTCGAAGGGCGATCCGGAGGTCGCGATCAAGGCTACCAGCCGACGACGTGGCTTCGACAATTATCGCACGAAGCACCTCGGTGAACTGGAAGGCATGAAGCGCGCGCGACTACTGGAAAAGAAGATCGCGACGGACCAGGCGCTTCAGGCGTTCATCGACGGGGATCCCAAGCGCAAGGCAGCTTTCGGCAATGCCGTCGTCGACCTGGAACTCGCGGTCCAACAGCAGCAGCGCACTCGGGAAGCGGACACCGCCCTACAGAGTGAGATCCTGCTGCCGCGGCTGCTTTTCGCCGCTTACCGCAGCGCGCGGATGATCGCCGAACGACAAAAGCCCGATGCGCAACGCGATCCAGAATTTCAGGAGCGCAACGTGCCGCGGCTGCGCGACGAACAGAAGTCGATCGCCGCGAGCTACCATCCGAAGCTCGATCGGGCATTGTTGAAGCTCGCCCTGCAGCGCGATCGCGCACGCGAGCCGTCACATCGCACGCCCGCGTTGACGCTGATCGCTGGCAAAGATCCGACCGACGCCGCGATCGACGCCGCGATCGCCAAGCTGTACGACGGTACGAAGTTGGGCGAAGAAAAGGCCAGACTCGAGCTGTTCGATCACGGCCGCTTTGCCGCGCTCGCACAACATCCCGATCCGATCGTGCGCTTGGCGGCCAAGTTGTACCCGGCTCTGCGTGCTACGGAAGAGCGCTCGAAGCGCTTCGCAGGTGAGCTGCGCCTGCTGAAGCCCCGTTATCTCGGCGCGCTGCTCGCGTTCAAGGGGACCGCGGTCGCGCCCGATGCCAACTCGACCCTGCGCGTCGCCTATGGCACCGTGAAGAAAGCCCCGCCCGGAGCACCCGGCGCGAACATCGGTGCGTTCACCAGCCTTTCGCAGATGGTCGCGAAAAACACCGGTAAAGAGCCGTTCAACGCGCCCGAGCGTCTGCTAGCAGCGGCCAAGACAGCTGCGCGTTCGCCGTACGTGGACAAGACCCTGGGCGACGTTCCGGTGGATTTTCTCAGCGACCTGCACATTACGAACGGCAACTCCGGTTCAGCCACGCTCAACGCGCGCGGTGAGCTGGTGGGGCTGGCGTTCGACGGCACCTACGAGTCCGTTGCCTCGGATTGGTCGTACGAGCCGACCACGCGCACGGTGCACGTCGATCTGCGTTTCATTTTGTACCTGCTCCAAGACGTGGACCACGCGCAGAGCTTGCTCAATGAGTTGGGAGTCACGCACTAGAGTCAAACCTGCGCCGCGAACCACAGGCATGTACGTGCGTCGACCTCGCGCTTTTCTCGCGAAACCCCTCGAGTCCAGACACCATTCGACCCGAGGGGGACGATGCTCCAAACGTCCGAATCAAAGCTGAGGTTGCGCCCGCGGTGCAGGCGCAGCGATCCGCGAAAAGGCGAGCAACTGCTGCGCGCCTTCGATTTGCTCCTCACCGCGATTGCGGAACAGAAACAGGCCCTGGGTGTTCTCTCCGCCGCTGCCCTCGACCACGATCGCGACTTCACTCTTTCGCCCATCGTTGAAGGCCAAAATCGTCTGCCGCGTGCCTGGGAGGTAAGACGTGCCAGCACCACAGCAGGCGTTCGTCAGTAGAATTCCTTGACCGACCGCAGGCGCTGCGGGGTTGTCGCGCAAACGTAGTTCGTTCTTGAGCACCGTCGTGTGATCGGAGGCGAAGATCAAGATGCCGACCATCGAGAACGCGGCAAAGCCGTCGGGCGGCGTGCCCTCGATGGTGTTGTCGAGCACCAAGTTGTCTTCTGGTCGATTGATCGGAGCCGCATCTCCTCCTGGCGCTGCCACCTCGTCGCGCGCCAACTGAATCACGATGCCATCGCCGCCCGTACACGGACCCGTGCAATCCAGCACGGTCAGGTCGCGGATACGATTGTGCTCGATGCGCCAGCGATCGCCGCCGGTGTTGGTGATGGCCTGCGCGGTGCCCTCGAAGTGGTTGTGAGTAATCTCGATGTCATGCGCGAAACGTGCGAAGATTCCGAAGGCAATCGGCGCTAGATTGGCGCTCGAGACCCCACGGCCGTCGAACACGAAGCCGCTAATTTTACTGCAGTTGGCGGGATTCTTGGCGTCCGGGCCCGGCATGTAGAAGCCAACGCGCCCCGCGCCCAGAGTGGGGCTGCTTGCACAGCCAATGATGCGCGGAAAGCCAACTCCAATCAGCTCGACCCGTTTGTTGACGGTCGCTCCGCAGTAAGCCCCGGGGCCCACTCGGATTTCGTCGCCGTCACGCGCGGCATCGACCGCTGCTTGAATCGTGGCTATTTTTTCAGGAACTCGCAGCACCCTGGCGCTTGCAAGGCTCGAGAAACAAACAAATCCCAGGCATACCCCAGCACTGAGCAACGACCCACTCTTCATGACCCTACTCCTGGTTGTCCTTCGCCACGCACGAAGGCGCGGTCAGGATCGACCGAGGCTGCGTTGCGCACCAGCAAAT
>Ga0164308_10000681_pt1 | contig 18375 bp, 16 predicted proteins | sample Whisoiple_246_MG_FD_109983 | JGI IMG/M metagenome (GOLD analysis project Ga0164308, IMG submission 109983) | Soil microbial communities amended with fresh organic matter from upstate New York, USA - Whitman soil sample_246_MG | ecosystem: Environmental > Terrestrial > Soil > Unclassified >...
CGTCGGCTGCTTTCACGGTCTGCACGTCTCGACAGCAGCGCCCGTCCACCAACAGCTGTCGCTGCTGCAGGGTAACCGCCCCTATCGTGTCGAAGTCGATGGTTGCCTACCCGGCACCGTCTCACTACAGCTAATTGGACCCGATAGCGCGGTTCCGCTTGCCGTCGGAATGCCGGTTCAGGATCCGGGACCCAACGGCGCGTGTGCTGCCCTGGAGGTCGTCGTCGAAGCGCCCGTAGTCGCCGACCTGGTCGTTACCTTCGGCATGGGCATCACTACCAGTGCGGTCAAGATTCGGTTCTATTGACGAGCGGCAGCCAGTGCGGCAGTGCGGACCCACGACAGCACATCGTTCCGTCATCGGCGCACGAAGCAGCGCTTCTGTGGCGGCACGAGGGTTGCTGGCTCTCAGGATCATGGCAACCCGAAAAGTGTTGAATTGCGCGCGGGTGGGCCAGGCTGGGCGGGGCTGTGCCTGCTTAGCGGGGCTCTTTTTGCCGCCATCGCCTGTAGTTCGAGCGAGACCGACCGAGGCACTGGCGCAGGCGGGCGAACCGCTGCTGGGAGCGCGGGTACCGAGGCGCAAGCTGGGGAGAGCGGTGAACCTTCAATTGGAGGCAGTGGCGGTAGGGCGGGCGAAGCGGGGGCGGCGGGCGTCGCAGGCGAAGCAGGCACGACAGGCCTAATCGACCACCCCTGGAACGAGCACAGCCAACACCTCGAGGTCGACTGCTTCGGCTTCTTTTCCGGCTCGATGCGGTTCAGCGCCGCTCGCGCTGACTTGAGCTCCGAACAACTCCTCGCATTGGAAAAACTCGAGCCCCGACCCGCCACGGGCTGTAGCTCCGACAGCTTGGAGTGCAACTTGGTGATCACCGACGCTCAAGGCGACGTGACCGAGTTCAACGGCGCAGAATACGGGTTCTGCGACGACTACGTCATCCCGCTGACCGAAGAGCTCGGCTGCAAGTTTGCCAAGTACAGCGCGCCCGCGTTGCCACCGAGCAGCGGCTGCTTGCACGGCTTCTACTCGAGCGGCGCCCGCGTCATCGAACAGCCGCTGATGCTGGCCGAGGCCAACCGCACCTACCACGTGGAGTTGGATGAGTGCTCTGCGAGCACGCGATCCGGGCGGGTCACAGTGTCGTTGCGGGGCGACGAGCCGTCGCCGCCGTTGGCCGTCGGCATGCCCGTTTCCGATCCCGGTGCCAGAGGTACGTGCCTGGCCTTCGACGTCGAAGTCCAAGCACCAGTCACGGCCACTCTAGTCATCACCACCACGGCAGCTTTCGACGCTGGCGACTTCTACATGAATTTTCGCTGAGCGCGCGAGCAGCTCCGGGCAAGCCCAGCCGCGCTCACTTGCCTTGCAGGTCGAACTGCTCGATATGGTACTCGCGGCGTGGATTGAACTCGATGCGGCGCATGTAGCGCTTCTCGGCTTCGATCACCGCGGGCTTCTCTTCGCCTTGCATCAAGTCCACCACCGCGGGATGCGCGTTGACCACGACGGAGTAGCCCGAAAGGGTCGCTCTTTCGCGGCGGATCTGGCGCAATATCTCGTACGCGATGGTCGTTCGCGATTGAATCTGGCCCGTGCCGTCGCAGTAAAAGCACGTCTCGTGCATCGTCCGATTGAGGCTCTCGCGCGTGCGCTTGCGAGTCATCTCGAGCAGCCCCAGTTCACTGATGCGATTGATGGTGGTCTTGGCTTTGTCTTTCGCCAGCAGTGTCTCGAGCGTGCGCCAGACCTTCTCGCGGTTGTGCGAGGCGTCCATATCGATCAAGTCCAAGATCACGAGGCCGCCGATGTTCCGGAACCGCAACTGGTAAGCAATCTCTTCAATCGCTTCCAGGTTGGTTTTGAATGCGGTCTCCTCCAAATCGCGGCTGCCCTTACCGACGTAGCGACCCGTGTTCACGTCGATCGCGGTCAGCGCTTCGGCTTGGTCGATGATCAGGTATCCGCCGCTCGGCAGCGGCACTTTGCGGCTGAGAGCGCGGGCAATTTCGTCTTCGATCCCGTAAGCGTCGAAGATGGGCTCATCGCCGCTGTAGTACTGGATGTCCTTCACGCGCGTGGGCATGAACATCTCGACGAAGCGAACGAGGCGCAGATATTGCTCCTTGTCGTCGATCACGATGCTCTCGATATCGTCGGTGAACAGATCGCGAGCCGTCTTCAGCACCAGATCGAGCTCGGTGCACAGGACCGCGGGGGCTTTGGCGCCCTCCTTCTTCTTCGAGACGTCTTCCCACAGCTTGACCAAGTAGCCGATGTCCGCTTTCAGCGATTTCTTGGTCAGGCCTTCGGCGACCGTGCGCACGATGATGCCACCGGTCTGCGGTTTCATCGGCTCCACGACGTCGCGTAGCCGCGCGCGTTCACGCGCGGAGCCGATCCGCTTCGAAACGCCGACGTGTTCGACGGTGGGCAGGTACACCACGTAGCGACCAGGCAGCGATACGTGGCTCGTGACCCGGGCGCCCTTGGTGCCGATGGGCTCTTTCGAGATCTGGACGATGACCTCATCGCCCTCTTTCACGACCTCCGTGATTGGAACCGAACGCGACACGCGGCTGGTCGGTTTGCTGGCACTGCCCGCGCTGGCGGTGCCGGGTCGTCGGTCACGGCTGCCGTTCTGGCCTCGGCCTGCGCGCGCGCTGCGGTCCTTGCCGCCACGCTCACTGCGCTCTCGGCTGCTGCGCGCTTCGGGTCGAGCTTCGCGCGCGACCGGGTTGCTGCCGCGCGCGGTCGCGGCCGGGCGGGGTGCGGCCACGGCGACGGCGGCGGCGACGGCGGCGACCGCCACGGGGGCGGCGCCATCGGCTGCCGCATCGCGGCCACCGCGACGGCGGCGACGGCGGCGACGGCGGCGGGCGCCGTCTTCCCCCGGTGCGTCAGCGGAGGCAGCTAGCGGGCTTTCGCCGTCGCCCACCGTGGATTGTCCCTCGGGGTCACCCTCGTCGTCCGCCGCCAAATCTGCGTCCGCTTCGGGATCGATCTCGACCACGACCGATGAGGCATCGCCCGCGTTGTCCCAGGCCGAGTCGACGGCAGAATCGATGACGACGGTTTCGATGATCGTCTCGTCCTCTTCCGCGTCGTCGTTTTCGCCCTCTTCTTCGGGCTCCTCTTCTTCCTCCTCTTCCTCGGTTCCGCCCGCGTCGCCGTCTGCGTCCTCGCTCGGAGCCGCGGCGTCTTCATCGCTTTCCGACGCATCCGCGGCCTCATCGGCCTCGCTCACGTCGTCCTCGTCATCCTCCTCGTCGTCGTCCGCATCGTGATCGTGATCGTGATCGTGCGCTTCACCCTGCACCACGGCTGTGCCCGCTTGATGGCGCTTGCCGCCCTCGCCTTTGGAGAAGGTTTCGGAATCTTCGTGGCGACGAGAGCCCGACAAATAAGCCTCGAAGTCGTCTGGCCGAATCAGGTCTTCGACGTGCAGGAACGCCGCACGCTCCATGCCAACGTCGATGAAGGCCGCCTGCATGCCGGGCAGCACGCGGGTCACTCGTCCGAGCACGATGTTACCGACCGTTCCGCGCGCGGCGGCGCGTTCGATCTGCAGCTCGGCGATGATCCCCTCTTCGATTAGGGCGACGCGGGTTTCACGAATGTCACAGTTGATAACGAGAGTGTTTCGGGGCATGGCTTCCGGGTGCCACGTCGCAAAAACCCCAGATTTTGAGCGCGAACGCTAGGTAGACAAGATCAGCGCGGAGGCGGGAGACGACTCGGCTCGAAGAGCGGAGTCGCGCCGGGCCGCGCAGCGAATCGCAGCCGAGCGTCGCCTCGAACCGGTAAGACCGGTAGGGACGCTGACGGGTGCGACAGTCGAGCTTGCGTGCGGGGGCAAGACACGGGGATTTCTGGAGGGGGCGAAAAAATTGAAAAGTTTGTTGGGGAGGTGGAGCGTCTCCACCTCGAGCTGGCCCACTCGGGCCAATCTTCCCCTGCTCGATCACGGTCATCCCGCATCGACGGGGCAGAGTCGCTTCGCGACCTAGGCAGGTCACCATGGGCACGGCGATCCGTCAAGGCCCGCGAAGTATTTGAAATACCCAGGAAAATAGCCTGGCCGTTGGGCCAAATTGCGGCCACGGAGCGGATTTTCGGCCGAAGGGCATTGCTCGTGCGGGCGGACAGGCCGCGGCGCCGCGGTCGCGGGGGCGAACGCTGCCGGCACTTTGGGAGGCGCCTGGCCTCGCTGCGAGGCATCCGCCGGGAGATCCGGCCGGCTCGCTGCGGGACGAAATAGAGCTCCCGCGATCGTTGCCGTTCGCTCGACGCGCTTCGAGCGTTGCTAGACACTGGCGGAGCGCGGGGTCGTGGTGAATTCGCGCACCGTCAAGCTGCTGGTCGCGTCCAGCCCAGGGAGGCCGATGTCACTCACCGATAAACGAAGCGTGCACAAAGCAGCCAAGCTCGAGCCTCGTGAAATCGAAGCATTGCTCTCCCAAGTGCCTGGTTACACGGTCGATGACTCACGCGCCAAGATCAGCAAGGAGTATCAGTTCGCTGACTTCTACGAGACGATCGCGTTCGTCAACGCGCTTTCGTACATCGCCAACCAAGAGGACCATCACCCGGAATTGGCGGTGAGCTACAACAAGTGCCGCGTGACCTTCTCCACGCATGACGCGGGCGGCCTCACCCAAAATGACTTCATTTGCGCAGCGCGCGTCAATGCGCTGATCCGGGATTGAAGCCCCCATTGTCCGAGCCGAAACCGGCGGCGGCGGTTCAGGGCCGGCCGTCGATGCGGTGGCTGGTCTTGAGTGGGCTCGGGCTGAGCGCGATGTCCTGGGTGCTGGTTTTTTGGGCGGCGGATGCAGAGCCTTTCATCTCGTTCCGCTGGTCCGAGTTCGCTTTGAACGTCGGCCTGGGCACGCTCCTCTTCGTGCTCTTTGCGATCTGGGGTGTTGCGTGCGTTCGCAACCTCCGACGCCGAGCGGGCGGTGGCACAGCGACGACTGGCTTGGTTTGTGCGTCGGTGCTTTGGACGCTGGTCCACCTGTTCTACTTGGGAACCGGCGTTTACGGTTACCTGGCAGATATGAACAATCCGCGCCTACGCGCGTTGCGGTCGCAATCCGAGTGAACTCGTCCGCAAGTGCGTCGCGGCACGCTTTGGCGCTGGGAGCTATGGGCCGCGGAACGTGCGCCGCGCCCGCTTACCCAGCCAAACGATTCGCGGCTACGGTTCGCGTTCGCTCGGCTACGGCTCGCGATAAAAGCGGGGCACGCGGCGCGAGATGTCCGTGAGAACTTCCCAGGGAATGGTGCCCAAGGTGCGCGCAATTTCTTCCGCGGTGATCTCGTCTTGGCCCAGTGGGCCCTTTTGCGCGCCCAGCACGACGCATTCATCACCCACGCGAACGTCGGTGATTTCGGTCACGTCCAGCATGGCCATGTCCATGCTCACGGTGCCGACCACCGGGGCCCGCTTGCCGCGCACGAGCAACGAGCCTCGGTTGGAGAGACCGCGGCTGAAGCCGTCCGCGTAGCCCACGGGGACGGTGGCGATGCGGCTCGGGCGGGCAGTGTGGAAGGTTGCGCCGTAGCCGATGGGCGCTCCTGCGGGAAGATCGCGCAGCGCGGCGATTTCAGTGCGCACGCGCATCACCGGGCGGAGCTCGGGGCAGAGGCCGGCGCTCGGCTGCACACCGAACAGAGCGATGCCCGGGCGCACGACGTCGTAGCAGGCGCGCGGGGTCTTGAGCAGTGCAGCGCTGTTGGCAGCGTGTCGGAGCTCCGGTGTGATGCCTTCTTTGCGCATCGCCAGAGTCGCCTCTTCGAACAGATCGAGCTGGTGGTCGATCGACTCGGGATCGGACGAATCCGCACAGGCGAAGTGGGTCATGAGGCCCTCGAGCTTGACCTCCGGAAAGCGGTGGAGCGCCTTGGCCATCGCCCCCACTTCGGCAGGCAAGATGCCGAGGCGTGCCATGCCGGTGTCGATCTTGACGTGGATCTTGTGCGGCTCGGAGCCGGCGAACTTCACTTCATCGGCGATGGCTTCGAGTTGTGCGGGGTCGTGCACGACCGGCGTGAGGTCGTGACGGAGCAGCTCGCCCCACGCCCGGCCATAGTAACCGCCCGTGATCAGGATCGGCACCTGGATGCCGGCCTCACGCAGCTCGATGCCTTCTTCCAGCAAGGCGACGCAGATGCCGTTCGCCCCTGCCCGCTCGAGGGTGCGCGCGACCGCTTTCGCGCCGTGGCCGTAGCCGTCCGCCTTGAGCACGGCCCAAACTGCGGCACCACCAGCGGCGCGCTGGACGAACCGCAAGTTGTGCCGCAAGTGGGCAAGATTGACTTCAGCGCGCGTCGGGCGCACGGCGTCCGACGGAACCGCGCGCTGTGGGCGTAGCACCCGAGGCAGGGGGGTGGCCAAGGCCGGGGAAAGCGCGCTGAGTGCTGGGTGCCGCGTCATCGTGCTGCCACACTGGTTACCGGAGGCGTGTACAAGGCGTCAACTTATTCGCTGTCGAGATCATGTAGGCGGATGCGGATCGCGATCGCGGGTGTGTCCATTCTGATCGCGCTGGAGTTTTCGCGCGCTGAGCTGAGCGCCTCTTTTCCGTTAGCCGCGTCAAAGGCGGGTCAGCGTTTGGTCACACTTACTGAAAGCAACGCTTCATGCACGTCTTGTAGTCCGACTCGCAGATCTTGCAGCCGGGTTCCGGTCTTCCGCCGTCGGAAGCACAAGCGCGCTGGCAAATCGCGAGTTCATCCCGGCACGCGCCGGCGCATTTGTCTTCGGGCACTGCCGCCTGTTCAGTGGTCGGCGAGGTGGGAGCGTTACCGGCATCCCCATACCAGCGTGTGGCGATGGGCGGCGGCGGCGCGTGCACGCTCGTGGGAGCGGGGACCACCAAATAAAACTGGCGTGCTTCGGCTTGCTTGTCCTCACCGATGTCGAGCGTGGGCCGCGCGCTATCTCCATTGGCGAAGGAGTGCAGGCGCCGACGCGCGTACTCGATTCGATCTCGGGGCTGCCCGTAGGTGTACATGCTGAGCCACTCACCCCAACACGCGCGGCGATGGGTAGGCGCCGTGTCGACCTCCAGGTCGAGGCGGTAACAATGCTCGAAGCGCACGTTACCTTCGTAGATGGACTGCACGCTCGGCCCACAGGCGCCGGCTGCGAGGAACGCGATCAGTGAAGCCACCGCCCAGCGAAAGCGCAGCGGGAGCGGGGCCTTGCGACCGCCTTGGTTCTGGGACCCGCTGAGCACGGCACCTGTTTTCCCCGACCGCGCGTGAAGGCGCAAGCGGCTCGCCCGCGATCGCGGCATGTGCCGGCTTTTCTCGTGCTATGTCAGGCTCCAAATCATGTTCACTGGTCTGGTCGAGCTCAAGGGCAAGCTGGTGCGCCGTTCGCGCCGCGGCCCCGGTTACCGGCTCACGGTGGCAGGCGCCCTGGGCGCGCTCACCCTCGGGGAATCGATTTCGGTCAGTGGGGCATGTTTGACGGTGGTCAGCGTCGGCTCGGACGCGCTCAGCTTCGAGGCCGACGTCTCGCTGGAGACCGCGAGCAAGACCACGCTGGGCGGGCTCGCGATTGGCTCGCCTGTCAATCTCGAGCGCGCGCTGAAGGTGGGCGATCGGCTGGGCGGGCACTTGGTCAGCGGTCACGTCGACGCGGTGGCCGAGCTGCTACGCGTAGCGCCTGCGGGCGAAGCGCAGCAGCTCAGCGTAGGTTTCCCGCGGGAGCTCGCGCGCTTCATCGCCGCAAAGGGCTCGATCACGCTCGATGGCGTGTCGTTGACGGTGAACGCGGTCAGCGAGCGTGAGCTTTCGGTGATGGTGATCCCGCACACGCTGGCGGTAACTACCCTCGGTGAGCTCCGTCCCGGCGCGCCCATCAATCTCGAGGTGGACACGTTGGCGCGCTACGCGGTTCGCTTCTTGGAAGTCAGCGCTGGCAACGGCGAAGCCGGCCTCAAGGACGCGCTCGCCCGGGCTGGCTACCAGGACACAGGCAACTCATGAAAAGCGAAACCCCGCACGCGGTTCCACCATCCACCCCGAGCCGCGGGCTCGACATTGCTCCGGAGCACTTGCAGCGTGTCCGAGCCGCGCTCGACGACATCCGCGCCGGCAAAATGGTGATTTTGGTCGACGACGAGGATCGCGAAAACGAAGGAGATCTGACGCTGGCCGCCGATCGCGTCACGCCCGAGGCGATCAACTTCATGGCCATGCACGGGCGCGGTTTGATTTGCCTGACGCTCACCGAGGAACAGGTGGCCCGCTTGGAGCTGCCGCTGATGAGCGCACCGGGCCGAAGTGGCCCGCGCCTGGGTACCGCGTTCACCGTCAGCATCGAAGCCAGCGAGGGCGTGACGACCGGCATCAGCGCCCAAGATCGCGCGCACACCATCCGCGTCGCGAGCAGCCCGCGCGCGCAGCCATCGGACATCGTGGTGCCGGGACACGTGATGCCGCTGCAAGCGCGACGGGGCGGCGTGCTGGTACGCGCCGGTCAGACCGAGGGCTCGGTGGATCTCGCGCGGCTCGCTGGACTCAACGAGGCAGCGGTGATTTGTGAGATCATCAACGACGACGGCACCATGGCGCGCATGGCCGATCTGGAGACCTTTGCCGCGCGTCACGGTCTGTGCATCCTGACCATTGCGGACCTGATTTCGTATCGCCTGCAAACCGAGCACTTGGTCACGCGGCTCTCGGTGGGGGACATCGTGCTCGACCGTACTGGCACCCCCTGGCACGCGATCGTGTTCGAAGCGGTGCTCGAGAAACGCCAGTTCCTCGCGCTCGTGAAAGGGGAGCTCGACGGCAACCGCGCCACCTTGTGCCGCATGCACGCCGGTTCCACCTTGGGCGACGTGTTTAGCTCCACCAGCGGTGACGGCGCCAAACACTTGGACGAAGCGATCGACGCCATCGAGCAAGAAGGCAGCGGAGTCATCGTGTATTTGCCTCCGCAAGGCGAATTGCGGGACGACCTCGAGCGCTTGCTGCGTCGGAACGATTCCAAGAGCTCGCCGTCGGCGGCGGCAGTGCCAAACCTGAAAGCTGCTACGGCAGCAACGCGGCCGCATGGGGGGACGCTTCGCGAGTACGGCCTCGGAGCGCAGGTTTTGCGTGAGCTCGGGCTGTGTAAGATCAGGCTTTTGACCAACAATCCGCGCAAAATCGCGGGCATTCAGGGTTACGGTCTCGAGCTCGTCGAGAGCGTGCCGCTGGTTTCGATGCAGCGGCCCGTTTGAGCGCTCTCGTCTGCCGAGGCTGATGCTAGCATTCGCGCCCCACACGGAACCTGCTACGTCCCGTCAGGAATTTCATGGCCCACTCCGAAACCGCTCCCCAGTCGCTGGAAGGCACGCTGATCGTCCCCCCGGGGACCCGCTTTGCCATCGTTGCCGCCCGCTTCAATAGTTTCATCGTCGAGCGCTTGGTCGAGGGCGCGCTCGATGCGCTCCGGCGCCACGGCGCGGACCCATCCAAGATCACCATCGTGCGTGTGCCCGGCGCATGGGAGATCCCGTTCGCCTGCGCGCGCCTCGCCAACAGTGACAAGCTGGACGCGGTGATCGCTTTGGGCGCTGTGATCCGCGGAGCCACGCCCCACTTCGACCATGTATCGAACGAGGTCTCCAAGGGTGTCGCGCAGGTCGCGCTGTCCTCGGGTACCCCGGTCGCCTTCGGCGTGCTCACCACGGACACAATCGAGCAAGCCATCGAGCGTGCCGGTACCAAGGCGGGCAACAAGGGTTTCGACGCAGCGATGGCCGCGATCGAGTTGGTTTCGCTCGGTCAGGCGCTCGAGCAAGCTGGCTTCTAGCCGAGCGCAAGATGGGAGCACGCACTCAGGCCCGTGAGGCCGCGCTACAAATGCTGTTCGCGGTCGAGGCCGGCGGCACCGAGGTCGAGCGAGCGATCGCCGATTTTTGGGCCGAACTACCGGCAGAAGACGCTGAAGGCCGCCCTTACGCGGACGCACTCGTACGCGGGGTGGTGCGCGATCTGGAGCAGACCGACGCGCAGATCAAAAAGGCCAGCCAAAATTGGCGACTCGAACGCATGACGCGCGTCGACCGCAACGTGCTGCGCATGGGGGCCTGGGAGCTGATCGCGCGTGTGGACGTGCCGCGCGCGGTGATCTTGGATGAGGCGGTCGAAGTCGCCAAGCGCTTCGGCACGGAAGAGAGCGGCGCGTTCGTCAACGGCGTGCTCGACCGCATTGCCGAAAATCTCGGGCGCAGTGATGCTCCGAGCGCTCCCCCGAAGCCCGACGCAAGCTGAGGCAACTTGGACCTTCGCTTCTCGACGCCCGAGTTGCGCAAGCTCGACTTGCTCGGAACCGAGATCATCGTTTCTACGATTGCGGTGGACGAGCGGCCGCCGCACGGCGTGACCGGGCTCTTGGACTTTCGCCTGGCCGGGCGCATTTCGCGCCTGATTCAGAGCGGGTTCGCCACCGGCAAAGTCGGGGAGGTCTTGCTCGTCCCGGGTAAGCCGAAGCTGCCCTTCGACAAAATCTTGCTGTTTGGAATCGGCAAACAAGCAGAATTCAACGACCCCGTATTTCGCACCGTCTTGAACAAGATATTGCGCACGCTGGAAGGGCTGCGCGCGCGCACCGCGGTGGTGGAGCTTCCGGGCAGACATTTCGACGCCATCTCTCCCGAGCGCGCCGCCGACATCTTGCTCGAGTCAGCGGGGGGCCAAAAAGAACACGACATCTGGACGCTGATTGAGCCCGCGGAAGCGCAACGCGCCATCACTCAACACATGATTCAAGAACGGCGTCGCGTTCGCCAAGAATGAAATCGACGACGCGCTCGGGGCTTTGCGGACCAGGGCGCCCGCTTCGGGCAGCGGAGCGAACGCTCATTTCGCGGGCTTGGTGATGATCACGGCGCCGAGCATGACTCGGCCGCTCTTCTCGTATTCGTCGTACTCGAGCACCATGCCCCCGGGGTAGGTGTCGCGGCCGACGGTCTTGAAGTCGTTTGCGCCCGTGACGCGCTCGGAGCTGAGGGGCGGACCGAGGATCTCGATCACTGCTTTCGGGATCATGCCCAAGCCGACTCCCGGCGGGATGCCCCCGTTGAAGAAGCCGTACCGTTGCGGCTCGCCTTTTGCGTCCGGACCGGCGGGACGATCGTGGCGATGAACCACGATGCGTTCGGTGACGCCGTTCTTGTCGAGATCGAACTCGACCGCGCGCTTGATGTACCGGCACACGCTTTCGGTCTTCACCTCGCACGGGGCTGCCATCAGCCGCTCGATGGTGGCGACGGTCGCGCCGATTCTGATTGGCCCTACGCCTTGGCCTGCCTGGATGGCGAGCACTGGACCCTCCGGCACTTGCACCGTGCTCGCGGGGACCGGCGCGACTGCAGCGCTCGCCGCCACGGGGGCATCGGCCGCTGCTCGCGCGCTCGACATTGCAGAGGGGGAAGTGTTTGGCGAGGGCTCGGCCTTCGTTGCTGTCTTACAGCCCCAAACCGAGGTCGCTAAAACGAAACTAAGGGTCAACCAAGCCGTACACGAGCGCATGAAACCTCCCGGGCCAGAACCACTAGCACGCCCCAAACATGCCCCACTATCGCGTGCGACAGTTGGAATTTGACTGCGGGCCGGCGGCGGGACAAAACCGCGGGCTCTCGATGCCCGCCTTCGCGCCCCGGCGCTTTCTATTCATCACCGGCAAAGGAGGGGTCGGCAAAACGACCGTGACTGCGGCGCTCGCCCGCTCGCTTTCCGCTCGTGGTTTGAGGGTGTTGGTCACTGTTTGTGGTGCGAAGGAGCGGCTTTCCACCCTGCTCGGCGCGGTGCCGCTCGGCTCTGAGATCAGCCAGCTTGCGCCTAATATTTGGGGCGTGCAGCTCGTGTCGGAAGTCGCCTTGCGCGAATACGGGATGATGAAGTTGAAAAATCGCGTTTTGGTGGACGCGATCTTCGACAGCAAATACGTGGCCGGCTTCTTGAATGGCACCCCCGGCATGAAGGAGTGGTCGCTGCTCGGCAAGGCTTGGTTTCACTCCACCGAAGAGGAGCAGGGCCGACCCCGCTTCGACGTGGTCTTGTTCGATGCTCCGGCCACCGGCCACGGTCTCGACATGCTGCGCGTACCCAAGGTCATCGTAGAGCTCGCGCCGCCCGGCGTACTTCGGAGCGACGCCGAACGCGCATGGGAGATGTTCCGTGACCCTGCGCGCAGTGGTGTGGTGGTGGTGACTTTGCCGGAAGAGATGCCGACCAACGAGTCGCTCGAACTTTGCGCAGCGCTCAAGGACGAGCTGACCTTGCCGATCTGTGAGATCGTCGTCAATTCGCTGCTCCCGCCGCTGTTTTCGAGCACAGAAGCCAGCGCGCTCGAGAGACTCACGATTCTCGACCAAAGCGCTCCGGAGCGCGCGGTGCTGTCCAGCGGCGTGCGGCGCGCCGCGCGTGAGCGCATTCAGGACGAATCCCTGAGGCGCTTGAGCGTGCTCGGTGTTCCCCTGCGAAAGGTGGAACTACTGGTCGACGGTGCGTCCACCCCGGACGCAGTGGCGCGCATCTCTAGAAACTTCGACGCCTAGCCGAGCACGGCTAGACGAGCAGAGCGGCCGCCGCGTGGTCCAAGAGCCACAAGCCGTTGCGAGCTATGCCTGCGGGAGTGGTTCGAATGTCGAGCGGCTCTTGCAACGCGCGGCGTACGGGCTCGGCTTTGCCGGCGCCGCTCGCGATCACGATGCACAGTCGTGCGGCTTCGATGACGGGCGCCGTAACGCTCAAGCGCTGCGGTGGTGGTTTGGGTCCGATCACCGGCAAAACACGGCGCGTACGCTCGTTCAGGGCAGAGCTGCCCGGAAAGAGCGAGGCGGTGTGTCCGTCCTCACCAATGCCGAGAACCATCACCGAGATGCTTGCTGGAAGCAGCGCTTCATACGCGCGGGCCGCGGCGTCTTGGTCGGGAACCTCCGCTACGATGCGATGAATATTGGCCTCGGGCAGTGGTACCCGGTCGAACAGCGCTGCCTGCGCCATCGCGAAATTGCTGTCGGGGTGGGTGGGGGGAACGGCGCGCTCGTCCCCAAAATAAACGCTCACCTTGGACCAATCTATTCCTGGAATTTTCGCCAGGGCTTCGTATGCCGCGCGCGGTGTGGTGCCGCCTGCGAGGGCCAGTGATGCGGCTGAGTCTGCAGAGATTGCCTGCTTTAGCGCTTCAGCGATGCGTTCGGCCGCGCGCTTGGCAAGCTGGTTCGAGTCACACACTTCCTGGGCCATGGGCCCGCGAGCCTAGCGCGCTGCGCGGCCGAGCGGCTAGGTCGGAGCGGCTAAAGCGAGGAAGTCGAAAGTGGTGCGTCCATAGCCGGCAAGCGCTATGGTCCGGACGCTCCCTCAATGGTTGACCCGGCATTGCTTCGCGATCGCGTGCTCGTCGGTCGCTACCGGCTGGACGAACGGCTGGGCGCGGGTGGGATGGGATCCATCTGGCGCGCGCATCATCTCGTGTTGCAAGCGCCTGTGGCGGTCAAATTGATCGATCGTGAGGCCGTGCCAGACGAGGAGACGCTCGGGCGCTTCATGCGCGAGGCGCAGTCCGCGGCCACTCTGCGCAGTCCGCACGTGGTGCAGATCTTGGACTACGGCGTGGACGACAAGCTGCCGTTCATCGTCATGGAGCTGCTCGATGGCGAAAACCTCGCCCAGCGCCTACGCCGCCTCGGGCGGTTGGGCTCGGCGGATACCGCGCGCATCGTCACTCACATCGGTCGGGCGATGGCCCGAGCGCACGAAGCGAATATCGTGCATCGCGATCTGAAACCGGAAAACGTATTTCTGATCCGCAACGAAGACGAAGAAATCGCCAAAGTGTTGGACTTCGGCGTGGCCAAAGTTTCCGTGGGCGCGCTCGGCGAACAGGGCTCGCGCACGCGCACCGGCTCTATCCTGGGCACGCCGTACTACATGAGTCCCGAGCAAGCACAGGGCAACAAGACGGTCGATCACCGCTCCGACCTTTGGTCGCTGGGGGTGATCGCCTTCGAGTGTTTGACCGGCAAACGCCCGTTTTACAGCGATGGTCTGGGCGATCTGGTGTTGCAGATCTGCATTCGGGACATCCCCGTGCCATCGGAAACGAGCTCGGTGCCGGTCGGCTTCGACGCCTGGTTTGCGCGCGCGGTAGCCCGCGATCCCGAGGCGCGCTTTCAATCCGCGCGTGAGCTCAGCGACGCGCTGCGCGAGGTGCTGGGCGGTGAAACGCGTGAGTTGCAGTGGACTTCGCCGGACGTCGGAGCCTCGAGTGAGCTCACGCCCAACTCACAAGCGCGCACGCGCCTCGATGCTTCCGGTTCCGATCCGCGCGCCTCGGCCCAAGCGCCCCAGTCGAACTCGCAGGTTCGGCTTTCTGGCAGTCTGCAGGCAGATCCAGCGGCGGCGACGCTGATCGCGAGCGACGTTCCAGCGTCCTCCCGTGGCGGCGGTCCAACGTCTTCGCGGAGCGGCGGTCCAACGTCTTCGCGCGGCGGCGGCGCTCCGAGTAGCCGCCGCGCCGAGAGCGAGGTGATAGCTCAACTACTCGCCAGTGCGGCGTCGGAGCCTCCGCGCCGACGCTCCGGAGCGGGGCTCGTGTTCTCGGTTGCGGGTGTGGCCTTGGCGATCGGTATCGGCGCGGGCTGGGTATACATGAAGCGCAACGAGCTGCCCCATCTCCGCCCGTTGCCGTCGGCGGTGCCACCCGCGCGCGAGTCCGAGTCGGCCACGCCGCGTGTGCATGGCAAAGCGCCGGAGCATGCAGCGTCTGCGCACGAGGAGCCGCCGCCGCGCGAGGAACCGCCCGCGCCTGCCAGCGCCGCGCCGAAAGCGGTGCCGGCTGCGCGTGTCCCCGCCGAGGAGGCAGCGCCGGCGGTGGTGCCCGCGAGCAAGGCCTCCCCCTCTGCGTCGGCGCCCCCGACCAGCGCCGCTCCGGATGCGGGCTGGGTCAAACCCGCCTGGGCGATCCCGGACGACGAGCCACGACGCGTGCACACGGACGACGCCCAAGACGGCGGCAAGTAGACGGACCTCTCACCGCCGCGCCGGCAAAATGGGCTCCAGATCTTCGATCACCGGCAACGCGCTTTCGACGACATCTATCTGGGCCTTTTGCAATTTGCCCGATAAATCCACGTTGACGGCTTGCCAGCGCGTGTAGGCGTCGAGCACCCAGATGCCACTTTCACGCGTGCCATTTCCGGACCAGCCATTGCCACCGAACGGCAGGTGGGCTTCGGCACCGGTCGTCGAATTGTTGATGCTGGTCATGCCGGCGGTGATCTCTTCCTTGAAGCGCAGCATGGCGCGTGCATCGCGCGTGTAGAGCGCGCTCGACAGTCCGTAAGGCGTGCCATTGGCCACCGCCATTGCTTCGTCCATGCCGTCTACCTCGATCAAGTTGACGGTCGGTCCGAAACACTCTTCTTGCGCGATGCGCATGTCGATCTTCACTTTGTCGAAGATTCGCGGCGTGGCGTATAGCCCGTGCGTGGCATCACCAGTAAAGCCTTCTGGTGCATCGCCCGGCAGAATACGACGACCGTCGAGCAGCAGCTCCGCGCCCCCTTCGATGCCCGTTTCGCGTTGGCGGGTAAAGCCAGCCATGAAGCGATCGTTGATCAGTGGCCCATAATCGACCTCGGGATCCGACGGGTCGCCGATGCGCAAGCCGCGCGCTCGTCGCAGCAACTTTTCACGCACCGCCGGCATCGCGCGGCGATCCACGATGATATTTCCGACACTGGTACAGCGCTGGCCCGCGGTGCCGAAAGCGGCCCACAGCGCGCCGTCGACCGCCAAATCCAGGTCCGCGTCGGCCAAAATGACCAGTGGGTTCTTCCCGCCAAGCTCCAGCGAAGGCTGCTGCAAATTGCGCCCGCACACTTCGCCGATCTGCCGCCCCACCGCGGTCGAACCGGTGAACGAGATCTTATTGATCGTGCCAGCGTCGACCTGATCGATCAAAAATTGGCCGGCAGCGTCTTTGCCGCCGCCGTACACCACGCTGAGCACGCCTTTCGGCAGCCCGGCGCGCTGCCAGGTACGGAAAAACAGCGCCGCGGTGCCAGGCGCGTCGTCCGACGGTTTCCAGACCACGGAATTGCCGCACAAGATTGCGGGAATGATTTTCCAAGAAGGCACGGCCAGCGGAAAGTTGCCGGCCGTGATCACGCCTACGACGCCAAGTGGACGGCGGTACGTGAAGAGCTCTTTATCGATCAGTTCACTCGGGACCGTCTGGCCGTACAGTCGTCGTCCTTCGCTCTGAAAAAACACCGCGGTGTCGATTGCTTCCTGGACGCTGCCTCGCGCTTCACGAAGTGGCTTGCCGACCTCGCGTGAGACGAAACGCGCCAGCGCCTCCTTGTCTTGCGTGAGTAGAAAGACGAGCCGGCCGAGCACCTCGGCTCGTTGCGGTGCAGGCGTCCGTGCCCACGCCTTTGCAGCTTCACGTGCGGCCAAACAGGCGCTCTGCACCTCCTCGGCCGTGCTCTGCGGTGCGAGACTCACCAGGTCCCTCAGGTCAGCGGGGTTGCGCCGCTCGAACGGCTCGCCCGAGCTCGGCCTGGGGCCCCCGCCGTAGAAATTCTCGAGTAGGAGCGTGTGTGGAAACGGCCCCGGCTGCTCGCGAGTCTGCATTCTTCAGAGTGCGCTCCCGAGCCCGTGCAAGCAAGCCCCACTGCGTCTGATCGCGCCCCGTTAAAAGCCTCCAGTAGCACACAAAATTAGGCTAAAACCCCAGCCGCAAGATGCCTCTGACCATCGCCAGCGCACCCCAACTCGTCATCGAAAACGTCACTCCCAAGCTCGATGGGGGCCGATATCCAATCAAGCGCGTGATCGGCAACGTGATCGAGGTGAGTGCCGACATCTTCAAAGACGGCCACGATTTGATCGCTGCGCGGCTGGTCTATCGCAGGCCCGGCGAGGCTTCGTCGCGCTTCGCTCCGTTCACCTACCGCTTCGATCCGGACCGTTGGTACGGGTCGTTCAAGGCCGACCAGATCGGGCTATGGCAATACGACGTCGAGGCTTGGCCGGATCGCTTCGGCACGTGGCGCTCCGATCTCGGCAAGCGCTTGAACGCTGGGCAAGACGTCCGGCCGGAGTTGCTGGAAGGAGCGAGCATCCTGACACGCATGGCGGACAAGCTGACCGGTGCCGCCAAGGTGCTGATCGCCGACGCCGCCAAGCGGCTCGCCAGCTCGGCGCTTTCGCTCGAGGAACGCCTGAAGGTCGCGTTCGCCGAAGACGTTGCGGAGTTGGTCCGAGCGCCGCTGTTCGCGGAGGAAGCCAGCCGCCTCGAGCGCCCACTGGAAGTATACGTGGACCGCGCCGAAGCGGTGTTTTCCGCGTGGTACGAGCTCTTCCCGCGTTCCCAGGGCAAAGATCCGAACAAGCACGGCACGTTCGCCGACACTGCTCGCCGGTTACCGGAGATCGCTGCGCTCGGCTTCGATGTCATCTACCTGCCGCCGATCCATCCGATCGGGGTCACGCACCGCAAAGGGCGGAACAACAACCCGACCTGTGTGCCGGGAGATTTGGGTAGCCCTTGGGCCATTGGCTCGAGCGACGGTGGGCACACGGCCGTGCATCCGCAGCTCGGCACGCTGGCCGACTTCGAAGTCCTGGTTGCCTCCGCGCGCGACTTTGGCCTGGAGATCGCGCTCGACTTTGCGCTGCAGTGCTCGCCGGATCACCCCTGGGTGAAGGAGCATCCCGAGTGGTTCTTCGTGCGGCCGGACGGAAGCATCCGTTACGCCGAGAATCCTCCCAAAAAGTACGAGGACATCTACCCGATCAACTTCTGGTGCAAGGATCGCCAGGGGCTCTGGCAAGCGTGTCGCGACGCGGTGCTATTTTGGATTGCTCGCGGCGTGAAAATCTTCCGGGTCGACAACCCGCACACGAAGCCGCTCTCGTTCTGGGAGTGGCTGATCCGCGAAGTTCAGGCGATGCATCCGGAGACGATTTTCCTGTCCGAGTCGTTCACCCGGCCGAAGCGCATGAAGAGCCTGGCCAAGCTCGGGTTTACCCAGAGCTATACCTATTTCACCTGGAAGAACTCGGCCTGGGAGCTGCGTGATTACCTGAACGAACTCGCCCATACCGAGATGGCCGAGTACTACCGGCCCAACTTCTTCGCGAATACGCCGGACATCTTGCATGAGTTCCTGCAAACGGGCGGACGGCCGGCGTTTCGCTTGCGGCTTTTGCTCGCGGCCACTCTTTCCCCTACCTACGGCATCTACAGCGGTTACGAGCTGTGTGAAAATCTGGCCGTTCACCACGGGAGTGAAGAGTACCTGGACTCGGAAAAATACGAGATGCGGGTGCGCGATTGGAACGCTCCCGGAAAC
>Ga0164308_10000682_pt1 | contig 18370 bp, 19 predicted proteins | sample Whisoiple_246_MG_FD_109983 | JGI IMG/M metagenome (GOLD analysis project Ga0164308, IMG submission 109983) | Soil microbial communities amended with fresh organic matter from upstate New York, USA - Whitman soil sample_246_MG | ecosystem: Environmental > Terrestrial > Soil > Unclassified >...
CAAACTGGCGCCGGTGCTCGCCGATCATGTCGCTGCCCTGACCACGAGCTCCGCGGCCGGATACATTCAAATCGCAGTTGGACTTGTCGCGTTGCCGCTCGCCGTGCTTGTCGCGAGGGGCGTGTTTCCCCGGCAGCGATCGCTGGAAATGGCCGGCGCTTCTTCGGCTTTGCCGGAGCGACCCGCGACGCCGTCTGCAGTCGCGCGACTGTCGTCGTTCGCCGAAAATGGGTGGGACAACCGGGCGTATTGGCTGGCGTTCGTGGCGGGAACCGTTACGGCAACGCCGCCCATCGAGTACCTCGTGGTAATCGTCGCCATCCTGGGTTCGCGCGCCGCGCTCGGCATACAGTTCGGCGCGGCACTCATCTTCATCGTTGTAGCGTTGGCGGCCATCGAGATTCCGCTTCTCAGCTGTCTGGCGACGCCGGCGAGAAGCCAAGCGCTGATGCTTCGACTACATGACTGGGTGCGCGCCCGCACGCGGCCCATCCTTGCAGTCCTCTTCGCGGTCGGAGGCCTCCTGCTGGTTGCTGCCGGTATCGGCACTGCGTAGGCGGACCCAATGATGCCGATGACAGAGTCCACGTGCTAAAAGCGAAATGTTGAGACTGGCAGGCGCGCTGCGCCAGAAGACGGATTACGGCCGCTGGGCCGACCCTCGCAGTATCTACGAGTCGTGGGAGAGTCGGACCAAGATGGCTGCCGCTCTGGTACCGAACCATAGCCGAGTCATCGAGTTCGGCGCGGCCAGACGAGTGCTCGAACAGTATCTCGACCCGTCGTGTACCTACACCGCCTCTGACTTGGTCGACCGGGGCCCGGGAACGATCGTTTGTGACCTGAACGAGAGACCCCTGCCCGACCTCGGCGCAGACGTCTACGACGTCGCGGTGATCATGGGGGTGCTCGAATACGTGCGCGATGTGCCGTCGATGCTGGACTGGTTGGCGAAACATGTGCCGGTCTGCGTGCTGTCGTATGCGTGCGTGAAGGCCAACGGCCCGCTGCGCAGCAGGTTCGAAACCATCGGCCGACTCAATCAGGGTTGGATGAACAACTACGCCGAAGGGGACCTTCGGGCACTCTTCGGCGAACGAGGTTTTGCACTGCTGCAAGAGGAGCGTTGGAAAAACCAACGCCTGTTCGTCTTTTCGCGACCTCATGCCTAACCAGTCACCGGTTGTTGCCGCCATTCCGAACTACAACATGGCTGACAGCCTTCGCAAACTACTGCCCCAGGTTCTGTCGCAATCCTACGACGGCGTCTTTGTTCTCGACGACGCCTCTACCGACGACACCGTCGATGTCGTCGACTCCTTCGGCGGTGAAGTCACGCTTGTGCGCAGCCAGGAAAACAGGGGCGCCGGTGCCAATCGTAATCAGATCATCGGCCATGTCGAGGACGGGACAATCATTCACTTCATCGATGCCGACATGGACTTGGAGACGGCCGAAACCCCCACGGTCGCCAGGGAAGTCGTTGCGCGATACGCCGACCGGGGAGTCGGTCTGATCGGCGGGTTGGTGAACCGCCGTGATGGTAGTCAGGAGCTCGACAACTACGGTGCGGTGTTCTCGCTGTGGGGCAATTTCACGGCACTCATCCAGCTGATGATCGATCGCTTGAGGAGAAAGCCACGGCTGGCCGGTGCCACCCGAAAGATGCTTGCGCCGCTCGTAAGAGCGTGGCCCAACATACTTGAGCCCCCCACTGCAGCGCCGGCTTACTGGGTGCATGAAGGAAACATGCTTGTCCACTCCGGCTTGTTCAAGTCTGTCGGCGGATATGACCCAGCGCTGCGCGAACACGAGATCCAGGATTTGGCGATCCGTTTGGAGCGAATGGGTGTCAAGCGACAATTCGATCCGAGCATCAAGGTCGTTCATCGCGAAGTTGATGTCCGCGGCAAAAGCCGTCAACGATCGGTGAACAAGGCGGCGCTATATCTACTGCGCAAGCACGGCCTGCTTCGATTCTTCACCGACCACTGATATTCGCGTCGACGTACACATAGTTGGGTGATCATGCGCCAGTCCGAAACCGTTAGACCTATCGAAGGAGTGCAGGGTCAGCGCTCGGAAGAGACCGGATTTCGTCCGGACATCGAGGGCTTGCGCGGCCTCACGCTATTGGCCATTCTCGGCTTTCACGTTGCGATGCCTGGTGTGGGTGGTGGGTTCGTCGGCCCGGACATATTCTTCTTCATCTCGGGCTTCGTCATCACCGGGCAGCTCTGGCGTGAGGTGAGCACCACCGGCACGGTCGGGCTGCGCAAGTTCTATGGGAAACGGGCCCGGCGACTGCTTCCGGTATCGGCCTTGGTAGGCGTCGTCACCGCGATCGCTTCGGCTCTCCTGTTACCCCCGCTGCAGGCCAAAAGCGCCCTAATGGACGGCATCGCCAGCGCGTTGTACGTTCCCAACTTCTGGTTCATTGGCCAACAGGTCGACTATTTCGCCGACAACGTGCTTCACTCGCCGTTCCAGCACTACTGGACTTTGGGCGTGGAGGAACAGTTCTATCTGGTGTGGCCGCCCATGATCGTCGGCACCGCGTGGCTCATCCGGCGTATGCGTCGGCGCGCCAAAACCGATGCGCCCCCGTCGAAAACCCCGTATGTGGTGCTGGTTACTCTGGTCGCGGTTCTGTCGTTCGCGCTGTCGCTGATGATCACCTACGTGATGCCTCTCGCGGCGTACTTTTCGCTGCCCACGAGGGCCTGGCAGTTAGCTGGTGGCGCCTTGGTGGCCCTCACGGCCGCTCAGTGGCGCCGACTCCCGCAGCGAGTTGCGGTGATCATGGGATGGGTCGGGCTGGCCCTGATTCTGTTTGCCTGCGCCTATCTGACCCCGGCCACATCCTATCCGGGTACCGCTTCGCTGTTGCCCTGGCTGGGCACTGCGCTGGTGATCGGAGCCGGGTGTGCAACACCGACGCAGGGCTGCGGGCGGGTCCTAGCGGTGGCGCCGATGCGGGCGCTCGGGCGGTGGTCGTACTCGTGGTATCTGTGGCACTGGCCGGCGCTGGTGTTCGCACCAATATTGCTTGGCCATCCGCTCGGACTGGCCGGCAATGTGGTGGTGGTGCTTGTCTCTGGTGGGCTGGCGGTGCTCGCGCTGCGTTTTGTCGAGAACCCGTTGCGATACGCCGCTTTCCTGCGACGGTCTCCCGGGAAGAGTCTGGCGGTTGGCGGCCTTTCCTCGGCGCTAGCGGCCGGTGTGAGCGTGGTGTTGCTGCTTTGGGTGTCGTCGATACCGCTGCCTGTTCCGGTTGGGCGCGGCGCGCAGGCTGCGCCGCTGACGATCACTCCCGGACCCGTCGCGACGGGGGACAACATTGAGGCCTACGACTCGGCGGTGCAGGACGTGTTCTCGCACGTTCAAGCTGCGGTCGCGTCATCTGCCGATCTGAAAGCCGTTCCGTCGAACCTGAACCCGCCGCTTGCCGATGCACCAGGCGAAGTCAGTGCCATGTTGTTCAACGGCTGCCTGCGCGCACCTCTCCAAAGCGGACAGCCCGAGTGCGCGATGGGCGATACAGCCTCCAAAACGACGGTGGCCGTAGTCGGCGACTCGCATGCCTCGATGTGGATTCCGGCGCTTCAGCAGATCGGCACGCAGCGGCCCTGGCGGCTCGAAGCCATGGCCAAGGCGGCCTGCCCAATGATGGACTTGCCCATCGCCAACCCCCTCGTTAGTCGACTGGTTGAATACATTCAACGCTGCGAGAAATGGCGCGGACTGATCATCGCCCGGTTGCGTGCCGAGCACCCGCAACTGGTCGTGGTGAGCGTGTTTCGGGGTTATACAGCCACAAACAGCCACGGATTCCTCTCAGGTTTCACGTCATACGACCCGGCGTGGATCGACGCCCTGGCCCGCCTGGTGCGTCAACTGCGCGAAACTGGTGCCAAGGTGCTGGTGCTCGGCCCGCTCCCGCAACTGAATACATCGGTACCGGGCTGCCTGTCCGAGCACCTCGATGACGCGACGGCTTGCTCGCCGCCCATGTCGACCGCGTTCAACCGATCCGGCATCGCAGCCGAGTCCGCCGCCGTCAAAGCCGGCGGCGGACAGTACGCCGACCTCACCGAACTGTTCTGCACCGCGAACCGCTGCCCGGTCATCGTTGGCAACACCCTGGGCTACGTCGACGCGGGTCACATAACGCTCGAATACTCCCGGCTGTTGGCGCCGGCACTCGCGGCACTGGCCGACCGCGCGCTCGCCCAAAGCTGACATCCTGCGGGTTATTGGCGACACCTAACCAAGCGTAGGTGTGTCCAGCGTCATTCGCTGTCGAGACCCAATCGATGTCGAACAGCGGCGTACTCGCCTGGAGGCGTCGTCGCAGCGTTGCGACGGCGGCCTCCGTCCTGGCCCTGATCGTCGATGCGTCTGCGAGCGCGCTGCCCACGCCGTCGACTACGGACGTACTGCTGAGTCTGTCGGTGCGGATGAGCGATCGTTCGTCGTCGATCGACAGCGCGAAGTCTCTGCACTTCGGTAGATACTCGAGCGACACAACGGGCGTGCCGGAAACGGCCGCCAAGATGCCCGCGTGCAGCCGGCTGACGATCGCCACTGAACATCGGGACAGCTCACGTGCCGCGGCGCACGCGTCCGGCGGAACCACTACGTCTGCGGCAACGCCGTTGAGCGCCAACTCTGACCATCGCCTGTCGTCACGATTCATCAGGATGCCAACGAACCGATGGCCCTGTACTGACAGATGTCTCACGGCACTCGACAACTCTTGGGCCACCATCGCTGGATCCTTGCCCCAGAGATCATCGTCGCCGAAGCCGAGATTCAACGCGATCAGGCCGTCTTCCGCAACGACGTCGGGGCGCGGGAGCAGAAGTGCTGGGTCGCCCGACACCTCGACATTCAGCCCGACCTCAGCGAGCAGTTCAGCACTTCGGGGACCGACACCGTCTGGAACTCTGAAAGTATTGGCGCCCAGCGCTTCAGCTCGTCGCTGTCGGAGCGGTTCTTGTGTCGGACGAACGCTGGGTCATCGACGCCGACGCCGATCGCGGAGCTTCCGTTGTTGCCTGTGAGTGCCAAGCCACGTTTGACCAAGCGCCTGAAATAACGGGTTCCCACGAGGGTCCCGCCACCCATCACTTGGACGCCGCGGCGCAGCGACCGGTTCAAACCTGTTGCCGTCGCGCGGACCACCTCGTAGGGGAAGCGAGGCAGATCAAGGAAAGTGGCCTCGGGAAGCTGCAACCGGGCCGCGTCGTAGATGGCGTCGTCGCCGGGGTTGCCTCTTCCGTGCCAGCCGAGATAGGCGACCACCGGCGCGACGTCCGTCGCCTCACGGTGTGGCGTCAGCTTGGAAATGGTCACGGCGACGGCACCGCCGGATCGCCGGGCGGCGAATAGCCCGCCAGATAGGAGACGCCGCCCTTCGTACCCGGCAACGCCTGCTGTCGCGCCTTGAACCCGCGATCGGGCTTGAATGCGGGGGCCTCGAGCGATGCCCAAAGGGTTGACGCCCGGCCCCTCGATGGACGAACCCCGAAGTCTCGGTAGAGATGTGAGCCGTATGGCAAGGCGGGCCCGACAAGTACATTACCGGCGTGATTTTCACCGGTCTCGACCTGATAGACAGCGCCCGCGAACGGCAGCGGCTCGAGGCGGCGCCCGTGCTCGCGCCACCAGTCGAAGGCGTATCCATGTTCGACGAGGTTTTCCATGCGCTCACCGAAGGCTTGCGCGATCTCCTGCTGAGTCGCAGAGACGGTCAGGTCGGGCGGCACCTCGTATGCGTCGAACGGGACAATGAACGACGTCCCGCAGATGTGGAAGAACTTCCGGCGCAACGCATAAGCGTTCCGCGCGCGCGAATATACCCAGCCACGTGTCACCACCCACCCGGGACTGCTCGGCGCTGCATGCGCAAACGCCGCGATCTCGCGGTGAACGAAATCGTCGGCGTCAACGGGCATTACGTAGTACGGCGCGAAGGCACGCGCAGCGATTAGGCCGACGGCGTTCTTGGTGCCTTTGTCCCAGATCACCGATGCAGGACCGGTCTGGGACCTTTGACCTCGGAGGGCGGCGCGAAGTTGACCTCGACGAAGACGGCGCGCTCCGGCAGCGGGAAAGCCGGTCGGCGATTGCCGACGATGATCGCTCGGTAGTCATCGCACGACTGTCGTGTCACCGACGCAACGTGTCTTGCAGGAGCGCTTCGACGCGCCCGTAGTCGGCAGAGTTCTGCGGGTGACGCAAGGTGATGATGAACGCGAGCATCTTTGGTGCCGCTAACGGCACTCTATGAGACCGAGCCGCTTTTGAAACTCCACAGCCCCGGCAACGGGTGATGAACGGGCGATCTCCAACCATGCCTCGCGCATCCCCTGCCCGTAGCTGATGTCATCGAACAACACCAAGCCACCCGAAGACATGCGCGGCTGCAGAATCTGCCACTGTTTGATCACGAAGTCATAGGCGTGAATGCCGTCCACGAAAGCCAGGTCGATTGGCCCAGCAATGGCATCGATATGATCCTCAAAAGCCCCCCGCGTCAATGTGAAGCGATTGGACACTTTGGCGATGGTGCGTTCGGCGATGTCAGCCCAGCCCTCGTGGATCTCGAAGCTGTACAGGTGCCCGAATCGGTTAGCTTCAAGGGCGGCAGCGAAATACATACCAGACACCCCAAACCCTGCACCGAACTCGACGACTGTTTCCGGGCGTCGCTGCGCCACCAGCCATGCGTAGAGATCGCCCTGCATCGGCGGCGAGCTGACTTCGCGTGGGCTGAATGTCGCATCGGGCATTTCGTATTCGGGCGCGATATGTTGCCGCCCAAGACGCTCATGGTTGGCGGCCGCCAGGGCCTCGATTCGGTCCTTGTGCGGCGCGGGCGGGAAACGGCGGGGCAGGTCGGCGATCGAGCCGCCTCGCGAGACCCACTTCAGCTGACGGTTGAGGATGTTAGTGAGCATGTTCGGGTTCCGACTCCTTGGAGGTGCTGTCGGCGCCAGCAGACGTCGACGTGCTGGTGGCCGCGGACTGTGCTTCCTTCGTCAATTCGCTGATTCGCCTGATGATCGGATTCGAGCCACGGTCGCCGCGGAAAGCGTGTCGAGGCTGGCGTGCCGGGGTACCGGCATCCTCGCCCCGTTTAGGTTCGGTAGGTGACTGCGTGGTTGCCGTGTCAGCAGCGGGCACATCCGTAGACACGGTGTCGGGCAAGGACTTTTTGCCCCTGACGTCCTTGGGGCTTGCCACCGGATTCGAGTCGGTGGACGACTTCCCGGCCTCGGTGACGGTGGTCGAATCATCGGCAGTCGACTCTTCCTCGGCCACGGCTTCACTGGGTGTCTTGACATCGTCGCTACTCTTCGCCGCGTCCGCGTCCACCTTGCTCGAATCGGCAGCCCAAGATGATGGCGTAGCGGTGTTCGACTGCGACGCGGTGCTTTCCGGCACGACACTCTTCTCGGTCGTCGCGGTGCCGTCCGTCGTGGCTGCCGCCGCTGGGGGGTTGACGTATGTGACGTCGGGGCCGCCGACCCCGTACGGTCCCGGCCTCTGCGTGCCGAATGGGCGAATCCCGATGGTGTCCTCGAACGCATTGTCCAATCCCACCGGGATCGAGGCGGCGAGACTGCTCGCCAGTTTGACGGGGTTGGGGAAGTACAGCGGATTCCACGCCATCGGCTGACCGGGACTGATCGTCCGGTCGTAGGCCGCCTCCACGAGGACGCGCAGTGGCGCGTCCAACGCGTCGGCCAGGGCAGTGCCGATGACCGGCACCTGCGTCACCGACGAGAGCAACGGGAGAACCTTCTGCGGGATCATGTAGTAGTGGGTGTCGCCGTACTGACCCTGATCGATGATTCCCGGGTCATTGAGACTGACGTACTTGTAGTTGTAATGCACGTAGCTCGAGTACCAGTTGGCGACGGCCAGCAGATTGAGCGGATTCAACGGCACATCCGCCCAGACGTCGTACTGCTCCGCGATGTCGACCGTCTCGTACTGAGTGTTTGTCGGCGTGGCCCCACTGAACGTGGCGCCGCCAAAGATCAGGCCGTTCGGGATCGTGAAGCCTTCAGGGCCACGTGCCAAGAACCCGCCGTTCGGTCGGTTGCCGTCGCCGATGAACGTGAACGAGACGTCGGGGCCGCCGCCGTCGGGGAATTCGGCTGCCAAGCTTCGCTTCTCGAACGTCCCGATCGTGGCACTCTGCGAATAGCCGAAGACCACGAACTTGTCTCCGGCGGCCGGCGCCGCCGACCCGACGTCGGTGTTGTACTCGCAGTCGGTGGCTTTGATGCAGTTGTCGAGGTTCGCCTTGCCAAGAGCTATCGACTGATCGAGCGTCAAAGTGCCGGTCTGAGGTGCCCACTCTTCGGGTGTGATGACCGCGACCGCGTTATACGACTCACCCTTCGGCGGTGTGGCTATCCCCGAAGGTGCGATGTAGTTGTTCACCGCCATGCCCATGTATTGCTGGATATACGGGAGCGTGTCCTTGGGAGTTGATAGCGGGTCACCCGTGCCGCCCATGATCAGCGCCGTGGTGGCGGCTACCGCCGCCGCAGTGATGATTGACGTCATCGTCGACGTCACCATCATCGCCACAAGGGCTACAAACGTGAACACACCTGCTGAGATTGCTCGAACTGCTACTCGCACATCAACCCCTGTCATGTGTCATCCATACCCAATTGCCGTGCCAGAACGCTGTATTCGGCTTGCAGCCGTTGCCGCAGCCCCTCGACCGCGGCTTGTGTATTGGCCCTGATGCTCGACGAGTCCGCGAACGCATCGCCTACAGCGTCAACCACCGCGCCATGGGTCAGCTTGTCGGTGCGAAGAAGCGACCGTTCGTCGTCGATGGACAGTGCGAAGTCTCTGCACTTCGGTTGGTATTCAAGCGAAATGACCGGCGTACTGGAGAGGGCTGCCAAGATGCCCGCGTGCAGCCGGCTGACGATCGCCACCGAACACCGGGCGAGCTCGCGCGCTGCGCCTTCCGCGTCGGCGGGAGCAACTATGTCGGCGGAGATATCTCTGAGGGCCGCTTCGGTCCATCGTCTGTCGGAACGATTCATGAGCACGCCGACGAACCGATAACCCTGGGATGAAAGCTGTCGCAGGGCGCGTGACATTTCGTCGGTCACCATCTGCGGATCGTGTCCCCAGAGATCGTCGCCGAAGCCGAGATTCACCCCTATCAAGCCGTCTTCTGGAGCTATCCGCGGCCGCGGAAGGAGAAGTGCCGGGTCCCCGGACACTTCGACATTAAGGCCAAGGTCGGATAGCAGCTCGGCGCTTCGGGGGCCTCGCACCGACACGGTGTGAAACCTTGAAAGTATTGGCGCCCAGCGCTTCAGCTCCTCCTTATGCGAGCCGCTTCTGCAGCCTACGAATACTGGGTCCTCGACGCCTACACCGATTGCGTAACTTCCATTGCCTCTCGTCAGCGACAAGCCTCGAGTGACCCATCGCCTCCAGTCGCGCCGCCCGACGAGGGTGCCGCCGCCCATCACTTGTGTGCTGCGGCGCAGCGTTCGATTCAAACCTGTTGCCGTCGCGAAGATTATCTCGTAGGGAAACCGCGGCAGATCCAGGAAGGTTGCCCCGGCCAGCTGCAGCCGGACCGCGTCGTAGATGGCGTCGTCGCCGAGGTTGCCTCTTCCGTGCCAACCAAGGTAAGCAACCACGGGGGCCACTGTGCCTGTCACGTCGGCGCTCCGCTGCGGGCGGTAAGACACGGGTTTAACCATTGAGCCGCCCAATACTGCGGGCGTGTGCCGACTTACACGCAATTTCGGCGGCTTTTGAATCGCCTGAAGTCGAGCTCAGCATAATGTTCGCGACATCAATCTTTGGTGAAGCAGTACAACCGGTAAGAAATGCCCCCGGCGCGGCGGAGGTCCCAGTCCATGACGCTGAAGCCGTGACCGATTATGTCGGCCAAGAACACCGGCATGCGGCGACCGAGCAGGGCCTGTGACCGCCGTGTGTTCTCCTTCAACCCGCGCAAAGCCTCATCATCGATGTCTCGTTCCGAAATGCGCCGCAGCGGGGCCTCAGCCAGCGCAGCCTCCCACATGCCGACGAAGCGGCGCCGGCAGTTGTCGGTGTAGAGGAAATGTCCCCCAGGGCGAAGCACGCGCGCCACTTCACCGAGGAAGCGTGCGAAATCTGGGTACTGGTGCGACGCTTCGACATTGATCACTGCGTCGAAGGTTTCATCGGCGAAGGGCAGGTCTTGGGCGTCCCCCTGAACGAAATCCAGCCCGGGTAGCTTGTGCCGCTTGCGGCAGAGTTCGACGCTGGCCGGGTTCAAGTCCAGGCCGGTGTAGGAAGCCGGGCCCAAGGTGCGGGTGATATACGAGGCTCCGCCGCCCGCCCCGCAACTGACTTCCAGTACCCGCTTGCCGGTGAGATCCACCTGGCTGGCCGTTCGGTGGTAGAGCTGGATGCCGAATCGGTTTGGCTCGTCGGACGCCGCCAAGGGCAGCGCCATCGGCGGATCCTCCTCGTAACCAAAATTGAAGAAAACCACGTCATCACCGACCTGGCGGGTGCCGTACGGCAAGAGATACTTCGTCGTTAATTTTCCGATGAACGGCGAAGATTGCAGCCGGTATTTGAGGGCCATGGGGAAGAGTATGGCACCAAATCCGCGTCGTATCAGTCGAATTGGCAGCTCTCCAACCTCTTCCACTCGTGACGCCACATTGTCCTCCCTCATCGTCTCGACTGCCCTGTCGGCGTGTTACCAACAGGTTTCAGGTAGGCAGCTTCTTCGAGAAGATCGGCGGCGGCGGCAACGCTGGCGGCGGGTGTGGTCATCTGGCTGGCAATAGCGCGGGCTCGGGCCACATATGGCGGGGCGAGAATACGGCGAAGGTCCGCAACCAGCGACTTCTTGGTGACTCTGGAAAAGCGGTGCCCAGTACCGATTTTCAATCTGTTGACCTGCGCCGCCCAGATCGGTTGATCCGACGTAACCCACAGGATCAGCGTGGGCACTCCGGCTCGCATCCCCGCCGCTGTGGTGCCGGCGCCGCCGTGATGGACGACCGCACGGCAGAGGGGAAAGATGGCGGAGTGGTTCACTGACCGCACGACCTTCACGTCGTGGGACCCTGCGATGTGGCCGTAGTCCGCCCAGCCGGAGCAAATCAGTGCCCGCTCACCGACTTCCGCGCACGCCGCGCTGATCATCGCGACGGTATCGGCAGCAGACCTGACCGGCATGCTTCCGAATCCGAAGTAAATCGGCGGTTTCCCACCAGAAATCCACGACTCGACCTCCTCGTCGGCGGCCGTCGGCAACTGCAGTGTCAGTGCGCCGACGAAGGGCCACTGGCCATGCCACTCCGTTGCCAGGCCGGGAAAGCACAGTTCGTCGTAGGCCTGAATCTCCAGCGCCCCACGTTGGGTTATCCGTCGCGACAACGAGCCGTTGGCCTGCGGTAGGCCGAGCTCACGGCGTTGCGCGTCGTCGGCATTCTTGGTCATGCGCCAGTACCACCACCAGACGCCTGAAATCGCCGACCGGACCAACGGAGCGGGCACGACCGGTACCAGATGGCCGTTGGCCCGCGAAGGAAAGTAGTGCAGCGCCGCAAACGGAATGTCGTAATACTCAGCGACATTGACGGCGACGCCCTGGTAGAGCGTGCCCGTCAAAACCAGGTCGGCGCCGTCTGCCTGTGATTTCAACGTCGCACTCATCTCCGGCCAACCGCGGCTTACGTACTCCTCGAATGCACGCACGAAACTCAGCGGCTGCATCTTCCAGTAATTGCCGACGAAGTCGTCGTCGATCAACTCCTGCGAGTCGGGCCCGTACTCGACCGCCGCTAGGCCGGCCGATTCGACCAACCCAACGAGGTTGGGCGGGACTGCCAAGCGCACATCATGGCCCCGGCGCTGCAGCGCCTGACCAACCGCGGCGACGGGCTCGACGTCGCCGCGACTGCCATGAATTGCCAGCGCGAATCTCATCTACGGGGACTCAACTCGTACGGCCTATGCATCCAGGCGTGCGAACCGACCGTGCCGGTAGTGTTCGACGCAAGCCGACCGCCTGACCTTGCCGCTTGTCGTTGTCGGAATCGAACCAGGCGGCACCACAACGAGATCCGCAACATTGAGACCGTGCGAATTCGATATCGCCGAGGTGACTTCGCGCTTGACCATGCCGAGCGCTTCCGTCGCTTCCTCGTAGGCGTGTCCGCGGTTGTTGAGTTCGATGATGGCGACCAGCTGCTCCGCGCGATCGCCGGGCACCGATATCGCCGCGCAGCGGCCCCGCGTGATCTCATGGATAGTTGCCTCGATGTCGTCTGGAGAGTGGTTACGCCCATACACGATCAAGAGATCCTTGATGCGGCCGATGATGAACAGCTCGCCGTCGGAGATGAAGCCGAGATCTCCCGTTCTCAGCCAGGGCTCTTCGGATGTGCCGGCCGACCGTGCGAGAAGCTTTCCTCCAAACGTGCGTTCAGTCTCGCCAGGTCTGTCCCAATAGCCGATAGCGACGTTATCGCCCTGCGCCCAGATCTCACCGACCGTTCCCTCTGGACACTCGGCGCATGTCTCCGGATCGACGATCCGCAGGATCGGTGATCGTGGCATACCGTAATTGACAAGCGGTGTACCACCTGTGACTTCACACCGCTTCGCCTCGCCGGCCGACAACTTCTCGGATTCGAAATGGACGATTTCAGGTGGACGAGCCGGTGTGCGGGTGGCGAGGTACACCGTTGCTTCTGCCATTCCATACGAGGGCCGAATCATGCTGGCACGAAGATTGAACCGAGCGAACCGCTCAGTGAAGCGCCGCACAGTTGCGGGCTGTACCCGCTCGCTACCGCTAAGGATGCACAACACGTCCCCGAGATCAAGCCCGGCCATATCCTCGTCGGATGTTCGCCGGACCGCCAATTCGAAAGCGAAGTTCGGCGCTGCCGTCCACGCGTGTGGGTGACTTGCCAGCAACTGCAGCCACCGCACTGGTCGCTGCAGAAACGACGGGGGGCTGAAAACGACGGAGTGAAGGCCGCCCAGGAGCGGCAGGACAATTCCGACGAACAGGCCCATGTCGTGATAGAAGGGCAGCCACGACACAAACGTCGTGTCCGGCGGGGGAACCTTGCCGTACTCCGCAAAGTAGTCAGACCAGATCTGCTCGAAATTCGCGCGAATGTTTTCGTTCGAGACCATGACGCCGGCTGGCAGACGTGTCGACCCAGACGTGTACTGCAAATACGCGACGCTTGGGTGATCATTGCCGTTGACACGGCGACCGTGCCCACGATCGGCGTCCAGCTTGTCGACTTCGATGATTGATGGTGCGGATGTGCCAGGCTGCGCCTGGATATGGTCGGCGAGAACGGCCACGGCCGAGGACGTCGTCAAGATGACAGTGGGCGACGCATCCTGCAGCACCGAACTAACGCGCGCATCGGTTGCGCCGCCCATCGGAAGCGAAAGCGGAACCGCGATGCGCCCGGCATCCATCGCGCCGAGGAACGCAACGATGTAGTCGAGTCCCTGCGGCGCCAAAATCACCGCCCTGTCACCGGTCGAGCCGCAAAACCTCAACTGATGAGCAACGTTGCGCATTCGCCGATACAGCTGCGACCACGTCAGGCTTTCAGCAATGCCGTCCCAGTCGTGGTCGTAATCAATAAAGGTGAACGCGATGTGGTTGGGCTGCAGGCTGGCGCGCTCGCGCACCACCGCGGGCAGGGAGAACTCTCTCATGAATACCGGGGTTCCTTCCTACCTGTTCGGCTAGTTTTTTCTGGCCGCGCTGCGAGCGGCTGTGCGTCGAGCCCATGCCGATCATGGGGGCAAGCATCATCTCCAGCAATATGAAGCCTAACCGCTCACTCGACGATGGTGGAAGAGACGCCGATTCGAGTGACGCTGCCGTGCCGAAGCTGGGTCGGCTCGACGGGCTCGACATCGTGCATCTGCAGTGTCACATCGGCACGGACACGGTCTCGCTGTATCGGTTGGGGCCACGATCGACGGTGGGTCTGGATTTTTCCCGGCTGCGCTGCGAGCCGCTCGGGAACGCGCTGTGCGCGCGGGGGCCGATATCGCATTCATCGAGGCCGATGTTCACGGCGCGGTGCAAGCACTCGGCGCTGATCGTTTTGATCTTGTCTACACCGGTATCGGGGCGCTGTGCTGGATACCGCGCATCGGCCGCTGGGCTGATGTTGTCGCAGGTTTGCTGCGGCCGGGCGGGCGGCTATTCATGCGGGAATACCATCCGGTCTTGTGGTCACTGAGCGATCCGCGGTCCGACGGGCTTTTGGTCGTTGAATATCCGTACTTTGAAACTGACGGCACACTGTTCATTGAGCACGACACCTACGCCGGGACGGGAGCTGTCGCCTCACCCCGTATCATCCATTTCAACCATGGGCTCGGGGAGATCTTCACCGCTCTTACCGACGCCGGTCTCGCCGTGACCACTCTTGAAGAGCATCGCGAAGCCCCATGGAACCCGTTGGGACAGGCGATGATACCCAGCCCGGACTTCGACAATGAGTGGCCCGTCTGCCCAGGGCGAATCGTCGCCAGCCTCGGTGGTGATGTCGGGCCATCGCGTGACCAGATCATCGACGTAGCGCTGAATCCGAGCGGTGGGAGGAATAGGCTGGTCCGACTCCATGAGCTCATCGTATAACTGCTCGAACGTTCGCAAAGCGTCGTCATCCGTCGCGGGTCGGTCGCCTTCCCAGACGGCGAGGTCGTAACTCATCAGCGAATCCCTCCATTCCTCATCGCTTTTCGTGGGATACCAAAGCACGTTCGAACGCTGGCAAGGGCTTGTGGTAGATGACGAAGTCGCAGGGGGTTGCCAATTGGGGCGCGAGTTCGGGATAGCAATGCTCGAACTGCCCGGTTCGCACTGGGCGATAGCCGATGCGGCTGTACCAGGCCTTCAGGAACTCCTTGGTGGGATGACGCCATTGCCGCGGGACCAGCAGCTCGAGCTGCATGGTGGCGAGCCCCTGTCCTTGACTCCAGCGCTCGGCGAATCTGACGAGCTCGCGACCGACGCCCTGTTTGCGGTGCTCGTGGTCGGCGACCAACATCCCGAATTCACCCTCGCCGGTTTCCAGCCGGCGGACTTGGATGACGCCAACAATCCGCCCACTTGCGATTGCGACTGCGATCTGCCCGACGTCGATCGATTGGGCGATTTTCTCTGGCGTCGTGCGGGACGTGCCGGCGGTCCAGAGCCCGTCTTCGGCGATCGCGTACACGCGATTCACCAGCGACGCAAGCTCGTTGACCAGCGAGGTGTCCGCGGCAGCGTGAGCCGCTACCTTCTGGACGTTGATCATGTCCCCGAAATCTCCTGGTTGGGCCCGTTCAAACTGACATGCTAGTTTTGGTTTTATCTGAGGCTAGCGACGCAGAAGCAGCTGGTCAACATCAACGTTGGCGCTGATCTGAAATGCTAGAGTGGACCGAAATGCTGCTGAGCGACAGGAAGGGGTGACTAGTTGGGGTCGATACCTTCTGCCCGCACCGGTCAGCGGCTTGCGGTACTGCTTTTCGACGAGCTCAGAGAAAAGCTCCTCGCCGGCGGCTATCCGCCCGGATCCCGAATCTCCATCGAGGACGTGAAGGACCAGTTCGGCGTGAGCAAGCAACCGGTCATGGAAGCCATGCGCCGGCTCGAATCTATTGGGATCGTCGAGATCGTCCCGCAAAGCGGTTGCCGGGTTATCCGCTACTCTGCGCAGGAAATCAGGGATTTCTTCAACCTCTTCGGTCGGTTTGAAGGCGAGATCGCCGCCGCCGCGGCCACACGGCGATCGGAGGCCCAGCTGGTCGACCTCGACAATGCGTGGCAGCGCATCGCCGATCTCGAGAAGCTCGCCGATCACCAGCAACGGTCGCGTCAGTACCGCTTCCTCAACCGGGAGTATCACCTGGTTATTCACGAAATGGCTAATTCGCGTGTGATGGCAAACCTCAGCGAGAGAATGTGGGACCTCTCGGACTTCCTCGTGACCGCCGTCGGCGGCGTCCGGATGCTCTCAGACTCCATTGGTCATCGAAACCACGACCATGACGTAATCAGAACCGCCATCGTGTCAGAGAACCCACGCGTCGCTCGTGCCGCGATGGAGTCGCACATCATAGGCACCGTGGCCGCTTTCGCCGCCACGGTGGATAGCGCTGTCTTATAAGGGTTTTCGAACAACGATGCGTCGATCGACGGCAAGGGACCCGTGTACCGCCGGGACGTGAGCAAAACCAATGCCGCCCAAGCGGTTAGGGCGTTGGCGGAACCGGCGCAATCGTCGGTGGTGCGGCCGGGTCGGGCGGCGCCGGAGAGTCGTAGTACCCGGGCGGCGGTGGCCCGTTCAACGGGTAGTACCCGGGCGGCAGCGGCGGCCCGCCCTGGGCAGGCTCTGCTACGGGAGGGCCGTTGGACTCCGGGGCGTTCATTGAGATGTATCCGGGCGGCAGCTGCGGCGGTGAACCGGCACCAGGCGGCGGTCCGGGCGCAACTTCCTGCGGCGCGGTCAGCGCATCGAGTGGGTTACCGCTGTGGAATGTGTGCCAGATATCCCTGAGGTACCCGAGTTTGCCCGGCGTTTGACCCGCGCCATAAACGGGATCCTGGATCTGTGGCACCGTAGGCGGACCAACAGGAGGGGGTGGTGGCGGACCCGCCAACCCGTCCGAAGACGCGACGGGCTCGCCCGGAGCCGGGGTGGCCTCAGCTGGACCCGGTGGCGCCGGCGTCGGGTACGGCAGTGCCGGATCCGCTGCAGCCTGGCCAGCCATACCCAGTGCACCGCTGGCGATGATCACCCCTGCGACCGCGATCCTCACGGTGTTGGCAGGTCGTGTGGCGCGTTGTCGTTCGGTCATGAATCCCAGTTGTCCTCTCTGGTGGCGCCCGCACGGACTCCTTACAGGGGCAGCGCGGGAGCGCCGGACCCGACTTGCGAGCAAGGCTAGCGCCTTCCAGTGTGCGGCGTCACCTTGTTGACGCATCGGGCCATCACGGATCTGGAACTCCACCCCAGCGGCGCGGGCCGATGTCGAAGTGGAAAAGAGGGCGGCCAGTCGACTGCGACGTGGGCTGCGAGTCGGCCCCGCCGCGCAACCAGCGGGTTCCAGAGTGTCGTGCTATGTGAAGTCACACAGCCGTGACCCGCTGCTGCACACCCGCGATGATCAGCGCTCCGTGGGCAGTTCCTTCGATACTGAGGCAGACCCCCGTCGAGCCTTGCGTAACAACGTTGTGCCCGAGTACGGACACCCGGGTCGCGGCGGTAGTCCAGTGAACCGTCACGCACGGCTGTGGTCTGTCGCCGACCGTGAACGAACATCCTGTGATCACCCACCGGCCCGAAAGATCCGCGACGATCTGACCGCTCGCCGCCACGCGGGTCTGCATCGACTGCAGGCTCGCAGTTCCGCCATGCGGACAGCTGATGGCGGCATTGGCAGGTAGCACGTTCGCCATGAACTCCGCTCCTATGTGATGACCAACGCGCCGCCGTTGATGTCGACCGAAGGTCCTGCGAGGGTGATGGTTGCGCCTTTGCCGTTGATGATCGAGATCCCGGCGTCGTTGATCGTGATGAACGCGCCGCTGGCCGCCTTCAACGTGACGCCGGGGCCAGCGTCCAAATCCGAGAGCACGATGCTGTTCAGCCCGTGGCTCTGCAGCACGATGTTCGGAGCGTCGGCCGGCCCGGCCAATGCCTGGGCCGGCACTTCCGCGGCCGACGTGTACCAACACCCAGCCCAGATGGGCGAATCCGGATCGCCGCCCTCGAACTCGATCCAGACGCCTGATCCGACTACCGGAACCACATACTGCCCCATCTGGACGCCCGCCAACGGCAGACACGGCATCGCAAACCCGGACGGCGTGTCACCCAGCACATCTGGGACGAGTGCCTGAATTCGACCCAGTTGCTGCGGATCAACATTGTTGAACACGGTGCCCCGATACTTTCCGAAGTATCTAGTTGATTCTGAATCCACGAAAATCCTTTTGGGTGTCGGCGGTTGGGACTTCGGCGGGAGTACCGCGAACCCTACGCCGCAGATTCGTGCGCCCCGCACAAGCTGAACCACGACGACACTCGGTGCTGCCAACTCTGCGCTGTTCGGAGACGCGGCCACGCGGGCGCTGCTAGCTTGCGGCGGTGGATCTTTTCTCATGCTCTTGGGCGGCGTTGCGCACGTCGGTCGCTGAACTTACCGACGAGGACTTCGCACAACCATCCGGGTGTACCGGCTGGCTCGTGCGAGACCTGGTGTGCCACTTGGTTATCGACGCCCAGGACGTCCTGATCACACTCGTGACACCGACTGAAGC
>Ga0164308_10000683_pt1 | contig 18363 bp, 13 predicted proteins | sample Whisoiple_246_MG_FD_109983 | JGI IMG/M metagenome (GOLD analysis project Ga0164308, IMG submission 109983) | Soil microbial communities amended with fresh organic matter from upstate New York, USA - Whitman soil sample_246_MG | ecosystem: Environmental > Terrestrial > Soil > Unclassified >...
ACCAAGGACAACGTCGACTCCACGGTGGTGAAAGACGGCTTTCACTCGCGCGAGGAAATATATGGGAAGCCCTGAGGGGCAACCGCCCGTGCTCGAAGCGCGCGGGCTAGTGAAACGCTTCGGGCAGGTGCTCGCACTCAGCGGAGTCGATTTCGATCTGCGGCCCGCCGAGGTTCACGCGCTGTGCGGTGAGAATGGCGCGGGCAAGTCGACCCTGATCAAAACCCTCTCTGGGATTTGGCCCCACGGCAGCTACGAGGGCGAGATCCTGATGAGCGGCAAGCCGCAGCGCTTCGCGGCAATCGCGGATTCGGAGCGCGCTGGGCTGTCTGTCATTCACCAAGAGCTCGCCTTGGTTCCCGAGATGACCGTGGCCGAGAACGTGTTCTTGGGTCACGAACCGCTTCGTCTGGGCATGGTCGACCACGATCGCATGCTGCGCGAGACCGATGAGCTGCTCGCGCGGTGGGGCATCGACGTCAGCGCGAGCGCAACCATTGCTGATCTAGGCGTCGGCCAGCGTCAGTTGGTGGAGATTGCCAAGGCGCTGCGCAAGGACTCCAAGGTCCTGATCCTGGACGAGCCCAGTGCGGCGCTCACCGATAAAGAGGTGGCAACCTTGCTGGCGATCGTGCGCGAGCTGCGCACGCGCGGCGTGAGCTCCGTGTACATCTCGCACCGCTTGGAAGAGGTGTTCGCGCTCTCCGATCGCATCACGGTGCTGCGCGACGGTCAGACGGTGATCACGCTCGATACGGCCAAGACCGATCGCGCTCAGGTCATCGCGCACATGGTCGGGCGCGAAATCGACAATCTGTTCCCGCGCCGGCGCTCGGATCCTGGGCCGACGTTGCTGGCCGTGAAAGGCTTGAATGTGGCCGACCGAGGGAGCGAAAAGGTGCGCCTCGCCAACATCTCGTTCGAGCTGCACCAGGGTGAAGTGCTCGGCATCGGCGGCTTGATGGGCGCCGGACGCAGCGAGCTGTTGATGCATCTGTTCGGGATTTGGGGCCGCCGCCTTTCAGGCACCGTGGAGCTGGAGAAGGCGCCGCTCGCGGATTCGCCCGCGGCCTGCATCGAACAAGGCCTGGTGCTCGTGACCGAGGATCGAAAACGCTTCGGACTCGTGCTCAATCAAACCGTGGGCTTCAATCTCTCGCTTTCGGCGATCGATGAGTTTTCGCCGCGCGGCTTCGTCGACCGAGATCGAGAGCTGAAGCGCAACGCAGAATACGTCGGCTCGATGCGCATCAAGGCGTCGAGTCAGGAGACCATCGCCGGCACGCTCTCCGGCGGTAATCAGCAGAAGATCGTGCTCGGCAAGGCCCTGATGACCAAGCCCAAAGTCGTGCTGCTGGACGAGCCGACTCGCGGCATCGATGTCGGTGCCAAGTTCGAAATCTACGAGCTGATCAACGATCTGACTGCGCAAGGCGTGGCCGTGCTGCTCGTTTCGAGTGAGCTGCCGGAGCTGATTGGCATGAGCGACCGAATCTTGATGCTGGCGGAGGGCCGAATCGGAGGCTCGTTCACCGGCAGCGAAATTACGCAAGAGGCCCTATTGGCCGCCGCGATGCGCCCGAGCTCGAGCGCATCGCAACCGGAGCAAGTATGACGACCCAACAGGCAAAAGTCAGCCTGCGCGACTTCTCGATGTTGATCGCACTCGTGCTGATCAGCGTGGTGTTCTGGTTGATGGACTCCACGTTTTTGAGCGCACGAAACTTGTCGCAGCTCGCGATCGAGCTGTCGGCGACGGCTGTGCTCAGCCTCGGCATGCTGCTGATCATCGTGCCCGGGCACATCGATCTCAGCGTGGGCAGCGGTTTGGGGCTCGTGGGCGGACTCGCCGCGGTGCTGATTACTGGGCACGGCACCTCGGCGCCGCTCGCTTTGCTGATCGCCGCGGTGGTCAGCGTGCTGATCTACGCGGGCATGGGTGCTCTGATCGTCAGAGAGAAGATCCCGTCCTTCATCATCACGCTCGGCGGGCTGTTGGTGTTCAAAGGCGTGCACTGGCTGGTGATCAACAACTCGACCATTCCCGTGGTCACCGGCGGCGAACAGAACCTGTATTCGATCTTGACGACGTATTACTTGCCGCCCGTGCTCGGCTACGCGCTGGGCGCGTTGATCGTCGTCTTGCTCGGGCTCGCGGCCTACAATGACCTCAAGAAGCGTCAAGCTCGCAAGCTCTCGGCGGACTCCGAAGGCGCGTTCTTGCAGTGGTTCCTGTCGGCGCAGCTGCTCGCGCTGTTCGTGATCGTACTCAACCAGTACCGCGGCCTGCCGCTGTCGCTGCTCGTGCTCGCCGCGACCGCGTTCGTGATCCACGTCATCTCCCAGCACTTCCGCTTCGGTCGCTACCTATATGCCATCGGCGGCAATGAAGAGGCCGCGCTGGTCTCCGGCGTGCCGACGGGCAAAGTGGTGGTGCTGGCGTTCGCGGTCATGGGCGTGATCGTCGCGATTTCCGGCTTTCTTCAGACCGCATTCGCGGGCGCATCGACCACCACGACCGGCGCACTGATGGAGCTCGACGCCATCGCTGCCTGCGTGATCGGTGGCACGAGCCTCAAGGGCGGGCGCGGCACCGTAGTCGGCGTGATGTTCGGCGCCCTGATCATGTGCGTGCTGCTCAACGGCATGACCCTGCTCGCGCTCTCGCCGGAGATGAAGTTCATCGCTCGCGGCGTTGTGCTCGCGCTGGCCGTTTGGATGGACGTTCGGCTCTCGCGTTCGACTGCGCGCGCCTAGGTCGCTCGAGCGGCGCGTTCGGGGACGCGCCGCTGTTCGGCAGACTCGCGCTCTGCGCTCACTGCTGCGGAGCGCCCTTGGCGATCCAGGCTTGGATGGCGGCGATCTTGTCGGGTTGAATGCAGGGGGACTCCGGATCGGTGTCCCCGTCGAAGCAAGTTTGGAAGGGCATGCGAGGCGTGACGTTGGGAGGCGTGCCGCAGTCACCCTGCAAGACCTTGACCAGCGCGCTGGCTGCCGGGTTCGCCTTGTTCACCAACATTCCGCAATTCATGGTCACGTGCGTGGTCAGCGTGGCGTACAGCTTGGCGTCGTCATTGCCGGCGAGTTGCAGGGGATTGCCTTCTTGCCCATGGCAGCCATTGCCGAAACAGGTCAGCTTGATGATGCCTTTAACGGTGGCGAAGGATGCTTCGACCGCGGTTCCACCTGCTGAGCCTGCGGTCGCCGCTCCGGCGCTCCCGGCTGTGCTCACACTGCCTGCGCTGCCACCCGCCCCGCCGCTGACGCTCGCTCCGCTCGAGCCCGCAGAGCCTGCTTTACCGCCGGCCCCTGCGCCACCCGGGCTCGCGCCGGCGGTGTCGTTGGGCGTGCCACTATCCGAGCTGCAACCGGCAACGCTCGAAAGAATGGCTAGAACAGCGGGTGCGACGAAGAATGGAGACAGAAGTTTCATGGTTTCAACCAAGGCAATGAAGTTTAGAGAACTATAGCTTCCGACAACGTTGATTCAACTCAGAAGGGCGATTTGCGGGCGAGGCGACAGTGGCATAGTGGGTGCGACATGGCCGGTCGGAAAACGAACATCTGCCTCAACATGATCGTCAAAAACGAAGTGAAGGTGCTGCCGCGCCTGATTCGTTCGGTGAAGGACTACATCGATTACTACGTGATCGTGGACACGGGCTCGACGGACGAAACCATCGCCCTCATTCGCCGCGAGATGGCGAGTTACGGCATCGAGGGTGAAGTGCACGAGCGACCGTGGGTGAACTTCGGTGTCAATCGGCAGCAGGCGCTCGAACTCGCGGTGGCCGCAAATCGAGCCGATTGGCTGTTGTTCATCGACGCCGACGAAGAGCTCGCTGTTTCTGACCCGAAGTTTTACGAGAAGCTCGAACCAGGGGTCAGCTACGAAATCGAGAAGCACCAAGATGAGCTTCGCTACGCGGTCCACCACTTGGTCAATGTGCGTGTCGGGCGCTACCGCTGGGAAGGCCCGGTTCACAACTACCTCGTCGAGCTCGAAGGAGAGCTGCCTCGAGAGATCAGAACGGACGTCTGGATCGTCTATCACCACGCCCAGGGTGCCAAGTCCCACGGGGTCACCCAAGAGGAGAAATTTCTCAGGGATGCGAAGCTGCTCGAGGCAGAGCTGGCACACAATCCGAGCGATGCCCGCAGTCAGTTTTACCTTGCGCAATCATATCGGGACGCCGAGCAACTCGAGCTCGCTCTCGAATGCTACAAAAAGCGCGCGTCAATGGAAAATGGCTGGGACGAGGAGCGGTTCATCGCTCAGCTCGAGGTCGGGCGAATTAGCCTGCAACTCGAAAAATCCGAGGCTGTTGTGTTGGGGGAGCTACTCGCTGCCTATGCGCTCCGGCCAACGCGCGCAGAACCGCTGTATGAGCTGGCCCGTTATTACCGTCTCAAAGAGGGCTACGCGATGGCCACGCTCTTCGCGAAAGCAGGCGTTCGCACTCCGCGCCCGAGTGATCGTCTGTTCATCGTCGAAAGTGTCTACAGTTGGCGCCTGCTCGACGAACTTGCCGTCGCCGCCTACTGGGTCAGCGACTACGCAACGACCAAGGGCGCTTGTGAGACGCTGCTCGCTTCGATCGAAGGCGGCCTGGCCGTCCCCGAAGAAGAAGTCCAGCGAATCCGTGACAATTTGTCCGGGGCGAACGAAGAGCTCGCCGCCGCCCAACATTCTTAGTCCCCGGACGTTGCAAAACCAGGGACCTTTCATATACTCACCTTTCAACACGGGTCAGCCCCTGGTCTGCCGCTCAATTGGGCAAACTAGGGTCGGGCTCGATAGCATTGCGCGCTAAGCGCTCAGCAGCCGGCGCTAGCTTGAGAAGCGCTCAAAGACAGGCAAAAACTAATGGATAAGTCGTTTCTCCCCGTTTCCGCGCTCGTTCTTGGCTTTCTAGGCGCTGCTTGCGGCTCCAGTGATACCAGCCCCGGCGGCACCGCTGGTGCTCCTGGCGCTGCCGGCTCCGTATCCACCGCCGGCGCCGCTGGTAAGGGCGCGACCGGTGCTGCAGGCAGCAGCGCAGGCCACGGCGCAACCGGCGTTGCAGGCAAAGGTGCAACCGGCGCCGCAGGCAAAGGCGCAACCGGCGCCGCAGGCAAAGGCGCGACCGGCGCTGCAGGCAAAGGCGCGACCGGCGCTGCAGGCAAAGGCGCAACCGGCGCCGCAGGCAAAGGCGCAACCGGCGCTGCAGGCAAAGGCGCGACCGGCGCTGCAGGCAAAGGCGCGACCGGCGCTGCAGGCAAGGGTGCGACCGGCGCTGCGGGCAAGGGCGGCGGCGGCGGCTCTTCAGGCAAAGGCGCCTGATCTGAGAGCGCGTCGCTGAGCAGCGCGCGCTCAACTTTTCCGGTGTCCCTCTGAAGGGGCACCGGAGGCTGTTTTGTTCACGCTTCGGCGTGCGTGCGCCGAGTTGCGCAAATACGGATCCGTCGACGCCCATCCGAATGCTCCAATGCGAGCAGGAGCGCGTTGTCCGCGGTGGTGTGAGCCGCGCGTCGATCCAATGGCTCCATCTTTTTCTCGAGAGAGCTCTAGGTAGAGCACCTGCTTGGCGTTTTTGGCATTTCTCGTGCTGAAAGCGGGGTCCAGGTTGCACTGCATAGCGGGCAAGCTTCACTTGTGATCAGGCGCCCCTCACGCGCCGGCCCTTGCCCAAGACCTTTCATGAAAAAACTCGAATTGTCGCTCTTCGGCGCTTGGGCCGTGTGTTTTTCAATTGCCTGCAGCTCGACGGACGACGGCGCAACCAAGCCCCCAGGCGGAGTTTCGGGCAGCGGAAGCGGGGCGACCGCAGGCAACGCCCCGGTGGGCGGCGCGGCCACTGGAGCAGGCGCCGGCGGAGCCGCGAGCTCGAACGCTGGCACCGCGGGAGCGAGCGGCTCGCCCGCTGCAAGCACCGCGGGTGCGAGTGGCAGTGGCGCAAGCGTTGGTGACGTTGCCGGCACGAGCGCTGGCGGCACGAGCGCTGGTGGTACCGGCAGCAGTGGTAGCGCGGGCGCCGCAGGCTCACCAATCGTACAACGCCCTGCGCTCGTGACCTCGGGTCCGGGCGCGTATTGGAAAGTGGGCACGCTCGCCGCGATGAGCGGTGGCACCGCCACGGTCACCGTCGATCCAAACAGCAGCTTGCAAAAGTGGGTCGGCTTCGGTGGAACCTTCAACGAAGCGGGCTGGGACGCTCTTTCGGTGTTGCCGCAGGCGGAGCGAGACCGCGCCCTGCGATTGCTGTTCAGTGCCTCCGAAGGCGCAAACTTCGCTTGGGGTCGACTGCCACTCGGCGCCAGTGACTACGCGATGGATCGCTACACTCTCGACGATACACCGAACAACGCGCCCGATCCGACGATGGAACATTTCTCCATCGAGCGCGATAAGCTGCGGCTGATCCCGTTCATCAAAGCCGCGCAAGCGGTCAAGGCTGACATCAAGTTCTGGGCCAGCCCGTGGACACCACCCCCGTGGATGAAGACGCCCGCGGTGTTCGACGGTACGGACGCGCCGCCCAGCGGCGGCAGTGCCACCTTCAACGCCAAGATGAAGAGCGACGCGGCGACGCTCGCGGCGTACGCGCTCTACTTTGCCAAGTACGTCGAAGAATATGCCAAGCAAGGCATCCCCATCAGCGACGTTTCGCCGCAAAACGAGCCTGGCTACGCCACGCGCTACCCCTCGTGTTTGTGGGATGACGGCGTGCTCGGCACCTTCGTTGGCACTCACCTCGGACCGACTTTGGCCGCGCACGGCCTGGCCACGAAAGTTTGGTTCGGCACGCTGTCGAACGACACGACCTATCCCACCGACATCATGAGCCTCACCGCAGACGCGCTCAAGTATACCGATGGCGTCACCCTGCAATGGAATACGATCGGTCGTATCCCATCGATTCTGAGCGCGCATCCGAACTTGACAATCATGCAGTCCGAGCACCGGTGCGGCAATTACCCCTTCACCGTCGCGGGCACGCCAGCATTCAACCCGGAGAAACCTGCCAACGATCAAGCCTACGCCGTCGAGAGTTGGGGCTACATCAAGCAGTGGATCGTCGCCAATTCGAACGGCTACAGCGCGTGGAACATGGTGCTCGATACGAACGGCAAGAACCTCGACGCGCAGCGCCCCTGGCCGCAAAATGCGTTGCTGGTGGTCGACCGCGCAGCCAAGCAGCTGGTCGTGACGCCCGTCTACTACGTGTTCCGTCACCTCTCCTATTTCGTCGATCCGGGCGCCAAACGCGTGGCCACGACCGGGGGTGACGCGGTTGCGTTCAAGAACCCCGACGGCAGTCTGGTGACGATGCTGTTCAACTCGGGTGCCGCCGCGACGACCACCGTCGCGCTCGGTGGTGGCACCACCGTTCAGGTACAGATGCCAGCGCAGGGCTGGGCAACTATTTATTGGAAGGGCTGACGCTTGGCTTCAATTCGCATTCGATCTTTTCTGCCTGGCTTGGCTCTCCTCGCACTCAGTGCCTGTAGCTCGGACAAGAAACCGAGCGACGGCCCTGATGCTGCCGGTGCCGGAAACGCCGCGGGCGGCCTAGGAAACAACACCGCTGGCAGCCTAGGCTCGCTCGCAGGCAGCAGCCCGGCTGGTGGCAACGCGGGCAGCGCCGGCATCAGCAGCAGCACCGCGGGCAGCAGCTCCGCTGGCAGTTCCACCGGCGGAAGCAGCGCTGGCGGCAGTGGTCCAGGCAGCGCTGGCGGTGAAGCAGGTGGCGCCCCTGTCACTTATCCCGCACCCGGTGCACTGCCGGACGAGACGGGCGCGGATCTCTGGCTGAGGTACCCCAAGGTTTCATTGCCGGCGCGGCTCGCTGAGTACCAAGCGGCGATCACCCATGTGGTCAGCTCCGGTGGCTCGGCGAGCACGAAAGCCGCCAGTGATGAATTGACCCAAGGCCTGAGTGGGCTCACGGCGAAGAGCGTTACCCTCGCTACCGCGGTGCAAGGCGCGGGAGCAGTGGTCATCGGAACACCGACGACCTCTCCGCTGATCGCCGGCCTGCCGCTGGCGAGCGAGCTATCCAACCTAGGCCCTGACGGCTACCTGGTGCGCAACGCCAAGTTGCAAGATCAGAACGTCATCGCCGTCGCCGCGAACACGGAGTTGGGGGTGCTGTACGGCAGCTTTGCGCTGCTTCGACAGCTCGCGACGCATCGTCCGCTCGCCGAGATCGCGTTGACGAGTTCGCCGAAGATCAAAAATCGGCTGCTCAATCACTGGGACAACCTCAACGGCACGATCGAGCGAGGCTACGCCGGCAGCTCGCTCTGGGAGTGGAGCAAGCTCCCGGGCACGCTCTCTCCGAGATACAAGGCGTACGCGCGCGCCAACGCGTCGATCGGCATCAACGGCGCGGTCTTGAACAACGTAAACGCGGACAAGGCGATCCTCGGCGCTGACTACATCGCCAAGGTGAAGGCGCTGGCGGACGTGTTTCGTCCCTATGGCATCAAGGTCTACTTGAGCGCTCGCTTCAGCGCGCCCGTCGAGCTCGGCGGCCTCAGCAGCGCGGATCCGGCGGACGCTGGGGTTCAAAAGTGGTGGGCCGACAAGGCAAACGAGATCTACACCGCGATTCCGGATTTCGGAGGCTTCTTGGTCAAGGCCAACTCCGAGGGACAGCCCGGGCCTCAAACCTACAATCGGACTCACGCTGACGGCGCGAACCTGCTTGCCAAAGCACTCAAGCCGCACGGCGGGATCGTGATCTGGCGCGCATTCGTGTATTCGACGGTTGCCGGCTCGGACCGAATCAAGCAGGCGTACTCGGAGTTCAAGCCGCTCGACGGCAAGTTCGACGACAACGTGCTCGTCCAGGTCAAAAATGGTCCGCTCGACTTTCAGCCGCGCGAGCCGTTCCACCCCTTGTTCGGTGCCATGCCGAAGACGCCCGTCGCCCTCGAACTCCAAGTCACCAAAGAGTACCTGGGTGAAGACACGCATCTCGCGTACCTCGGTCCGTTGTACGAAGAAGTGCTGAAGGCGGACACCCAGGCGAACGGCCCGGGCTCGACCGTGGCGAGCGTGATCGACGGCTCACTCGAGAAGCACACGCTCAGCGCCATCTCGGGCGTCGCCAACATCGGCAATGACGTGAACTGGACCGGCTCGCACTTCAATCAGGCCAACTGGTACGTGTACGGGCGGATGGCGTGGGATCCCAGCCTTTCAGCGCAATCAGTGGCCACGGAGTGGGTCGGACAAACGTTCTCGAACGACCCGGCGTTGCTCACGCCAGTGGTTGGCCTGATGCTGAGCTCGCGCCAAACCCTGGTCAATTACATGGAGCCACTCGGGCTCGTGCACATCATGGGTACTGATCACCATTATGGCCCTGCGCCGTGGGTCAGTAATCTGAGTCAACCGGAGTGGAACCCCGTCTACTACCACAAGGCGGATACGGCGGGGCTCGGCTTCAATCGCACGACGACGGGCAGCAACGCCGTCGAGCAGTACGCGAGCGCCGTCGGCTCGGTCTTCGGCTCGCGCGCAACCGTGCCCAATGACTCACTGCTCTTCTTCCACCACGTGGGCTGGAGCGAGAAGCTCGACACCGGCAAGACGCTCTGGGAAGAGCTCGTTCGCCGCTACAGTCAGGGCGTTGATGGCGTCGGGCAGATGCGCGACGCTTGGCTCACCGTGAAGTCTCGCGTCGACGCCAAACGCTTCGCGGAAGTCAGCGACTTCTTGCAGATCCAACACTACGAGGCGCGTTGGTGGCGGGACGCGTGCCTCAGCTACTTCGGCACGTTCTCCAAGCTTGCGATCCCTGCGGGCTACGCAATGCCGCAGAACACACTGAGCTTCTATCAGGGACTGACTTGCCCTTCCGACGCGAAGAAGCCGCGCTGTCCGCAGGTCTACACGGGCAATCCTTCGCCCGCGGTACTGCCCTGAAGTTCGGGGTTTCCGCTGCCGCGGTGGCCCTACAGCCCCGGCAGCGGACCCGCGACCAAGCCCGGCTCTGCCTGATCACCGTAGCTCATGACATCAACGCCAAAGGCCTGGGCGATGGACACCAAGAGCCGATTGTTGCCCATGGTCTGATACTCGGCCCCGTTCACGTCACACCAGGTGCCGAGCGGGCAATCCAATGAGTACTTGATGCGGCGGCCCATGCGGATTTTGCCGTTGGCGCCGCCCGCGAGCACCGTGGGCACGTTGCGCGTGCTGTGCGCGGCTGGGTTGCCCATATCGCTCGAAGCGTAGATCAGGGTGCTGTCGACGATGCCTGCTTCATCCAGGCGCTGAAGCAAGCGAGCGACTTTGCCGTAGCAGTAGCGGTTGAATCGGGCGAGCACCTTCCAAGTCTCCGGCTCACCGGCGCCGACTGGATGACCGCTGTTGCCGAGCGGCGAGGCCGAATACGTGTGCGCCATGCCGCCGTGGTTGTCTGCCGGTAGGCCGAGCGGATTGTCGGGGTACGAAAGATCGTTCAAGACCAAGGTCGCGAAGCGCGTGATGTCGTAGCCCATGGCGAGTGCCAGCAGATCGATGTGCAAATCGGTGATGGCGTCGAAGTACGGCTCTCCGCCCTTGTATTGCTCCAGACTAGGAAACGCGCTCGGCCGGGCGGGCGCGGCACAGCTGCTCGCGGCCGTCGCGCTTTGCATCTTCCTCTCCAACGCACGCAGCGCGTCCAAATGTTGATCGAGCTTTTGCGCTTCATGAGCGCCTACGCGTGCACGCAGGCGATTGACGTCACCACGCACGAAGTCGATCAGGCTCTTGCCCAGCTTGCGCTGATGCTCGGCGGCGGCCCGCGCAAGCGGATCTGTGCCAACGATCGCTTGCTTGAACAGAAAATCGAAGGCCAGCGCGGGGTCGATGATCTTGGAGATTGGAACTCCGCCCTCGCCGAACGATAGTGTCTGCCTCGCGCTGAGCTCTTTGTTGCCGACAGCTAGCGCCACGCTGGTGACGGGAGTGCTCTCTCCGAGGCCATTCTTCACCGCTAGAAACTGATCGAGCGAGCCATTCACCGGCAGCCCGCCCGCGCCGCCCACGATGCGACTACCGGTCAAGATGGTGCCCGCGGAGTTGTGCCCATTCGTATCCGAGAGCAGATCGATGCCTTCGATGGCGATGAGCTTGTCTTTGAAGCTCCGGCCGTAGCGAGCCGGGTCGTCGAAAGGTTGCAGCGGGCAACCCTCGTACGACAAGTCGAACGCGGTCTCGGTCTCGCCTTCCCGCATCGTGAACAGCTCGGCGGCGATACCGTGGGGATGATAGACGCCGATCAAGCGCTGGGGCAGCGGGCTGCCTTCCGCCCGCGCGTACGAGTGCTCGACCAGGTTCAAGAAAGGCGCCGCCCCCAAACCGACGCCGATGCTGCGTAAAAAAGCGCGGCGACTCGCGATCGTCTTCACGGGGACCACCTCGTCGTGAAGGTCGGGTTCTTCACGTACGCGATCAGAGTTTCGACGATGTTGCCCTGTGCGCCTAGCGGGCTGTTGCGCCAGAGATCGACGAACTCCGTCTCGCCCGGCGTAGCCGCCGAGTCTCCAGTGGCGCTCGCGGCGCGATACATGAAGCGCGCAAAGCACTCTCGTACGGAATCACTGCGCGCGAGCGCCGCGCCGAACTGATTGCCGTCGACGTACGCACCTGCCAAGTCTCCCTGAACCTTGACGACCACCGAGCTATCCACCGCCCGACCGTGCTCCTGAGTGCGATAGGCCCCCATGCCGTCGAAATGCTCGAACGAGAAGCCGTACGGATCGATGACGTCGTGACAACCCGCGCAAATGCCGTCGGCGGGGTGCACGCTGAAGCGCTCTCGGGTGGTCTTGCTCGGGTCGGGTGCAGGAGCCACCACCTGTAAGTTGAAGGATGCTGGCGAGTCCAGCGGGTAGCAGGTCACGCGCCGCGCCACGGCAACGCCGCGGAAGATCGGATGGCTCTCGTGCGCGTTCGCATACGTGGCCAGAAACGCGGCTTGATTGAGCACACCCACTCGGCCGAGCAGTGTCGACGTCCCCTCGATTGGTCCGGGCCCCACCGTCGTGTACAGCGAGAGCGGGCCGCTGTTCACCGTCCAAGTGGCGTTGAAGAGTTCCGATACCGTGCCTTTCGACTCGAACGCGACCGCGCGCACGAAGTCCACGCTCTCTGCCACGATCTTTGGCTTCAACTGCTCGAACTCCGGATAAATCAGCGAGTCCTTCGCGCTGTCTGCGATCGCGTCGATGCCTAGCCATTCGCGCACTAGGCGCACCGCGGTCTCTTTGGCCAGGGGATTGCTGCGGAAGATTCGACGCGCCTCTGCCTCTCGTTCCGCCGGATCGGAGAGCGCGCCAACCGCTGCCTTTGCGAGCAGCTCCTCATCCGGTGGGCCAGAAGTGAGGAAGTAGGAGAGCGAGGCCGCCAATTCGTCTTGCGTCAACTCCACGTGGGCGCCAGATGGCGCAGTGCCATCACCGAGTTCGGTCAAGTACAGGAAACCCGCCGATTGCAGCAGGCCGCGCGTGACCTGCACGATCCCATCCAGGTAGGTCGAGCCCTCCGCGCCGATCGCGTACAGCGTCTCGAGCGCGCTCTGCTCTTCATGCGAAAGCGGTCGGCGATACATGCGGGCGCCGAAGGAGGTGATGAAGTCCTCGGCGCAGCGGATTGCGTCGACATCGTTGGGGCAGGGAGCCAAGCGAGCGAGCGAGCCGTTTCGCGCGGCCTCGCTGGCCAAGACCTCGGCGGCGTCGGCGAGTCGCTCGATGATGACCGCGTCGACTCGCTGCGCGTCGTTAACGGTAAAGCCGTCTTGGCGCAAATCGGGCGGAAAGTCCGCCGCGGAGGCCGGGCTCTGTGCCGTGGACAGCAGTGCGTGCACGGTGGCGTCGTATTCAGAGGTGGCCAGGCGTCGAATGCGAGCAGGCAGCAGCTGAGTGAGCGCAGCCGTCGTGTCAGCGCCAGCACTGCCGCCGTCGTTACCGCTGCCGGTGAGCGATCCGGCCTGGTTACCGCTGCCTGCGCCGCTGATCGCGGGCGGGGAACCGCCGATGCTGTTCGTTTCGGGCGAGTGCGCGGTCGAACACGACAACAGCGCGCCGGCGGCACAGCGCGCCAACATCGTGAGCAGACCGCGTGGCACCGCCGACGCCACGTTTAGCCTCGACTGCTCCGACTGCTTAGGCGCTCAAGCAAAGGGATCCCACGCGAGGCTGCCGCTCAAAGTGGGGATGGTCCAATCAATCCAGGTCGCCGGATCGAACTTTTGCAGCTTGCTGGTGGTCGAGCTCACGTGGAAGTCGTCGACCAGCATATTGGTGTTCGTGCTGCGCTTGAGGTAGCGGTTCACGAACGCATCCAGATACATCTGCTGGCTCGAAGGGAACGAACAGTGGCCGTGGTTCGCAGCCACGGTGACACCGCAGCGCTCCTTGATGCCGAGCGCCTCGAACACTGCCCGGCCAGCGATACCGCCCCCGTAGCTTGCAACCGGGCCGAGCCAATCAATGTCGTTTTCGAGCAGCAACACCGCGCGCGGAGCGCACAGCGCGACCGCAAAGTGCTGATCGGCCGACAGTTTGTCGTTGTTCGGGTGAGTCGCGTACTGTTTGAAATCTGCGCCTTGCCAGTTGGCTTCGCCGACGATCTCCGCAGATTCCTGGATGTTTTGGCCCGCCTTCTTTTCGGCTTGAGAGATACGCCAGGCGGCGGATCCGCCAGAGCCGCCTTCTTGCATGAGCGTGAGCGCCACGCGTTCGTCGAACGCGCCCATGGCCAGCGCGCCCTTGCCGTTTCGCGAACAGCCAGTCACCGCGATGGCTTTGAGATCGATCCCCGCTTCTGGGCATTGCTCCAAGCCATCGATGATGCGGCTCAGACCCCAGGCCCAACCGATGAGCGATCCACTCTTCGCCGAAGCGCTGCCGTAGAGCGTGTTCACGAGGCCACCGCTGCCGACGGTCTTGGACTCTTGCGACATGGAGTTATTGGCCATGTCGATCTGCGCCACGCCGGAGAGCTTGGACAGCGATGAACCACCACAGGTGATCAGGCACGGCACTGGCTTGTCCTTGGTACCACCACCGCTGATGGTGACCGAGAACGAGCCCGTCTGACTGCCGACCTTCATCGTCACGGTCATCTTGCCGCCGCTATAGGTGGCGGTGAGTGTGTCCGGAGGCGGCATTTTGGGGCCGTAAATGCAGGATTGGAGCATCGCGCTCAGGTCGGCTCGCAAGCACTCCCAATCCGCCTTGCTCGAGAGCCTTTGCCCATTGAGAAACTTGAATGGGTCAGGGAGCTTGGTATTCGTGACGGCGTTAGCAAACGTGGGAGGAGTGCCGACGGTGCACTTGCCTTTGGCATTGTCCTCCTTCCAGCCCATGATCGTGCCCGTGGATCCGCCGCCGCCGGCTCCGGCCGCGCTTGGTGCTCCGCCAGTTGCGGGTGCCCCGGCCGCGCTGCCCGGTGCTCCTGCGCTGGTTGGTGCTCCGCCATTTGCGGGCGCCCCGGCCGCACTGCCCGGTGCTCCGGCACTGCCTGGCGTTCCAGCGCTGCCTGGTGTCCCCGCGACGCCCGCGCGGCCAGCTGCGCCTGGTGCTCCGGCGATGCCATTCGGCTTGCCGCCAGCACCGCCGGCTCCATCCCCCGGGCTCGAGTCGCTGCTACAGGCAGCGACGAGCACCGAAACGGCACTCGCAGCGCTGAACCGCAAAATATCACGACGGGACCCCGAGTGCCCAGAAGCCTTGCTCATTGTGAGGATTGGATATCACACTACCTGTCTCGTTGCTTACGATTTTGCCGGGAAAAATTCGCACTTTAACCAAAGAATGATGGACAGATTCGGCAGCGGAATGGCACACACGAGTCGCATGATCGTGAGTCGTTGAACCCCGGCTTCAGTGATTCAGCGGCTCTTTATTTTCGATGTTGCGAGTCTGCCCCATGCCGAGTGGATCATCGCGCAAGCGCACGCGCGCCTCGCTCGAGCGCGTGTCTGCAATCGCGTTGGCGAGCGTCACGACGATGAGACTGCGCGCGAATCAACGCAGAGCCGGAGAAGCACCCGAAAGAGGTGCCGCGCGTGCGCAATTTCGCGTTCGAACTAGTGAGCCGAGAGCTTCTTCGACACGACATTCGTGTCGAGCGTGTCCGACTCGCAAGAGGCCTTCTTGTTGGCCTCGTACTGTTCCGCCATTTTGATGAACGGCCGCACTTCGTGGAGTAGCTCCATCGCGACCTGATTCACCTGCGGGATATCCGCGTACGTGTTCGCGATCGACTTGGAAATGTCTTCCAGCTCTGCGCCGTCTCCGGCCTTCACGGCGGCGTCCACTTTGCTGGCCAGCCACGGGATCTTGGCGTTCATGCGGCCAAGGCCCTCGTCCGCGGAATTGAACTTACCGCGCGTCTGTTCGAAGTCCGGCAGATCCGGCGGCAAGGGATCGAACTGAACGTGGAGCGCCTTGAACTTGTCGTTGAGGGCGGTGAGCGAAGGCTTCAGGCCCTCCAGCGACTCAGTGGCCGAATCAGCGAGTTTCTTGAGCTCTTCGGGGCTCTTCTTGACCACGACCGCGGCGGGCCTGGGCTTTTCCGGCGCTTGCTTGTGACACGCTGCGAGCAAACTACCGGTCGCCAAAATCAACCCTGACAAGGTGCGCAGACGCGATGCAAGAAACACTCTTCCTCCTTTGATGGCGCTTTTGGAAATCGTCATGGCCCGCCCATCGGGAAGGCTTTGAAGTCGACGCCGGGTTCGTCGATGACGTTCGTTTCGAACTGCCAGGTGCCCGCTGGCGGGAGCGAGAGCGAGCTCCCGCCATAGGCAACTCGCAACGGGCGCCCAGCTGCATTGATCGGGAAGACCGCGACGGTCGGGTTGTCGAGCGAGGTATCGAGCCGGTTCTGCAGAGTACCGCTGTACGCCACTCCGTTGTCGCGAGTGACGAATTTGACGTCCGCAAGGGTGACGCCATCGACGGCTGCGATATTCAAGTTGGTCCAATAGTTGGATTGGTAGACTACGCTGCGCACGTCTTCGAACGGAGCATCGAGGGTTAGGCTGGTGATCGCGACCATGGTGACTTCGCCGGCGGGCACGCAAGCGGCGACGGTGCCCGAGCCATCGGTGAAGAGATAGAAACCGCGCACCATCAGTCCGCTGATGCCGTTGCCCACCACTTGCTCGTCCTTGTCCCGCAGTTCGACCGAGAACGAGGCGTTGCACGCGAGAATGTCGCCAGCGTTTTTTACCGCGGCGTATAGCTCGGGGCCGTTCGAGCCCGAGCGCAAGGTGAGCGCGATCACCTCGAACACGCTGTTGATCCCCGGGCGGGCCCTCACCTCGAGCGTCGCGGGAACGATCGCCGCATCGCCACTCGTGTTGCCGGTGGGGCCTGCTCCCGCGGCTCCTGCGCTGCCGGAAGCCGCAGCTTGCGTCGTGTCGTCGGAGCAGCCCAGCGCAGACGACGCGGCGAGCGCGATCAGAGATTTTGCAAGCATGAGCTCGAGCCGAGCCAGGCCTGAAAGAATCGGAGATTCGTGTCTTTTTTCGATGAACAGCATCGCGCACAAACGCGAAAAACCCCCTCCTGCGAGGGGGCTTTTGCGCGCTTCATTTTCTTCGAGGGCTCACGCCTTGAGCTCGGTGTATCCGCCCGGTTCGTGGATCTTGGCGTCCTTCACTGCGCCTTGGCCACCGGAGAAATCCGAAGTCAGATCGGAGTAGCCGAAGTGCGTGACTTCACTCGCGGGTCCGCCCTTTGCGGGGAAGCCGGCCGCGTCGGCCTTCATGCCCATCGCGTTCATGACGTTGCAGAAGTACTTGTTGATCGGCCGATTGCCGTACTTCGCCTCGGTCCCCGTGCCTTGGCTCACGCCATCCGACATTTGCGGCGTGCCATCCACGCACTGCGAAAGGCTGCGACCGAGGAACTGGGTCGCGGTACCACCGGAAGCGGCGTCTAGATTGACGATTTTGCCTTGTTTGAAGTAGCCGCCACCGCTGCCCGCCTGGATCAGCGGCGTGTTGTTCATGTTGTGCGCGTTGCCGTCCGATAGCTCGTTGAGCCAGAACGAAACGCTGTTGTCGAGCACGGTCTTGCCATCACCCTCTGGGATGCTGTCGAGGTATTTCACCAGGCTCGTGAACTTCTGCGCATAGTAGGTGTCGATCTTCTTCAAGTTCTCCACCGCGTTCGCGACGCACGGACCGGACATGTTTGCGCTGTCCAAACGGTGAGACTGATTGTGCGAATCAGCGTTGATGCCGAGCCCGCTGTAGGTGAAGTTGTTCGGGAACCTGATCAGGACGACCGGATTGGCGTTGCACGCGACAGAGAGTGCGGCGATCGCCATGTACAAATCCGCGTTGTCCATCGCGTCGGACACCTTGCGCGTCACGGCGTCCCCACTGGTGCCACCCATCGATTTAGCCGATGCACCCAGCTTGTCGGCCAAAGCCTGGTTGCACTGAGCCGAGACGATCGTGCCCACGTCGTTGATGAGCTCCAGCCAAGCGTCGAGCTTGTCCTTGTCGCTCTTGCTCATGTCCTTGCTCTTGAGCCGGTTCAGATCACCCTTCACGATGTCGGCGATCTTCTTGCCCTTGGCCATCTGCCAGGTGTCGGCATTCATCGGGGCGCCGGTCTTGAACAAGCCCGTGAGCTGAGTGTAAGCCGTGGTCGCGTTGATCGCGGGGAACTGGCCCTTGGGATCGACCTTGTTGTACGAGATGGCCGCCTGAGCCCCCACCGTCTTGACGCCGGCTACGTCCATATACAAGGGCGTCCCGTTGGGGCTCAACTGCGCGGCCATCACGTGGTCCAGCGAGATGCCGAGCGGCGTCGCGTTGAACTTGGTTGCCATGTTGAAGCTGAACGGGTCGTCACTGTTCGGCGTCACCGGCTGCAGCGTCAAGGCAGTGCCCGCGCATTGCGTATGAGAATCGTTGCCCTGCCCACGGCCTTTACCGGCGCCTCTGTTATTGGACGTCCATTCGTTCATGGTCCGCATTCCGCGCGGCATGAGCAGCTTCTTGGCGTATGGGCCGAGCGACTCCAGGGCGGTGCCCGTGAGATCGCTCGCCAAGAGGTCGCCGTCCAACTTGTTCGGGAACCAGTGGTTGGTGACGCACCCGTAGTAGGTGAACATGATGATGGTTCGCTTGGCAGTCGCAGTCGCGACCTGGGCGCGCGCGGACCGTTCGAACAGCGAGGTGAGGATCGGGGCAGCCACGACAGCTCCGCCCAGGCCTTTGAGCAGGATTCTTCGGTTCATATAGTTGGTCATGTTCGGAAATTCCTCGGGTTTCAGAGCGAGCCACGAACTCGTAAACGGAAGGAATCCGCTTGGGTGAGATCACCGAGTAGGCTGAGAATGGTGTAGTTCCCCGCAGC
>Ga0164308_10000685_pt1 | contig 18293 bp, 19 predicted proteins | sample Whisoiple_246_MG_FD_109983 | JGI IMG/M metagenome (GOLD analysis project Ga0164308, IMG submission 109983) | Soil microbial communities amended with fresh organic matter from upstate New York, USA - Whitman soil sample_246_MG | ecosystem: Environmental > Terrestrial > Soil > Unclassified >...
GGTTTTGCAAGGATTTTGCAGACGCTTGGCTGTCGGACAGACCCGTCACGGATGCCGAACGCGCGCACTTACCTCGATTTCAACGCGACCGCGCCGCTGCGGCCGGACGCGCGCGCGGCGATGGCGGCGGCGCTCGATTGCTTCGGCAACCCGTCCTCGGTGCACCACGAGGGCAGGGAGGCGCGGGCGCTGATCGCAGCGGCGCGGCGGCACGTCGCAGCATTGGCCCGGGTGTCTGCGGGCGGGGTGGTATTTACGTCCGGCGGGACCGAGGCTGCCAATCTGGCGCTCACGCCGACGCTACGAATCGGCAGCGATGAGCGTGATTTCGACCTGCTCTTGGTCTCGGCGGGCGAGCATCCCTGCGTCCTGCAGGGGCATCGCTTTGCAGCGGAGCAGGTCATGGTGCTGCCGCTTGCGGCGAGTGGCCGGCTTGAACTGGCGGCTCTGGACGAAGCTTTGGCTACGAACGCCGGCAAGCGGCCGCTTCTCGCCCTCCAGGCGGCGAATAACGAGACGGGCGTCGTTCAGCCTGTTTCCGAGGCGGCGGCAAAGGTGCGCGCTGCAGGTGGTGCCACTGTTTGCGACGCGGTGCAGGCGTTCGGTCGCATCCGATGCTCCGCCGAGACGCTCTGCGCCCATGTGCTGATCCTTTCCGCGCACAAAATCGGCGGCCCTAAGGGCGCCGGTGCGCTCGCATTCGCCGACGAGAATGACCATATCGGCAATGTGCTCATGCGTGGCGGCGGGCAGGAGCGCGGTCAACGCGCCGGCACCGAGAACGTGGCGGCCATCGCCGGGTTCGGAGCGGCGGCTGAGGCTGCGGCACGCAGCCTCACAACGGAAGCGGAGCACAGCAAAAAGCTGCGCGACCGACTGGAAGATGCCTTACTGCGGATCGCTCCCGAGGCGGTCATTTTCGGTGCGGATGCACAACGGCTGCCGAATACGAGCTGCTTTGCGGTGCCGGGCACTTCCGCAGAAACGCTTCTGATGGCGCTCGACCTCGACGGAGTTGCTGTGTCGTCAGGCTCGGCCTGCTCGTCGGGGAAAGTCGGCAAGTCGCACGTGCTCGCGGCAATGGCCGTCGAGCCGGCCCTTGCGAACGGCGCTATTCGTGTGAGTTTCGGCTGGTCATCCGATGAAGCGGATGTCGAGCATTTCGCCGGCGCGTTTGCCAAGGCGATCGAACGAATTCAGAGGCGGCGTGCCGCCTGAACGGAACACCAGTAAGCGACGGCTTTAAGCCGACGCGGGAGAAATAAATGGCTGCGGTCAGAGAAACGGTCGAGACGGTCCGGTCGATCGATGTCGATGCCTACAAGTATGGGTTCATCACCGACATCGAATCCGACAAGGCCCCGAAGGGTCTGTCGGAAGACATCGTCCGATTGATCTCGACGAAGAAGAAGGAGCCCGATTGGCTGACCGAGTGGCGTCTCGATGCGTATCGGCGCTGGCTGACCATGCGCGAGCCGACCTGGGCGCGCGTCGATCATCCGCCCATCGACTATCAGGAGCTCTATTACTATTCCGCACCGAAGAGTACCGAGGGACCGCGCTCGCTCGCCGAAGTCGACCCCGAGCTGCTGCGCACCTACGAGAAGCTCGGCATCCCGCTGCGCGAGCAGGAAGTGCTTGCCGGCGTGCAGAATGCGCGCGTCGCGGTTGACGCGATTTTCGATTCGGTCTCGGTCATCACGACTTTCAAGGAAGAGCTCGCCAAAGCCGGCGTCATCTTCTGCCCGATTTCGGAAGCCGTGCACAATCATCCCGAACTTGTGCGCAAGTATCTCGGCTCCGTGGTGCCGGTAACGGACAATTTTTACGCGACGCTGAACTCGGCCGTCTTCTCCGATGGGTCGTTCGTCTACATCCCGCCGGGCGTGCGTTGCCCGATGGAATTGTCGACCTACTTCCGCATCAATGAGCGCAATACGGGGCAATTCGAGCGGACGCTGATCATCGCCGACAAGGGCTCGTATGTGAGCTACCTCGAAGGCTGCACGGCACCGAAGCGCGACGAAAACCAGCTGCATGCTGCCGTCGTCGAGCTGATCGCGCTCGAGGACGCCGAGATCAAATATTCGACCGTGCAGAACTGGTATCCCGGCGACGCGGAAGGCCGCGGCGGCATCTACAATTTCGTCACCAAGCGCGGCGATTGCCGCGAGGCGCGCGCCAAAATCTCGTGGACGCAGGTCGAGACCGGCTCAGCGATCACGTGGAAATATCCGTCCTGCATCCTGCGCGGCGATGAATCGCGCGGCGAGTTCTATTCGATCGCGATCTCCAACGGCCGCCAGCAGGTCGATTCCGGAACGAAGATGATCCATCTCGGCCACAACACGACGAGCCGCATCATTTCGAAGGGCATCGCCGCGGGGCGTTCGGAAAATACCTATCGCGGCCAAGTGTCGGCGCATCGCCGGGCGTCGGGCGCGCGCAATTTCACCAATTGCGATTCGCTGCTGATCGGCGATCAGTGCGGCGCTCATACCGTGCCGTATATCGAGGCGCGCAATCACTCTGCCGTATTCGAGCACGAGGCGACGACGTCGAAAATCTCCGAGGATCAGCTCTTCTATTGCATGCAGCGCGGGCTGTCCGGCGAAGAAGCGACGGCGTTGATCGTCAACGGCTTCGTGCGCGACGTGCTGCAGCAGCTGCCGATGGAGTTTGCCGTCGAGGCCCAGAAGCTGATCGCGGTCAGCCTCGAGGGGAGCGTGGGGTAACGCTCACGTCATGTCCGCACATGGGCCGGGCGTTCAGGAATTTGAGGGCGAGAACCGGCAAGACAGTCGGGCAAGCCCGCCATAACGGAACCAAAGATGCTTGAAATCAAAAACCTCCACGTCGAAGTCGAAGGCAAGAAAATTCTCGACGGACTTTCGCTCACGGTAAAAGCCGGCGAGGTCGCCGCCATCATGGGACCGAACGGCTCCGGCAAGTCGACGCTCTCCTACGTCGTTGCCGGACGCGAGGACTATGAGGTCACCGAAGGCGAAATCCTGCTCGAAGGCGAGAACATCCTCGAACTCGATCCCTCCGAGCGCGCCGCCCGCGGCCTGTTCCTCGCCTTTCAATATCCCGTCGAAATTCCCGGCGTCGGCACGATGACGTTCTTGAAGTCTGCCCTTAACGCACAGCGCAAGGCGCGCGGCGAGGACGAGCTGCAGACGCCGGAGCTGATGAAGCGCGTGCGCGCGGCGGCGAAGAAGCTCGAAATCAATCAGGACATGCTGAAGCGCGCGCTGAATGTCGGCTTTTCCGGCGGCGAGAAGAAGCGCATGGAAATTTTGCAGATGGCGCTGCTCGAGCCGAAGCTCGCGATCATGGATGAAACCGATTCCGGCCTCGACATCGATGCGCTGCGCGTTGTTGCGCAGGGCGTCAACGCGTTGCGCGCAAAGGATCGCGCCTTCCTCGTCATCACGCACTACCAACGGCTGTTGAATTACATCAAACCGGACACGGTGCACGTGATGGCCGGCGGCCGCATCGTGAAAACCGGTGGCCCCGAGTTAGCGCTTGAACTCGAAAAGAACGGCTATCGCGATTACGTGAGCGAGGCCGCCTAACACCATGACAACCGAAATCACCCAGATCAGAACGCCGGCCGAGAAGGCGCTGATTTCGCTCTATGCGAGCGAGAAGGATCGGCTACCCGGAAATAAAGCGGTGAAGGCACTGCGCAGCCAAGCCTTCGCTGAATTCGAGCGCTCCGGCCTGCCGCACCGGCGCATCGAATCCTGGCACTACACCGATTTGCGCAGTCAATTGCGCGAGGCCGCGCCGCTCTTCACCGCCGGGTCGAGCGAATTCGAGGATTCGCTGCGGCATGTGCAGCCGAAGATTCCTGAGGGCTACGCGCTCGTTTTGCTCGACGGAACTTTTGTTCCCGAGCTATCCGATCTCGATGAGCTGCCGCCCGGTCTCACGGTGCGCTCGCTCGCCGACGTGCTCGCGTCAGGCGACGCGACCCTTGTCGAGCGCCTGGCCCCAAAAGGCCTCGGCACGGGCGACCCCGCGCTGAGCCTCAACGCAGCTTTGATGCAGGGCGGCGCGGTCGTTGACATCGCGCCCGGCACTGAACTCGCCAAGCCGCTCATCATTCTCTCGGTCATGTCGGCCGGTGCGGTGCATGCCGCCTTCCACCGGTCGCTCGTGCGTGTCGGGGCCGGCGCCAAACTGACGCTGTTCGAAATCGTCGACGCGGTCGAGATCGGCTCGAACCAGCAGAACGGCGTGCTCGTGATTGAAATGGGCGACGGCGCGGAACTCGAGCATTTGACGCGTATCAGCCGCCAGGGCGCCGATGCCATCATCATTCGCAGCGTGCTCGCCACGCTTGGCGCCAATTGCCGGTACGACGGCTTCGCGCTGATCGCCGACGGCGGGCTCGTGCGCCGCCAAATCTTCCTGCGCTTTGACGGCGAGCATTCGGCCGCCGGCATTCGCGGCCTGTCGCTGCTTTCGGGCAAGCGTCATGCCGACACGACGCTCGTTGTCGATCACGTGGTGCCGCATTGCACGAGCCGCGAATATTTCAAGCACATCATTGCCGATGAGGCGACCGGCGTCTATCAAGGCAAGGTCATCGTGCGTCCGCATGCGCAGAAGACCGACGGCGGCATGAAGAGCCGCGCGCTCTTGCTGAGCGACAGCGCCTCGATGTTCAACAAGCCGGAGCTCGAGATTTTCGCCGATGACGTCGTCTGCGGCCATGGCGCGACCGTCGCGCAGCTCGACGACGACCAGCTCTTTTATCTGCGCTCGCGTGGCCTGCCGCGCGCCGAGGCCGAGCAGCTTCTCCTGGAGGCGTTCGCCGCCGAAGCACTCGACAGCGTGCGCGATGAAGGCGCACGCGGGCGGCTGATGACCTACGTCTCGGACTGGCTCGCGGCACGAAAGTGATGGTGCGATGAGGAGAACCTTGCCTCCACATTCCCGGGGCCGCGAAGCGGCATCCGGGACCCAGAGCAAACGCACCTGCTCCTGGACCCCGGATCGCCTTCGGCGTCCGGGGAAGTGGCCACTGGTGTCCCAATGAACGAACACGTCACATCGGTCGCCGCCGGTTACGACGTCGAGCGCCTGCGCGCCGATTTCCCGATCCTGTCGAAGCAAGTCTACGGCAAGCCGCTCGTCTATCTCGACAATGCCGCCTCGGCGCAGAAGCCGCGCACCGTGATCGAGCGCCTGACCGAGGCATATGAAAACGAATACGCCAATGTGCATCGGGGCTTGCACTATCTTGCCAATGCCGCGACGGAGGCTTTCGAGGTCGCGCGCGAGCGCGTGCGCGCCTTCTTAAATGCCGGCTCGCACGAGGAGATCGTCTTTACCCGCAACGCGACGGAAGCGATCAACCTCGTCGCATCATCCTTCGGTCTCGATCATATCCATAAAGGCGACGAGATCGTCCTTTCGGTGATGGAGCACCATTCCAATATCGTGCCCTGGCATTTCCATCGCGAGCGTAAGGGCGCCGTTCTAAAATGGGTGCAGATCGAGGAGGACGGCACGTTCTCCATCGACGCATTCGAGCAGGCGCTGACGCCGCGCACCAAGATCGTCGCGATCACGCACATGTCGAACATGCTCGGCACATCAGTGCCGGTGAAGGACGTGGTGCGCATCGCGCACGAGCGCAGCATCCCGGTGCTGATCGACGGCTCGCAAGGCGCCGTGCATCTCGACGTCGATGTTCGCGACATCGATGCGGACTTCTACGTCTTCACAGGCCACAAAGTGTACGGGCCGACCGGCATCGGCGTTCTCTACGGCAAGCGCGAATGGCTGGAGCGCCTGCCACCCTTCAACGGCGGCGGCGAGATGATCGAGACGGTGACGCTGGACACCGTCTCCTATAACACCCCGCCGCATCGCTTCGAGGCCGGCACGCCGCCGATCGTCCAGGCGATCGGGCTCGGTGCGGCGCTAGATTACATGGATAGCGTCGGCCGCGCCGCGATCCGCGCGCACGAGGCCGATCTCACCCGCTACGCGCACCAGCGCCTGAGCGCGATCAACTCGCTGAGGATCTACGGCACGGCCAGGGACAAGGGCCCGATCCTCTCTTTCAATATGGATGGCGCGCACGCCCACGATATCGCGACCGTTATCGACCGCTCCGGCGTGGCGGTGCGCGCCGGCACCCATTGCGCGATGCCGCTTCTGGCGCGCTATGGTGTGACCTCGACCTGCCGCGCCTCGTTCGCGCTCTACAATACGCGCGAGGAAGTCGACCGCCTGGCCGAGGCGCTGATGCGCGCCGAAGCCCTATTTGCCTGAGTTGAACTCATGACTGAGATGACCGCCACCGCAGACGCTGCCGTTGCCGAGCCAAACCGGCCGGACATGGCACTCCCCTCCGCATTGCCGCCGGAGGAGCTCGACCGGATGACCGACGACATCGTCGCGGCGCTGAAGACGGTCTACGACCCGGAAATCCCGGTCGACATCTACGAGCTTGGGCTCATCTACAAGGTCGACGTTTCCGACGACAAGTTCGTCACGATCGACATGACCCTGACCGCGCCGGCCTGTCCGGTCGCGGGCGAGATGCCGTCCTGGGTCGAAAATGCCGTTGCTACCGTCGGCGGCGTCTCCGGCGCCAAGGTCAACATGGTGTTCGATCCGCCCTGGGATCAGAGCCGCATGTCGGATGAGGCTCGCGTCGCGCTCGATATGTGGTGAGTGCAGCGCCGAAAATCGCCGGTGTTCTCGAAACGGCGCTTTATGTCGAGAACCTCAATCGCGCCGCCGCCTTCTACGAAAACGTACTCGGCTTAAAGCCGGTCAACAAGGACCAGCGGTTTGCCGGTTATGTTGCCGGACCGCGCAGCTTGCTGCTTCTGTTCAAGCGCGGTTCAACGCGAGAAACCGTGCACATGCCCGGCGGCACCATCCCGCCGCATGACGGGCAGGGCACCTTGCATGTCGCCTTTGCCATTCCCACGGACGAACTCGATGCGTGGGAGCAGCACCTCAAATCTCACGATATCGCGATCGAAGGCCGCACCGATTGGCCGCGCGGCGGCAAGAGCATCTACTTCCGCGATCCCGACGATCACCTCTTGGAATTGGCAACACCCGGCCTTTGGCCGAACTATTGAGCTAACCTTGAGGTGAGGAAGGCAAGAACGTCCGATGTTCTCGCCTTGTTTTTAAGCCCCCCGCGTCATAGGTTGCCCAGCAATACCGGGGACGAGAAACGGCCGCGGAGCGGGCGCGGCGAGCGCGGAGAAATCAAATGGGCTCCATGTCGATTTGGCACTGGATCATCGTGGGCGGCGTCGCCCTGGTTCTGTTTGGCGGAAAAGGCAAGATTTCCGACCTCATGGGCGATTTCGCCAAGGGCATCAAATCGTTCAAGAAAGGCATGTCGGAAGACGACTCGACTGACGTGTCGCATCCGGCCGAGCCGCCGCGGAACATTCCGCATCAGGCCGGCAGCCCGGCCGAGAAGACGCCCGATACGCACAAGGTCTGAACGGATTTAGATCATTGGCCACTTCCCCGGATGCCGAAGGCAGTCCGGGGTCCAGACCGTGCTACAGACTCCTGGGTCCCGGATCACGCTTCGCGTGTCCGGGAATGTGGAACCCTCCCTGCAACTGCGCTCAACATGTTTGATTTCGACGCCGGCAAACTGATCGTCATCGGGGTCGTCGCCCTGATCGTCATCGGGCCGAAGGAGCTGCCGCGCGTGCTCCGCCAGCTCGGCCAGGCCTATTCGAAGATGCGGCGCATGGCGGCCGACTTTCAGGGCCAGTTCATGGACGCGATGCGCGAGGCCGAGCTCGAGGACATCAAGAAGGACCTGCAGTCGGTCGGCGACGCCGCCAAGATCGATGTCGCCTTCAATCCCGTCGCCGACATCAAGCAGCAGATAAGTTCGGCAATCGAAAACGAGCCGAAGGCGATCACTTCGGGCGAGGTTCCGGCGATTGCAGCGCCGCATGGCGATGGCGCGATGAATTCGATCGAGATGCCGGAGCTCTCAGCCGCACAAGGCGAGCTGGAATTGAAGACCGAAGGGGCCGGGCCCGCCGGACCCTCAGCGCCGGACAGCCCGCCGGATACGGAATTGAATGCCGAGCGGCCGGCGCGGCTCGACTCGGCGGCCGATCCGCTGTCGGAACAGGAAAACGAGCCGGCGCCGCGAAAAGCCGCGAATGGCTGACACTGCCATGACCGACGCCGATATCGAGGCGACAAAAGCGCCTTTGATGGATCACCTGATCGAGCTGCGCTCGCGGCTGATCAAGGCGCTCATCGCTTTCCTGGCGATGTTCCTTTTGTCGTTCTTCTTCGCCAAGGATATCTACAATCTGCTCGTGCTGCCCTATCAGCACGCCGCCGGGCCGGACGCGAAGCTCATCTACACCGCGCCGCAGGAATATTTCTTCACGCAGATCAAGGTCGCGATCTTCTCGGCGGCGTTCCTCGCCTGTCCGATTATCTTCGCGCAGATTTATGCGTTCGTGGCGCCCGGCCTCTACAAGCACGAGCGCAACGCGTTCCGGCCGTATCTGTTCGCAACGCCGGTGTTCTTCTCGCTCGGCGCGCTGCTCGTCTACTTCGTCGTCATGCCGAACCTCTTGCGCTTCTTCATCGGCATGCAGCAGGCAAACGAGCCGGGCAGAGCGCAGATCGAGCTCCTGCCGCGCGTCAGCGAATATCTCTCGCTGATCATGACGCTGATCTTCGCCTTCGGCGTCACCTTCCAATTGCCGGTCATTCTGACGCTGCTCGGCCGCGTCGGCATTATCGATTCCGCGTTCCTGAAATCGAAGCGGCGCTATGCGATCGTGCTCGTGTTCATCGTCGCCGCGATCCTGACGCCGCCCGACGTGTTCAGCCAGCTCGCGCTTGCGGTCCCGGCGCTGCTGCTTTACGAGGCGTCGATCTTTTCCGTCGGGATGATCGAGAAGAAGCAGGCCGCGGAACGCGCGGCGCGCGACGCGGCGACGTGAAGTTGGCCAACCCTCTCCCCTTGCGGGAGAGGGTGTCACGACGAAGTCGTGACGGGTGAGGAGGTGTATCCCTCGCGATTCACAGGTTATTGAAGCGCCGAAACCCCTCATCCGACCCTCGCTAACGCGAGGGCCACCTTCTCCGCAAGGGGAGGGGAGAAGGGGCGCTAACGTCAAAGAGCGAGTCATGCACGACATTCGCTGGATCCGCGACAATGCCGAGGCGCTGAAGGATGGCCTGCGAAAGCGCGGCATGTCGGGTCTCGATGTCGAGGAGACCGTCGCGAAAATTTTCGCGCTCGATGACGAGCGCCGCGATCAGATCGCCGCCGCACAAAAATTCCAGGAAGAACGCAATCGCCTGTCGAAAGAGATCGGCGTCGCGATGAAGGCGAAGGACACCGCGCGCGCCGAGGCACTGAAAGCGCAGGTCGCGGCGCTGAAGGATCAGGCTATGGGCTTGGAGGCGGCGGAGAAGCGAGCCGTCGAGGCGCTTGAGAAAGCGCTGCTCGAAATTCCTAACATCCCGCTCGACGACGTGCCCGTCGGCAAGGACGAAAACGACAATGTCGAAATCCGCCGCTTCGGCGAGAAGCCGTACTTTCCGAACTCCTATCAGTCGCACGAGCACTACGATCTCGGCGAAGCGCTCGGCATGATGGATTTCGAGGCCGCCACGCGTCTCTCAGGCGCGCGCTTTGTCGTGGTGAAAGGCAAGCTCGCGCGGCTCGAGCGCGCGCTGATGCAGTTCATGCTCGATCTGCATACGGACGAGCATGGCTATACCGAGATCGATCCGCCGCTGCTCGTGCGCGACGAGGCGATGATCGGCACAGCACAATTGCCGAAGTTTAGAGATGATCAGTTTTCGGTGACGGCAGGTCGGCAGATCGGCAATCGGCAATCAGATGAACCGACTGCCGAAGACCTACTGCCGACTGCCGATTTCTGGCTCATCCCCACCGCCGAAGTGCCGCTCACAAATCTCGTGCGCGAGCAAATCCTCGACGAGGCCGCGCTTCCCTTACGTTTCACCGCCGGCACGCCGTGCTTTCGTGCCGAGGCCGGCGCCGCCGGGCGCGACACGCGCGGCATGTTCCGCCAGCACCAGTTCGCGAAGGTCGAGCTCGTCTCGATCACCACGCCGGAAAAATCGCTCGACGAGCACGAGCGCATGACTCGATGCGCCGAGGAAGTCTTGAAACGCCTCGGCCTGCATTATCGCACCGTCATCCTCTGCACCGGCGACCTCGGCTTCGCTTCGCAGAAAACCTACGATGTCGAGGTCTGGCTGCCGGGGCAGGGGCGCTTCCGCGAGATTTCATCCTGCTCGGTCTGCGGCGAGTTCCAGGCGCGCCGCATGAATGCGCGCTATCGTCCGGCGGAGGGTAAGGGCACGCGCTTCGTCCATACACTCAACGGCTCGGGCGTTGCCGTCGGCCGCGCGCTGATCGCCATTCTCGAAAACTACCAGAACCCGGACGGCTCGGTCAGCGTGCCAGAGGCTTTGCGCTCCTATATGGGCGGGCTGGAGAGAATCGAGGCGGTGAAGTAGTTCACAACCCATGCGCATTCTGATCACCAACGATGACGGCATCCATTCGCCCGGCCTCGATCTGCTCGAGCGCATCGCACAGACGCTGTCCGACGATGTCTACGTCATTGCGCCGGAATACGATCAGTCCGGCGTCGCGCATTCGCTCTCGCTCAACGATCCCTTGCGGCTGCGCGAAGTCTCGCCGCGCCATTACGCGGTGAAGGGCACGCCGACCGATTGCGTCATCATGGGCGTGCGCTCCGTGCTGCACGACAAACGCCCAGACCTCGTCCTCTCCGGCGTCAATCGCGGCCAGAACGTCGCCGAGGACGTCACCTATTCCGGCACGATCGCAGGCGCGATGGAGGGCACGATCCTCGGCGTGCCGTCGGTCGCGCTGTCGCAGGCCTATGGCGCGGTCTCGGGCCGGTTCAATCCGCATTGGGATTGCGCCGAGACGCACGCGCCGATCGTTTTGCGCAAGCTGCTCGACGAAGGCATTTCGCCGGGCACGCTGATCAACGTGAATTTCCCGGATTGTCCGCCGGATCAGGTCAAGGGCATTGCAGTCACCGTGCAGGGCCGCCGCGACGCCGACCTCCTCAAAATCGACGCGCGCCACGACGGCCGCGGCATTCCCTATTACTGGATCGCCTTCCAGCGCGGCGCCTTCACGCCGGGCAAGGGGACCGATCTCGAAGCGCTCGCGGCGAAGAAAATCTCGCTGACGCCGCTCCGGCTCGATCTCACCGACGAGGATGCGGTGACGCGCTATGCGCAGGCTTTTGCCGAGAAAAAGCCGGAGCCGAAAAGGGTGCGATCGAGGTGAGTGTCATTCCCGCGAAAGCGGGAATCGACAAGAAGCCACGAAGGAATGCTGGATTCTGGGTCGACTTCGTCGCCCGGAATGACACTGACGCTGATGCCCGCCAACACCGCCATCGAGAACCGCGCCGCGCTGCTCTTAAAGCTGCGGACGCAGGGCATCCGCAACACCGACGTTCTGCGCGCGATCGAAATGGTGCCGCGCGAGATGTTCGTGCCGCACCAGCTTGCCGACCTCGCCCAGCGCGATCTGCCGCTGCCGATCGCCTGCGGCCAGACGATGAGCGAGCCGAGCCTTGTCGCGCGCATGCTTGAGGCGCTCGACATCGATCGCGCGCATCGCGTGCTCGAGATCGGCACCGGGTCGGGTTACGTCGCCGCGAGCCTGGCAAGCCTGGCGAAGCACGTCACGTCGATCGAGCGGTTTCGCACGCTGGCGAGCGGCGCGCAGACGCGGCTCGCGCAATTGGGATTGAACAACGTTGAAATTGTTTGCGGCGATGGCCTCGCAACGGATGTCGCCGGTCCATTCGATCGCATTCTCGTGCATCTCTCTTTGGACGAACCCTCCGCAACCCTTCTCGGCCGGCTCACGGCCGATGGCGTGCTCGTCTGCGGTCGCGGCGCGGGGCAGGGGAGAGGCGCTAGCCTTGTCCGCCTTACCCGCAATCTGCAAGGCGAGATCGAGGAGAGCGATCTCGGCCCCTGCTTGCTGCCGAAGCCGATCACCGGAATCGCCGAGGCGCTGTAGCTCCCGCGTTCACTGCGCTTAAAGTTAAAATCTGCGCTTTTTTGCTGAACGGGCGTTCATCAAGAACGCTTCCTTAACCCGCCCGCGCTTTAATCGGCTCGTGACGATGCGTTTCGTGTGGGTTGCGTGATGAGTGATCAAGTCCGTTCTTACCGCGGCGCGGTGCAAATTGCTTTGGTCGGCGCGGCGGTCGCTCTGCTCGGCGGATGCGCGGCCGATTCGAGCCGCTTCTCCGATTTTTCCAGTCCCTTCTCCAACCCGTTCTCGACCGCGTCGCGCGATGTCGACCGGGCGCCGACAGGCGCCATTCCCGACGAGATGCCGGCGCGCAGCGGCGGCGTGCGCTCGGGCCCGATCCAGTCCACTCCGCTCCCCGCGCCGGGCGAGCCCGCGGTCGCGCCCGGCGCGCAGCGTTACAGCGCGGCTCCGATGAGCCAGCCGCAGCACGTGGCGCAGGGCGGCGGCGTTGCCGGCAATTGGTCGGCACAGGGCGGCACGCAAATTACCGTCGGCTACGGCGAGACCGCCTCGATGCTGGCCGGCCGCTACGGGGTGCCGGTCGACGCGCTCCTCAAAGTCAACGGCTTCAACTCGCAAGGCCAGGTGAAGCAGGGCACCCGCCTCGTCATTCCGGTCTATAGCGCCAATGCCGGTGCGCCTTCCCGCAGCGCCAAGGCGCAGGTCGCGACCCTCCAAGGCAAACCGGCCGCGCCCGCCAAGGTGGCGGCTGGCAACACGAAATACGTGCTCGTCAAAGGCCCGCACGGCAAGATCATCAAGATGGAGGTCGCTCCGACAGGAAAGGCCACTGCCGTCAAAGGCAAGGCGGGCGCGAAGACCGCTGCCGTAACCGGCGCCCCCGCACAGAAAGGGACCAAGACGCAACCTGCGAAGGTCGCCAACATCGAAGCCGCGTCGGTGACCAAGGTTCCGCAGACGCCGACGAAGATCGATCCGCAGCCGACGGCAAGTCTGCCGCCGAAGGTAGAAGCCGTGCCCGCGGCGGCTCCCGAGGCAAACCCGGAATTCCGCTGGCCGGCGCGCGGCCGCATCATCCAGGGCTTCAAGAAGGGCGGCAATGACGGCATCAACATTTCCGTGCCGGAAGGCACGGCGGTGAAAGCTGCCGAGAACGGCGTCGTCGCCTATGCCGGCAACGAGCTCAAGGGCTACGGCAATCTCGTGCTGATCCGTCACCCCAACGGCTTCGTCTCGGCCTACGCCAACAATGGCGAGATCGAAGTGAAGCGCGGCGAGACAGTCAAACGCGGCCAGACGATCGCCAAATCCGGCCAGACCGGCAATGTCGCGACGCCGCAATTGCATTTCGAGCTGCGCAAGGGCTCGACCCCGGTCGATCCGACGCAATACCTCGCCGGTCTCTGAAAAGCTTCCCTTCCGGTTCCGCGAGACAACGAGCGGAAGGGTTCAGGCGGCGGGTCCTCCGGCCCGCCGCCTGTCTATTGATCGCGATGCCGCACATCCCCGGACGCATGCAGCGAAGCGGAATGCGATCCGGGGTCCAGGGCAGATGCGCTTGCCCCTGGCTCCCGGCTCTCGCTTTGCTCGGCCGAGAATGTCGCCATCAACTCTGCGTGACAACGCTGCCATGCGCGAACCTTAGCCGCCGCGGCACGTTCCCTCGGCACGGATATGAGCCGAAGGTGGGGACCATGAAATATTTCGCAGCCATTTCGGCCGTCGCGTTCACAATGCTTGCCGGGCAGGCGCTCGCGCAAAACCAGGGCAATCCGGTCAGCGGACTCGGCGATGCCAAAGCCCAGGACGAGCCGAGCTCGGTCGGCATCAACAACGGCTACAATCCGCCGACCGGCGCCTATCCCGGTGTCGTTGTCCCCGGACGTGAGGGCCGCTCGGGCGCGTCGCGTTCCGAACGCCGCTACCGCGACTGAAACGGGGTGATGCCGCCCGCCGCCCGGCTTGATTAAACAAGCGGCATCACTTCAAACGGCGCGATGCAAACTCATGTGCGCCCGCTCGACTCCTTTGGCACTCTGATCGTCTTCGGCCTTTGCGCGAGCTGGGGCCTCAATCAGGTCGCGGCCAAAGTCGCGCTCGCCGATATTCCGCCATTGACGCAGGCGGCGTGGCGCTCCGCCGGCGCGACGCTGGTGCTCGGCGCGATCGGCATCTGGCGCGAGCCGACCCTGTTTGCCCGCGACCGCACGCTTCTCGCCGGCATCGTCTGCGGCATCTGCTTCGCGCTCGAATTTGTCGCACTCTACATCGGCCTGCAATATACGAGCGCGACCCACGCGGTGCTGTTTCTCTACACCGCGCCGTTCTTCGTGGCGCTCGGCCTGCCGCTGATCACCCCATCCGAGCGTCTGACGACGTTGCAATGGGCCGGGCTCGCATTGTCGTTCGTCGGCGTCGCGTTGGCGCTTGGTGTCAGCGGCCGGATTTCACACGAGATGCTGATCGGCGATTTGCTGACACTGCTCGCCGGCGCGCTTTGGGGCGTAACCACGCTGATGCTGAAAGGCACGAACCTGCGCGCCGCCCGCCCGATCAAAGCACTTTTGTATCAGCTCGCAGTCTCCGCAGTGGTGCTCGGCACCGGCGTCGTTCTATTTCGCGAGACCATGCCGACGCGGGTCTCAGCGTTGAGCTGGGGCAGCCTCGCCTACCAGACGCTCTGGGTCGTCTGCATCACCTATCTCAGCTGGTTCTGGATGATTTCGCATTATCGCGCTGGCGAGCTTTCGGCCTTCACGTTTCTGACGCCGATTTTCGGAGTCGCCGCCGGGCATTTTCTGCTCGGCGATGCGATCGCGCCGGGATTTGCCGTCGCCGTGGCGCTGGTTGCCGGCGGCATTTTGCTGGTGAACTGGCCGAGGAAGGCCTTTTCCTGAGAAGGGGCCCGAGGGGCTCCGTCTCAAAAATCACGCGAGATGACCATGAGCATTCCCGTCATCGAGCAGGCGAAAATCCAGGCTCAGGTGCTGATCCCTCTGATCAAGGCCATGCAGGCGGAATTGGGTGAGGCGCGCGCCAACGCGCTTGTCCGAAAGGCGCTGGGGGAGACGTATCGCCGCTACGGCGAGGAATTTTGGCGGGCGAGGCGCGACAAAGGTTTGGGGAACGCCATGGCGTCTGCTTTCGCTCAGTTCGCCCGGGGCGGCGCCATCGACTACCGTGTGCGCGAGCAATCGGATGACGCCTACGACCTCGATGTCACCGCCTGCCGCTATGCGCAATTCTATAAGGAGCTGGGCGAGCCGGACCTCGCTTTCTCTTGATCTGCAGCGCGGATTTTTGGATGGCGGAGGGATTCGGCCCCGACATAAAACTGACGCGCACGCAAACCGTCATGCAGGGCGCCAGCCACTGCGATTTCCGCTACCGGCGGGAGCGAGAGCAGGACCGAGGCTAGCGCTCGACGTCATTGCGAGAACCCCGGACTTGATCCGGGGGACGAAGCAATCCAGCACCTGCATCTACGTCTTGATTGCTTCGCTCCGCTGGCAATGACGGCGAGGCGCTGCATCTACTCGTGTAACGCTGCGAGGATCTTGCGGAAAATCTGCATTTCGATCGGGCCGATCACCCGCTCGTTATATCTGCCGGCGGTCATGACAATCGCGAGATCGAGCTCCGGCACGAGAAACAGCCGCTGGCCGCCATTGCCGAACGCGGCGGCCCAATCGAGCTTGCTTTCCCCGCGTTGTAGGCTGCCGGTCCAGAAGTGATAGCCGTAGGACAAACCTTCGCCTGCGGCGATGTGCGGCGCGAGCGATTGGTGCACCCATTCCGCCGGCACGATCTGGCGCCCCTCCCATCGCCCATCGGCGAGCAGCATGCGTCCGACCTTGGCGAGATCGCGCGGCCGCAGTCGCAGGCCGGCGAAGGCGATCGGCCGCCACCAGAGATCGCCGATCCATTCCCAATCCTTGATGCCCATCGGCTCGAAAATTTTGGTGCGGGCATAATCGCGCAGCGACGTCTTGGTCGCGCGCTCGATAATGTCCGCCAAGACGGCGGTGTTGCCGCCGCTGTAGTTGAAATGCGTGCCGGGCAGCGCATCGAGCGCTCGCGATAAGACGAGGCGGTCGGGATTCCAAGCCCAATAGAGATGCGTCTCGTCATTGGCGAGCCCGCCATAGGTTGCGAGCGTCTCCTCCCAATGCAGGCCGCTGCTCATCGTGAGGAGATGCTCGACCTTGATGGCATTGCGCTCCGGATTGCGCAGATCGGCGAGCTCGGGAAAATAATCGAGAACAGGCGCGGAAAGGCTCATTGCGCCATCCCCGATGGCGCTTCCGGCGAGCAGGCCGACGAAACTTTTGCTGACCGAGCGCATGTCATGCTGCGTGCTCGCATCGAAAGCGATGCGGCGCGCGAACAGGCTGTAGATCGAGCGGTCGCTTCCCTCGCGGTAAATTTCCGCGACAAGCTTGCCGTGGCGCTCGACGAGCACGCTGTGGATGTTGGCCTGATCGAGCGGCGCGGGATCGAGGGCGCCGCAAAGTGCAGCGGGATCGAATCCGGCATCCTGGCGCGCAACGACGGACCAGCCGTCCTCGAGCTTCGCCGGGATCGCGCAGGAAGGGCTCTCCGCCAGCGCCGAACACGGGCAAAGCGCGAAGGCCAGGATTGCCGCGCCGACGAGCCGAAGCATCGCTCTTATTCCGTCCGCTTGCCCAGCCGCCCGGCAAGATCCTGGATATATTGCCAGGCGGTGCGGCCGGAGCGCGCGCCACGCGTTGTCGCCCATTCCAACGATTCGGCCTGCAGCTTGTCGGGGTCAATCTCGAGGCCGAAGCGCTCGGCATAGCCGAACACCATTGCGAGGTAATCGTCCTGGCTGCAGCGGTGGAAGCCGAGCCACAGTCCGAAACGATCGGAGAGGGAGACTTTCTCCTCGACGGCTTCGCCGGGATTGATGGCAGTCGAGCGCTCGTTTTCCATCATGTCGCGCGGCAGGAGGTGGCGGCGGTTCGAGGTCGCGTAGAACAGCACGTTCGAGGGCCGCCCCTCGATGCCGCCTTCGAGCACCGCCTTCAGCGACTTGTAGCTGGTGTCGTCCGCGTCGAAAGAGAGGTCGTCGCAGAAGATCAGGAAACCGAAGGGCGCATTGCGCACGAGGCCCATCAGGGCCGGCAGGCTGTTGATGTCCTCGCGATGGATTTCGATGAGTTTGAGCGGCCGAAAATTCGCCTGGCCTGAAAGCCGCGCATTAATGTCAGCGTGTATCGCCTTGACGAGCGAGGATTTTCCCATGCCACGCGCGCCCCAGAGCAGGGCGTTATTGGCGGGGAAGCCGCGGGCGAAGCGCTCGGTATTCTCGGCAACCTGGTCGCGGACGCGATTGATGCCCTTGAGCAGGACGAGGTCGACGCGGTTCACCTTGGCGACCGGCAGGAGCGATGAGCTCGCCGCCTGCCAGACGAAAGCCTCGGCGGAGGCAAAATCCGGCTTCGCCGCAGCCGGCGGCGCAAGGCGCTCCAGGGCGGTGGCGATCCGCGCTACGTCGCGGGTAAACTCCGGTGAACGAGTGGGAGAACGAGGAGTAGGAGTGGGAGGATCGGCAGGCATATGCGGCGCTTCTACCCGGCTAAGCCCGAGCCGGAAAGGGGCGCCAAGCCTTCCGCCAAGTCTTCCGCGAGACCATTGCGCCGCAGCTCCGATTTGTTGCTTTCGCGGACTTCATCGCTATAGTCCGCGCCACTTTTGCGGGGCCTTTTAGCAGCCTCGCCGCACGCGGAAAGCTCAATGTTCTTCGTTACCCCGGCCTACGCCCAGGCTGCGACGCCCGGAGGCACCGATGTCATCATGCAGCTGGCGCCGTTCGGCATCATCCTGGTCATCATGTATTTCCTCATCCTGCGGCCGCAGCAGAAGCGGGCCAAGACCCAGCAGGAGATGGTGAAGAACGTGCGCCGCGGCGACATCGTCATCACCACCGGCGGCCTCATCGGCAAGGTGACGAAGTCGGTCGACGACAGCGAGGTGGAGGTGGAAATCGCGCCCAATGTGCGAGTTCGGCTCCTGCGGGCGATGATCTCGGACGTCCGGTCGAAGGGCGAGCCGGTCAAGGAAGCGAGCTAGGCGAGCGCCGGCTCATTACGGACTGATTCATGCTGCGTTACGCCACCTGGAAAGTCGCCGCCATCATTGGCATGACGCTGATCGCGTTGTTGGTTGTTGTGCCGAGCATGCTGGCGCCGTCGAC
>Ga0164308_10000686_pt1 | contig 18279 bp, 19 predicted proteins | sample Whisoiple_246_MG_FD_109983 | JGI IMG/M metagenome (GOLD analysis project Ga0164308, IMG submission 109983) | Soil microbial communities amended with fresh organic matter from upstate New York, USA - Whitman soil sample_246_MG | ecosystem: Environmental > Terrestrial > Soil > Unclassified >...
GACATCGAAGGGACGACCTTCCTGTTCCAGTTCGTTCTGCCGCCACCGGCGACACCGCGGCCTCATTTGCCCGCGTCCGTGCTCCGCGGTGGGAGCAGCACGGACTGGCGCACGACAATCATCGCCGCCTTCGCCTTTCTAGCTCACTTCATGGCCGTGGGGGCGATGTACTCCGACTGGCTCGACCCACCCGTCGATGACGACCTCACCCTGGAAGGTCTGGTCGAGACGCTAGCGCAACTGCCGCCGCCGCCGCCCCCGGAGGAAAAGACGGTCGTGGAGGAGGAGAAGGCCACCGACAAGCCGACCAAGGAAGTTGCCAAGGTCGTGGCAAAGCAGACTCCCAAGTCGAGCCAGCCGCCCGGGAAGCTCAGCGCCGAAAAGGCAGCGCAGCTTGGCAAGGAGCTGTCCCAGATCAAGATGCTCGCCTTCGCGAGCGTCGCGGACCTCGGCGAGGCGACGGGGATCACCATGCGGAGCGGCGATTTGCCGACGGGCTTTTTGGATGCGGACGCGGCCGCCGACCGCGGTAGCGGGTTCGGCAACAGCCTCGGCCTCTCGGGAGGCGGCGGCCTGGTGACACCGGGAGCTGGCGGTGGTTTGCGCAGCCTGGCCGACACGAGCGCCGGCACCCAATCCGGAGGGGTGACCAAGACGACGGCGGGTCCGAAGGTTTCGGTCAAGGTGAGCTCGCGGGTGAAGGCGGGGGCGGTCAGCGATACGACCCAGGTCGTGGGGAGCATGAGCCCCGGCTTCAAGCGCTGCTATCGGCGCGGGGTCGAGCAGGCTCCGGACCAAGCGGGCGCCATTACACTCACGCTGCGCATTGGTCCCGGCGGGGAGGTCTCCAGCGTATCCTCCTCGGTGAGCGGGACTCTCTCCGGTGCCGTGGTCGAATGTGTGAAGGGCGTCGCTCGCGGCGGCCAGTTCGCGCCGCCCGACGGTGGAAGCGCCGTCATCGACATTCCGCTGTCCTTCGTCCAGCAGTGACCGGCCCAGCAGTGACCGGCCCAGCAGTGACCGGTCGCTTCATGAAGGCCGTGGTTTGACAGCCAGACGGCCGTCCATAAAATGGTAAGGACGCCGTAGTGTCCGGTACGGCCCAGATCGGGTACCGGACGGCATCGAATTGGATTTGTCGATCATGGGTCCTCGTCTGCTCAGAACCACCGCCGTCTTCACCCTCGCCCTGGCGCTCGGCCTGACGGTACAGGCGGCTGAGCCAGCGCCCGACGCCGCGAAAGCGGCCGCCGTGCCCGAGGAGGCCTCGCGCGAAGAACAGGCGGAGCAGCCCATGGATGCGGAGGCCATGCTGGCGCGCGCTCGCCAGCTGCAGGTGAGCATTGCTCAGGTGGCGGACAACCTCTCCGCCGGCTTGCGCGAGGCGCGGCAGAACAAGGACGTCGTGCGCGAGGTCTGCCTCGACGACAAACTCAACCAAGCAGACGTGGCCTCCGAGACTGCGCAGGACCGCGTCTCCAGTATGGTGGCCGCCATCGCGACCGGAGACTTGGCCACCGTGCAGCGTGACTTCGTCGTGGTGTCGGCGCTCAGCGACAGTGCCCAGAGCCTGGCTGCGGGAGGCGATCGCTGCCTCGGTGAAGAACAGAGCCTGCCCAAGGTCTTGGGTCAGCCGCTCGAGGTCACCTTCGATCCAGGCATTCCCACTCAGGAAACGACCGGCGGCGCGCTCGAAATTCCGCCCTTCGTGTTGCCTCCGACCGTGACAATTCAGCCGCAATTGCCGGTCAGCCGGGTGATGTGACAAGGGCGCTCGCCCTGTCACCCGTGACCCAATGAAGACACGTCGCGCGCTGCTGCTCGGTACGGCCCTGCTCGCAAGTACGACCGGGGCCCTAGCGCAGTCGGCGCCAGCGGCTCCGCAGGCGTGGCTTGGCGATCGTGGGATCGGGGAGGGGATCGGCATCCGAGCAGGAGGCTTCGAGCTGCACCCAGGAGCGTCGGCCGAGCTCGGTTTCGACTCCAACTATTTTCAGCGTGCGGGCAGCCCCCAAGAGATTGCGCAAGTTGGCGGTCCGGCCTCGGCGCTCCACATCAGGATCACGCCGACCATTTCGCTGCGCACGTTGGAACAGCGCATTGCCGAGGAAGACCGGCAGAACGACCGGCGGCTGTTCGCGTTCGATGCCGCCGGCAGGCTGTCGTACAACGAGCTCCTCCCGTTCAACGGCGCCGACGCGGCATTGTTCGACTCCGCGCGCAGTCTGCAGGGGGCGCTCTCGGCCACGCTCGACGTCGCGCGCGCGAGGGTGTGGTCGGGCCAGGCCAACGCCGGCTACGCCTACATCTTCGATCCATCGAATCAGGGTGGCTACACCTCGAACTTCAGTCGGCACGTGCTGGATGCCGGCGCGCTCGCCAGATGGCGCCCCGGCGCGGGGGCGTTCGAGTGGACCGTCCTTCGCTACGCGCTGCGCCTGACGCTCTTCGACATCGACGCTTTTGCCTACAACGACAACCAGTCGCACACGCTCAGCTCGAGCGGCAACTGGAAGTTCTTGCCCAAGACGGCCTTCCTTTACGACGCGACCGCCGGCGTCATCCGCTACCGAGACCAGTCGCCGCAGAACGGCGGGCCTTGGGTCAATGCTCGCCTCGGCTTGAGCGGTCTTCTGACGCAGCGTTTCGGCCTCCTGACCATGGTCGGCTGGGCCACGAGCTTCTATTGGAACCGCAACCTGGCAGCGCGAAACTATGACGACTTCGTCGCCAACGCGGAGGCTCGGTTCTACCTGACGCCCCAGACCGCCCCGGCGGCTGCCTACTCCAACGTCAGCCAGCCGAGCTTGGCCGTCGGCTATGCGCGCAGCTTTCAGAACGGCTACCTCGGCGATTTCTTCCAGCAAGATCGGGGCTACGGTCAGCTGCGCTACCTGTTCGGCGGGCGCGTCGTCGCCAAGTTCGAAGGTGGGCTCTCCGTCATCAACTATCCGGACTTCTTGCTGGAGGGCGCGCCGCAGACCGGCTTCTGGGAAACGCGGTTCGACCTGATGGCCTTCGCGGAGTACCGCCCGTCGCGTGTGGTTGGTCTGAACGCCACCATCCACTACGATGCCAACGTTTCCCAGATCCTAGAGGCGCCGACCTATGTCGATGACCTTTCCTTCAGCAGATTTCGCTTCTTCCTCGGGGCGAGGTGGTTCCTTTGACACCCAGCCATTCTAGGCTCCGTTCGAACCGGCGCAGCGCGCTTGCCGCCACGGTGCTGTGTCTGCTCGGCTGCAGTCCACCGCCTCGTCCGAGCCAGGGCGTGCTCGAGGCGCCTACGGACAAGACCACCCTGGGTCCGGGCGATCGCTTTCGCCTCCAGATCGTCGGTGAGAAGGATCTGCCCACGGAGTACCAGGTCGGTGCCGACGGCTCGGTGACCTTGCCGTACGTACAGCGACTCGAGGTCGCTGGGCTCGAGCCGAACGAGGTAGCGGCGCTCGTGCGCGAGCGTTTGGTCGAAGGCAAGGTGCTGAGTGACCCGAGCGTGATCGTCACCGTGCTCGAATATCGGAGCAAGCGCGTGACCGTGCTCGGCCAGGTCCAAAAGCCCGGGAGCTTTCAGCTCGAACCGGGCATGACGTTGCTCCAGGCAATTTCCCTGGCTGGAGGTTTGACCAGCTTGGCCAACGTCTCCCGCGTGAACTTGACTAGGACGTCGGATGGCAAAGCCGTGACCGTCGTCGTCAACATCGAGGCCATCTACGAGGGCGACGTGGTCGACATTCCACTGCAACCCGGCGATCGGGTCTTCGTGCACGAGCGAAACTTCTGAGCAGCTCGCGCCCGCGCTGCTTTCAGAATGTGGCCCCAATCTCCGCGCCGACTCGCAGGGTAGGACTGGTGGGCCCACGCACGAGGGCGCCCGTCCCGGGCTCGAGGCTGAAGGGGAGTCCGGTGCCACCGAAGAGTCCGAGGATGACGGGCTCGGTTCGGTAGTGGAGGCCTAGCAGTGCCTCGGCCGGGAAGGGATAGCCCGAGGACCCGCTCGTGGGCTCCGGTTGGCTGGCCAGCGTGGGGGCGAGCGAGAGCTCGAGATTGGTGTCGAACTTTGGTGTCCAGGCGTAGCGCGCCGCGAGGGCCAGCACGATTTGCGAGGTCCAGCGCAGGTTGGATATCTCGCTCGTCTCGCGGATGCGGCCGGCCAAAGATCCGCTGAACGTCCAGGCTTGGTGGTCCCGGGAGAGAGCGAAGCCCACGTCCCCGCGGGGCAATCGTTCGCCGGCGAAGTCCTGTTCTTGCCCGGTGGGCAAGTACACGGTGCCAAACGGACGTAGCGCCCAGGCGCCGAGCTCGAAGCCAACTCCGAGCCCGAACCGAACATCACCGAAGGCGAATGGTTCGAGCCGGCCGCCCACGCCCGGGCCGGTCAAGCCCTGACCCGACTGCACGAGGTGAATGGGCAGGGCGAGCGTGACATCGATGCCTGCACCGAGTCCGACCCCGACGAGGATCTCCTGGAGCCAAAGGCAGGAGACCACCGAGGTGTCGGTACCCTCGAGATCGGGGGACGGCTGGGAGCCCGAGATTGGCTCGAAGAGCACGCTGCTGCGCAGGGCAGAGGCGAACTGTCCGCCCGCGAGCGCGTGCGTGCTCGGCTGCGAAAAGAACGGTGCTACGGGTCCCGCGGCCGGCAGCCCATTCGAGTCGATGTAGCCGAAGTCCTGTGCGTCGGCGACCGAGCCCCAGAACAGGAGGCCGAGCGCGGCCAGGGAAGGTGTCTTTGCCGCCCGCACGAACCCAGGTGCCTAACAGAGCTGCCCCTATTTTGAAAGGCACCTCATGGTATGAGGCCACCCGTGAAGGAGCCTTTCGTGAAGCTCGACGTGCCGCTCGTTCTGGCATCGAGATCGCCGCGACGTGTGGAACTCCTGGCCGCCGTGGGGATCGAGGTCATGGGCAGGCCCTGTGACGTGAACGAGGACCCGCTCTCCGGGGAAGCCCCGCTCGCCTACGTGGAGCGGATCACGCGCTCCAAGCTCGTGGCAGCCCGGCGGGCAGCGGAGAGCGGGCTGTCCGGCCGACACGCACTGCTCGTTGCGGACACAACCGTCACCATCGATGGCGCCATTCTGGGCAAACCCGCGGACGAGCGCGACGCCAGGAGCATGCTCGAGCGTCTGGTCGGCCGAACTCACGAAGTGCTCACCTGCTACGGCCTGGCCCTGGTCCCCAGCGCCGCCGAGGCGACCGTGCGCACCGTTCGCACCAGCGTCACCATGCGCCCCGCTCAGCCCAGCGAGATCGACGCCTACGTGGCGTCGGGTGAACCCTTTGGCAAAGCGGGGGCCTACGCCATTCAGGGGCTCGGGGCGCTCTTCGTCGAGCGCATCGACGGATCCTATACGGGCGTCGTCGGCCTACCGCTCTCTGAGGTCGTGCAGGACCTCGCTCGGCTCGGGATTGCCCGGCTAGACACGGACGAGCTAAGCGCTGCCGAGGCAGGCGCAGCGGAGCTTCGCTCGTGACCGGCTGGATCTTCCTTCTGGGCCTCATCGTGCGCCTGCCCGTGCTGCTCTTCGGTGCGGCCCACGTGCCACCGGCCGCAGATGGGCGATTTTATCATGTGGTGGCCGAGCGCATCGCTCATGGGCAAGGTTACACTTGGCTCTGGCCCGACGGGGCGGTCACCTACGCCGCGCACTATCCGATCGGCTATCCGGCCCTGGTTGGCCTCGGCTACGCGCTCTTCGGTTCGCATCCCTGGGTCGCGATGGCGGAAGGTGCCGTACTCGGAGCGCTGGGGGCGGCGGCGATGGTCGAGCCCTGCCGTCGCGCGGTCTTGGCGAGCCCCTGGCCCAACCGAGCCAGTCGCGTCGCCACGCTCACCGGCCTGCTCTTGGCCGTCGCCCCGAGCCTGGTTGCCTACGTTCCGGCGATGATGACCGAGGTGCCGGTCGCAGCCCTGGGCGCGCTCTGTTTGCGCACCAGCCTGTGGACGCGGGACCGGCCGACGCTCGGGCGATGCTTGGTGCTGGCTCTCTTGGCCGGCCTGTCCATCCTGTTTCGGCCCCAGATGCTGCTCTTGTCGCCGGTGTGGGGCTTGCTCGCGATCTCCGGAACCTGGCGTAGGCGCCTGGCGCTGGCAGCACTCGTTTCCGCTGGATCGCTCCTCGTCGTCCTGCCCTGGACGCTGCGCAACTGCGAGCGCATGGAGCATTGCCTCTTGGTGAGCGCGAACGGTGGCTGGAACCTCCTCATCGGCACCTTCCCCGAGGGGCAGGGCGCCTGGATCGGGATCGACGGCGAGCGGGTTCCGGAGCAGTGTCGAACGGTCTTTCAGGAAGCGGAGAAGGACGCGTGCTTTGGTCAGGCCGGGTTGCGCCGGATTCGTGAGCGGCCGCTGCCCTGGCTGGCGCTCTTACCGGCCAAGTGGCGCGCCACCTTCGACTTCACCGGCGCCGCCGCCAGCCACCTCCATGAGGCCGGTGCGCTCGGCGAGCGCGGCCGACTCCTCCTCGGCGGCGTCGAGATCGTCAGCCAACGCCTGGGCTATCTCGCCGGGCTGCTCGGGCTCGGGGCCCTGGCTCGGGTGCGGCGCCCAGGTCTATCGGGGTGGATCGTGCTCGGCCTGGTCATGCTGGGTGTGGCCGGCCTCCTCGGCCTGGGCGCTTGGCTGGGCTTCGGAGCGCTCTCTGTGCTCGGGGCCTTGTGCCTTGGCCCGGACCTCGACCCGGGGACGACCTTTCCGCTGGCGGCCATTTTCACCACAGCCCTGGTCCACGGAGTGTTCTTCGGCGCCGGCCGCTATTCGCTGCCGCTCGTGCTCTGGACCGGTCCTTGGTTGGCGCTCGGCTTGGCCTGGCTGGGGGAGGCGGCCCTGGGTAGCCGAGCTGGGCCCCAAGGGAGAACTTTTGACACCCGAGCACCGAGCAGGGGATAATCGCTCGATATGGCCCTCATCGATACCCCTGAGGCCGCGCGGCGCCTCGCCCGCGCGATTGCCAGCGACCTTTCCCTCTACAACGAGGAGAAGATCACCAAGGGCATCGAGAGTGACTCGCTGTTCAAGGAGCTCGAGGAAGAGATCGAGGAAGGACGCGCGCTCTACAAGAGCCGGGTCGCCTCCGAGCTCTATGGCGCCAACTTCTACGATCGGGCGCTGGTCGACATCCTGATCCGTTCCAAGGGCCACATCAAAAGCGACATCTGGTGAGTGTCGCCCGGACAGCACACCACGTGGACGGCGCCCCTCGAGCAGGTGCCGACACGAGTCGATCGTCTACTGACTGAGCTGATGGACGGCGTCTCCCGGGAGACGATCAAGCGCTGGATTGTGGAGGGCCTGGTCACCGTGGACGGGCAGGCCTGTCGTCCCAAGGACCTGGTTCGGCCTGGCAGTGTGCTGGTCGTCAGACCTGGCGCTGCGCCAAGGACCACGGCGGAGCCGGACCCGAGCGTGGTGTTCGACGTCGTGTACGAGGACGACGAACTCTTGGTCGTGGACAAGCCGGCGGGGCTCGTCGTGCACCCGGCGCGCGGGCATTTCACGGGCACGCTGGTCAACGGCCTGCTCGCACGGCCCGGCTTCGAGCGCGCCCCCGCCGATCCACGGGACACGGCCGGGCACCTGCGGCCGGGCATCGTGCATCGCATCGACAAGGACACCTCCGGGCTGCTCATGGTCGCCAAAACGGAGCGTGCCCGCGAAGGACTGAAGAACCAGCTCGCTCGGCACACGATCGAGCGGGTCTATCTCGCCCTCACCATCGGGGTGCCTCGTCCGGGTCGAATCGAGACGCTCCATGGTCGCGATCCGAAGTCGCGCTTGCGCTTCAGCTCGCGCGTGGCCGAAGGGCGCCGCGCGGTGACCGACATCGAGGTGCTCGGGGTGGCCGAAGGCCAGCAGGCGGCGCTCGTACGCCTCGTCCTCTACACGGGTCGCACCCACCAGATCCGCGTGCACCTGAGCCAGGAGCGCGGCACGCCGATCCTGGCCGATGCGCTCTACGGCGGCCTCGGGGGCTCGGAGCGCGTGCGTGAGGTGGGCCGCGCTCTCGGCCGGCAAGCACTGCACGCCAGCGTGCTCGGCTTCCAGCATCCCGTCAGCCAGGAGTTGCTCCGCTTCGAGGTTGGATTCCCTGTCGACCTCGTGCGAGCACAGCGCGATCTCGGACTCGGCTGACGACATCGATTCTCGCCCCGCTGGAAACCCGGCGACATCGGTTGCGAGTTGCTCTTGCGAGATGACGTGCGGCGGAGCACCGTTCGGCGTCTCTCGATGATATCGACCCGATTGCGCGGCTTTTCGCTGCTCGCCCTGCTCGCCTCGCTGCTCGGCCTGGCTTTCGCCGTCTACTCCAGCCTCGACTACGCCGATCACCTGGATCGCCGCGTGCACGACCTGCACTGCAGCCTGATTCCGGGTGCTACGCCGACGCCTGACTCGGAAGTCTGTCGTGCCGCGATGTACAGCCCGTACTCGGCGCTGTTCAAGGATGCGCTCTGGGGCGGGGTGCCGATTTCGCTCTTCGCCATCGGCGCGTTCGCGTTCTTCGCGAGCTTCGCCGCTTACCTCTTGGTGCGCGGCTCTGGTGTTCCAGCCTACGTGCGGCAGCTCTTCTTCGCCCTATCGCTGACGCCGGGTCTCGTCTCACTGCTCATGCTGACCTTGTCGATCACCAAGCTCGGCGGCTTGTGCACGACCTGCCTTGGCATCTATCTGTCGAGCGCGCTCTTGTTGGTCTCCGGGATCGGCATTGCGATGGTAGCGGGTGGTCGCCACGCTCCGCCGTCGACGTTCGGCCTTTTGGTCCGCGCCCTCGGTACGATGGCACTGCTCGGCGCAGCGAGTGTGGCCCCCGGTCTGGCCTACGCGGCCGCCGCCCCGGACCACACGCCGTACTTGAAGAGCTGCGGCGCGCTCAAGTCGCCACCGGACAAGCAGGACGAGCTCGTCCTGCTCCGCGGGAGCGACCCGCGCCGCGAGGCACTCTTCGTCGAGGATCCGCTGTGTCCGACCTGCCGCGCGTTTCACGCTCGGCTCGTGGGTGAACAGCTGATCGATCGTCTCGACGCCCAGCTCGTGCTCTTCCCGCTCGACAGCGAGTGCAACTGGATGCTTTCCGAGCCTCTCCATCCCGGCGCCTGCCGCTTGAGCCGCGCGCTGCTCTGCGCGCCCGACGGGCGGGCCGCTCTCGACTGGGCGTTCGAGGAGCAGGACGCGCTGGCGGCGGCCGGCCGCAAGAGTCCCAAGGCCCTGGATGAGCTGGTCGGCGCCCGTTTTGGTCAGAGCGTCTTGGATTGCGCTGGGTCCAAGAAGACCAAGGCCCGCCTCAACGCGCACCTGCATTTCGCCGCGGAGAACAACATCCCCGTGTCGACCCCTCAGCTCTTCCTGGGCACGTCGCGCGTCTGCGATGAGGACACCGACATCGGCCTTCGCTTCACCCTGACCCGTCTGGCGCCGGAGCTTTTCCGATGAGCGACGAACCTGCGCGCGAAGAAGATCGCAACACCGAGTTCGGGCCCCCGAGCTTTGCCGAGCCCGTACGGAATGCGGACAGTGACACCGATAACGACTGGTGGGCGCCTTCCGCCTTGCTCTTCGTGCTGGTGCTTCTGCTCGGCGGCTCGACGTTCCTCGTCTTGGGCCGCGTGCACGACGCGAGTGAGCGCCTGGTGACGCTGGAGGCCAATCGACCGCAGGTGGTGCTGGCCGACCAGGCGGAGGCCGCCTACTGCACGCCCGAGTTCAAGCAGGTGCTCGAGCGCGTGCTCCATGCCTGCGGTCTGGACGGCGGAACCAGCCGGCGCGGCTGCCAGCCGGCCGACGTGAAATCGCTCGCCTCCATCAACGACTCGGACTTCAACGCGCTCTTCACGCCGCTCAAGGACCGTGGAGCCGTCCTGCTGTTCGACAACGCGCAGGACGAGCTCGACGACGGAGCGAAGAAGCTCTTGGACGAGCGCTTCGAGGATCGCTTGGGCGCTCGCTACTTCTTCGTCGTGGCGCGTGCCTCGAAATCGGGCAACATGCAGAAGAATCGCGCACTTTCGCATCGACGTGCCAACTCGGTGAAGTTCCATTTGGCGGAAACGACGGCTGATCCAGAGCTCGATCGCAAAGTGGGGCAGCTCTGGCTGGGCAACGAGTTCGCGCAGCTCGACACGGACTATTGCCAGTGGCCGAACTCGCGAATGGGCGAGAAATGCACGACGGAAGCCATCAACCGCAGCGTGTTCGTGTCCTGGGTGGACTGCCGTCTATGAAGCTCAAAACTAGCGCGCTCGGCTGGGCCGCCCTGCTCGTGGTCCTCGGCTGCGACGAGGCCAAGAATTCACCAGTCCCAACCGGCGCCGCGCGCAGCCAGGCCGTGCTGGCTGCCCCAGGTGCGGCCTCCGCCACGTCGAAGCTGGCTCAGGCCGAGCCGGCGAAGCCGCGGGCGGACGAAGGACCGCTGTGCAGCCCGGCGGAAGTCGTCGACCTACCGAAGGCGCCGATCTCGGGCCTCGGCACGAGTGCGAGTCCGTTCGCCGGTGGCCCGCTCCCGGTCGGGCGTGCTGCTTGGATCACCCTCTGGGCCGCGTGGTGCGAGCCGTGCAAGAAGGAACTGCCGCTCCTGCTCGAGTGGAAGCGGAAGCTGGCCCAGGAGGGCAAGCCTTTCGAGCTCGTGTTCCTGTCGCTCGACGACGACGAACGGCAGCTCGCGGCGTTTCTCGGCCAGCATCCGGAGCTCGGCTCCAGCTACTGGCTGCGCGAAGGCGAGGAGCGGGAAAAGTTCATGAGCGCGCTCGGCTTGAGCACCGATCCGCGTCTCCCGGTTCAGCTCTTGGTCAGTCGGGCCGGCGCTGTCTCCTGTCGCATCGAGGGCGCCGTCGAGCCGGGCGACTACGAGCGCGTGCGCGACGTCGTCGCGCAACTCTGAACGAGATCAGCGGAGGGCGCGCGGGAAGCGCACGCGCAACAGCGCCAGCGCTGCGAAGCCGACGATGACGGCCCACCAGAGCGTCGCAAACCGGCTGAGCAGCATGGCTCCGGTCGCGACCGCGACCGGCACTCCGGCGAGCTCGGAGAGTCCGCCTTGCAGGATGGCTTCGGCCACACCGAGACCACCCGGCACGGGCACGAGCGCGCCCGCCAGGGTGCTGGTCGCGTAGAAGAAGAAGGCCACGACAGCCGGCGTCGACTGGCCGAATCCGCCGAGCAGCGCCCAGAGCCCCACGCCTTCCGCCGTCCAGCCCACCAAGGACAGCGCCGTCGGCAGGGGGAGGGTGCGCAAGCTGACCACTTTCACCAGGCTTTTGCGCGCGGTGTGAATGCGCGGCAAGTGGTCCGCTAGAGCGCCGCCGCGGCGTTCGATGGCGGCGAGGAGCGCCGACAGGGGTCGATCCCAAAGGACCAGGACCAAGACGAGCACCACGGCCAAGGCTCCGAGCGCCGCCCAGACCAGGCCGCCTTGAAAGCCGAGGCTGCCCACGATGACGAGGACCACGATGGCAATGACGTCGGTCAGGCGTTCGCCGACGACGATCGGTGCCGTCAAGGCCAGGTCGACGCCGTGCGTCTTCTGTAGGACGGCGCTCTTGAACACCTCACCCACCTTGCCCGGTGTGATCGTGAGCACGAAGCCCGACAAGAACACGAGTAAGCTCTCCCAGGTCGGGAGCTTGGGCACGCCGAGCAGCCTCAGGTAGTACTCCCATTTCAAGAACCGCAGCCCGTAGTTGAACGAGGACAGCAGGAGAGCGAGGCCCAGCGCGCTCCAGTGAAACTCGCTCAGCGCCGAACCGAGCGAGTGAAAGCCCGTCCAAATCACGAAGGCGCCGTAGACGACGACGGCCAGGAGCAAGGCCGAGAGCAGGCGGCGCAGGAAGGACGTCACGCGGGCAGCGGAGGTACGCCAAGCAGGCGGGGGGGCGCAAGAGTGGCGCCGTGCTACGGGGCAAGCTTCGCTGCTAGCGAGAGCGGCGCCCTTTACCTACGCTCCCTGGTCGTGAACTCGCACCTGGGCAGCGAAGGCGAAGACATCAGGCAACTCGCGCGACTGGCAGAAGCGGTCGCCCTGCTGCGCCGGGAGATCGCCAAGGTCGTCGTCGGTCAGGACGAGGTGGTGACCGAGCTGCTCATTGCCATGCTCTCGGGTGGGCACGCTCTGGTGGTCGGGGTGCCAGGTCTGGCCAAGACGCTCCTGGTCTCCAGCCTGGCCGCGTGCCTCGATTTGGAGTTTGGTCGTGTCCAGTTCACGCCCGATCTCTTGCCGGCCGACATCACCGGCACCGACGTGCTCGAGCAGGTGGAGCGCGACGGACGCCTTCGTCACGAGACGGCATTCTTGCCGGGGCCAATTTTCGCCAACATCGTCTTGGCTGACGAGATCAACCGCACGCCGCCCAAGACCCAAGCTGCGCTCCTGCAGGCCATGCAGGAAGGGCACGTCACCGTGGGCGGTCGCACGCATCCGTTGCCGCGACCGTTTCAGGTTTTGGCCACGCAGAACCCGATCGAGCAGGAGGGCACCTACATGCTGCCCGAGGCGCAGCTCGACCGGTTCTTGCTCGAAGTGCGGATTGGCTACCCGAGTGAGGGTGAAGAGAGGGAGATCGCACGGCGGGCGGCGCCCGCCGAGGGCGTGCTCGAGCGCGTCGTCACCGCCGAGGAGGTGCTGGCCTTCGGGCGACTGATCCCCCGGGTGCCCATCACCGAGGAAGCCCTCGAGCTCGCGGTCCAGCTGACCCGCCGCTCACGGCCGGGGCAGCCGGGTGCCCCAGCGGATGTCGGACGCTACGTGCGCTTCGGCGCCGGTCCGCGTGGCACCCGGGCCCTGGTGCTGGCGGCCAAGGCCCAGGCGGCGCTCTTCGGTAAGCCGGTCGCCGACCTGGAGGAGGTCAGGGCCGTGGCCCACCCCGCCCTGCGCCACCGGCTGGTTTTGGGGTACCGGGCCGAGGCGGACGGGGTCAGCGCCGACGACCTCATTTCACGCTTGCTCGGCCCTGGCTGAGCGCTCCTTGCCCCGCCTGGGCTGCTCTGCCAACGTCGCGACCCTTGGAATGACGCCTGCTCGCCAGACGTTCATCGCCAGAGCTGCCATGCGTATTGCCCTCGTCCTGATCCTCGCGTTGCCCCTCTTGGGCAGTCTGGGCTGCGGCCAGAACTTCATCCCCAACACCGACGTCTTCGATTCGCCGGAGAATCGCAAGGTGATTGAGTTCTGCGAAGAGTATCGACACGCGGTCGAGCGCCGCAACGTGGCCGTGCTCTATTCGCTCGCCCATCCGAGCTACTACGAAGACGGCGGCAATATCGATGCGGCCGACGACATCGACTACGCCGGCTTGCGCGAGTTCTTGGACAGCAAGTTCAAAGAGGCGCGCGCGATCCGCTACGAGATCCGCTACCGCCGCGTGCAAGAGAACAAGGACGATCAGACCGTCCTCGTCGATTATACGTTCAGTGCGAGTTACAAGGTGCCAACCCCCGAGGGTGAAGCGTGGCGCCGTCAGGTAGCCGACAACCGCCTGGAGCTCGTCCACAGCGGCGAGACGTTCAAGATCCTCGCTGGCATGTAGCCAAGGCAGCTCGAGTTCATCAGCGGACGAGCAGCGCGCAGTTGTCGGCGTCGACATGATACGCGGCGCCGTCGCCAGAGGTCAGAGTCCAGGTCGGGCGCTGGTGGCGAGTCGAGTGAGCGTAGGCAGCGAAGTAGCGCGCGTCGCTCGGCCCGCCAGCCTGTTGCACGGCCCGGAAGGCGGCCTCGAGCGGGCAATTCGGGTCGGGCAGCACCCACGCCGGACTGCGATCGGTTTCGGTGACCTGACTGGCGGCGCCCGCCGCGTACGAGATGCGCAGGCGTTTGGAGGTGACGGGGGCTCCGGGCAAGGGGCGGCCCGTCGCCGTCGCGTAGCTGACGTCGATGGGGTCCAGCGGCCGAGCGCCGTCGATGATCAGACGGACACCGACCAATCCCGCACTTTCCGAAAATAGGCCCGCCCGCGCGCGGGCATCCATGAGGATCGTCGAGATGTCGAGCGCGTGGCGATCGGGCTCCGCCAATGGCTTGGGCTGAGCGAGGGGCTGGGTGCTCGCGACGGGAGCAGGGGCCGAACCCGTCGTGGCGGCAGGGCTGCCCTGGCGCGGCGACAGCAGAACCACGCCCGTGGCCGCCAGAACCAGCGCGGCTGCTCCACCAGAGAGCCAGGTCACCCAGGGAATGCGATCGTCGCTTGGACTCATGCGCGGTACGGTTCGTTCGGGGGCCTAGGGCATCCGACTCAGAGTGATTTCGTCGATGCGCAGGCTGCCGTCAGCGTAGCGAAGCTCGAGCGACAGCACGATCCGTCGCGGGCTACTCCCCGGCGCTGCTTCGAGCGGTACGCGGGCACTGGCGCCGGCCTCGCTCGAGCGCACGGTGACCTCGAACGGATCGTAGATCAGCGCGGGATCGGCGAAGTTCGAGCCGAGGGCCCCACTGATGGCATTGCGACTCGGGCTACCGCGGCGGCTCTCCAGGCTCGGAGCGGTCAGGCTGGCCGTCCGGGCGATGACTTCGTCCAGGGGCGGCTCCCCGGTCGAAATGGAGCTCCGAAAGCGAGCGAGGAGATCGAGAACCTGGGCGCGGGAAGGGGGTACGCGCAGTCGCTCGATCGACGTGCCGGCTCCTGGCGTTTCGTTCTCCTCGAGCGTCGCCTGGTCGCTTCGAGGCAGAGGCGCCGACTCGGCCTCGGGGATGTGCGGGGCGGGACTCGCACAGGCGCTGAGCATTGGCAGGAGAAGGACGAGTCCGGGCACCCCGCTTCGATTCACAAGGCTTCTGTCTCCGGCAGAGCCGTCCGGCTGGCCGTGAGCAACGTGTCGTCGGGTAGACGCTCCCAACCGACCGGCAACACATCCACCTGACTGGCGGCGACCGCAAAGTGGGTTTGCTCGAGGTTGTGCACGAACGACGGGTCGGCCCCGAGGGCTTCGAAGTCCGCGCCGCCGCGGTACACGCGCAAACCCAGGGTTCCCCGCCGATGGGCAACGATCAAAAACTCGCCGGTGTTGAGCCAGAGGTCTCCATCGAACGCGGGGACGTCATGCGCGCGGCAGATTTCGTCGAGGCGCCCGAGGGCAGCGCGCAGTGCCCCGCGTGCCACCGCTTGGTCGGGCGGCAGCGTGCTCTTGGTCCCACGGTCGCGACTCCGGGCCAGCGTTGCCGGAGGCAGCGCGGCCAGGAACAAGCTGAACGCGAGCTCGGTGAACGTGTCGCCCTTCAAGCTCCCGAGCAGGAAGTCGGGCAGGGCATCGACGACCGCTGAGCGCAAGATGGCGTGATGGCGAGCGTCAGGCCCTTGGCAGGCGAAGAGCAAGTGCCCGTAGCGCAGGGGAGGCGTGGTCTCCGTCCGGAGTCCGCCTGCGGTCGTGTCGCAAACGTGCGCCAGCAGGGCATGGGTGCGCACGCCGGCCAGCGCGCGTCCCAAGGACAGTGGTGTGTTGGGTTCGTCGGGACGCCGACGGAGCAGCACCTCGTCGTTGTGGAAGTAACCTGCCCCCCAAGCGAGCGTGCTGTCTGGGATGCGCTCGACAATTAGCAGCGATTCGTGAGCCTGTACGATCAGTCCGGCCAGGTCCGGCCGACTGCCGATGAATGCGAACGTCCGCGACATGTCTTTTCTCGTGCAGTCAGCCTTCCAGTACCAGGGTACCATGCACCGGACAATCGGCACTTCCTCCCCGCGTGAACTGTTGCGTTCCGGTGGGATATGCTGCCACCATGCGCTCGGATGAAACGGGCCCCGATCTTCGTGCTGATCGCCAGCTCCGTTGGCGTTGTGGGTTCGATGCTGGTCGGTTGTGGCGCGGTCTATCCGGAGCTGGTCACGACGGTGCGTGCGCCGGAGGCCGATGCCGTCCTCGCTCCGCCCCCGCCGGAAGACCTGTACTACCTCTACTTCGAGGGAGCGACCATTCCTGGGCGCACGCGCGATGGGCGAGAGTGGCCTTCCGGCGGACCGACCACGTACGCCAAGCTGAAAATGGGCGACACGTCGGTCATTCAAACGCCAGCGGAACCGTCGACGAGGAGGCCGACTTGGCCCAAGCAGGAGCGCAAGAATTACCGGATTTCAACCGACGCCGAGCTCACGATCGAGCTTTGGGTCAACGATGCCATTCAGGACAAGCCCCTGTGCCAGGTCACGGTGCTCGACTTGCCTCATCTCCGCGACGGGGGCCGAGCGGACTTCGATTGTGACAGCGGCGCGACCATCTCACTGGGCGTCGAGCCGGCCCACGCCGTCATTGGCCTCGGATTCTACTACGAGCTCCGCGGCTCGGAGGGTGTACGGGTCACGCGGGTCATGACCCACTCGCCAGCGTCGCGTGCTGGCATGAAGCCCGGTACGCGGATCCAAACGATCCAGGGCAAGTCGGTCGTCCCGATGGACGCGCTCCAGGTGCGAAGCGCCATGAACGCGAATTCGCGAGCGGGCGTCCGCCTCGATGTCGAGCAGGCCGACGGGAGCCGCAAGGTGATCACGTTGGCGGACGGTCCCATCTATCCGCTCCCCGACGAGGGAGTCGATCTGACCCCGCCGTCATGACCGTTGGTTTTCGGGCGCTCAGCTGGGACGCCATCGACGCTGCCGGCTCCGAGGCGGCCAGTTGGCTGGGGGGCATCGTGACGGGCGACGTGCCGGGCGCCGTCGATGGCGGGGCCAGCTGGAGCCTGCTCTTGACGAAGCAGGGCAAGATCCAGGGCGAGCTCGTGCTGACCAGGCCGAGCGAGCTGTCGGTGAGCATCAACGTGCGGGGTGGCGACGCTGCCGGCGTGCGCGCCGCGCTGGACCATTACTTGGTGATGGAGGACGTGGAGCTCGGCGACGTCAAACAGGCGTCTTGGGCAATCCTCGTCTCTGCGGACTTGGACCTCGTGCGTCGCCGTCTCGCCGAGCGCCCGGGCGTCAGGGCTTTTGCCGCGCCCTTCGGCGGAACCGAAACGGTGCTGGTGCAACGCGAGCTCGGCGCAGAGGATCTCCGAGCCATCCTGGCGGAGTTCGCGGACGAGCTCTCGCCGAGCGAGTGGGACGACGCGCGCGTCGGCCTGGGCCTCCCCGAGTTCGGCGTCGACTACGACGCCGCAGACAATCCTCACCAGGCTTCGCTCGAGCGCCGAGCCGTGAGCTGGAAGAAGGGATGCTACCTCGGGCAAGAGGTCGTCTTCATGCAGGATGCCCGCGGCAAGGTGAAAAGGCGGCTCGTCCGCGTGGTCACGGGCGAGCCTGCGCGGCTCGCGCCGGGCGACCTCGTGATGACTCCAGAGGGCGAGGAAGTCGGTCGCCTCACCACAGTGGGCGTGGGGCGGGCGTTGGCGCGCATCAATGCCCCACATTTCGAGGCAGGGCGGCTCGCCGTGGGTGGGGTGCCGGTCACCGTCGAAGCGCTCGACCTGGGCCACTTTGGGCGTGTCGGGCCGGCTGATAAGCTCGGCCAATGAGTCGACGGAAGTTGGGCGGCATGGGCGCCTTGGGCGGGGTGAGCCGAACGGCGTCCGGATACCGTGTCGCCGAGGACGCGCTCGGCTTGATCGCCGGCAGCCCTCTGGTGCGCCTGCCGCGCCTGAGTCCACCCGGCGCGGCGACGGTGTTCGCCAAGTGCGAGTTCTTGAATCCCGGCGGTAGCGTCAAAGACAGGCCCGCCCTGGCCATGATCATCGACGCCGAGGAGCGTGGCCTCTTGCCCCCGTCGAGCACCATCGTCGAAGCCACGAGTGGCAACACGGGCATCAGCCTCGCGATGATCGCCGCGGTGCGGGGGCACCGCTGTATTTTGGTCATGCCCGAGGACATGAGCATGGAGCGGCGCTTGATTCTCAAGGCCTACGGTGCCGAGGTCGAGCTGACGCCCGCTCAACGCGGCATGGCTGGCGCCGTCGAGCGTGCCCGTGAGCTGGCTCAAAAGACGGCAGGGGCGTTCATGCCCTCCCAATTCTCGAACATCGCCAACCCGGAGAGTCACGCAGAGGGCACGGCGCTCGAGATCCTCGAGCAAACCGGCGGCGACATTGCCGCGTTCGTTTGCGGCATCGGCACGGGTGGTACGTTCACCGGCGTAGGTCGGGTATTGCGCCGCGAGCTCGGCAAGAAGGTCCGCTTGGTGGCGGTGGAGCCAGCGGCTTCGCCGGTGCTCAGTGGTGGGGCTCCGGCGCTCCACGGCATTCAAGGGCTCGGCGCGGGCTTCGTTCCGGACCTCTTGGATCGCGAGCTGATCGACGAGATTGTCCTCGTTTCGGATGTCAGCGCCGAAAAGATGGCGCGCCAGCTCGCGCTGCGCGAGGCGCTTTTGGTGGGTCC
>Ga0164308_10000687_pt1 | contig 18267 bp, 14 predicted proteins | sample Whisoiple_246_MG_FD_109983 | JGI IMG/M metagenome (GOLD analysis project Ga0164308, IMG submission 109983) | Soil microbial communities amended with fresh organic matter from upstate New York, USA - Whitman soil sample_246_MG | ecosystem: Environmental > Terrestrial > Soil > Unclassified >...
ACGCAGCCAGCGACACAAGCAAGCGCGCCGAGTGTCATCGCGATCGCGACTGCGTGTGCGGCTGATTCGTAGCCGCATCAACTCGCGACGCAGACGCTCGTGTGCGTGCACTCACGCCTGGAGGCGCGCGCGATTTAGGTTCACGCTTGGCACGGTCTACTGCTCAGAGAGCGCGTCGGCGCCCGCGCTTCGCAGACGGATTCGCCTCAGTGCGCACTGAGCAACGCTGCGCCGCACTGGAAATTTCTGGACCGGGCCGTCGAGCAGCGGGTTTCTGCGGGGTCGTGCTAGTAATCTGACCCGAAGTGCTCGTTGAGGGCTCAGCCTCACACGGAGCATTCCCTTGAGACCTCGCTCAGCAACGCTGAATCTCGCCTTCTGTTTACTCGTCGTAGGCGGCTGCGGCTCGAAAGCCGACGCAGGCAAAGGTGCAGGCACGAATGACGTGAGCGGTGCGGGAGCGAACTCTGGTTCAGCCGCCGGCTCGGGTTCTAGCGCGATGTCGAACGCGGGGGGACCAGGCAGCGCGGGCAGCGCCGGGGCAGGTGCCAGCCCGCCGACGGGCATCGTTGGTGTCAATCAGCCCCTGCCCTCGGCCGAAACCTGCTCCAAGGATCTGAACGTCGAACGCACTCCACTGAGGCGGCTCACACGCACCGAGTACACGAACTCCGTGCGCGACCTACTGAACGTCAACGTGACGGCTACGGCGGATTTGCCGGCGGATGAAGTGACCAACGGCTTCGACAACAACGCAGCCGTGCTCACCGTCTCCTCGCTCCACGCCGAAAAATACGTGCTCGTTTCGGAAGCCCTGGCCAAATTGGCCGTCCAAAACTTGAGCGCGCTCACCGCCGGTTGTGACACCGTGGCCAAAGGCGAAGATGCCTGTGCGCTGGCTTTCGCCAAGAGCTTCGGCCGGCGCGCGTTTCGACGGCCGACCACGGCCGAAGACGAGCGACAGTTGCTGGCGGCGTACGCCGCTGGGCGCAGCGGAGGGAGCTACGCTGAAGGCATCGAGGTCATGCTGCGCGCAGCGTTGCAGTCACCGAACTTCCTTTATCGTCTGGAGCTGACGCCGGCGACCGACGCCACTGCAAAACGCGTCCCGCTCAGCCAATTCGAGCTCGCAAGTCGGCTCTCCTACCTGATCTGGGGCTCCGGACCCGACGACGCACTGCTCGACAGCGCTGCCCGAGGCGAGCTCGCCAGCAAGGAACAGGTCGCCGCCAAGGCACGAGCGCTGCTTGCGACCCCGAAGGCTCGCAGCGCCATCGGCAGCTTCTTCGAGCAATGGACGAGCACGCGAAGACTCGCGATCACGACCAAGAGCAGCTCGCTATTTCCAGGCTTCTCGAACGACCTCCGCGACGCAATGGCCAAGGAGCTGCCCGCCTTCGTCAGTGACGTGCTGTGGAATGGCGACGGCCGACTGAGCACCTTGTTGACCGCACCGATTGCGTTCGTGAGCGGGCCGCTCGCACAAATCTACGGAGTCAAAGCTACGCCCAGCAGCGACGGCACGCCGGTCAAGGTCGCGTTGCCCGCCAATCAGCAACGTGCAGGCCTCTTGACCCAAGCCGGTGTCATGTCGGTGCAAGGACACCCGGATCAAACGTCACCGGTTTTGCGAGGCAAGTTCGTGCGCGCAATGCTGCTCTGTCAGCCACCCCCACCCCCCCCGGCCGACGTCGACATCTCGTTGCCGAGCGTGGACGAGGGCGCGACCGCGCGCTTGCGCTTCGCGGCGCACGAATCCGCAGGGGCCAGCTGCGCCGGTTGTCACAAGCTGATGGACCCGATTGGCCTGGCTTTCGAGCACTACGACGCGATCGGGCAGTATCGGGAGCAAGACAACGGCCAAGCGTTGGATGTCTCGGGTGAAATCCTGGGCGCCCCCGACGCGGGCCTGACCGGCGCCTTCAACGGTCCCGCCGAGCTGGCAGCGAAGCTCGCCAACAGCTCGCAAGTTCGCGCGTGCGTCGCCACGCAGTGGTTCCGCTTTGCCTCCGGACGCACCGAAGGCAGCGAAGATGCGTGCTCGCTGGCTTCGATGCAGCAAGCCTTCACCACAGCCAACGGCGACATCATCGACTTGATCGTGGCGACCACTCAGACAGATGCCTTCTGGTATCGGCCGCAGGTAGCGCCGTGAATCGAGGTCAAAAATCATGAATCCGCTAAGATTCACGCGACGCAACCTACTCCGCGGCGGGCTGGCCGCAACCGCTGCCATTCCGCTGCTCAACGCGCGCCGCGCCATCGGCGATGCCGCTGCACCGAAGCGCTTCGTGGTGATCCATACCCCCAACGGCACGCGCAACGCATTGTTCTGGCCTACCGGCAGTGAAAAGAGCTTCACCCTCAACCAAATCACGACCCCGCTCGAGCCGTACAAAAGCAAGCTCACCTTCCTGAAGGGGATCAAGCTCAACGATTCGTTGCAGAACGGCGCGCTCGGCGGAACTCTGGGCTCGGAGCATGCGCGTGGCACGGGCGGGATGCTCACTGCCCGCCCACTCAATGCCGGCAAAGACTTCGTGAGCTTCGGCAATACCACCTCGGGCTGGGGCAGCGGGCAATCGCTCGATCAATATCTGGCAAGCAAACTCGCGCCGCCAACCAAGTTCAAGAGCCTGCAACTCGGCGTGCACGTACGCGATACCGAGGTGCGCGCGCGCATTTCATATACCGGCTCCAACCAGCCCGTCCCACCGCGCGAAGACCCCAAAGACGTGTTTACCACGCTGTTTGGCGGCGCACCGTCTACTCCCGGCGGCATGACGGATCCGGCGGTCGCCCGGCTCTGGGCGCAGCGTAAGAGCGTGTTCGACTTGATGGGTGGCGAGACTCAGCGATTGATGGGCCTCGTCGGCGCCGAAGATCGCATCAAGCTCGATGCCCATCTGACGGCGATGCGTGACGTCGAGCAGCGACTCGTCGGCACTCCCGGCACCGGTAACGGTACCGGAACGGGCACGGGAGTGATGTGTTCCCCGCCAACGCTGGCGGCCGCCGATCTCGCCGTCGACGACCAGTACCTGCAGGCGGGCAGGGCTCAGATGGACCTAGCGGCGGCCGCTCTCGCCTGCGATCAGACGCGAATCCTCACCTTTCAATGGTCGTATTCGGAGAGCGAGCATCTGTTTCAGTTCTTGAAGGTGAACAACGCCGCCATCAGCGGCAACCACCACGCCATTTCCCACGACTTTGCGTCGAGCGGCAGCAACTATCTCGCCTACAACGCAATTCAAACTTGGTACGCCGAACAAGTCGCCTACTTCCTGGGCAAGCTCGATTCGTATCGAGAAGGCGATCGCACGTTGCTGGACAACACGGTCGTGCTTTGGGCTACCGAAATCGGCGAGTCCACTCAGCATGATCTCACCCTGATGCCGTACGTGCTGGCGGGCAGCGCGGGCGGCGCGTTCAGCACGGGGCGCTATCTGGACTTCAGCGGCGCGCGCAAGGACAACAATCAGCTGTTGGTCTCGATCGCGCGCGCGGTCGGCGCGACCGAACTCAACTCGTTTGGTGATGCCTCGGGGGCGACGGGGCCGCTCTCCGTCCTCACTTAGTACCGAGCGAGCGTCGACCCGGGCGCGCTCCAATCATACGACGTCCGATCCGGTCTCGATCCCCGCAAACAAAGCGGTCGACAAGTAGCGTTCACCGGTGTCGGGCAGCATGGCCAAGATGACGCTGCCGGCAGGCGCTGCTGCTGCCAGCTCGAGCGCAGCGGAAAAGGTGCCGCCGGAGGAGATGCCGCAGAAAATGCCTTCTTGGCGCGCCAGTTCCCGCGCGCAGTCGATGGCGCGCTCGTCGCTGACGGTAATCAGTTGGTCATACACCTGGCGATCGAGCACCGACGGCACGAAGTCCGGCGTCCAGCCTTGGATCTTGTGCGGCGCCCATACCCCACCGCTGAGCAAGGCGGCGGCGGCGGGTTCGCAGGCGACGATTTTCGTCTCCGGACGTGCACTGCGAATCATCTGTCCGGCGCCGGTCATCGTGCCTCCGGTTCCCCAACCAGTCACCCAATAGTCCAGACGCATGCCAGCAAAGTCGGACAAGATTTCGGGACCGGTGGTTTGGCGATGATAAGCCGGGTTGGCCTCGTTTTCGAACTGGCGCGCCAAGAACCAACCGCGCTCCTCGGACAATTGCGCTGCAACTCGTACCGCGCCGGACGCGCGGTCTGCTGCAGGCGTGAGCACTACCTTCGCCCCGTAGGCACGCATGATCTGCCTTCGCTCCACAGAAAACGATTCGGGCATGACCGCGACGAAAGGGTAGCCGCGCGCGGCACAGACCAGCGCCAAAGCGATGCCAGTATTGCCCGAGGTCGCCTCGACCACGGTCTGTCCGGGCTGGAGCAAGCCGCGGCGCTCGGCATCTTCGATGATGCCGAGCGCCAAGCGGTCCTTGACCGACCCTCCCGGATTGGCGGCCTCGAGCTTGACGTACATGGTGACGTGCGCAGGCGCCATTCGGTTGATGCGCACGACGGGCGTACGGCCAATCGTCTTCGAAACATCTTCGTACAACATGGGGTCTCCCTATTCGAGTGAACCTGACGTCCTTCGCGCGCTCGCCCGATGGTTTTCCGGACGAAGGGCAGGGCAAAGTCAGATCACTTTGGCTGCCTGAGGCCAGAAATAGCTCGATCAGTGACGACAGGCGAGTGCGGCGAACGTTCGGGGGGGACGCGCTCGCGGATCATGCGCAAAATGCACTCGCTCTCCTCCAGCCGGCAGGAGCCAAGTTCGGCCGCGGCACCCGGTGCTGTCTCGAAACACGACTTGCGCGAGCGCGACACGCAAACCCAGTGAGAGTGGGCGCGAAAGGGAGAGCAATGAAGAATTTCTGGGCGTCAGCCATCGTGATGTGCGGCTTCGCTGGCTCGATTGCTTGTAGTTCGACCGACGATCCAAGTCAGCCGAAGGAGCTTGCAGCAGCGACTGCCTTCGATCTCGACGACGTCAAAACCAACCCGACCACGTACGACTTCAAGGATTTCAAGCCGAACGTGCAAAAGCTGATTTTGGCCGGCGCGCCAGAAACCGAGCACATCGCGATTCTTTGGTACACGGTCGCAGACGGCGGGGTTGGCTTGCACTATCACGCGAAGACCGAATCGGTTTATGTGATCGATGGCAGCCAGACCGATGCCAAAGGCACGTACCCAACCGGCACCGTGTACTTCAATCCCCCCGGCAGTGGACATCAAATCACCGACAGTTCCGGCTTCTTCGTGCTCGCGTATGCCGCGCCGCCGGATTTCGCGAGCACGGACCTGATCGGTGAATACGAACCCGTGCGGATAGACACGACCGACCCCGACCTGAGCCAAAGCTACCCCTTCGAAGAACGGCAACCCGGGACAAAGACGTTCGCTGCGCCGCTCGACGGCGAAGGCGGACTGAGCGCCGAATTCGTCGATACCAGCTCCGCGGATGCCTATTCCTACGTCGGCAACTACCTGCTCGTGCTCAAAGGGACCTGCGAGATCGAAGGCTTACCGTTCGGCCGGGGCCAGTTGATCGTGACCAAGACCGTCGAGCCCCAGGCGTTCGCAGTCACCGCAGCCAAAGGCGGCAGCTGTTTGGCGATGGGGGTCTCATTTCAGTCCCCCGTTGATTGATCACGGCTGCGGAAAGAACAGCTCCACACTCGCAGCCGGCGATTCGTCTTCCACCGCGTGGCCGCCGAGCACGCCCACTTGACCGTTCGGCAGCATGAAAGCGGACGCGCCGGTGCGGGGCGTACGCAGCGCGAATTCGTTCAGCGCGTGGCCGATGCCGGTGTCGAACGTGAATACGTGCGTTTCGTGGCTCACCGGATCTTCGCCCACGGCCAATAATTGGTCGCTGCCGAGCGAGAATAGGCGTGGATATGCAAACGCGAAATCCGCGTTTTCGATCTCCGTTTGACTGCAGTCCTCCGCGCAATTCAGATCCATCGTGCGAAAGCCGGAGATCTCGTCTTCGTGGTCCGGCTCGTGCCCGCCCGCCAAGATCGCGGTCGTCTCGCCTTGGGCGAGCAAGGCTGCTCCGATGCGGGCGTCGGGCGGGAACGGAAGCTCGGTGAAGCCGGTTCCAGCGGCGTTCGACACTTCAGCCCCTGCCCCCTTCTCGGAGCCGCCCACGACCAACAGTTGGCCATTCACGATCGCAGCGGCAGCGCCCACACGCGGCGTGCGAAGCTTCAGCAGATGCAGGCTCGCGTCCGGATCGACACGAAGTACCTGCGCCGATGGCTCGTCAGTCCCTCGCGTGGCTCCAACGATGTATTGCGGGTCGCCCGGGCTGCCGATGGTTGCCCCACCCACTAGCGCTGCCCAGTCGAGATCGACCGGAGGGTCCACGGGGGTCGTCGCCCTCGTGGATACGTCCATCCAAGTGCCACCGCTGTGATCGATGAGCAGCAGCTTGGAGCCCGACACGGCCCAGCTGCCCGGTGCCACCGGTAGCGGCTTTTGTTGGGGTGCCGCTTGCCAGCGCGCCATATCGTAAACATCTAGATTCGCCGATGCGTCGTCACCGCCGGAGATCAGCAGGTAGCCGTGGTAGACGACCGCCATCTGCGGGTGGTTCCAGGAAAAGACCAGCTGCCCTGGCGCACGGGATAGGCCACCGACGCGCGCGAGGAACAGCGCAATCTCGGCACTCTCGAAGCCGAGGATGCCGAGCGGGACAGTCGAGCCCTTCATCACCACGCCGGCATTGTTGTCGAACGCCGTAGCCTCGAAGCTGGCGACTGTATTCTGCGGGCCCTCCGTGCCAATCGAGATACTGGTGACCGGTGCAGCAACATTGGCCAAGGTGGTTCGCTTCGCGCCTTGCACCATCTCGAGCACGACGTTCTTCGCCGGCGGCTCGACCGTCCAGGCGTCGGTCTCTTGCCCCGTGGTGAGCACGACGACACCATCAGTCAGGTAGTTGTCGGAACACGCAGGCAAGCCGAGCAAGCCGAGCAAGCCAATCGTGAAGCCACGCCCGTAAAGGCGAACGGCCGGGCTCGCTGCAAAAGTCTCAATCATATTCGTGAACATTTTGGAAACACCAACTCCACTAAGCTACGGAGCCAATAGCTTAGCGGACCCGTCGAAGGGGACAACGCGCGCACAATCTAGGCCGGTTATTCTCACGTTTTGCGGTTTGGTACCGAATTTTCGCAGGCTAGCCTACGAAAAGAACACGCTCCGGCGCCTCAATCGCCGGACATCTTCTCGAGAGCCGAGACGTCGTCCGACGTCAGCTCGAGCTCGGAGGCTGCCAAGTCCAAGCGCATGTGGTCGCTGCTAGACGTTCCGGTGAGCGGCAGGATCCCGAGCTGGCGGCAGAATCGAAATACGATCTGTTCGATCGGTCGCCCCGTATCTCGCGCGATGCGTTGAGCGACCGGTCCGCGCAGCTCGGCGCGGTTGGCCGTCAGCAGCGAGAAGCCCTGATAGGTACTGCCCCGGGCGCGACACAGGGCTCGCACTCCCTGGTCCCAGCCGGTCTTGGCGTAGCATCGGTTCTGAACGAAGGCCGGTGGAATCGCGGCCTCTGCATACAGCGCCTGCAGTTGCCCGAGCGAGACGTTGCTGACGCCGAGGAACCGCACCTTACCTGAGACAGCCAGTGCTTCCATCGCGCGCCAGGCTTGCCAATCTGCCGCTGTCAGCCCGCTCCGGGACGACGGACCGTGCAAGACGTACGAATCCAGATAGTCAGTGCCCAGGTGCACCAGGGAGCTATCGAAAGACTGGGCTACCTGGCGCGTGACCGGCGCAGAGCGATCGTAGGGCAGACGATCATCCTGTCCCCCGAGGAACGTGAACTTCGACTGGAGGAAGACCTCCGCGCGGGTCAGCAAACCGCTTCGCAGCGCGTCTCGAAGCGCAGCGCCCACCCCGGCTTCGAAGTAATGCTTGCGCTGATTGGCGGTGTCGATACCGCGAAATCCCGCCTCGAAGGCAAGCCGGGTGAGCGCCTGGGTGCGCTCCTCTTTCCAAGCAGTCCCGTACAGAAAGGACGGGATCGGGGCGACTTTGGTCGATTGCCAGAGGTCATTCGGCATAGGCCGATGAGAGCCCGCCCAGCCCGCTCTGGCAACGTTACCCTTCGCCCCCCCTGTACCCTCGGGCCGAACCGTCCCAGCTCGCGTCCGAGCGGTTTTTTCGCGCTGTCGCGCACCCGGCGATACCGCAGCCAAGAAAATGCCGGACTCGAAACCGAACCTGCCTGGAGAGTCGGACGCTGGGTACTGCACCTAAGTCCGACCCTCGCCAAGCCCCGAGCCGTTTTGTCCCGGTCACGCGTCCTTCGCAAAGCTCGCTGTTGGTTAGTCGCGTGCAGCGCGACACTCTGATCCTCGGGAGGACACATCTGTCACCCACGCTCGAGCGCAAAAGTTTAATTGACCCGATTCTGGCAAAGCTTGGATCGAACGCGCGTCGATCGTGCATTGGCGTTTTCGGAGCCCCTTCCATGCGCGTATGCGCGCATGGAAGGGGTACGAAATCCACTGACGCACGAGAATTCGTTCGAACACGCGATCGCCAACCAAGCATGTCAGCATTCCGATTCAATAGCGCCGCTAGCCATTGAATCAGAGCATTCTAGATCGTAAGGTCTGACGCGCCGCCGACCACGTTGTTGGGCAGCGGGCAATAGTGCGCGAGCCACAAGCCCCGTCGCCGCGGGTGTCACGCCCCATCGAGCGCAGGAAATTCGAAATGAAAACCATCCCATTTTCTTTGTGCACTGGCATCGCTTTGCTCGGCTCAGTCGCCTGTAGCAGTGCCGAAAAGCCGGGCAGTGGGCTCAACACCGCTGCAGGCGCCACACAGCAGCCGAGCACCGGCGGCAGCAGCGGTAGCAGCGGCCCCATCTACGAAAGCGGCGGCATCGGCAGCGGGCTGAACGTCCCGGACAATAACGGCGGCTCCGCCTCCGGTCCCAATCAGTGCGGCCCCGGAAACACGACCACCATCAGCGGCGTCGTCTACGACCCCGCGGGCAAGAACCCCCTATACAACATCTCGGTGTTCGTCCTCGACCCGAGCTCGCCGCTCCCCGATCTGGAAAAGGTGCCGGTCTCCTGCGGCTGCAGCCAGCTTTTGCCCCAAAAGGTGCGAGCGATCGGCGCGCCCACGGACGCCACCGGTCACTTCGAAATCCCCTGTGCTCCGACTGGCAACGTGAGTCTCGTCGTTCAGACCGGAAAGTGGCGCCGCCAATACGACAACATCAACGTCGTGGCCAATCAGGCGAACGTCATCCCGAATCTGCGTCTACCGGCCAACTCGTCGGAAGGCTCGCTGCCGCACATCGCCATCTCCACCGGTGGTTCGGATTCGTTCGAGTGTCTCCCGCTGCGCATCGGTGTTTCCGAGAGCGAGTACGTCGCGGGGGCGGCACCTGGCGGGCACATCCACATCTACAGCGGTTCGAATGGCGCGACGCCCGCGCAAGGCGCAGTCGATTCGAACAAAGCGCTGTGGGACACCCAGGCGCACCTGAACGCGAACGATGTCGTGGTGCTCTCTTGTGAAGGAAAAGAGACGGTCGGTGGATCGACCGGCATGCGCGTCGGCGCCGCAGCGCAACAGTTGATGATGAACTATGCCAACGCGGGCGGCCGCGTGTTTGCTTCTCACTATCAGTATGCGTGGTTCAACACCGGCCCGTTCGCGGCCGGCGCGAACAACCTGGCCGAGTGGGTGACCGGAATGGGCGGCGTGGACGACGCTCAATCGTTCCCGGCCGAGATCAACACCACCCTCAGCACTGGAGCTGCATTTCCAGAAGGGTCGGCCCTCGCTCAGTGGCTCGGTTTGGTTGGCGCGCTCACCAACAATCAGCTGCCGGTCAGGTTCGTGCGGAACAACGTCAAGGCGTTGCTCCAGCCGCCGTCCACGGAGTGGATCCATCTGGCTCCGAGCGTTGCCGCCGCGCCCTCGGCTCCCCAATACTTCTCTGCGGACACACCGATCGGAGCGACTGGCGACAAGGTGTGCGGCCGCGTCGTGTACAGCGCGCTGCACGTCAGCGGCGGCCCCGGCCAGAGCGTCTCTGGCGTGGCAAGTGACGCGGACTACCCGAGCGGAGCCGCGGGTACTGGCGCAGGAGGCGGCGGTGGCATGGGCATGGGGATGCCGCCGTTCGGCATGGCGCCAAGGGGCGGCACGGTGCCCTCGGGCTGCTCGAAGCATGCGCTCACTCCTCAAGAGTTGGCGCTCGAGTTCATGTTCTTCGACCTCTCTTCGTGCCTCGTGCCCATCGGCGAAGAGCCCCCCACCATCCCCAAGTGAACCGCGCCTGCGCCGGCGACTGATGGCCGAGACCCGCCCTCCCGCGGGTCGACGGCCGGGCAGACACGCCAGCTACTTGCTGGATACGCGGCGCAACGTATTGCGGTCAGTGTGCGAGATGGGTCCGCCCACGGCGTGCACGTACGTCGTGCATGAGTCGTAGCTGAACGAGTCACCGCCGACCGACACCTTGCAGGTGTAGTGCGTGGTCCGCGCTTTCGAGGCAAGGTATTGATTGGACAAGATACCGCACACTTCACTGCCAACGTGCGCCTCGAGGCTGAAGCTCGTGTCACTCGCCTTGGCTGCGCCACCGGCGAGCAGCGCGGTACCTCGTGGCACCATGAAGCAACGCATCACGTGCTCGGTCGCCGCGTCCCACAGCCAATAGCCGATCTCGGTGTGGAACGGACTGTCCTCGTTCTCACGCCAGGCAGACATGCGGTAGTCGAGTCCGTACAGGCACTGGCTGCCGTTGTTGACGGGGCCAAACGGATCGAGGGTCACGCGCTCGCGGTACTTGGTCTCACCCAGCGCCCCCTTGGCGTTATGGAAAGCGACGTCGATACCGTCCGTCCCCTCCCATTCGCCAATCAACCCTGCCAAAGGGCCCCAAAGCTCGCTGGTGGTCATGAGCCCAACCTATCACTTCACTGTACGGTCACTTGGCGATTTTCTTGATCGACTTGTCGGCGAGCCAGTAAACCGCAGAGGCATCTTGCACTACGGAACGCACGCAGGAGACGGAAGGCTCGCTCACCAAACGCCGCAGATTACCGCCGGCCAGTGGCATGGCATAAAGCTCCGAACCACCGGCGCAGGCCATGCCCTTGGAACGGAAGTAATAGGCGTTGGTACCGTCTGCGCGCACGCTATAGGCGGCCCCGGTATCGAGCGTCACGGCGCTACCGCCCGCAGCTGCGACGGTCGCGATGCGTTTGCTGGTGGCAATGACCAACTTCGAGCCGGACACAGCGAGATCGTTGAAGGTCTCGCCCGAATCGGCCGAGGTCACTGCCGTGGCGCCGCCACCCGCTACCGGCACTCGGCTGATCGCAGTCGAGCCGCCGCTGATGAAGTACAGGTATGCATCATCCACGGCAAAGTGCGCGTAGTCGACGGCCGGCGACGAAACCAACGTGATCGCCGGAGAACTGCCGTCTTTGGGCGAGACGGTGATGTAGTTGCTGGATAAGGTGCTACCTGCGAACACGCTCGCGGTGTTGGAAGCGAGACGCGTCCCTTCCCAGGTCTTGCTCCCGGCGACATCGACGAACGGGCCGCCGATCGACGACATGCGCGCGATGGTCGCTGGAGTGTTGTTGCCGATCTTCCCGCCGTAAACGTAGGACCCATCGACGTGGATCGAGGTGAGCGTGGCGGGGGGCGGGGGGTAAGAAAGCATCGTCGGCATCCCGCTACCGGACGTGGGCAACGAGTACACGAGCGCGCCTTCCAAGAAGTACACCTGCCCACTGCCGACCGTCAGATCTTGCGCAGCCTCCGTGCGGGTGACGACCGTGGTCGGGGTGCAGGCCGCGCACGCTCCGCCCGCAGTGCAGCAGCCGTTGGGACAAGAGGTCCTCGTGCATAGGCAGGTTCCGCCCAGACACTCCAAACTGGTGCCGCAAGAAGTGTGATCATCTGCGGCCGGGGTCGAACACGCTCCGGTCGTCGTGCTGCAAACACCTTGTAATTTGCATAGCCCCGGCGCAGGACAAGACTTCGCGGCACCGACCGTGCACACGCCGCTCTTGCACGTATCCGGGGTACAAGCGTTGTTGTCGACCGAACAGGGGCTGTCATCCGCCTTGTTCGGATAGCTGCACTTTCCGGTTGCCGGAGTGCATTTCCCGGCGTCGTGACATTGGTCCTGCGCGTTGCACAGGACACCCGCGCACAGATCCACCGACATTCCCCCGGTTCCCGCCACGCCAGGAGTACCGCCGTCATCCGACCCAGTCGACGTGCCGCCTTCTCCGGCGCTGCCCGCGTCGGCTCCGCTCGCGTCGCCGGTCCCACCGTCGCCGAATGCGCCGCTGTCTCCACTTCCACCACCGACTGTTGCGGCTCCGGCCTTGGCGGAGGTTGCGCCCTCCCCGCCGCTGCCTGCGTCCCCTTCATCCGGGGTACCGAAGCTGCGAGCCGATTGGCCGCAGCCCAATGCCAACAGAACCAGGCACCCCCAGCGGGCGGCATTACCGTTCATGCCCCCTTTTCCCATGGGTCGTGCCAAGCAACAACCGGCCCACGCCTGGCCTCGCGATTTGGCGCGCTTCGACCGCGCGCTGACCGCAGCGAACCGGCGGCTAAAGCCCGGCGAAAAACTGGTTGAGCAGCGGCTCGACCGCCCGCGCCGAGACGTCGTGGGTCTGGCCCTGCAGCGTGCGGAACTCCGCGTTGGGCAGCGCCGTAGCCAGCGCGCGCATGCCTTGTTGCATCCACGCCGGACTTCTGCCGCCGGCGACGGCGAGCACGGGCACCGTCACGCTGCTCCAAGCATCCATAGGGAGAGGCTCGCCGCGCTGGAACTCCTCGCTGATCTCCCCGTCATAGACGAGCGTATGAGCGACCGCCTCGAGCTTCGACCAAACCGGGAAGAGGCGCATCAGCATGCGCACGATCCCCGGAAGCCCGACCGATTTCAAGAATACGTCCAGCGCCTCACTACGACGCGCGTCCGCAATGTGGCTACGGATGCGTTCCCAGTCGGCTTGCATCGGAGGGCGCGCGCGATCGACGATCAGCGGCGCCTCGTACAGGGCAAGCCGACGAATGGGCAAGCCGTGTCGAGCTGCCCTCAGCCCGAGCAGCGCCCCGGAAGAATGACCGAAGACCCGGGCAGAGCCACCAGCTTCCGCGATCAAGGCTTCCAAATCCTCGAGCTCACGCTCGACGCGATAGGGCGCGCGGTCTCCGCTTTCATTTCGACCACGCCGGTCGTAACTGAAGACCGTAAACTGCCGTGCCAAAAGTGGAGCTAGCTTGACCGAGGGACCGAGGGCCCGGGAACAGAGCGCACCCACGATCAGGATCAGTGGCGGACCGCTCCCCTGCCGCTCATAGCTGATCGAGACGCCATCCTTCGACACCACTTGACCAAAGCTTCGCTGATCGCTCATATCTGGGAGAGACAGTCTGGGACGCACAAAAGATACTCGTGCGACGTATCTTTTGTCATTCGGCCCGTGTCTTACCTGCATGAGCCACCCAGCAGCGGATCCAGTGAGCGCAGCGGTCAAGCAATCCTGGCGACGCTTTCTCGAGACTTACGAGCCATTGCGCCCCGAACTCTACCGCTACTGCCGGCATCTGACCCGCAGCCCGTGGGATGCGGAAGACATGGCTCAAGAGTCCATGGCACGCGCGTTCGTCAGTCTCGGCGTGCTGGATGCGGCCCCGGAGAACCCCCGCGCCTGGCTATTTCGTGTGGCGTCCAACCTTTGGATCAACCGCGCCCGCCAAGCGCGGGAGCTGCCCTCGGCGTTCCTCGATGAGCTCGCCGAGCCGGCGATCGACCCAGAGCCGCGCGGGACGCGTGAGGCCGCCGGCACGTTGCTCACCCAACTCTCCCCTCAAGAGCGGGCCGCGGTGGTTCTGAAAGATGCATTTGGATTTTCGCTCTTGGAAATCGCCGAAGCGCTTTCCACCTCCAGCGGCGCAATCAAGGCCGCCCTGCACCGCGGCCGTGAAAAGCTCCTAGCTCCGGAACCAGATGCCGGCGAGGGCGTCGCCCCCGCCGTGTTGGATGCGTTTTGCGAAGCCTTCAACGCGCGTGATCTCGAACGTTTGACCGCGCTGCTGCTCGACGGCGCCACGCTTCTGTACCCTGGCTTCAAACTAGAACGCGGCGCGTCAGCCGTGGTGAACGGTTCGCTGCGAGGGACGCTGTTCGGTTGTCCCGACGGCAATCATGCGCCCCCGCCTCCGCCTCCGCCTCGATGCGAGATACGCATGCACCGGGGACAGCCGATCTTCCTGTGGTGGTCCGGTCCGGAAGTGCACGCAGTGGTTCGAGTGGAAGTCGCTGGCGAGCGCATCGCGCGCCTCTGGAACTACTACCATGCTCCCGAGCTACTGGCTGAGGTGTGTCGCGAGCTCGCGGTGCCCTTTCGTTCGCACGGCTATTTGCCGGACCCAGGTTGACTGGCGCAGCTCGGCTGTCGCGCGTTTGCAACCACGCAGAAATCTTGGTCTGCTTAGCTCGGGACGCGATGCCCGATCGAGATGCGAACACGAATTACCGCTGGGCGATACGACACGAAACGACATACCGCTACAGCACGGCAGTAGTGTTCGCACCGCACGTCCTGCGCCTCACCCCCCGCCCCGACAGCACGCGAACGCTGGCGCGCGAGCTCACGATTTCGCCGACACCAATCGAAGTACGGGACTTCGAGGATGAATTCGGAAACAGCTGCACGCGCGTGAGTTTTGGCTCGAGCGGGGTCGAGGAACTCAAGATCGAGAGCCGCGTCGAGGTCGAGACTTACGCGCGACCGGCCGGCTTGGCGCTCGGCTCGTCCCCGTTGCCGCCCTTGCCGTGGGCCCCGCCGGCCTACGATTCGCTCGCTCAGTTCCGGCAAGCCCGCGGGAGCGCCGAAATCGCCGCGCTCGCGCGCCGACTCGCATCCGAGGTCGGCGGCGCTGCGCTGGCCTTCTTCGGACATTTGACGACGACGCTTTACGCGATGATCGACCGCGGAATTCGCGTGGAAGGTGACGCGCAAACTCCCGAGCAAACCCTTTTACTCGGAAGCGGGGCGTGTCGAGATTTGACCGTGCTCTATCTGGCGGTGTGCCGGACCCTGGGAGTCGCTGGCCGCTTCGTCAGCGGCTACCAGGGTCGAGAAGCATCGCCCGATGGCAAGCGCCACCTGCACGCGTGGCCGGAGGTCTTCGTTCCCGAGCTGGGTTGGCTGGCTTTCGATCCCACGCACGGCGTGCCCGCGGGCCCGGGGCACGTCGCGCTTTGTGCGGCTCCGGAGCAAGCCGCAACCATGCCGGTCGATGGTGGTTTCTACTTCGAGGGCCCGACGGTCACTTCCACCCTCGGTTATTCGATCCATTTCGATGCGCTCTGACCTTCACTCTGAGCTTCACAGCATCTGCCCGCCAGAAACCTCGATGCGTTGACCATTGATCCAGGCACTCTCGGGCGAGAGCAGCATGACGACGGCCCTGCCGATGTCGTCTGGCAAGCCGACGCGGCCGAGCGCGATGCCCGATGCAATCAGCGCGTTCAGCTGGCTATCATCGCGCACTACGCCACCTCCGAAATCCGTTTCGATCGCGCCGGGGGCTAGAGTATTCACGCTGATTCTTCGCGCGCCTAGCTCTTTTGCCAAATAACGAGTCAGCACTTCGACGCCGCCTTTCATCGCGGCATAGGCCCCATACCCGGGGAACGTGAAGCGCGAAAGCCCGCTCGACACGTTCAGAATCCGGCCACCATCGACGATGAGCGGCAGCAACGTCTGCGTCAAGAAGAATGGGGCCTTGAGGTGTACCTTCATCAGCTCGTCGAATTGCGCTTCGCTCGTCTGAGCAAGACTCGCGTATACGCCGATGCCCGCGTTGTTGATTAAAAAGTCGAAGTTCCTACGTTGCCAAACGTCAGCCAGCGCTCTCTGCACGGCGTCGGAAAATGCGCCGAAGCTCGAGCTGTCGCTCGCGTCTAGCCGCAACGCGACGCACTTGCGGCCCTTGCTTTCGATTTCGCTCAGTACGGCCTGCGCTTCACTCGCGGCCGAGTGGTAGCTGATGATGCTGTCGACGCCGCGCTCGGCGAGTCGCAGCGCCATGCTCTTGCCTAGCCCGCGGCTGCCGCCGGTGATCACTGCGATTGATTGCTGAATGCTCTCGGTCATCGTTGATTGCCTTTCCTTGCTGCTCTGGGCACAACGTAGAGCGCGGCGAACGAAGCAGAAGTGGCTTTGATTTGACACACTGTTTCGAAATACGAAACAATCCAGGAATGGATTTCGATGCCCTGCGTGTGTTCGTGAAAGTCGCGGAGCTCGGCAGCTTCACCCGCGCCAGCGCCCACTTGGGCTTGTCCAAAGCGCGTGCCTCGATCCGCGTTCAGGAACTCGAGGCAGATCTGGCCGCCCGCTTGCTGCATCGCTCCACCCGCAGCGTGCGCTTGACGACAGATGGCGAGCAATTCTTAGTAAGAGCGCGGCGCTTGCTCGCCGAAGCCGATGAGCTGAGAACGATGTTCTCCTCACCCAGCCAGCTGCGCGGCCGTGTGCGCCTGGATCTGCCGATTCAGTTTGCGCGCAACCTGATCATCCCGCGCTTGCCGGAGTTTCTCGCCAATCACCCGCAACTCGAACTGCTGCTGAGCACCACCGACCAGCGCGTGGATCTGCTACGCGAGGGATTCGATTGCGTGATGCGCATCGGCGCGCTTGCGGACTCGACGCTCGTGGCCAAACGCATCGGCGTGTTGCGGATGATGAACTGCGCTAGCCCGCGCTATTTGGAAAAGTACGGAACCCCGAACAGCCTCGCCGATCTCGCTCGGCACCTGCTCGTGCACTACTCGCTGGCTCTCGGGGGTGAGACTCCTACCTTCGAGTACTTCGATGGGCAAGTCTATCGCGAGCAAGAGATGCGCAGCGCAGTAACCGTGAACAGCACGGACGCCTACCATGCCGCCTGTTTAGCGGGGCTCGGCATCATTCAGGCACCGCGTACGGGCATGGCCGCGAGCCTCGCTTCGGGCGGCCTCGTCGAGATACTGCCGAGTTCGAGCGCTCGGCCCTTACCGGTCCATTTGCTGCAGGGGCACGCTCAACGAACACGGGCCCCCGTTCGAGCGGTGATGGCCTGGTTGACTCAGATCATGACTCCGCATTTGACGTAAGTCGGAGCAGCAGAGAGAAAGTCCTCTCCACGCGTCAGCGCGTCCGACGTCAGCGACATCGAACGCGCTTTTTTTTCGAAGCCTGCGGCTTCACACCGCAGACTTCGCAGACTGGAGCGACTCAGAGGTATTCGTTGAACAGGTTCTCGAGCATCTCTTGCCGACCGGAACGCGCTTTCGGATCCAGGCCCGTGGAGAGGGCGTGATCCGAGAGATCTGCGAGGCTTGCTTTGCCGGTGGTGATGCGCTCACCGAGGCCAGTGTTCCAACCGCTGTAGCGCTGCTCCAGCAAGCGCTCGAGCTTGCCGTCGTTGATTGCGCGTTCGGCGACCAGCAGGCCGCGCGCCAGGGTATCCATGCCGCCGATGTGAGCGTGGAACAGGTCTTCCGGGTCCATGCTTTGACGGCGCAGCTTGGCGTCGAAATTCATGCCGCCCGTGCCCATGCCGCCGCCCTTCAGGATCGTGTACAGCACGAGGCCGATTTCGGCGACGTCATTGGGGAATTGGTCGGTATCCCAACCCAACAGCGAATCACCGCGGTTCATGTCGATGCTGCCGAAGAAACCGTTCGCCAGCGAGTAGGCCACTTCATGCTGGAAGCTGTGGCCGGACAGGATCGCGTGATTGGCCTCGATGTTGACCTTGTATTCCTTGTCCAGACCGTAGCGCTGCAGGAACGCATAGACCGTCGCGCAGTCGAAATCGTACTGATGCTTGGTCGGCTCTTTCGGCTTCGGCTCGATCAGCAGCGCGCCCTTGAAGCCAATCTTGTGTTTGTGCTCGGCCACCAGTGACAAGAAACGGCCGAGCTGATCGCTCTCACGCTTCATGTCGGTGTTGAGCAGCGTCTCGTAACCTTCACGGCCACCCCACAGCACGTAGTTTTCGCCTTTGAGCGCCAGCGTCACGTCCAGAGCCTTACGCACCTGAGCTGCGGCGTAGGTGAAGATTTCCGGATCCGGATTGGTGGCGGCGCCGCTCATGTAGCGCGGGTGACTGAACAGGTTCGCGGTGCCCCAGAGCAGCTTCACCCCGGTGCGGGCCATTTCGCGCTGCGCGCCGGCGACCAAGCGGTCCAAGTTCGCGTGACT
>Ga0164308_10000688_pt1 | contig 18251 bp, 11 predicted proteins | sample Whisoiple_246_MG_FD_109983 | JGI IMG/M metagenome (GOLD analysis project Ga0164308, IMG submission 109983) | Soil microbial communities amended with fresh organic matter from upstate New York, USA - Whitman soil sample_246_MG | ecosystem: Environmental > Terrestrial > Soil > Unclassified >...
CGACACGGTCACGGCCGTGCTCGCCGCGCTGGGCGTCGACGCCGACACGCCCGCCGACGTACGGAGATCGCTCGCCGCAGCCGAATCGGCGGCGGCTTCCCGACTGCTCCCGCCGACGGTGGTGGCCTGGTCGGGGGAGCCGCTGCCGGCCGCGCTCGCCGCACTGCCGGCCGGCGCGCTCCTCACGGTCGACCCCGAGCCGGGGACCATGGGCGCCCCCCGGCCCCTGCGTATGCGGGTCCTGCCCGCCCCCGCACCCGTCGAGAACGCGCCGAAGACGCCCACCTGGTGGACCGAACCGCCCCTGGGCGTCCACCGGCTGACCGTCCGCACCCCGGACCACCGCCACCTCACCGCCACGCTCGTCGTCGCTCCGGACCGCGTACCCCAGCCGCCCCCGCGCACGCACGGATTCCTCGTCCAGCTCTACTCGATGCTCTCCGCCCGCTCCTGGGGCATGGGCGACCTCGCGGACCTGGCCGACCTCGCCGCATGGGCGGGGCGGACCCTCGGCAGCGGATTCGTCCAGGTCAACCCGCTGCACGCCGCCGTGCCCGGCCGGCCCACCGACCCGTCCCCGTACCGGCCCTCCTCGCGCCGCTTCCCCGACCCCGTGCATCTGCACATCGAGTCGATCCCCGAGTACGGCCACGTCGGCGAGCCCGGCAGGGCGGCCCTGGACGACCTGCGCCAGGAAGCCGCGGCGCTGCGCGAGGCCGTGCTGAACAAGGGCGCGCTGATCGACCGTGACGCCGTCTGGGCGCTCAAGAAGCAGGCCCTGGAGATCGTCCACGAGGTCCCCCTGACCCCCGGCCGCCGTGCCGCCTACTGCGACTTCCTGGCCGCGCAGGGGCAGGCCCTGGAGGACCACGCCCTGTGGTGCGCCCTGGCCGAGGTGCACGGTTCGCAGTGGCGCGCCTGGCCCGCAGGGCTTCGCGACCCCCGCTCCCCGCAGAGCGCCCGGGCCCGCACCGAACTGCTCGACAGGGTCGACTTCCACTGCCGGCTCGCCTGGCTCACGGACACCCAGCTCGCCACCGCCCAGAGCGCCGCCCGGGAGTCCGGGATGCCCGTCGGGATCGTCCACGACCTCGCCGTCGGCGTACACCCCGACGGCGCCGACACCTGGGCACAGCAGGACGCCTTCGCCCGGGGCATGTCCGTCGGCGCGCCCCCCGACGCCTTCAACGCCCACGGCCAGGACTGGGGACTTCCCCCCTGGCGGCCGGACGCCCTCGCGGCGTCCGGGTACGCCCCCTACCGCGACCTCCTGCGGGGCCTCCTCGCCCACGCCGGCGCGCTGCGCATCGACCACGTCATGGGCCTCTTCCGGCTCTGGTGGGTCCCCGAGGGGCGCCCGCCCACCGAGGGTGCCTACGTCGCCCAGGACGCCGAGGCGATGCTCGCCGTCCTCGTCCTGGAGGCGCACCGGGCGGGTGCCGTCGTCGTAGGGGAGGACCTCGGCACCGTCGAGCCCGGCGTGCGCGAGGCGCTGGCCCGGCGCGGGGTGCTCGGCACCTCCGTGCTCTGGTTCGAGCGCGACTGGGCGGGGAGCGGGCGCCCGCTGGCCCCCGGGGCCTGGCGCCAGGGCTGCGTGGCCACGGCGACCACCCACGACCTGCCCTCCACCGCCGCGCGGCTGACGGGTGAACACGTGACGCTCCGCCACCGGCTCGGGCTGCTGACCCACCCTCTGGAGCGGGAGCTGGCCGAGGACGCGGCCGACACCGCCGAATGGCTCGCCTACCTGGCCCGGCTCCGGCTGCTGCCCGAGGGCGAGGGGGACGAGGAGGCGGCCGTCCGCGCGGTCCACCGCTTCCTGCGGAGCACCCCGGCCCTGATGTCCGGCGTCTGGCTCCCGGACGCCGTGGGCGACCGCCGCCCGCAGAACCTGCCCGGGACCTGGGACCAGTACCCCAACTGGCGCCTGCCCGTCGCCGACGCGGAAGGCCATCCCGTCACCCTGGAGGAGATCACGGCCTCACCCCGGCTGCACCGGCTGATGGCCGTCCTGACGGACGGTCCGGAGTCCCGTACGGCACCCCCGGACGCGCGCCCCTCGTAGGCGTTCGCTACGTTTGCACCGTGGACAAGAAGAACGCTATGCGCGCCGGCGCCGTCGCGGCCGGTACGACGCTGATGATGCTGCTGATGTCGTCCCCGGCGCTCGCGCTCACCCGCGACGACGGTGACGACCCGGGCCCGGGGCTGAACGTGCTGGAGACCCTCGGTCTCTACGTCGCGCTGCCGATCGTCCTCTTCCTGGTGATCGCGGGCCTCGTGATGGTCCTCGACAAGTCCAAGAAGCAGGCCTAGGGATTCTCCCGGGTGCGCCGCCGGTACTCCGTACCGCGCGGCGCACCGGCATGTCCGGACCCGGGTAGGTTGCGGGCATGACCGAGTGGGACGTCAAGAAGCTCCGCATCCTGCGCACCCTGCGGGACCGGGGCACCGTCACCGCCACCGCCGAAGCCCTCCGCATGACGCCGTCCGCCGTCTCCCAGCAGCTCACCAATCTCGCCGGCCAGCTCGGGGTGCGACTGCTGGAGGCACAGGGCCGCCGTGTGCGGCTCACCGACGCCGCACACCTCGTGCTGCGGCACGCCGAGGCGGTCTTCGCCCAGTTGGAGAGGGCCGACGCCGAACTCGCCGGGTATCTGCGGGGCGAGGCGGGCCAGGTGCGCGTCGGCGCCTTCTCGACCGCCGTGCCCGCCCTCGTGGTGCCCGCCGTGCGGCTGCTGGGGGCCGAAGGGCGTCCCGGGCCGCAGGTGCGCGTGCGGGAGGCGGAGGCGGCCCAGGCCTTCGAGCTGCTGTCGGCCGGCGAGGTGGACCTGGCGCTCTCCCTGGCGGCCCACGCCCCGACGGTCCGGGACCCCCGCTTCACCCTGCTGCCGTTGCTCGCGGACCCGTTGGACGTGGCGCTGCCCGCCGGACACCGCCTCGCCGGGGCGCCGGCCCTGCGGCTGGCCGACCTGTCGCAGGAGCCCTGGATCTTCGGCGGGTCGGGCCCCTGGTCGGAGATCACGACCGCCGCGTGCGAGGCCGCGGGCTTCGTCCCCGAACAGGCCCACAGCGCCGCAGGCTGGACGGCGATCCTCGCCATGGTGCGGGCGTCCATGGGGGTCGCGCTGGTCCCCCGGATGGTCTCGTCGTCCGACCGGCCGCACCACGGTGTGGCGATGCGGGTCCTGGAGTCGGACCGGCCCTGTCGGCATGTGGTGGCGGCCGTCCGCCAGGGCGCCGAACGCGGCCCGGCGGTCGCCCGGGTGCTGGACGCGCTGGAACGGGCGGCAGCGGATTCCGCCGGGCGGTCCGCTGTTGTTAAGCAGAACTGAAAGGACCGTACGAAAACTTTCGATGGACCTGATGGTAGGCGCGGCGGCACAGTGGCCCCATGCCCAGCGACGAGAACCAGACGGAGTACAGTCCCGGCGACCCGCACGCCAACGACGCGGCCCCCTACGGCGGTGGTGACCCCTACGCCGACTACCGCGCGGGCGACTTCCCCTTCACCGGGCTGGTCGACCTCGCGGACCGCCGTCTCGGCGCCGGAGTGATCGCGGCCAACGACGAGTTCTTCGCCGAACGTGAGAACCTCCTGATCCGCGAGCCCGCCGTCTTCGACCCCGAGCGCTTCGGCCACAAGGGCAAGATCATGGACGGCTGGGAGACCCGCCGCCGCCGCGGCGCGGACGCGGAGCACCCCTTCCCGGCCCCCGAGGACCACGACTGGGCGATCGTCCGGCTGGGCGCGCCCGGGATCATCCGCGGCATCGTCGTCGACACCGCCCACTTCCGGGGCAACTATCCGCAGCGCGTCTCCGTCCAGGCGACGGCCGTGGAAGGCGCCCCCGGACCCGGGGAACTCCTCGCCGACGACGTGAAGTGGGAGGAGCTCGTCCCGCCCACCCCCGTGCGCGGCCACGCCGCCAACGGCTTCGAGGTCACCGGGGGCCGCCGCTGGACGCATCTTCGGGTCTGCCAGCACCCGGACGGCGGAATCGCCCGTCTCCGCGTCCACGGCGAGGTCGTGCCCGACCCGGCCTGGCTCGCGGCGCTGGGCACGATCGACCTGATCTCGATCCTCAACGGCGGCACGTACGAGGACGCCTCGGACCGCTTCTACTCCTCGCCGGCCCAGATCATCCTGCCCGGCACCTCCCGCAAGATGGACGACGGCTGGGAGAACCGCCGCCGCCGGGTCCGCGACACGAACGACTGGGTCCGCTTCCGCCTGCCCGCCCAGGGCGCGGTGCGCGCGGTCGAGATCGACACCGCCTACCTCAAGGGCAACGCGGCGGGCTGGATCGGCCTCCAGGGCCGCGACGGCGAGACGGGCGAGTGGTTCGAGATCCTGCCCCGCACCCGGCTCCAGCCCGACACCCTCCACCGCTTCGTCCTCGACGCCGAGGCCGTGGTCACCCACGTACGCCTGGACGCCTACCCCGACGGCGGGGTGGCCCGGATGCGGCTCCACGGCTCGCTGACGGAGGCGGGTGCGGCCGAACTGGCCCGCCGCCATCAGGAGTCCGGCGCCTGAAGCCCCCGCCCGGCGGACGGCTGCGCACCCGCGCCCGCCCGCCGGGCGGCTTCCAGCGGGCGTCCGCGCCCGCCGCCCCGCACGACGGAGGGGGCGCCTCCCACGGGAGGCGCCCCCTCGTCGCGCGTGCCGGAGGACCGCTACGCGGTGGCCGCCGCGGCGTCGGCCGCCTGCGCCTTCAGCGCGCGCTCCACACCGGAGCGGGACTCCGACATCAGCCGGCGGAGCGCGGCGCTCGGCTGCACCGACTCCAGCCAGGCGTCCGTGGCGTCCAGGGTCTCCTGCGAGACCTGGAGCGACGGGTACAGGCCGACCGCGATCTGCTGGGCCATCTCGTGGCTCCGCGAGTCCCAGACGTCCTTGACCGCCGTGAAGAACCTCTCCGTGTACGGAGCCAGCAGCTCACGCTGGTCCGTCTGCACGAAACCGGTGATGACCGACTCCTGAAGAGAGTTCGGCAGCTTGTCCGACTCGACGACCGACGCCCACGCCTCGGCCTTCGCCTCCTCGGAGGGCTGGGCCGCACGCGCCGACGCCGCGTGACGCTCACCCGCGGCCGTCCTGTCGCGCTCGTACTCCGCGGCGATCTCCTCCTCGTCCAGGAGACCCGTCGCCGCCAGGCGCTGCACGAACGCCCACCGCAGCTCCGTGTCCACGGCCAGGCCCTCGATCTCCTGCGTGCCGTCGAGCAGCGACTGCAGGACGTCCAGGTGGAGCGGGCTGCGCGCCGTCGCGGCGAAGGCACGCGCCCACGCCAGCTGGTGGTCACCGGCCGGCTCGGCCGCGCGCAGATGCGCCAGCGTCGCCTCGGTCCACTGGTTCAGGCCCGCCTCGCGCCACTCCGGGGCGGCGTAGAGGTCGAGGGCCATCTTCACCTGACGGTGCAGCGACTGCACGACGCCGATGTCCGACTCCTTGCCGATCCCGGAGAGGACCAGCGCCAGGTAGTCACGCGTCGCCAGCTCGCCGTCGCGCGTCATGTCCCAGGCCGACGCCCAGCTCAGCGCGCGCGGCAGGGACTCCGCGAAGTCACCCAGGTGCTCGGTGACGACCCGCAGCGACTCCTCGTCGAGACGGACCTTCGCGTACGACAGGTCGTCGTCGTTGAGCAGGACGACCGCCGGACGCGCCGTGCCCGACGGGAACGGCACCGTGGTGCGCTCGCCGTCCACGTCCAGCTCGATCCGGTCCGTGCGGACCAGCTTCCCGGCGGCGTCGAGGTCGTAGCAGCCGATGGCGATCCGGTGCGGACGCAGGGTGGGCTCGCCCTTCGCGCCGGCGGGGAGCGCGGGGGCCTCCTGCAGCACGGTGAACGACGTGACGTGGCCGTCCGCGTCGGTCTCGATCTCCGGGCGCAGGATGTTGATCCCGGCCGTCTCCAGCCACGCCTTGGACCAGGTCCTCAGGTCACGGCCCGAGGTCTCCTCCAGCGCGCCCAGCAGGTCCGACAGACGGGTGTTCCCGAAGGCGTGCGCCTTGAAGTAGGCCTGCACGCCCTGGAAGAACGCGTCCTTGCCGACGTACGCCACGAGCTGCTTCAGGACCGAGGCGCCCTTCGCGTACGTGATCCCGTCGAAGTTCACCAGGACGTCGTCGAGGTCCTGGATGTCCGCCATGATCGGGTGCGTCGACGGCAGCTGGTCCTGCCGGTACGCCCAGGTCTTCATGGAGTTGGCGAACGTGGTCCAGGAGTGCGGCCACTTCGAGCCCTCGGCGTCCGCCTGGCACGCGATCGAGGTGTACGTCGCGAAGGACTCGTTCAGCCAGAGGTCGTTCCACCACTCCATGGTGACCAGGTCGCCGAACCACATGTGGGCCAGCTCGTGGAGGATCGTCTCGGCGCGCGTCTCGTAGGCCGCGTCCGTGACCTTCGAACGGAACACGTACTGGTCGCGGATGGTGACCGCGCCCGCGTTCTCCATCGCGCCCGCGTTGAACTCCGGGACGAAGAGCTGGTCGTACTTGGCGAAGGGGTACGCGTAGTCGAACTTCTCCTGGAACCAGTCGAAGCCCTGCCGCGTGACCGCGAAGATCTCGTCGGCGTCGAGGTACTCGGCGAGCGACGGCCGGCAGTAGATGCCGAGCGGGACGGACTGGCCGTCCTTCTCGTAGCTGCTGTGCACCGAGTGGTACGGACCGGCGATCAGCGCCGTGATGTACGTGGAGATGCGCGGCGTCGGCTCGAAGGACCAGACGTCGTCCTTCGGCTCGGGCGTCGGCGAGTTGGAGATGACGGTCCAGCCGGACGGCGCCTTCACGGTGAACCGGAAGGTTGCCTTCAGGTCGGGCTGCTCGAAGCTGGCGAACACCCGGCGGGCGTCCGGGACCTCGAACTGGGTGTAGAGGTAGGCCTGCTCGTCGACCGGGTCGACGAAACGGTGCAGGCCCTCACCGGTGTTCGTGTACGAGCAGTCGGCGACGACCTTGAGCTCGTTGGCACCCGCGCGCAGGTGCTTCAGCGTGATCCGGGAGTCCCGGAAGACGGCGGCGATGTCCAGGTCCTTGCCGTTCAGCACGATGTCGTGCACGGCCGGGGCGACCAGGTCGATGAAGGTCTCCGCCCCGGCCTCGGCGGAGTCGAAGCGCACGGTGGTGACGGACCGGTAGGTGCCGCCCTCCTGTGCGCCGGAGAGGTCGAGATCGACCTCGTACGCGTCCACGGTCAGCAGGCGCGCCCGCTCCTGTGCCTCTTCGCGGGTCAGATTCGTGCCAGGCACGCGGTCATCTCCTTGATATTGCGACGTTTCCGGCCATCCTTCCACGTGGGGAGGGCACAGCGCGATGTCCGTTTTCCGCCGGACCCGCGCGGCTGGCCGGGCCACCCTCGGACCATGACCGCATACGAGGCACGGCCCATCACCCCCGGCGCCCTGAAGGAGCTCCGGACGACCGACGACGCGGGACGCCCCTGCGCTCCGTACACGGCGGCGGAGGGCGGCGATCCCCTGCGCTGCTGTCTGCGCGGCGCGGCGCCGGGGGAGAGGATCGCGCTCGTCTCCTACGCGCCGCTGAGACGCTGGGCGGCGGAGACCTGGGCCCGCCCGGGGGCGTACGACGAACAGGGCCCGGTCTTCATCCACGCCGGGGAGTGCGAGGGCCCGGCGGAGGGCCGGCCGGGATACCCGTTCTCACGCGCGGGCGCCCTGCGCACGGTCCGGCGCTACGACGCGGAGGGCGCGATCATCGGCGGCCGGCTGCTGGAGATCCCGGCCGACGAGGAGAGCGGCTTCGACGCCGCCTTCGCGGAGGCCTTCGCCGACCCGGAGGTGGCGCTGGTGCATGTACGCGCGGTGGAGTACGGGTGCTTCCACTTCGAGGTCCGGCGGGAGGGGGCCGGGGTGCCGCTCGGTTAGCCGCCGCCCGCCCGGGGACTCCCGCCCGTGGTGCGGGCACGCATGCGGAAGGGCGGCCCCCGGATCCCCGGGGGCCGCCCTTCCGTGGACGCGTGGGGTCAGCCCTTCAGCTCCGCCGCCACCAGCTCGGCGATCTGGACCGCGTTCAGCGCGGCGCCCTTGCGCAGGTTGTCGTTGGAGACGAACAGCGCGAGGCCGTGCTCGACGGTCTCGTCGGCGCGGATGCGGCCCACGTACGAGGCGTCCTTGCCGGCCGCCTGGAGCGGCGTCGGGATCTCGGAGAGCTCGACGCCCTCGGCGTCCTTCAGCAGCTCGTAGGCGCGCTCGACACTGATCGGACGGGCGAAACGGGCGTTGATCTGGAGGGAGTGACCGGAGAAGACCGGGACCCGCACACAGGTGCCGGACACCTTGAGGTCCGGGATCTCCAGGATCTTGCGGGACTCGTTGCGGAGCTTCTGCTCCTCGTCCGTCTCGAAGGAACCGTCGTCGACGATCGAACCGGCGAGCGGCAGCACGTTGAAGGCGATCGGGCGCTTGTAGACGCCCGGCTCGGGGAAGTCGACCGCGTCGCCGTCGTGCGTCAGCTTGTCCGCGTCGGCGACGACCTTGGACGCCTGGCCGTGCAGCTCCGCGACGCCGGCGACCCCGGAGCCGGACACCGCCTGGTAGGTGGCCACGGTCAGCGCGTCGAGCTGCGCCTCGTCGTGCAGGGGGCGCAGCACGGGCATGGCGGCCATCGTGGTGCAGTTCGGGTTGGCGATGATGCCCTTGGGGCGGTTCGCGATCGCGTGCGCGTTGACCTCGGAGACGACGAGAGGTACCTCGGGGTCCTTACGCCATGCGGAGGAGTTGTCGATCACCACGGCGCCCTGGGAGGCGACCTTCTCGGCCAGTGCCTTCGACGTGGCGCCGCCCGCGGAGAAGAGCACGATGTCCAGACCGGTGTAGTCCGCGGTGGAGGCGTCCTCCACGGTGATGTCCGTGCCCTCGTAGGAGAGGGTGGAGCCCGCGGAGCGCGCGGAGGCGAAGAGCCGCAGTTCGGCGACGGGGAACTTCCGCTCGGCCAGGATGCTGCGCATGACTGTGCCGACCTGACCGGTGGCGCCGACGATTCCGACCTTCACGGGGACTCCCTCACAGATGCGAACGGGCACGTTTGCCGGTCCATGATGCGTATGTCCCCGGCTCCCTTGTCCAATCCATTGTCCGGCAGGCGGACGGACCCCGCACGCAGCTGTGGGGCGGGAGCCCTTGAGAGCTCCCGCCCCACAGTCATGAGGTGTCGTACGGATCACACCGTGGTGACGGCTACGGCGCGACCTTCTCGATCACGACGCTGCCGGTGCCGGCCGCGGTGCCGCGGGCGTTCACCAGCTGGACCTCGCCGAAGAACTGACGGCCCTCGGGAGCCGCTCCGGCGACCACGACCTCGGCGCCGACCTTGGCGGACGCGCCGTTGGCCAGGTTCACGGCCTTCGACTCGTCGACCTTGATCTCACCGAGCGACGAGGCGTAGTACACGTCGCGGTAGTCGTACTCGGTGGTCCCGGCCGGGACCGAGTAGCCGTCGACGACGACGGTGTAGGTGCCGGCCGCCGGCTTCACCAGGCTGACGGACTCCTCGGAGCCCGCCGTCGTGGAGGCGCCGACCTCGGTGTCGCCCCTGTAGACGTACAGGTCGATGTCCGCGTTGGCGTCCGTCGTGCTGCCGATGGCGACGTCGAGCTTCTCGACGCCCTCACCGATGGTGATCGTCCTGGTGTACTCGCCACCCGTGGAGATCGACGGACGCTCGACGTCGGCCGAGCCCAGCGAGCCGCCCTTGAGCTTGCCCTGCAGGTCGCCCGCGTTGTTGGTGACGGTCCAGTCCACCGCGGCGGGGGTGCCGATCTTGGCCTCGCCGATGGTCTGCACCGCCGGGTCGAAGGAGGCGCCGAGCAGCGAGACGTCCAGCTTGTACGGGTTGTCCAGCAGCGGCGACGTACGGCGCGACTCGACCTCGATCTCCCAGACGCCCGGCTGCGGCGCCTTGTAGGAGCGCGTGTCCGGACGGCAGGTGTTGGTCGGGTTCTCGTAGTTCGGGTAGCAGTAGATCGTGGAGCTGTCCTCCACCGCGACCCCGTAGGGGTGGATGGAGATGAACCGCGTCTGGCTGCCCGAGCGCAGGGCGCTCAGCGCGACCTCGAGCGTCTCGGCGCCCTCCGGCACGTTCACGAAGTACGACGTGGTGCCGTTGCGCTGGACCGAGCCGGTCGTCGAGAACGCGTAACCCGGCTTCACCAGCTCCTTGGCGACGACCACCGTGGAGAGGATCTGCTGGTCGACGCCGCTGGTCTTCGAGTCGTCCACCTGCAGGATCGCGCTGTGGACGCCCGCGGTGCGCGGCTTGGCCTGGACCTTGACGGTGACCGGCTTGCCGAGCGGCAGCGAGACGGTGCTCGAACCGGTCAGGGAGAAGGTGCCGTCGTTGTTCTTCCACGACAGCTTGTGCTTCACGGCCTTGTCCGGACCCGTGGTGCGGGTGACCGTGACGTCGTACGACTTCTTCTGGCCGGTCTTCAGACCGCCCTCGCGGTCGTACAGGCCGGTGCCGAAGCCCGGGTCCTTCAGCGCGAAGTCGATCGCGGTGTCGACCGGGGCCTTGACCGTGTACTCGTGCGCCGGGGCGCCCTGCTTCTCGATCTGCTTCCAGGCGCCGACGATGTCGATCAGACCGGCACCCTGGGCGTGCGCGGGCACACCGGCGATGTGGGTGGCGGTGCTGGTCAGCGCGGTCCGCAGGTCGGCCGGCGGCAGCTCGATGTGCTTCTGCTTCGCGGCGGACAGCAGCAGCGCCGTGGCGCCGGCGGCCTGCGGCGAGGACATCGAGGTGCCCTGCAGCATGGAGTAGCCGGCGGGGAGGGAGTAGCCCGCCTCCTTGACCGGACCGCCCGGGAACCAGGTCTGCGTGGTGTTGATCGACGCGCCCGGTGCCGTCAGGGTCGGCGTGAAGCCGCCGTCCTCACGCGGACCGCGCGAGGAGAAGGGCAGCATGTCGTACTTCTTGGTGACGTTCGAGCCGTAGTTGGCGGCCCATGTCTCCTTGGAGATCGACGCGCCCACCGAGATGACGTGGTCGGCGAGACCGGGGTCACCGATGGTGTTCAGGCCCGGGCCCTCGTTGCCGGCCGAGATGACCAGCTGGACGCCGTAGATGTCGATGAGGCGCTTGTAGAGCTCGGCACGCGCGTTGTTGCCGTCGTTGAGCGGCGGCAGGCCGCCGATCGACATGTTGACGACGTCGACGCCGCGGTTGACGACGAGGTCGATCATGCCCTCGGTCAGCGCGATGTTGGTGCAGCCGCCGGACCAGGTGCAGGCGCGCGAGGAGACGACCTTGGCGCCGGGCGCCGCGCCGTTCATCTTGCCGCCGAACAGGCCGTTGGCCGCGGTGATGCCCGCGACGTGGGTGCCGTGCTCGCTCTCGATGACGCCGATGTTCACGTAGTCGGCCTTGGCGCCGGCCGCGTTGTAGACGACGTCCTTGCGGGTCTCGACGACGAACGGGATGCGCTCGACGATCTGCGTCGCCGGGTTGTCCGTACCGAAGTAGCCGACCTGCTGCTTCTCCTTGTACGGCTTCATCACGGCGTCGTTGCGGAAGTCCGCGTCGTTGTCCAGGTCGACGCGGACGGTGCCGGCGGCCGGGTCGTAGAGCACGGCCCAGACGTCGGTGGTGTCGCCGTCCCGGTTGAGGTCCCCGGCCATGTCGCCGCCGCGGGTGGCCGCCTCGGAGAACAGCTGGATCTTGTAGGACCCCTCCGGCGCGGAGTAGGTGCGGCCGCCGATGGTGAACGTCGGGCCGGACACGGAGGCCGTCATCCTCAGCCAGGTGCCGTCACCGTCGTTGACCGGGTCGGTCGCCGTCACCCAGTCGACGATCTTGCGCTCGCCGGTGGTGGTCTTCTGCAGCGCGGGGTGGCCGAGGTCGACACCGGAGTCCAGGACGCCGATGGTGATCCCGCGGCCGTCGGCCTTCGGGTGCTGCTTCACGAAGTCGACCGCGCCCGTCTCGAAGGACGGGTTGTACGGGTTCTTCGCGGGGGTGTTCTTGTCCGGGGCCGCGTAACTTCCGGTGGCCTTCGGCTGCTTCGCCCCGGCGACCCGGTCACCCGCGGGCGTCGGGTCGTCCAGCTTGATCTCCTGCTTGAGATCGATGCCCTGGACGGAGGAGAGCTTCTGCGCCGCCTTGATGGTGGCTTCGGCGGTCGCGGTCGGTACGGTCGCCCGGACGTAGCCGAGCTTGTCGTACGTCTGCCCCACCACGGACCCCTTGACGGAGTCCAGCTGTTCGGCGACCTTCTCGGTCGCGCCCGGGGTGGTGGCGACCATCATCGTGATGTTCTTCTCGCCCTTGGCCTCGGCCTTCGCCAGCACGTCGGCGTCGGCCTCGCCCAGCTTGTCGCCCTCCGCGCTCGTGGCGGCGGGCTTCACCGGGGGGACGGCCGGGTCGTCGGCGGCGAGGACGGGGGACGCACCGGAGGCGGCCAGTGCGGCCGCCAGACCGGCTGCGGCTGCTATCCGCGCCGCGCGTCTCGCCCCGGGTATGGAGCTGGGGGATTCCTTGGTCATCAGCATCCCTGTTGTGTGAACGAAAGAGAGAGTCCGGAATTCGGTACCCGATGACCGCTCAGCCTTTCGTAGAAGACAGGGTTTTGTGGAGAGTTGACGGTGATCGAAAACGGACATGGCGTAGATCCGCCACCTGTGCGATCGCGCCACTCAGCGTGGCACCACCACCACGTAGGCGGCCGGTTCGCGGTCCTCGGCGGCCATCATCGCCGTGCGCAGCACCACCGACTGCTGGGCCGCCGACTCGCGCAGCTGCTTCGGTGTCACCCGCACCACCGTCACCCCGAGCCGCTCCAGGTGCTCCCGTTCCGCGGCGAAGGAGACGCGCTCCTCGCGGGGCGAGCGGGTGCCGATCTCGAGCGCGACCGCCTGCTCCGGCCAGTACGCGTCCACCCCGCCCAGGAATCCGCCGCCCGGCAGGGACAGTTCGACGTTCCACAGCGGCTGGGGCAGACCGTGGGCGCGCACCATCCCGTACAGCCGGCCCTCCGCCACCGCCCGCCCCTCGACGAGCAGCGCCTCGACGGTGTCGGCCACGTGCGCGCGGCCCAGCAGCTTCGCGTCGCTCAGTTCCCGCACGACGGAACCGGGTTCGCAGTGCCCGTCACGCACCGCCTCCGTCAGGATCCGGCGCACCGTCGGGGCGTCCGTGAGTGAGGCCACCGCGTCGGCCAGGGCCCGCTCCACCGGGGCCAGCGGCACCCCGTGCCGGCGCTGTGGCCGGGGTGGGGCGGCGGCCCGGATCACCTGGACGAACCGCGTGGAGCGGAGCCGCCTGGTACGCGGCACCAGGACGTCGATCCGGTGCAGGGCGATCATGGGGGGCGCGGACGTGAAGCCGTACAGCGCCAGGGCCGCCAGGCCCGTCACCATCGCCCCGCCGTAGGCGGGGCCGTGCTGGGCGGATACGGTCCGGCGGGCACCGGCCGGGGGCCGTCCGGCGTACAGCAGGGCGCCGCGCACCCGGTCGTCGTTCGTGGGGGACTCCCGGTGCAGGAGGTACACGCCGGGGAGCAGCTGCTGCCAAGGGCCGCCGGGCAGGCACTGCGCGGCGGTGTGCGCGGCGGTCACACCGCGGGCGCGCAGCTGGGCGGCGGACTGCACGCGGTGGGCCGCTTCGTGGCCGGGGTGCGGGGGCAGCGGGGCGTTCTGGGTCATGCGGGGGAGATTCCCCCAGCCACGCCACCCGATGGCCGGTGTTACAAGCCCGTCGACATTCCAGGACAACGCCACACAGAAGCACGGTAGTTCGAGTGCCGAAAAGGGTGGTCGCGGCAGGAATTGGGCGGCGCACGCCCCCCACACGTGTGCGGGGCGCGCGCCGGATGCTCACGCCCTCGCGTCGCGCTCCTGCCCCCGCAGCGCCCGCGCCAGATCGTCCCGGGCCTCCAGGACGAGCCGCCGCAGCGCCGGTGCCGCGTCCGGGTGCGAGGTCAGCCACGCGTCCGTCGCGGACAGGGTCGCGGGGTCGTCCTGCAGCCCGGGGAACAGGCCCTTGACCACGTCCATCCCGATCTGGATGGACCGCTCCGCCCACACGCGCTCGATGGCCTCGAAGTAGGAGGCCGTGTACGGCGCCAGCAGCTCGCGCTGCGACGGCTGTCCGAAGCCGGCGATCGTCGCCCCGACGAAGGCGTTGGACAGCTTGTCGGACTCCACCACCGCCGCCCACGCCTGGGCCTTGACCGCCTCCGAGGGGCGGGACGCCAGGCATCGCACGTGGTGCCGCTTGCCCGACGCCGTGTCGTCCCGGGCGAGTTCGGCGTCCAGGGCGGTCTCGTCGGCCCTGCCGTGCGAGGCCAGCGGCGACAGGAACGCCCACCGCAGCTCCTGGTCGACGTCCAGACCCTCGATCACCGCGGTGCCGTCGAGCAGTCCGCCCAGCAGCTGGAAGTCCGCGTCCGACGCCGCGACGGCGGCGAAGAACCGCGCCCACGTCAGCTGGTGCTGACTGCCGGGCTCGGCCCGCCGCAGCTCCGCCAGCGCGCCCCCGGCCAGCGCCGGGCCGCCCTCCTCGCGCCAGGCCGGCGCGGCGTAGTGCACCAGGGCCGACTGCGCCCACGCGTGCAGCATCTGCAGGACACCGATGTCCGACTCGCGGCCCGCGAAGGACAGCACCAGGGACACGAAGTCCCGGGCCGGGAGCAGCGCGTCCCGCGTCAGGTTCCACAGCGCGGACCAGCACAGCGCCCGTGCCAGCGGGTCGGTGATGTCACCGAGGTGCTCGCGGAGGGTGGCCAGGGACCCCTCGTCGAAGCGGATCTTGCAGAAGGTGAGGTCGTCGTCGTTGACCAGCACCAGGTCCGGCCTCTCGGACCCCGCGAGCTCCGCGACCACGGTCCGCTCCCCGGCGACATCGGTCTCGGCGCGTGCGAACCGCACCAGCTCGCCCTCCGGGGAGAGCCGGTACAGGCCCACCGCGACCCGGTGCGGGCGCAGTTCGGGGTGGGAGGCCGCGGCCTCCTGGGTCACGGCGAGCTCGGCGATCCGGCCCTGGCCGTCGTACGTCACGACCGGCGTCAGGACGTTGACCCCTGCCGTCTGCAGCCAGGCGCGCGACCAGGCCGTCATGTCGCGGCCGGACGTCTCGGCCAGTACCGAGAGGAGGTCGCCCAGCTGCGTGTTGCCGTACGCGTGCCGCTTGAAGTAGCGGCGCGCGCCCTCCAGGAACGCGTCCCGGCCCACGTACGCCACGAGCTGCTTGAGCACCGAGGCGCCCTTCGCGTACGTGATGCCGTCGAAGTTCAGCTTGGCGTCCTCCAGGTCACGGATGTCGGCCGTGACCGGGTGCGTGGACGGCAGCTGGTCGGCCCGGTAGGCCCACGCCTTGCGGTTGTTGGCGAAGGTGATCCAGCCGTTGGTGAAGCGGGTCGCCTCCACCATCGAGAACGTCCCCATGAAGTCGGCGAAGGACTCCTTCAGCCACAGGTCGTCCCACCACTGCATGGTGACCAGGTCGCCGAACCACATGTGCGCCATCTCGTGCAGGATCACGTTGGCGCGGCGCTCGTAGGACGCCGAGGTGACCTTGCCGCGGTAGATGTACTCCTCGCGGAAGGTGACGAGGCCCGGGTTCTCCATCGCCCCGAGGTTGTACTCCGGCACGAACGCCTGGTCGTACTTCCCGAAGGGGTACGGGTAGTCGAAGTGGTCGTGGAAGAAGTCCAGGCCCTGCTTCGTGACGAGGAAGACGTCGTCCGGGTCGAAGTGGCGCGCGAGGCCCTTGCGGCACATCGCGCCGAGGGGGATCTCCAGCTTCTCGCCGTCGTCGGACGTCCGGGTGTAGACGTCGCTCACGTAGTGGTACGGGCCCGCGACGACCGCGGTGATGTACGTCGAGATGGGAAGGGTCTCCGCGAACCGGTGGACCTCGCCGTCCCGCGACTCCTCCGCGCCGTTGCTCCACACCTGCCAGCCCTCGGGTGCCGTCACCTCGAAGCGGTAGGGCGCCTTGAGGTCGGGCTGCTCGAAGTTGGCGAAGACGCGACGCGCGTCGGCCGGCTCGTACTGCGTGTAGAGGTAGACCTCGCCGTCCTCCGGGTCGACGAAGCGGTGCATGCCCTCGCCGGTCCGGCTGTAGGCGCACCGGGCGTCGACCACCAGGACGTTCTCACCGGCGACGAGGTCGGCCAGGGCGATCCGGGTGCCGTCGAAGACGGTTCCGGGGTCCAGGTCCTTGCCGTTCAGCGTCACCGCGTCCACCGACGGGGCCAGCAGGTCGGCGAAGGTCGAGGCCCCGGCGCGGGCCGCGCGGAAGCGGATCGTGGTCTGCGAGCGGAAGGTGCGCGGACCGGCCTCGTCGCCCCCGTCGGGCTCGCCGACGGCGGAGCGGAGGTCGAGGGCGACCTCGTAACCGTCGACGGTCAGCAGCTCGGCCCTCTCGCGGGCCTCGTCGCGGGACAGGTTCTCACCGGGCACGGAGCACTCCTTCGTGTCTCATGTGTCTCATTCGAAGACTTTTGATCCTCCCATGCGGCCGTCGGAGCCGGTGCACGGGAATGGTGGGAGGGCCCGGTGGTGTTCGGGCAGGCAGGTGCCAGACCGATCTCATGAGGAGAGACATGCCCGAGAACAGCACGGCAGGCGGCAAGGTCCCGGCCGACTTCTGGTTCGATCCGCTCTGTCCCTGGGCCTGGATGACCTCCCGCTGGATGCTGGAGGTGGAGAAGGTCCGTGACGTGGAGGTGCGCTGGCACGTGATGAGCCTCGCCGTCCTCAACGAGCCCAGGCTCGACGAGCTGCCCGAGGAGTACCAGGAGATGATGCGCACGCAGGCCTGGGCGCCCGTCCGGGTCGTCGTCGCCGCCCAGCAGAAGCACGGCGACGACATCGTCGGCCCGCTCTACACGGCCCTGGGCACCCGCATCCACAACAACGGCGAGGGCCCCACCCGCGAGGCGATCGCCGGCGCCCTGGCCGACGTCGGCCTCCCGGCCGAGCTCCTGGAGTACGCCGACTCCGACGCGTACGACAAGGAGCTGCGCGCCTCCCACAAGGAGGGCATCGACAAGGTCGGCCAGGACGTCGGCACCCCGGTCATCGCCGTGCCCGGTGCCGACGGCGAGCAGATCGCCTTCTTCGGCCCGGTCGTCACCCCCGCCCCCAAGGGCGAGGAGGCCGCGAAGCTCTGGGACGGCACGCTGCTGGTGGCGTCGATCCCCGGCTTCTACGAGATCAAGCGGACCCGTACGCAGGGCCCCGTCTTCGACTGACCCGGTCCGGCCTGTGCGGGCTCCGGATCCCGGGGCCCGCACCGCGCCGGCCGCCCTGGTGCCGGCCGCCCCGGAGCCGGCGGTCCGGGCTCAGCGGACCCGGCGGATACGTACCGGACCGCGGGCCTTCGCCGGCTCCACGGGCCTGCCGCCCTGGGTGATCTCCACCTCGCCCGCCTCGACGAGCCGCCCGGCCGCCCGGCGCACCGGCTCCATGAGCGCGCGCCAGCCGTCGCCGTCCCCCTCGTACACCGCTCGCGCGGCGTCGGAGGGGCAGATCGTCGCATCGGGTCCGCGCTGTTCCAGCAGGTCCAGGATGGCCCGTTCCAGGCCCCGGTCCGTCTGCCGTCCGTCGTCCGTCATCCCGTCAGTCTCGCAGCTGCTCCGGCAGGACGCGGGGACGCCGGTCCACGGTGTTCCGGTCATGTGTCGTGGGGTCCGCGGGTATTGCCGACCGCGCGGACCGTCGTTCATGATCTGCCCATGCCGGCTGCGGGCACGGACCATCGCGCGGCCCCGCCCCTGCCGCGCACCGTGCGGATCGGGTACGGGCTCGGCTCGCTGTGCACCGGCACCTTCGCGACGGTGCCGGGTCTGATCCTGCTGTACTACCTCACCGATGTGCTCGCCGTCCCCGCCGCCGTCGCGGGTGCGGCCGTCTTCCTGCCGAAGGCCTGGGACGTCCTGATCAACCCGCTGGTCGGCGCGCTCTCCGACCGCAGCCGGCTGCGCGGCGGCCCGCGCCGGCCGTTCCTGCTGATCGGCGCCTGCACCCTGCCGCCGCTCTTCGCGCTGATCTTCGCCGCGCCGCCGCTCCGGGGCGCACCGGCCGCCGGTTACGTCGCCGCCCTGTTCCTGCTCGCCGCCACCGCGTACGCCGTCTTCCAGGTGCCGTACGTGACCATGCCCGCGGAGATGACGGAGGACCCGGGTGAACGCGGACGCGTGCTCGGCTGGCGCGTGGGGTTCCTCGGTGTGGCGATCCTGCTGTCCGGCGCGCTCGCCCCGGCGATCGCGCACGCCGACGGCGAC
>Ga0164308_10000690_pt1 | contig 18222 bp, 19 predicted proteins | sample Whisoiple_246_MG_FD_109983 | JGI IMG/M metagenome (GOLD analysis project Ga0164308, IMG submission 109983) | Soil microbial communities amended with fresh organic matter from upstate New York, USA - Whitman soil sample_246_MG | ecosystem: Environmental > Terrestrial > Soil > Unclassified >...
ACGTGGTTACGGTCGAGTAGGCGAAACAGCGCAGATCAAAGCATGACTGTTATCAAATCGTTATGTAAAAATTTCGCCTCACTCGCGGCGCTTCGCGGACAGCTTGAGACGGGACACTTTGACGAAAATTGTCTTGTCGGGCGCGCCAGCCAACGAAAAAAGTTTGCTAGCCCTTATTACTGATCGGTAAGTTTTAGTCCCACTGACCGAACCGTGGCTTGAGGACGTGGTTGATGTCCACGCCGATGCCGCCGACGTTCTGCTTGTCGATCTCGACCTGGTGCAGGTGTGCTGCGGGATGGACGAAGCCCTTCGGCGACCCCCAGTTGTGCTGCCAGAAGTAGGCGCCCAGCCCGTCCTGCAGCGCCCAGTCGATGGTCTTGGAGTTGGCGTAAACACCCACCCGCTGATGGCCGAGGACCGTTTCCCAGGCCCGCAGATACGGCTCAACCTGCTGCTTGTACTGGTCGTATGACGGGTCGTCGTCGATGGACGCGTAGATCGGAGCGCCATAGGAGCCGCCCGCGGCCACGTGTAGCTGCCAGCCGCGCTTGGCATGCAGCACACCGGCGTTCTGCCCGCCAAGCCAGTCCGCGGTGTCCTGCTTGCCGAACTGATAGCAGGAGACGATCTTCAGGCCACTCTGATACAGGTCGCGGGCCTCAGGAAGCTGGATCGGCTTGCCAAGCATCCAGCCGCCGCCGGGCCGCCGGTCGGAAACATAGCGGATAGCTCCGTGCGCGCCGGCGGCGCGGATATCTGCCGCTTTGATGACGCCTGCCGCATAGTCCAGCAGGATGCCCAGCGGCGCTGCCTGCGCCTGTGGCGGCGGCGCCAACGACGACGCGGCGAGGACCGCCGGGGCCGCGGCCGCGTACTTCAGGACCGTCCGACGGGACACCCAGCGAGAGGTCGAATTGCGCTCCGACACGTGCCACAGAGTACGACAATAACCTCTGCTTTCACTTCAACGCCACTGGTCACACTTGCATCAAGATTCCCAGAATTACCAGACGCGGGCGGCATGCCGCATGATCGCGGGATGACCGCACAGCTCACCTTCGAGCCGTTCCGCATTGCGATTGCCGACGCCGACCTCGCCGATTTGAAGGCCAGGCTCGCCGCGACCCGCTGGCCCGAGCAGTTGCCGGGCACACCCTGGCAGCGCGGCGTACCCGTCGAATACCTCAGACAACTGGCCGGCTACTGGGCCGACGGCTTCGATTGGCGCGCGCAGGAGGCCGAGCTGAACAACCATCCGCAATTTCGCACCCAGATCGACGGCCAGCCGATCCACTTCCTGCACATCGAGTCACCGGAACCGGGCGCGCGGCCGCTGATCCTTCTGCACGGCTGGCCCGGATCGGTGGTGGAGTTCCTCGACGTGATCGGCCCGCTGAGCGATCCGCGCGCCCACGGGCTGGACCCCGCGCAGGCGTTTCACCTCGTCATCCCGTCCCTCGTCGGATTCGGCTTCTCGACCCCGCTGTCCGGCGCCGACTGGACCGCGACCCGCATCGCGGCGGCATTCACCGAGCTGATGGCCGCCCTCGGCTACGACCGGTATTGCGTACAGGGCGGCGATTACGGCTCGTTCATCGGCCCGGTGATGGGCAGCCTCGCCCCGGACCGGGTGATCGGTGTCCACGTCAATGCCGTCGCGTTCGGCTTCATGCCCGGCAAGGGGGTGACCGCCGAGGACCTGGCATCGATGACCGATCTCGAACGCGACCGGGGGCACGGGCGCAGGACTGGGCCGCCGAGAAGGCCGGCTACTTCAAACTCCAGGGCACCCGACCGCAGACCCTGAGCTACGGGCTCACCGACTCGCCCGCGGGACAGCTCGCGTGGATCGTGGAGAAGTTCAAGGAGTGGACGAACGCCGGCAAGCATCTGCCCGACGATGCGGTCCCGCGCGACCGCCTGCTCGCGAATGTATCGGTGTACTGGTTCACCGGAACGGCAGGCTCGTCGGCCAACCTCTATTACGAGACCACCCACGCCAGGGCGATGCCGCCGCCGTCGGGCGTGCCCACCGGGGTCGCGGTGTTCGCCGAGGATCTAGGAATCCGCAGTGTCGGCGAGAAATGGCACAACGTCACGCACTGGAGCGACTTCGACACCGGCGGCCATTTCGCGGCGATGGAGACACCGCAGTTGCTCGTCTCCGACATCCGGGCCTTCTTCGCAACGGTGACGTGAGGGGCGATTTGGGCGTGGAAACCTGCGCTCAGCGCCGGTAATCACGCCGAAATCGCGTATGAGGCTGCGGGTACACCGCGGAATTCGTAGGATCTCCCAATGCCCTCGGGGATGGCCGGCGCCCAGCAGCGCGCAGATCCCGCCGCCGCCGTTGGCGATCCGCAAATCGAGCTGGCAGGCGTCCGCAAGGAGTTCGGCGACGGCCGTCACAAGGTGGTCGCCGTTGAGGGCGCAGACCTGACCGTCGGCGATGGCGAGTTGTTCGCGATCCTCGGCCCATCCGGCTCCGGCAAGACCACGGTGCTTCGCATGGTCGCGGGCTTCGAACAGCCGACGGCGGGCACGATCCGCCTTGGCGGCGTCGACGTCACCGCCCTGCCCGCGCGGCGTCGCGACGTCAACACCGTCTTTCAGGAATACGCCCTGTTCCCACACATGACCGTTGCCCAGAACGTCGAGTACGGGCTGAAGGTCAAAGGAGTCGCGCGCGACGAACGCCGCAGGCGAACTTCGGATGCGCTGGACATGGTCCGATTGAGCGGCGAGGCGTCCAGGAGCCCGGCGCAGTTGTCGGGGGGTCAGCGTCAGCGGGTGGCCTTGGCGCGCGCACTGGTCGGACGCCCCCGGGTGCTGTTGCTCGACGAGCCGCTCGGCGCACTCGATCTCAAACTGCGCGAACAGATGCAGATCGAGCTGAAGGAGATTCAGCGTGAGGTCGGCATCACGTTCGTCATCGTGACCCACGATCAGGACGAGGCACTGACCCTGTGCGACCGGCTCGCGGTGTTCAACAACGGCCGGATCGAGCAGATCGGGAAGGCCCGCGACGTCTACGAGAACCCGGCGAACCGGTTCGTCGCCGACTTCGTCGGAACCTCCAACGTGCTCGACGGGCCCGACGCCGAGGCTCTCGTCGGCCGGGCGGGCACGTTCGTCGTGCGGCCTGAACGCATCGCGGTCTTCGCGCCGGGCACCGACCCCGTCCCCGGCGTTCAGACGGTGGACGCGACGGTGCTCGAAGTCATCTACGCCGGCCCCACCACGAAGATCGCGGCGTCGACCCCCTCTGGGGCCACCTTGACCGCCACCGTGCTCACGGCCAGCACCTGGTTACCGCCCGATCTTGCGCACGGCACCCCAATCACGTTGGCGTGGCCCGAAAAAGCCCTTCATCAACTGTCAATCGAGGAGTAGCCATGAAAGCAGCCGTCCGAATGGGTCTAGTGCTCGGCGCGTGCGCCGCACTGATCGTCGCGTGTTCGGGCTCCGAGGATTCCGGCAACACCGGTGAGTCCCCGCCCAAGCTGGAAAAGCTGAGCTCGGTCGGCGACGGCGAGGGTGAGCTGAACCTCATCGCATGGGCCGGCTATGCCGAAGACGGCTCCAACGACAAGACCGTCGACTGGGTGACGCCGTTCGAGAAGCAGACCGGCTGTCAGGTCAACGTCAAGCTGGGCAACACATCTGACGAGATGGTCCAGCTGATGCGCAGCGGGCAGTACGACGGAGTGTCGGCATCGGGTGACGCGACGCTGCGGCTGATCTACGCCGGTGACGTCTCACCGGTGAACACCGACCTTGTGCCGAGCTACGCCACGATCTCCGAATTCCTCAAGGACAAGTCGTGGAACTCGGTCGACGGCCAGATGTACGGGATCCCCCACGGCTGGGGCGCCAACCTGTTGATGTACAACCTCGATGTCGTGCGGGATGCGCCCAACTCGTGGAGCGCGGTCTTCGAAGGCGGCGACAAGTACAAGGGCAAGGTGACCGCATACGACTCCCCCATCTACATCGCCGACGCGGCGCTGTATCTGATGAAGTCCAAGCCGGAGCTGGGCATCAAGGACCCGTATTCGCTGACGTCTGAACAGCTCGACGCCGCAGTCGAATTGCTCAAGAAGCAGCGCGAGAACATCGGCGAGTACTGGGCGGATTACACCAAAGCAGTGCAGGCGTTCGAGTCCGGTACATCGGTGATCGGCACCACGTGGCAGGTCATCGCCAACCTGATCGGCACCGACAACAAGGTTCAGGTGAACACCGTGCTTCCGAAGGAAGGTGCGACGGGATGGTCTGACACCTGGATGATCTCGTCGAAGTCCGCGCATCCGAACTGCATGTACAAATGGATGGACTGGATCACGTCGCCCAAGATCAACGCGCAGGTGGCCGAATACTTCGGCGAGGCGCCGGCTCAGACCAAGGCGTGCGAGTTCACCACCGAGAAGGACTTCTGCGACATCTTCCACGCGACGGACGCCGACTACGCGGCGCAGATCCACTACTGGACGACGCCGCAGAAGAACTGCGTCGACGGCAGCGGTGACAACTGCACGACCTACGACGAGTGGGTCACCAAGTGGCAGCAGATCAAGGGGTAGCAAAGGCCGCGCCCATCCCGGTGTCGACGCCCACTCGAATGTCGCCGCCAATGCGGCTCCGGCGCCGGATGGCGCTTGCCTTCCTCCTGGTCCCGCCCATGGCCTGGCTGGTGCTGGCCTACCTGGGATCGCTTGCAGTGCTTCTTGTCTCGGCATTCTGGAGCACCAACAGCTTCACCGGCGCGGTGGTACACAAGTTCACCACCCACAACATCGTGCAGGCGTTCACCGAGACGGTGTTCCGGGTCACCACGCTGCGCACGCTCGGCGTGGCCCTCCTGGTGACGGCGATCTGCATAGTACTGGCGGTGCCGCTGGCGTTGTACATGGCCAAGGTGGCCTCACCGCGGATGCGACTACTGCTGGTGATCGCGGTGACGACGCCGCTGTGGGCCAGTTACCTGGTGAAGGCGTACGCGTGGCGGATGCTGCTCTCCCCCGAGGGCCCGCTGGCGTGGGCCGGCGGCTACACGCCGGGATACGGCCTCACGGCCACCGTGATCACGCTGGCATACCTGTGGTTGCCCTACATGATCATCCCGGTGTTCGCGGCGTTCGACCGAGTGCCCGACTCATTGATCGACGCCAGCTCCGACCTCGGCGCCTCCGACCTGTCGACGCTGCGGATGGTGATGGCGCCGTTGATCTTTCCCGGTATCGCGGCGGGATCGATCTTCACCTTCTCACTGTCACTGGGTGACTACATCGCGGTGACCATCGTGGGAGGCAAGACGCAACTGCTCGGCAACGTCATCTACGGCCAGTTGGTGACCGCCAACAATCAGCCCCTCGCCGCGGCGCTGTCGATCATTCCGCTTGCCGCGATCATCCTGTACCTGCTCGCGATGCGCCGCACCGGCGCGCTGGAGAACGTCTGATGCTGTCCGGCGGCGCGCGACGCGCGGTTCGGGCGTGGACGGTGTTGATTCTTCTGTTCCTCTATGTCCCGCTGGCCCTGGTGCTCGTGAACGCGTTCAACTCGTCGCGCACCTTCGCCTTCCCGCCAAGCGGTTTCACGACGCAGTGGTGGGTGGTGGCATGGCACAGCGAGGGAATGTGGAAGTCGCTCGCCAATTCGGTGACGGTGGGCCTCGGGGCTACAGCGATCGCGTTGGTCCTCGGCACCATGGCCGCCTTCGCCGTGCAGCGGTACAGGTTCTTCGGCCGCGAAGTCGTCAGTTTCCTTGTCGTGCTGCCGATCACATTGCCGGGCATCGTCACCGGTATCGCACTGAACGCGACCTTCACCTCGGCACTCGGCGTCACGCTGGGTTTGGCAACGGTGATCGTCGGCCATGCCACGTTCTGCGTCGTCATCGTCTTCAACAACACGCAGGCGCGGCTGCGCCGGCTGGGAACCAGCCTCGAGGACGCGTCGGCCGACCTCGGCGCCTCGCCGTGGCAGACATTCCGGTATGTGACCTTCCCGATGATGCGCGGCGCGCTCGTCGCGGGCGCGATTCTGGCCTTCGCGCTCAGCTTCGACGAAATCGTGGTGACGACGTTCACCGCGGGTCCGACTGTGCAAACCCTGCCGATCTGGATCTTCGGGAACTTGTTCCGGCCCAACCAGGCACCGGTCATCAACGTGGTCGCGGCGGCGCTGACCCTGGTTGCGATCATCCCGGTGTGGCTGGCCCAGAGGTTCGGCGGCGACCCCGCGACGACACGGGTGTGACCTACGAGTTGGTCGGTACCCGGTTCCCGCGCGCGACGACCCCGGTCGCGTCGTCCGGGACGGCCGACACCATCTCCCGTCGCAACCCCTTGTCGAGCAAGTGTGTGACCACCGCGATGCCGAGATCGCGATAGTCCGCGATGAGCCCGGTCACCTCGCCGGACTCATCGGACTTCGGCACGTACCCGGACCCGTAGCGGGCCGCGAGCGCGTCTTCGAGCGAACCGGCGAGCGTGGCCGCGAGGTCGTCGATCGTGCCGCCGGTGGAGTCGACCACCCGCAGGATCATCTGGACGTAGGAGAGTTGATCCGTTGACCGCGTGACGATCTCGGCCATCCCCGGATGAACGAGGAAAACCGAGTTCTCGGCGAGTTCGGCGAGCCCGCACGAGACAAGCCGCTGCGCCTCGTCACTTTCCGGATCGAGATCGAGAGCTACCGCCTCGGCCACGGAGTCGTCGGCTTTGCTGCCCAGAATCGCCTGCTGGACGCCGAGGATGGCCGCCAAGTCGTGGCCTTCGCGCATACGGGCGAAGAACTCGGCGATGTGCGCGCTGTTGAACCCCTTGCGAAGCAACTGATTGATGGTGTTCAGCTGAGACAGGTGATAGTCGTCGTAGAAAGCCGATCGGCCCTGGCGCCGCGGCGGGTCGAGCAGGCCGCGTTCGCGATACGCGCGGATGTTGCGCGAGCTGACTCCCGAGATGCGCGCAAGGTCGTCGAGTCGGTACTCAGCCAAAGCGGCGCACCAAACGGCGACGGGGGCAGCCTCCTCGCATGACGACACTGTAGTACGCCATCTGCGATCTTGAGCGAAGTTCTGGCCGGTTCGTTCAGAAAGTCGGGGTTAGGTTAGCCATGCCCATCCATCTGCAGATATGGCTCATTCGAGCTATCGAGCATTACACGGGCGTGCAGTTTCAGCCAATATTTTTCGGGTGGCCGCGGGACTATTCCCGGCGGCCCGGTGAGTGATCTCACCGCTAATGAATTGGCGCATCGGCACGCCGCTACGGGACGATGAAGGAGCAAATTTTCCCAGAAAGTTTCTTCGAGAGGTTCCGCGTGCGTCCCTGGATCGTTTGGGCCACCGGACTCCTGGCTTACATCGTCGCCGTACTGGACCGCACCACTCTCGGCGTCTCCGGTCTGGAGGCCGGGGACCGGTTCACCGCAGGCCCCGGCGTGCTCTCGTCGTTCGTCGTACTGCAGATCGTCGTCTATGCGGGCGCACAGGTGCCCGCGGGCCTACTGCTCGATCGCTTCGGCTCCAAGGTGCTGATCCTTTCGGGCGCCACGCTGATGGCCGCGGGCCAGCTGACGCTGGCGTTCACCGAGTCGCTGCCCGCCGCGATCGCCGCCCGCGCGGTGGTGGGATTGGGCGACGCGGTCACGTTCATCTCGGTGCTGAGGCTGGTGCCGCACTGGTTCAGGCCTGACCAGGTTCCGTTGGTGACCCAGCTGACCGGCATCTGCGGCCAACTCGGACAGGTGCTCTCTGCGGTGCCGTTCCTGGCGCTGCTCGCCGGACGGGGCTGGACCGCCGCATATCTGTCGGTGGTCGCGCTCGGTGTGGTGTCGATTGCCCTGACGCTTGCTCTGGTCAAGAACACCCCGAACGGCAAGGCCGCCCCGCCTCCGTCGACCTCTGTGCGAGAAATCCTGGTCAGCGTCAAGACCGTCTGGCTGCGACCCGGGACCCGACTGGGCTTCTTCACCCACATGGGCACGCAATTCTCGGTGACCGTCTTCGCGCTGATGTGGGGTCTGCCCTACCTGACGGTCGGGCAGGGGCTGTCGGTTCACGTCGCAGGCACACTGTTGAGCCTTTCGGTCGTCGCAGCCATCCTTTCGGGAATCGTCATCGGCATCTTCACTGGTCGCAAGCCTCACCGACGGTCACGGCTGGTGCTGGCGATCATCGCGAGCAATGCCGCGGTCTGGACGGTGGTGCTGGCGCTGCCGTCGGCGGCCCCTCTGTGGCTGCTGACGCTGCTCGTCATCGTGATCTCGGTCGGCGGACCCGGTTCGATGGTCGGCTTCGACTTCGCCCGTACGTTCAATCCGAGTGCGACGCTCGGCACCGCCCAGGGCATGGTCAACATGGGCGGCTTCCTGGCCTCCCTGCTGGTAATGCAGGCGATGGGTCTGGTGATCGGGGCGGTCGGGGGTTACTCGTTTGAGTCGTTCCGGCTCGCCTGGACGGTTCAGTACGCGATCTGGGCACTGGCGACGGTCGGCATCTTGATCACCCGCACAAAGGCGCGCAGACAGATGCGTGACGAACGAAATCTGCTGGAGGGGTTCGAGACCCACCCGCCGGCGCCTGCGGCGACAGGGTAGCGGTTACCTGTTACGAGCGCTTTCCCGCCGGTTGGCCTTTTTGATCGCGTTTACCAATTGGATTTTGGTCATGGTCGAGCGGCCCGAAATATCAAGGCGCCGTGCGACATCCATCAGATGCGCCTTCGAGGCATTGGCGTCGACGCCTTCGGCTGACGTGCCTGAGGGATTCGGGCCACCGCTCCGCGCTCGCGTATCGGACGGGCCCTTCTCGGCCTTCGCCTCCCAGTGGTCGCCCACCTTCTCGAAGCTGTGCTTCAACGCGTCGTAGGCGACGCGGTACGCCCGCTCGCCTTCGCCGTACTGCTCGACCGCTGCGTCGTGCACCTTGGCGAACGTCCGCTGCGCCTTGGCGGACGACTTCTGCAACGTGCTCGGCAACTCGCTCTTCTTGGCACTGCCGGCTGACGTTGTTTTCGGCATTGCGCGCTCCTGAGGTCAAAAAGCTGTTCACGCCGCCGAAGTCGCGAAGTAAATGTTCGTCGGCTCCCGTAACAAACGGCGGCCGCTTCTTGACCAGACCTTTCGAGTGCTCGCCAACGGCGAGGCTGTGGTGCCGCTCACACCACCTCGCGACTTCGGACGGCTAAGAAGAAGGCTTACCCGACCCATCCTCGGCTAAACGCGCTGCGATCGCCTCCTCGGCGTGCCGGTAACCGAGCAGCTCGTACCCCACGACCGTCACCGCAGGCGCCAGCATGACGATCAGCAGCGCGTTGGCCATCGACATGCCCCTGCCGACGAGAATCACCGCCACCACAAGCACCGCGGTGGTGAGCCCGACGAGGAGCAGGTGGAAGACGTCGCGCGCACGCACCAACGATGCGTAGAGCAGATAAACGGCCACGATGTAGACCGCCACCGGTATCGCCACCGAAAGAACGGTGCCCACCGCATCGAGCTTCGAGTGGTGCTCGACGTAGTAGGCCGCAGCGTGCAGGCCTGCGCCGGTGCCCACGATCGCCCCGAACACGACAAGGTGCAGATAACCGAACCGGAAGGACAGCTCGCGCCGAGCAGCCAGCAGCTGCGACTGCGGCACGATGAAGTACACCCACCACATGCCGAACGTCAGACCCGTGCCCGCAACAGCGACCAGGACGGCGGCCACGCTCCAGCCCTGTGCCGAGACGACCGCCGACAGCGAGGCGACGGTGCCGACGACGCCCTCGCCCAGCGCGATGATCGTGAGCAATGAATAGCGTTCCGCGATGTGATGGGCGTGCCATGGTGTGCCGCCCATGCGTCGTTCGGCCAGCCACGGCCCGAACATCTCGAAGGCGATCAACATCGCCGCCCACACGAATGTGGTGACGACCGTCGTGCTCACCGGGATCATCGCGATCCAGCCGATCTGCGCGACGGTGACGACCGCGGCGTAGGTCAGGCACGCCGTTCGGCGCTGCGGGTCCTGGCTGGCCGCGCGTAACCACTGCGCCACCAGTGCGATTCGCATCACCACGTAGCCGGCCACCATCACCCGGTTGTCCACATGCCGCCCTTCGGCCATCGAGGCGTACATCGCGGGGAGGCCGAGCGCGAGGATGATGACGCCGACCATCTGCAGCATCGTCGTCAGCCGGTAGATCCAGTCGTCGGTGTCGTAGGCCGACGCGAACCAGCTGAAGTTGATCCACGCCCAGCAGATGGAGAACGTCGCGAATGCGAACGAGGCCAACCCCATCCCGACGTGGTCTTCGGCGAGCTGGTGGGCGAACTCAGAGGCCGCGATGCCGAATCCGATCACGAATGTGAGGTCGAAGAGCAACTCCAGTGGTGTCGCCGTCCGATGCGTCTCGTCGGGGTCACGGCCGGACATCCTGCGGACGCGATGCACCTCGACCTTCCCCGGCCGGTGCGACTCAACTTCACTCATGACCTGCAGAGTTTGCCCAGCATGACCGGCACTGTCCAGGCGCCCGCGCGTCATGGACCCGCGCGATCTTCTACGCGGAGCAATGCAGGAACAGGTAGTCGACTACGCATGCCACCGCGACCCGGGTTTCGCATCATCAACTGCAGAAGCCCGATCAGGCAGAAGGCAGGTCGCAATGTCAGAACAGTTCACGGTCACGATGCTGGGTGGGTTCGAGGTCTATCGCGACGGTCAGCTGCTCGACCTGCCACCCTCGTGTCAGCGACTTGTTGCGCTCGCGGCGCTGAAACGCCGAGCAGTGCCACGCAGTTGGACGTGCCGGACTCTGTGGCCGACGACACGGCCGGATCGGGCGACGGCCCGGCTACGCACCACGCTGTGGCGGCTGCGGCCACTCGGCGCGGACGCGCTGATCGTTGTCACGCCGCAGTCGATCGCCATCGCGCCGGATGTGTCAGTGGACTGGCATGAGTCGGTGGATCTGATCGGGCAGCTGGTGGGCCATCGCGAACCGGCGGACCCCGACCGCGACCTCGCAGCCGAACTGCTCCCCCTCTTGCGGGCGGGCTGCCTGCTCGACGGGTGGACCGACGACTGGAATGCCTACGCCCGCGAGACCTACCGTGAGCTGCGACTCGACGCGCTCGAAGTGCTGATGGGTTCATACGCGCAAGACGGGTAGTGGATTACGCGTGCGTGTCGGTGTGAACGATTCGTACGCTTTTATCGTCAAATAGATACACACCAAAGAGATTGGACGAGAGCCGTGAACGCCCTACTCGTGACCTGCTTGAGCCTGGCGGCGCCGATCGCCGCGCTCGGCGTCCACGAGTTGCAGGCCCGGCTCGAACGCTGGGACTACGAGCGGCACGCCGAAGACTAGCCTCGGTCGGGTGAACGAACTCACCGAAGACGTCGTCGCTTTCATCTCCGAGGGCACCAGGACCGGGAAGCTCGGCTACACGGCATCCGACGGCCGCCCACTGGTCGCGCCAGTCTGGTTCGTCGTCGACGACGGCACGCTGGCCTTCAACACCGGCAAGGACACCGCCAAAGGTCGTGCGCTCGTCCGTGACTCGCGAGCGGTGATCTGTGTGGACGACGAGCGGCCGCCGTATTCGTTCGTCCAGGTGCAGGGCACCGTGACGATCAGCGAGGATCCGGCCGATCTGGTCGATATCGCCACCCGCACCGGCGCCCGGTACATGGGTGCCGACCGCGCGGACGAGTACGGCCGCCGCAACGGCGTGCCGGGCGAAGTCGTGGTCCGGCTGCAGCCGACGAAAGTACTCAAGGCGTTCGACCTGGCGGAGTAGTGCGGGGCTGCCCGCGGTGGTTTACACAATGAACTAGGTTTGTCAGCTATGGACGGCTATGCCTATGACACTGCGCTGTTGATTCTGCGCGTGTGCCTCGGCCTCACCATGGCGGCACACGGATACAACAAATTCTTCGGGGGCGGCCGAATAGCCGGCACCGCCGGTTGGTTCGAGAGCATCGGGATGAAACCGGGCGTGCTGCACGCCCGCATCGCCGCGACCACCGAGATGGCGGCGGGCCTTGGCCTGGCCGTCGGGCTGCTCACCCCGATTCCCGCTGCGGGTTTCGTCGCGCTGATGTTCGTGGCGGCGTGGACCGTGCACCGCGCGAACGGCTTCTTCATCGTCAAGGAGGGCTGGGAGTACAACCTCATTCTTGCGGTCAGTGCGGTCGCGCTGGCCGGGCTCGGTGCGGGCCGGTTCAGCCTCGATCACGTCTTGTTCTCGGGCACCGGTGTCGATGACTTTCTGCATGGTTGGTGGGGGCTGCTGATCGCGGCCGGGCTGGGACTCGCGGGCGGGATCGGCCAACTCGTGCTGTTCTATCGGCCGCCACACCCGGCGGACGCTAACTGACCCGTCCGCCGATGACGGTGGTGGCGACCATATCGGACGCCAGCGTCTCGACGTCGGCGCCCGGCGTCAGCACGATGAGGTCGCCCGGCTGACCGACCTCGACGGTGCGCGGCACCGACGGCCGATCGGGATGCCCCAGAAACAGACGCAATGCCTCCCCGGCGGAGATCCGTTCGTCGGGTCCGAGTACTTCTCCCCCCGCGGCGCTGCGGCGAACCGCGGCCCGCATCGCCGCCCACGGGTCCATCCCGCCGAACGGCGCATCGGTGCTCGCGGCCAGCGGAATGCCCGCGCGCAGAAGCGATCCCACCCGCCACAGCTGGGAATGATCGCCGGTCGGCACGTCGCGCAGATAGTGTTCGCCGCGTTCGGCGACGAAGTTCGGCTGGGTGACGACGGTGACTCCGACCTCAGCAAGGTCGGCGACCATGTCATCGGGGACCACGGCCGCGTGCTCGATGCGGTCGCGTGGATGACCGCCTGCCGACCGCAAGGCCGCGAGCGCGACGACCAGCTGGGCACGGGTGACGCAATGCAGCGCCACCGGCACGTCGTCGTCGTGGATATCGCGCACCCAACCGATGAGTTCGTCGACATCGAGCCGGTCGTCGTGCAGGATCCGCTTTCCCGGCGCAAGGAAGTGCAGCCGTTGCGGGATCTCCGCCCGCCTATGTGCCACCGAGAGCATCGCCACGTCGTCGGCAGTGAGATCCGGTGTGGCATCGGTGATTCCGGTGACGCCGTAGCCGGCGAGCCGGCGAGTGATATCGGCGAGCGCCGTCGTCCGGCGCGGAAGTGCGTCTGCCCAGTCGTCGGCGCTGTGCAGCCTGCCGTCCGGATGATCGCTGAGTCCGACGCGAGTCAGCGCCGCCGAGTTCAGGATCCACATCGCACCGCTACGGTGCTGGATCCGCACCGGCAGGTCCGCGACGACGGCGTCGAGCTGCTGGCGGTCGAGCTCACCGGCGACCGAGGCGTGGTACCCGACGGCACGAATCCAGCCATCCGGCCCAGGCTCGGCCGACCGCAAGGCCTGCGCCATTTGCGCTTTCGTTCGGACGTCCGGCGGCCCGACCACCAGAGAATCGAGTGCGGCAGCCATCGCCCGCAGGTGCAGATGATGGTCGTGCAGCCCGGGCAGCACTGCGCCGGCGGCGGCATCGATCACCTGCTCGGCGTCGAGCGGGTCGAGCCGATCGGCGATTTCGAGGATCCGTTCCGCGACCCGGATATCGACGATCCGACCGTCCGGCACGGCGGCCCGGCGAATCAGCACGTGGTCAGCCTGGCTTCGACCAGCTCGCGCACCCGCCCGTTGTCCGCTCCGAGGTCACGTGCAGGCACCCGCGGCAGTCTGGGAATCCTGGGCGGCCGCGTGCTTTTCGAGTTCACGGCGAGCGGCAACGTCGCATAGTCGGCGGCCACCTCTGCGAGGGCGATCTCCACGATCTCGCCGCCTCCACGCCCGAGCGAATCGAGCACGGCGTAGGTTGCCGCCAGGCCGGTCAAGGGGTCGGCGATGGCATCGCCGACGAATTCGACGCCCGCGCCGACGAGGCCTCCGGCAACGGCGGCGTCGTCGCCGAACGCGACCCGGTCGGCACGCTCCCCTTCGGTGCCGTAACCCGTGACACGCAGCCAGATCCGGCCGTCGCGGCCTCGCACCTGGTCGGGTCCGAGGCCGCGGCGCATCAGCGCGGCGGGTCGCGACCCCTCGATCACCACGTCGGCCGCCTCCAACAGTGGCCGCAGGTCGTCGTCGCGAAAGTCGGTGGCGTAGGACAACTTCGACGAGTTTATCCAGTCGAAGAAGCGAGAGTCTCCTCGGCGGGTCCCGTCGGGTCTGCCGCGGCCTTCGACCTTGACGACGGTCGCTCCGGCCGCGGCGAGTAGGTGCCCGCACAGCGGGCCTGCCCACATCGATGAGAGGTCGGCGACCAAGAGGTCGGACACCGTCCGCGCCGCCCGCTGCCCGTCAGGCACGAAACGTGGTGAGGCACAATTGACTTCGCCGAGTATCGAGGCAGGCAGGTCGAGCATCCGCGCCCTCGCCACGAACTCGCAGGCGTCCCGCGCCGCCGCGCCGGTGGCCACCGCCGTCCACACGTCGGTCGGTTGCTCGGCCAGTTCGAGTAGTGCCGGAACGGTATCGATGTCGTCGGGGCGGGACAGCGTGAGCGCGCACCAGCCGTCCCGGGTGGACAGCAGCCGGGTCGAGCCGCCTGCCGAGACCCGCCCCGCCGGTGTCAGCCCGAGCAGTCCCGCTCGCCCGGTGAGTATCTCGTCGGCGTCGACGCTCAGAGCCCCACCGAGATCGGCCGCAGCTGTTCGGAGGCCGTCGGCCATCCGCCGCGCACGTGCGAACACGGCGTCGGGGATGCCTAACGAGCCCACCACGTCATTCTGCATCGGTCTGTGCCGACTCGATCGCGTCTACCAAACGCCAGTCGAGTGCGGTCTGCGCGTCGATCGTGCGGCCGGACAACACCAGGTAGGCCGTGCGCCAACGGCCGATGCGGCGCGCCACGCTGACGGTGCCCCCTGCGCCGGGGATCAATCCGAGGCTCATCTCGGGCAGGCCGAGCACCGCGTCCGGGTGGGTCGTGACCCGGCCGCAGAACGCGGCCATCTCCAGTCCACTGCCCAACACCTGGCCGTGCACCCGTGCCCAGCACCGCGGTCCGAGCCTGGCGGCGAGTTCGTCGAGCACCAGAGCCGGGCTGTGCCGGACGCGTGCAATGTGGGCGCTGGCCGGGTCGCGCAACGAGCCGAACTCTGCGAGATCGCCGCCGCTGCAGAACGACGGCCCGTTGCCGGACAGGATCACTTCGTCGACCGACGGGTCATGGCGGGCGATGTCGAGGGCCTCGAGCAGCGCCGCACGGGCGTCGTTGGAGAAGGCGTTGTGCCGCGTGGGCCTGTTGAACCGGATGTGCAGCGAGTCACCGTCCCTCTCGGCCACTACCGGGTCCGGCATGACCGGCGCCGCGGCGGGTCCGCGCTGACGGCACCACGCGGCGAACTCGCCGCCCGACTGCAGCGTCGAGTACCCGAGCGATTCCGTGATCACCCCCGCCAGCGCTGGAGCGTCGGGATCGACCGACCGCAACACGTCATCGCACACGGTCGCGGCCTGCGGCCACATCTCGAAGCGGGTGGTCAGCTCGGTGATTGCGGCCGCGACCGACTCGACGGTGATGACGCGGAGGTCGGAGACTTTGTCCGCGGTCAGGGTGAAGGTGGCGTGCTCGACCCACGGTCGGCTGGGCGGTGACGCGATGTCGGCGGCGGATCCGACCGCCACGACCACTCCGGTCGGGGCGGGCAAACCGGTCGGCGGGTCGCCGAGGTCAACGGTGAGCACGGCCCCGCACGGCGCTACACCGGGTCGAAGGATGAGATCAGCCAGGCATCGCTGATCTTCTTCAAGCCCACCTTGACCGCGCTCGCGGCGAACGCCCCGTCGGGATTTTCCTTGCTGGTGGTGACCTGGTTGATGAACACGAGAACCGTCGCGGAGTCCGGATGCATGTCGGAAACGGCAGCCCGCACGACCGTCGCAGAGGTCTTCACCGACTTCTGCTTCGCCGCCGGGGTGACGACCTGTTCTGTGAATTGCGTGTAGTACGACAGGAAGTCACCGGTCAGGTGTGACTTCGCTGTAGCGAAGTCTGTGTCCAACTTGTCCGGTGAATACGACAGCAGTGAAACCGTGCCGTTTTTCGCCGCGTCCAGCGCGACGGCCGATGCGGCCGCGTTCGTCTCTTCGTCAGGCCGGTACTGCTTGAAATACAGCCACGCCGCGAGGCCTGCAGAGGCCACGAGCGCGACCGCCAACAGCACTACACCGAGCCGGGTCCACCCCACCCGTAGCGACCGACGCACAATGCCGTCTCGCGACTCCGACTTCGTATCCGTTTCCTGTTCGGCGGCCACGTCGTCGTGAGCGATGACCTCGTCGACGGATTCTTCTGTGCCGTTATCGGCCTCATCGACATCTGTCACACGGGCTGCTTCGTCTGCGGTCACGGTACGAACTCCACCTTCGACATTTTCAGCTGGTCGCCGTCGCGCTTCACGTCGACCGACAACCGCCATGACCGCGGCTCCTGTTTGGCCCCGGCCGCGTTGGTTACGCGCGAACTGGCGGACACGAGAACGACGGCGGAATCGTCGCTCATCGATTCGACCGCGGTGGTGTTGACATTGACCTCGGTGACCACCTTCGACTCCTGCGTCACCTTGATGAAGTCGTCCGCTTGGTTCTTGAAGTCGTCTCTGAACGTACCTGTCGAGTTGTCGATGATGCGCTGGACGTCTTCCTTGGCCTTGTTGAAGTCCAGCGACATCAATGTCACGACGCTCTGCCGAGCGGCTGCGGCGTACTGCGCGCGGCGCTGCTGATCGGCCTCCTGGTGGCGGTGGTTCAGGATCATGAGCACGCTCAACGTAATCAATGCGGCGGTGCAGGCGATAGCGATAGCGGCCGCAAGGGTCTTCAGGATGCGACCGGCTCGCCAGCGACGTCGCTTGCCGGCGGGCTCAGCTTCGGCGGGCTCCTCTGCGATGTCTTTCTTGATGGCTTCGGTGTCCGAGTTGTTAGCGTCGACCGGACTCGCCTGGGTCGGTGCGGCCACGACGTCAGACGTTTCGGTATCGCCTTGGGGCGCGTCTGGCGATGCCACCTCCGGCGCATCGGCGTTCGCTTCGATCTCGGCGGCCGCTTCTCCTTCTGCCTCTTGGGCCTGGCGCCGGAGCCGGATCGCGCGAGCTCTGGCGCGCGCGGCGGCGGCAAGCGCCTCGGCCTCGGCCGCCTCTGCTTCTGCTTCCTCCGCAAGTGCCAGTGCATCGGCCGCATCAGCCGGCTTACCAGGACCCTCCGGCGGTCCATCGACGCGATCAGCGTCGATGACCGACGCGCGGCGCCTGAAAGTCGGCACAGCGACCTCCTTGTTGTGCGAGTGCTCTACTAAATGAGAATGGCATTATTCATTTTTGAGTATTGCCGCGACGATACAGCATGCCCAGCTCGGAGCCGGGGCGCCTTTCCTGCGGAAATGCTATTTCCCGGCTGTGCGAACGCTCAGCGCAATTTGTCCTTCATCACTTTGCCTGTCGCGCCCAGCGGCAGCTTGTCCAGAAACTCTACGTACCGCGGGACCTTGAAGCCAGCCATCCGGTCCCGGCTCCAGGACACCAGCTCTTCCATCGTCACCGTGCCCTCGCGACCGCCCTTCAGCACCACGAACGCCTTGCCGACCTGCCCGAGGCGGTCGTCGGGCACACCGATCACCGCGGACTGAGCGACGGCGGGATGCTCCAATAGAAAACCCTCGATCTCAGCGGGGTAGGCGTTGAAGCCGCCGACGATGAACATGTCCTTCTTGCGGCCGACGATCAGTAGCCGGCCGTGGTCGTTGAACCTGCCGAGGTCGCCGGTGTGCAACCAACCGTCGTCGTCGACCGCATCGGCTGTCGCGGCCGGATCGTCGAGGTAGCCCTGCATGACGCTGTAGCCGCGGACGAGCACCTCGCTGTCGTCGGCGATGCGAACCTCTACCCCGTCGCACGGCACGCCCGCGGTGGTGGCGATGTCGGCGAACGAATCCCCCGGCCGCGACAGCGTCACGGTGCCCGCTTCGGTCAGGCCGTAGCCGGTCGCCAGCGTCTGGAAGGGCAACTCGTCATGCACTCGCCGGATGAGCTCGACCGGAATGTCCGCCGATCCGGTCACCCCGGCACGCAGCGTCTTCAGCTTGCTCTTGTCCTCGACCGCCAGCAACGAGTGATACAACGTGGGCGGCCCGGGAAGCATCGTGATTTGTTCGGCCTCAATGAGTTCCA
>Ga0164308_10000692_pt1 | contig 18202 bp, 14 predicted proteins | sample Whisoiple_246_MG_FD_109983 | JGI IMG/M metagenome (GOLD analysis project Ga0164308, IMG submission 109983) | Soil microbial communities amended with fresh organic matter from upstate New York, USA - Whitman soil sample_246_MG | ecosystem: Environmental > Terrestrial > Soil > Unclassified >...
CAATTGACGAATTGCAGATCGCGCTTGACCAGATAGTCGACGACGTACGGGAAGAGCTCGATGGGATAGGTTCCGTCAGCGTCGGAGGTGACGATGATCTCGCCCGTGGCCTCGGCAAAGCCGCGCTTGTAAGCGAGCCCGTAGCCGCGCAGCTTCTCGACCACGACGCGGGCCCCGTTTTCTTGCGCCAGCTGCACGGTTCGATCTTTGCTGCCGCCATCGACGACGATGACTTCAGTGATCTCCTTGGGCACCCGCTTGAGCGTGGCAACAATCCCGTTCTCTTCGTTGAGTGCGGGAATTACTAGGGAAATAGTCGGGCGAGACATCGGGCAGCAGTCTAGTCGACACGATATCGCGAGTCGAGCGTGTCAGCGCCGAAAGTAGCCGGTGAGATCCGAACCGCGACCCGTCGCCGCCCAGCTCGCGACCTGCTCCGACCCGACGAAGCCGAGCAAGAGATGCGAGCTCGAAGACACGGCGAGCGTTCGTAGCCCCGCTCGCTCTGCAGCACGTTCGAGCGACTTCGGGGTGAAGTAGACGAGGTGCTCGCGCTTGAGGGAGTGGTAGTAAGGTCCGAAGACTTCGGCCTCAGGGCAATCCAAATTCGGAGTCTTGATCGCGACCACGCCTCCGGGGGCCAGACAATCCGCGATGCGGGACAACAGCGCGACCGGATCAGCCACGTGCTCGATGACGTCCCACAGCGTGATCAGTTGATAACGGCCGCGGAGCTCGCTGCCGTAGTCGTCGAGCGTGCCGCCCATCGTGCTGAAGCCGTATAGCTTTTCAGCGACTTGGCGTGCGTGCTTCGAGATTTCGATGCCCTCGTGCTCGAAGCCGGCCTCGGAGAGCGCAGCCCGGAAATAGCCATAACCGCTGCCCAGATCGAGCGCGCGTCCGCCGCTGACGCCGCCGATCGCTTGCAGCTCACGCAGCTGTCGTTTTGCCTTTTCCAAACGCCAACCGGCTTGTGCAGCGTACTGCCCATAGCCGCCTGCCTGCTTGGCGTCGCCCTCGAAGTAGCTCTCTTCGTAGACCGGTGGCGTGGTCTCGAATGCCCAGGTCCCGCTCGCTTCGCGCACCAGCCAACCCCAGGCGCCGTCGTCCGAACGAGCCACGCCGAAGCCGGGATTTTCGGCGATTTGCGGGTGCCAGAGCTTGCCCGAGCTCGCGAGCGGTCCCGCTTCGACCTGCCCTTCGCGGGGGCCTGTGAGGAGCGCGGGGCGTAACGCACGATAGCCATCTGCCAAGCGCGCCAACAGCTCGCTCGCGGGACTTGCCTCACTGTTACGGAGCCAGGAGACGAAGCTTTCGCGATCGAGTCCGAGCAGGCGCAGCAGGCCATTTTCGAAATGATCCGTCGAATCCTGGTAACGGATTTGGCCACGCGGGGATTCGAAGCTTACTTGGTCAGTCATCGAGTTGCTTACGAGCGGTGGAAATTGGCCAGGATTCGCGCGCCGTCGAAATCGAAGCGGAAGCGCAGCGGGCGCAGGCCACGCGCGACGAGCGCCTCGGAGACCCGACGCCGCTCGGCCGGACGAACGTAGAACATGAAGAAGCCACCGCCGCCTGCGCCCATGAGCTTGCCGCCGATGGCGCCCGCCTTGAGCGCTGCCTCGTAGTGCTCGTCGATCGCCGGATCGCTCATCTTGCTCGCGAGCTTGCGCTTGTTGGTCCAATGTTCGTGCAAGAGCTCGCCGTAGCGGTCGATCTTGCCGTCCAACAAAAGCTGGCGAGTCTCGTAGCCCAGCGCCTTGATCCGGTGCATGCGCTCGACGGCATCGTTCTTGTTTTCTTGGATGGCTTTGCCTTGCTCCGTCAAAACCGACGAAGCAGAACGCTCGACGCCAGAGTAGAAGATCAGCAAATTGGCTTCTAGCTCGTCGACCGTGTCGTCTGCGACGGGCAGGCGCTCACTGTCCACCGAGCCGTCTTTGTTGAAGGTGAAGGCAGTGATGCCGCCGTACGCCGCAATGTACTGATCCTGCTTGCCGATGGGCTCCTTGAGCACGTCGATCTCGATGTGGCAGGCGGCTTGCGCGAGTTGTTCCGTCGACAAGTACTCGCGTTTGAACGCGTGTAGCGCGTTGATCAAGGCAACGGTGAAGGTACTGGAAGAGCCGAGCCCAGAGTTGGCCGGCACGTCCGCGAAGCTATGCAGCTCGAGCGCACGCTCCAGACCGGAGAAGCGCAGCGCCTCGCGAAAGATTCGATGCTCGATTTGGTCGATTGAGTCGACCATTTCGAGCTTGGAGTAGGCGAGCCGAATGTTCTCGTAGAAGCGACGAGCCACCGACACGAACACGAACTTGTCGATCGCTGCGGCGACCAGAAAGCCGCCGTGCTCTCGCGAGTAAGAGAGCAAATCAGTGCCACCACCGCCCAATGAAAATCGAACCGGCGCCCGCGAAACGATCACGACGCCCCTGCCTGCAAGATGTTCTGAGTCACCATTGACATTCGTCCCTCGTGCTTCGCCGTCGCTCGGCCGAGCCACCGGTAGCGCGTCTATCCAAGTGGAGCCAGTGCCTTCGCCTAGGGCCAACAAAAGAAGACGCTTCCGCTTCGTAGGGCCGACCCATCTGAGCCGGAATTAGCGGGCCGGATGAAAATTCGGCGCCCACGGGCCTTGCTCCAGCGCAAGGCTTGCAGACTTTCCCCGTGGCATGGACCAGCATGCGGCTCCTTGCCTGGGGGTGCTGGTCGAGCCGGCGACACCCTGCAGCAGCGCGCCCGCCGCAGGCTGCACGCCCCCAGTCCTCACGGGAGTAGCCGCACCCTGGCCAAGTGCAGAAAGTCGTGTCGCGCGACATAGAGCTTTACCCAGCGCGCTTGCTCCGTCGGAAAGTCGGCACGAAAGCTGATGAATTCCTCTTTATGGGTGGCAACCGTCTTCCAGTGCTTGTGATCCGAGCTGACTTGCACGACCAAAGGCACGGCGCGTTCGAAGCAGCAATCGAGCCGGTTGTCGACCACCACTGCAGACAGGGACCGCACCTGGTGCAGATCGAACTCGATCGAGGGATGATTTTCGTTGGCCGTACAGAAGAAGAAGTTCGGGCACGACGCGCAGGACTGCTCGGGAGAGTGGCACGTGCACTCGGGCTCGAAGCGTGAGCTCGCAACCCAGGACGCAGACGGCGCAAAATCCAGGGTCAAGTCGTGGCGCTGTTTCAGTGCTCTGAGTGCGAAGCCGAGCCCGACCAGCACCACCAAGCCCACCATCAGCAACTGCATCCGGCGAACCCAGGCTCGCTCCTGCGCTCGCTGAGGCAACGCGAGCGGGCCGATCAAGCGATCGCCGAAGGCATGCGCGCGCTCGGCGGTGGCCTTCTGTACAGCGGGGGGCAGCTCGGCAAAGTCGGCGAAGGATTTGTCGAGCAAGTCTGTGCGCACGCGCGCCAAAGCCGCGGCGCCTTCAGCGGCTTGCTCGAGCAGCGCCGGAGGGGTCTCGGACCAGAGCGTGGTCAAAGTCGGCGCACCGGGCGCGGCAACTTGATCTCCTTGCTGACTCGGGTTGCTGCTTGCGGCTTGCTCCCGCAAGGCCAAAAGCGCCCAAAAGATAGCCTCTCGCGAGAGCTCGCAGGCGACCGCCTCCGCGCCGAGGAAGGGCAAAGGGTCACTGGGGCTTAGGGTGCGTTCCGCCAGCAGGTTGCAAACTTGGGCGCGACCGACGAGCTCCGAGGCGCGAGCCGAAAGCACCGGCGGCGGGGCGCTGCGCGAACCTCCTCGCCGCCCGGCCAAGAGCGCTTGCCAAAAGCTTGCCAAGCTAGGCGGTCCCTAACAGACGGACGCCAATCGTCTTGCGGTCCCCGCGTGTGTCTTCTCGATCGATTCCGGACTTGTTTTCCAAGCGTTCTCGGTTAGACGCTAGTCTACGAGCATCAATGGATCAAGGGCGCGCTCTCATCACTCCTTTCCGAGGACTGCTCGGCTTCTTCGCCCTGCCACCGGGCGGCAGGCTCGCAGCCAGCATCCGCCATTGGAGATCGCGGCTGTGGCTACCGCTTCTGATCTTGGCGTGCTGCTCGATCTACGTCTACTTCGCCTCTGCCGGCGGGCTGCACAGCTGGCCGGTGTACGGCGGCTATCTCGATCTGCAGGCCGACGCGTTTCGCTCCGGTCACTTGTATCTGCCGATCGAGCCGGCGCCACAGCTACTGCGCGCCACCGATCCGTATGACAGCGTCAATAGCCGCTATTGGGCGCTGGACGCGAGCTACTACCATGGCCGCTACTACTGCTATTGGGGCCCGATGCCGCCGCTCGTGCAAGCGGCGATCAAGGCACTATTCGGCATCACCCGCTCGATTGGCGATCACTACATCGGCTTGTTCTCGGCGTGTCTGATCACGTGGAGCGGAGTGCTGATCATCGAACGCATGGGACGGCGTCTGTTCGGGGCGGTGCCACGGGTCTTGCTGGTGTTCGGCGCTCTCTCCTTCGCGTTCGCCAACCCAATGCTGCACAACGTCACCACCGCCGGCACCTATCAGTCCGCCATTCTCGCGGGCCAGGCGTTCCTGATCCCGGGTGTGCTGTTCGCATTCGATGCGGTTTGGCATGCGGGGACGAGCTCTGCGCGGCGCTATCGACTCCTGCTCGCTGGGGTGTTTTGGGGGTTCTCAGCGGCGTCGCGAGTGACAGTCATTCCGGCGGTCGCGTTTTTGATCGGTGTCACTGCGATCGCCGACGGCTGGGTGTCCGAACGACGCTGGTCGAAGACGTTCTTCAACGCGTTGTGGATGGGTGTGCCGGTCGCCATCGTCGGAGTCAGCCTGCTCGTCTACAACAAGCTCCGGTTCGACAATCCGCTCGAGTTCGGGCTGAGCCTGCAGTTGTCCGGCTATCCGAGGCTGAAGAGCTTCGAAGGCAAGTTTTGGCTGCCCAATCTCTACTCGTACACGCTCAGGCCGTTCGTGGCTTCCTGTCAGTTCCCATATGTCTTTCAAACCTGGTGGATCAAAGCGTCCGAGGCGTTCCCGCCTTGGATCTCGGTGCCCGGCGGGAACTACAACATGGACGAACCGGTGGTGGGCTGGGTGAGAGCCGTGCCGATCAGCTGGTTCCTCGGCTTCGCTTTTTTGCTCGTGCCGCGCCCAGTACGACTCCGGCTCCGCCACGGCCGCGTGTATCTTTGGTGTCTACTCACTTTCAGCGCGCTCGCGTCGCTCACGGGTCTGACTGCCCTCGGCGTCTACGCCACGACCATGCGTTACCTGAGCGACGTGACGCCAGGGCTGGTGCTGCTCGCGTTGCTCGGAGCCTTCGCGCTCAGGGCGAGTCGCTTCGGTCTGCTGGCACCCAAGCTCACCTCGACCACCATCGCACTGCTGGCTTCCGCAACCATCGTGTTCGGTTGCTTGCTCGGCTACCAGGGTTACGCCGGACACTTCCACAAGTACAACCCCGAGCTAGACGCCAAGCTGGTGCAAACCTTCTCGTTCTGCGGAAATTCCAAGCCGATCGTGCCGCGCTTCTGGCCCTGAGGCGCCTCAGGCGGATCGCGCGTCCACCAAGGAGGGCGCGCGAGCCCTGGTGCGATAGCCACAAAGGCCGAAAGCCCAAACCGCGCTGGCTTGGGCTTTGCTGGGTGGGTGAACTGTGCTTCGGAACCCTGAGATTTCCGGGTTCCAGAGAAGCCGCCGAGATCCAAGTACTCGCACTTTCCGACGTACGTCACTCGCCACTGGCGGGTAGCTGGCGCGTCGCTCAGACGAAGCTCGCGTAAGCCCGTCACGCCATCTCGGAACGCGAGGATGCGATTTCCACCGTAGTCCTCGACCATAAGCAGCGTGAAGGCATTGGGAAGGTAGTCGACGTCGTACGGGATAGCCTCCTCAACGGTTCGACGTCATCCATGCGACGATCGACTGCAGTCGCCAGCAGGTCGTCGTGCTCAGCTCAACGGGTTTCGATAAACGGATTCGACGGAAAGCGTGCAGCCGATCTCGGCGAGCAGGGCCGCGCCTTCGCGCGTCTCGCGCAGCGTCCAGCTGCCGTCGGCGTTTCTGCTGAACACCTCTAGCCGCTGCTCCTCCTGAGAGATGAGCACGTAGCTGGCGAGGCTCGGAATGCGCCGATAGTGCGAGAACTTCTCGTCGCGGTCGTAGCGCTCAGTGCTGGGCGACAGCACCTCGACGATTACAATTGGGTTGGTAGCGGTGTTCTTGTCGGTTGGGTCGCGCTCTAGCTTGCCGCAGAACACGGTGACGTCCGGGTGCGTCGCTAGCCCAGTCTCGCGAACGCGCACGCGAAGATCAGAAGTGAACGCCTGTCAGGGCTTGCCGGCAAGTTGGGCGCTCAGTAAGCCAATCACGTTCGAAGCCAAGCGACTGTGATCTGGCGAGCCGCCCAACATGGCGTACACGTAACCGTCGACGAACTCATGGTGCTGCTCGGAGCCCTTCTCCAGCTCGAGGTACTCGAGGTATGTGAAGCGGCGCTCCTCAGCTGACGAGGTCATGACCTGCAAAACGGTAGCATGGGGTTGGCGAATTGGTCCGACCCGTCTCAGTTCTAGAGCGGCTCGTTGCGCACGGCCTCGGCGCGCCACCCGTCGACCATCTTGCGAGAGCCGAGCAGAATCGGCCTCGAGGTAGTGGTCCTGCGTATCGCGCCGCGAGCGCGCGTCCGTCTTCGCGTCAATCGCCTGCTCGAAGCCCTGCACGCCGAAGAGCGCGCGGCGCCGTACGAGCGCCCACACACGCCGCGAGAAGTGGCCTCGGCGGATCCGCATCGATGTTGGTTAGAGACCTGCGGCCAGCAGGGTTGTACCAGCGGCATGCAACCCTGGTTCAGTTTTGACGACGCAGTGCGATTCGACATGTGCACTGCTGGATTTGAACAGTGTCTGGGGCGGCGATGACCGAAAACAAATTACCCGAGAAGCTCACAGCCGCTTCAGGGCCGCACACCCGTCCACGAGACCAAACGCCCTAAAGCACTGGTGCACTCGTGCCCGCAGAGAGGCAGCCCCACCCGAAGAGGGCGTGATGCCACGAGTACGACGGGAGCCCCCTGGCGAGCCGCCCCCACAAACGCCGAAAGCCCAAACCGCGCTGGCTTGGGCTTTTAGTTGTTGTGGGTCATTCAGGACTTGAACCTGAAGCCAATGGATTAAGAATCCACTGCTCTACCAATTGAGCTAATGACCCGTCTTTAAGGATAAGCTGCCGAAAGGAGGGGCGTATCTCCCACAGAACGCGGCGATCGTCAACCGCGAAACGTCGTCATCGGCTGCTCGGCCCGAGTGGCGAGAGTTGGGCGGCTTTTCGCACGTGAGCGGCGCTTGCGCGCGCCTTTGGAGGCGGGTACTCGGCGCGGATGCGACTCGATTCGATCCGCCAGCAGCTAAACGAGTACCGGCCCGCAAACGCGACCGAGGCGGCCTTCGTTCAGCGCATGCTGGAGCTTTGCCGCGCGGAGGCGGCCTGTGAGCGCTCGCACTTCGAGCCGGGGCATTTCACGGCTAGCGCGTTCGTGCTCAGTCCGGATCGCCGCGATTTGGTTTTGATTCACCACAAGAAGCTGGGCATCTGGGTGCAGCCGGGCGGGCACGTGGACCCCACCGATGAAGATCTCATTTCCGCCGCCCGCCGCGAGCTGCTGGAGGAGGTCGGGCTTTCGGAGCTCGACTCAATCCCCGGCCCCGGTCAGTCACTCTTGTTCGACGTGGACGTGCACTCCATCCCCGCGCGCAAGGCCGAGCCGGCGCACGAACACTTCGACGTGCGTTTTGCGTTCGTCGCACGCACGCGAAAGCTAGTGCACTCGGAGGAGGTGGCCGATCTACGCTGGGTGCCGCTGGCCGAGGTCGCGCAGTTGGGGAGCGACGAGTCGGTGCTGCGCGCAGTGGGCAAGCTGCGCGCGCTCCTCGGCTGAGTGCCGCCGCTTCATTCCTGCATGCGTGCGCGCAGGAATAGGCCTTCACCGCGCAGGTATTCACTCGTCCAGCCGCCGTCCAAAGGTGCGTCTGGGCTCAGGAAGCAGGTCGAATCCTTACAGTTGTCGAACTTCCACGCTGCCCAACCGATGCCGGCCGGCTTCAAGAAGTTCATCCACTCCTGTGCCTTGTCGAGGCAGACCTCGCCATCGAGCCCACCATCGGCGTTCGTCGCGCCCCACTCGGTCACGAACAGCGGCGCGCCTCGGAGCATGGCGAGCTTGGCTTTGCTGATCAGGTACCCACCATGTGTGCACGAATAAAAGTGCAACGTGTACATCAGGTTATTGCCGACGAGCTTGTCCTGAGCGGCGAGGTCTACGTCTTGCGACCAGTTGGGCGTACCGAGCACGACGATGCTTTCGTTCCCGGGATCGGCGGCGCGAATCGCGGCGACCACGGCCTCGTGGTAAGGTTTGATCTGCGCCCAAGTCAGACCCGTCGGCTCGTTGAAGGGCTCGTACAGCACGTTCGGCACGCCCGCGTACTTGGTGGCCATCCGGGAGAAGAAATCGACCGACTCGGCTTGGTGTTCCGGAGCCTTCTCCTCATGCCAATCGATCATCACGTAGACGCCGGCCTCGATCGCGTTGTCGACGATTTTCGTGACCTGGGCTTCGGCCTTCTCCGGATCGGTCAGGTAGGCGCCGTTGGGTGTGATGCCCATGGCGGCGCGAATCAGGCTCAGGTTCCAGTTGTTGCGAAGCCATTTGAGACCTTCGAGGCTCTCGGCGTAGCCGTCGTCCTCCCAGTTCAGCCACATGCTGCTCACGCCTTTGAGCTGAACGCGCTGGTCCGATTCGTCACGCAGCTCGGTGCCGGTCACGTGCAGCTTGCCGTGGAGCGCGACCGGGGTCGGACCCAAGTCTCCAGCGCCGACCTCGCTGTCGTTGCCGAGCTCGAGCGCGCTGGGATCGTAAACCGGCGGCGGCGGGCTCGCGCTACCGACGTCACAGCCTTGAGTCACGAGTGCGAGCAGGAACAATCCAGAGAGGGCAATCGAACGCAACATGGGTTCATGTGAATGACTCAACGCGAGTCGATATGCCAGCGACAAATGGCGGCCGCTTTGCGATTTTGCCGGCCACGAGTCGAATCCGGAACCGGTTCCAGCTTTGCGCCTTCTTTTCCATTGTAAGCGGCTCGGACGCGCGGCGAGCGCGGCGGGCCAGCGCGCCAGCGGGCCGAGCACGCGAGATCGCCCGCTTATCGCCGCTTTCGCGCGCTTGCCGACGACGGAGATTGACGCGCACACGCCGCCCTCCGGACACTGAGCACGATGGAATCAGTAGTGCGCGGCTATCGCGTCCAACCGTTGGCCGAGATCTTGGCCCGGGAATTTCGCGACCGGGTCTACAGGACCGAACTCGAGACCTTGGTTGGTAATCGTGGTTTCCATGAAGTCGAAGGCTGGGTCTCCGAACTCACGCGCGCTCAGCTGGGTGTATCGCTGAGCGGCGCGCTGTTCGCGAAGATGAGTGTGGGCGCGGTGTTCGGCGTCGTGCTCGAGAGCGGCGAGCCCGCGGTGCTGAAGCTGTTCAACAAGAGCCTCGGCCATTCCGAGCTATCGGCCATGCATCACTGCTTGGCCGTGGCAGCCGGGCACGGCTTTCCGGTCGCGCGCCAGCGCAGCGAAGTTTTCGAGGCGGACTCGGGCGTATTCGGGGCGTTCTTCAGCTACCTCGACGGTGCACACCGAAACCCGCATGAGCCGCAGGTCCGACGCGAAGTCGCGCGCAGCTTGGCCGAGTTGAACGCTCTGCTCGAGCCGCTCGGAACCAGTGGGCTACCGCCCTCCCCCGGACGTCAAGCAACGCTCTGGCCCGCGCCGCAGCACACTTGGGAGATGCGCGAGATCGACGATGAAGACGGCCGCTTCATCGCGGCACATGGTCGAGCAGCGCAGGTCGCGTTGCAGAAGAGCAAACCACCGTTGGTCGCGACGCACCTCGATTGGGGCGCGAAGAACATCCGCTTCCGCGACGACGCAGTGTGCGCCGTGTACGATTCGGACTCCGTGCACGCGGCGGCCGAGGCCGAATGCGTGGGCCGCGCAGCGGCGCAATTCACGGCGCAGTGGGAGGTTCCGGCGATGCTCACGCCCACCGCGGACGAAGCGCAGGCCTTCGTCGAGGAGTACCAGACGGCGCGCGGACGCAAGTTTTCACGCGCCGAGCGCGCGCTCTCGGCTGCCGCCGCGCGCTACGCGGTGGCACAAGCGGCTCGACTCGAGCACTTGTCGGGCGTCCCCGAAGCCGACAACTATCGCGGGCTACTGCGTAATTACGAGTCCGATCCGCTGCTCTGAGTCGCTCGAAATCAGCCGCCTTCGGTGCTAGCTTGCGGCTCTCCGATGGCGAGCGAAATCGACCCCAGCAAGTGCCCGACTTGTGGCGAGCCCAACCAGTGTGGGCTCAGCCAGGGCAAGAGCGAGTGCTGGTGCTTCGGCGCCCTCATCTCGAGCGCAGCGCTCGAGCGGATCCCGAGCCAGGCCAAGAACCTGGCCTGCATTTGCGCGCGCTGCGCTGCGGCCGCCGCCCTCGAAACCAAGCCGAGTTGAGCCAAGCACTTTGCTCGACTGGCGGAAGCACCGGGAGCTGAGCTCAGCGTGACACTCGCTCAGCGCCTCCTGCTCGCCATCGGCGCGCTCAGCCTGGCCACGATCATCGCGCTCGGCTTCGGCGTGCGCGAGGCTTGGCATCGCAGCGAGGAGCAGCGCTTCCGCGATCAGTTCGCGCAGGCCTTGGAGCCCCTGGGCCGGGAACTCGCGGACGAGTTGGAAGGGCTACCCTTACTCAGCGAGCCTTTGTGCCGTCACGATCCGCTGGTGGACAGCGCGCTGGTCGGGCTCGAGGCAGGCGACCTCGAGCAGAGACGCTTGGCGATCAGCGTGCGCGTGCCGGAGCTCGCGCAAGCCTTACGGCTCGACGAGCTATACGTGATCAGCTCCAACGGCGAAATCTTGGGCTCGCACACGCCGGGCGCTCTGACCCAGGGGCCAGCGCTGGTTCGTTATCTCGAACACGCGGACAAGGCTTCCGTGCGCAGCGCCCCACCGCTGGCCATCGAGTATGGCTGCGTGCATCGCTCGCGTGACCACCATGGCTTGTGGGTAGGAGTCTACTCCGCGCGCCACCTGGAGCCGCTGTTGGCCAAGATTGGTGCCGCGTACAACGTCAGCCTCAGCTTCGAGACCTTGGCGCCCTCTGAGCAACGCATGGTCGAGGTTCTGGATTTGCCTGAGCTCGGCCACAAGAAAATCAGCGCCTTTCGCTCACGCGTGCCTCTGCTCTCCGCGCTCGAAGATCTGGACGTGACCATCTCTTTGATTGGTGTAGGCACTTTGGTTGCGGCTTTGGTCGTCTCGCTTTTGCTGTCCAAAAGTCTCAGTCGTCCGTTGGTCGAGTTGGCGCGTGAAGCGGGCGCAGTTGCGCACGGCGAGCCCAAGCCGGTCGCCGCACGAGGCGCCGTCGAGATCCGCGCCTTCGCCGACGCCTTCAATCGCGCCATCGCCGATCTGACCGCCCTACGCAAACGCTTGGCGTCCACCGAGCGAATCGCCGCGCGACGCGAGATTGCGCGACGAGTTGCGCACGAAATCAAGAACCCGCTGGCGCCGATTCGCGCGGCGGTCGAAACGTTGCGGCGCTTGCGCGCGCGTCGAGATCCTGCGTTCGACGAATACTTCGACGAAGCCACGCGCACGGTCCTCGATGAAGTGCAGCGCATCACGCGCATCGTCAGTGAGTTCACCGAGTTCGCGCGGCTACCCGCACCCAACCCGGCGCAGCTGGACGTCGTGGAAACGCTGCGCGCACAAGCGCTCCTCCTCGGCAGCGGCGGCACGAAAATCACGTTCACCAGTCAACCCTGTCCGCCCCTCAACGCCGATCGAGATCAGCTGGTGCAGTTGTTCAGCAACTTGATCCAAAACGCTCAGTACGCGGCCGAATCGCGCGCGTCGAACGACGGCGTTCCCGCGCAGGTACAGGTCGATGTGCGGCCGATCGCAGCAGACAAGGTGCGCATCGTCGTGGCCGACAACGGCCCGGGGTTGGCGCCGGAAATGCGCGCCCGCTTGTTCGAGCCTTACGCCACCAACAAACCCGGTGGCACCGGGCTCGGCCTGCCGATCGCGCAGCGCATCGTGATCGAGCATGGCGGGGAGATCACTCATGCCGACAGCCCGGGCGGCGGCGCCACGTTCACGGTGGAACTGCCGGTTTCAGGGCCGAGCTTTCTGCAAGAGGCACCGCCCGCAAGCGAAGAATGAGCGCCGGCCAGCGAGAGGGGAAGGAATCGCCACCTGCACCGTAAAGCTGAGCGTGGCCCACCGCAGCGTCTGCACCGGTATTTTCGGAGTGTTGCTCCTGGCGACGAGTGCTTGCACCCTCACCATTCATTCGGGGCCGGCCTCGCCCGCAGCGGTGGCTTACGAACCCGCGCCCCCCGCGCCCGCCCCCGTGGTGTACGTGCCGGTCGCGGCGATGCCTCCCGCGCGTGCACCGCAAGGTCCGTTCGTGGTCACGCGCCCACCGGCACCTGCCCCGGTCAGCGTGTCGAATCCCGCCCCCTGCTCGCCGAGCGCACCGCAGGCTCCGACCGCGCCGAGCTCACCACAGGCTCCGACCGCGCCACGGGCTCCGGGGCGCGTGACTGCACCACGCCCGGTGTTCACGAGTGTGCCAGCCGCACACACGCCGACCAACCTGCCCGTTTATGCAACACCGCACGCCGCGCCCGCTACCCAAGCGCCCAGCATTGCCCGTGTGGCCGTTCTTCCCCGAGCCTCAGCCGTTTCGCGCGCTCCGAGAACCCCGCAAACCGCGATTACCCTGCCGACTGCGCCCAGCCCGCGAACGGTTCCGCCCAAACCCGGTGATCCGCGGACCCTCTAAAAGCTGGGCCGAGCCCGCGGCTGATGCCTGACGAAGACGACGAGAGAGCTGGCCGAGCGTTAAATAAGCGTGACTTACACGCGGCGACGAAAAACCCCGAGCGGCCACGCGATCGAAGGCGAGCCGGGATGACGGGCCGGGCTGAAATCCTGGGCTCGTGGTGAAGACGCGGCAAGAGTAGTGTTAGGCTCTTAGGTCTCTTCTGCCCATCCGGGGACACGGCCGCACGCAATGATCCGCATCTCACCGCGTCAGCTCACGACCATCATCGTGCTGGGAGCCGTAGCGCTCTTGGCCGCAATCTTGGGCCACTTCAACATCATGACCGTCAACGGCGGGGCGTTGATGGTGTTTCTGGCCGCTGCGCTCGCGGTGCTGAGCGCCCCGAGTGATGCCGCGTCGCCCGAACTGCTGGAGTCCTTGCGCTCCGCCGTTCGCCGAGTGCTCGACGGCAAGAAGCCCGACGTCCCGAGCGGCGCGCCCGCCGCCGTGATCCAGATCTATCACGAGCTGCAAGAGGCCCACGAGACGTTCGCGGAGCTCAGCACGCGCAGCAATCGCAACGAAGCAGAGCTGCAAGACGCGGCGACTTCGCTCTCTTCTGCCGTGCGCACGCTGACGGAAGGGGTGGCCGCACAGCTCAACGCCAGCGACGAGAGCGCCCGCTACGTGAAAGAGGTCACCAACGCGCTGCGCGAGATCGCGCAGCACGTGGAAGTGCTCGCGGCCAGCGCCGAGGAATCCAGCTCGTCGGTGCTGCAAATGACCGCCACCAACGAGCAGGTCGGCGGAAACATCTTGGAGCTCGCAGCCTCAGTGCGCGAGACGGTCGCCTCGATCGAAGAAATGGCGTACTCGATCAAAGAAGTCGCCAAGAACGTGGACGCGCTCTCGCTCACCGCGGAGGAAACCTCCTCCAGCATGAACGAGATGGACGTGTCGATCGACCAAGTTCAGTCGAACGCCAACGAAACCGCGCGCTTGTCCGAAGAAGTGGCGCAAGATGCCGAGCGCGGCGCAGAAGCGATCCTGAAGACGATCGGCGAAATCTATCGCATCAAGGAGAGCAGCCAGGAAGCCGTGGCCGTGATCTCGAACCTCGGTTCGCGCATCGACGCCATCGGTCAGATCTTGAACGTCATCGATGACGTCGCGGAGCAAACCAATTTGCTGGCGTTGAACGCCGCGATCATCGCGGCGCAGGCCGGCGAGCACGGCAAGGGCTTCGCCGTGGTGGCCGACGAGATCAAAGACTTGGCGGAGCGCGCGGGCGCGAGCACCAAGGAAATTGCCGATCTGATCAAGACCATTCAGGCCGAGAGCAAAAACGCGATTCAAGCCGTGGAACGCGGCGCACAGAACGTGGACCGCGGCGTGGAAGTGTCGAACGAGGCCGAGCGAGCCTTGAAGAAGATCCTGGAGAGCTCACAAAAGAGCACCAACATGGTGCGCGCCATCGCGCGCGCCACGGTCGAGCAGGCCAAGGGCAGCAAACAAGTGACGGACGCCATCGGCCGCATCGCGGCCACCGTGCAGCAGATCGCGGCTGCCACCGCCCAGCAAGCGCGTGGCTCGGAGTTGATCATGAAGAGCGGCGAGAAGATGCGCACTATCTCGCAGCAAGTGGAGCGTTCGAGCCAAGAGCAATCGCGCGGCAGCCGTCAGATCACGCAGTCGATCGAGACCATCAACAACCTGGTCAACCAGCTGAATTCTGCGCAACGCACGCAATCACGCGGCTCCGAACGCGCGCTCACGGCAGCGACCCAAATCGAAGAAGCCGCGCGGCGCCAAGACACGGCCTTACGCGAGCTGATCAGCAGCACCGAGCGCATGAAGAAGTCCGTGGCCTGAACATTTTGCCGGCTCGGTCACCGCGATCCCAAGGGCTGCACCCGCGACTCGGGCGTCAGGGTCCGCGTGCCGGCTGTGCCACTCGGGGTCTACGTCAGCCACAAGTCGGCTGAAAACTAGGCACTCTGAGTCCTGCCGATCGCGGCATGTCCTTTGCTTCAGTGCGATTATGGCGCGAACGCAACGCTCGAGAACTCCGCTTTCCACGCAGGCGAACATCTTGCGAGCGTCGCTGCTTCTCTCGTTGGGCTTGTCCCAAGCAGCCTGCGGAGGCACCGCGGTCACTCCCTCGAATGGCTCGGGCGGGGCGGGTTCGAGTCACGGCGGTGAAAAGGGCATTGCTGCTGCCAGTGGCTTCGGAGACGTAGCCGGCTCGAGCGCGACTGGCGGTGCGGCTCCGAGCGGCGGCGCAGCGCCGACGGGTGGCACGAGCCCAGGCGGTGGCGCGGGGCCCACGGGCGGTGCGAGCCCAAGCGGCGGCGCAGCGGCAACCGGCGGCACGAACCCACAGGGCGGCGCTTATCCCGTGGCTGGCGCAGGGCCAACGGCTGGCACGGGCTCGGTGGGTGGTTCCACGTCCGCGGGGGCTTGTCCTTTTCCGGTGTTCCACGAAGCGAGCAAGCTCATGACTTGCGCCAACGGGCGTCGGCATCGAACGGCTGCGAGCGCGTGCACCTTCACCGTCCCTCCCGCTGGAGCGGGCGGCTCCGGCAACGTCGGGGGCGCGAGCGGAGCGGGTGGGGCAGCCGCGGGAGCTGGCAGTGGCGCAGGCGCCCCCAGCTTCTGCCAAGCGGATCAAGACTGTGCAGCCCTGCCTTATGGCTTCTGTCGTCGTGAAGGCAACGCCGCGCCAGTGTGCGATTCGGGCTGTATCCACGATAGTGATTGTGGCCCCTCCGAAATTTGTGCCTGCAACGGCATCAACCCGGGGCGCTGCACGCCGGCCAGCTGCGTTACCGACGCGGATTGCGGAGCGAACTCCTTGTGCGCCGTTGTAGCCGGTTTTTGCGGCGGCGAGTCATTCCACTGCACGAGCCCGAAGGATGAGTGCATCACCAGCGCGGACTGCGGGAGCGGCACGTGCGCTTTCGAAACCGACCATCGTGCCTGCAGCAACGCCGTCTGCGGCCGGCCATTTCTGATCGACCGGGCACCGCGAGTGGCCGCGATCGAAGATCGCGCTGATTGGCTGGATGCAACGCTCGCGCCCGATCTCAGCGGGCTCACGCCCCTGGAACGCGCGCAGCTGGCCGCGCACTGGGCGCGCCTCGGCCAAATGGAGCACGCTTCCATCGCCGCGTTCGCACGCTTCCAACTGCAACTCTTGTCTCTCGGCGCCCCGAGCGATCTGGTCGAAGCTTGCAACCGCGCGCTCGCCGACGAAACCGCGCACGCGCGCACTTGCTTCGCGTTGTCCAGCGCTTATGGCGGGACGGCGCACGGCCCAGCCCGGCTCGACATTGCCAACTGCTTCGAAGACACGAGTCTCGTTGCGGTGGCCAAGCTGGTGCTTCGCGAAGGCTGCCTGGGAGAAACCGTGGCATCGCTCGAAGCGGTTGCCGCCGCCGAAGTCGCCCACGACCCCGCCGTCAAACGAGCCCTGGACCGGATTGCTCGTGACGAACTCAGCCACGCCGAGTTGGCCTTCGAGTTCCTGCGTTGGGCACTTTCACAATCGTCCGCTGAGGTGCGCCACGAACTCGCGTGCGCGGCCGCGCAACAACTGGCCGACTTCGAGAGCGAGGCGCGCACCGGCCAGCACGAGCGCACGGACGACCGCCTGGCCGCGCACGGTTTGATTGCAGGTGGCGCCTTGTGCGCGATTCACCTGGCGGCAGCTCGTGACGTCGCGCGTCCACTCTTGGCGGCGCTGTTCGACGTCGAAGTACCGAGCGCGGCGTAGCCGCAGGTCGAGAGCTACCGCGCGCCGCCGCAGTGCGCGGTGCGCGGCGTGGTGGCGATGACCGAGTAGTCGCCCACCTCGAGATCGTACGGCAACGCCACGCGACCATCGTATTTTCCGCTCGGATCGGTGGCCAGCGCGCCGAGCCAATGTTCTACGCCTGCCTTGTCGCGCAGCGCGATGTCCACACGAGAGTTCGCGCACAGCCCTCGTTCGGTGCGCGCCGTGCCGCTCACGTGGTAGCGGGCGCCGCGACGCAACTCGTGGTCTTCACTGCTGACCGCGACTTCATTTTGGGTATGGGGGTCGTCGCGCGGCGTGGGCGGCTCGGGCGCTGTCGAAGACGATGGCGCGACGCTGCGCGGCACGCGCGCACTCGGCGGCGCGCCGCTAGCCGCGGCTCCCGGTGAACCAGATCGCGCTCCACCCGAGTTCGAGGCTTGCGCGGTCAGCGATTCCCCGGCCTCGGCACCCGGTGGCCATTGATAAGGATCGGCCGGCGGTTGATGCTGATGTTCGCTCGAGTGCTGCTCGTAATCGAGGTGGCTGGCGGCTCCGCCCAAATCCACGCGGTGCCAGGAAAAGCCGTCCGAAACCTCGACCCAGGCGTGCGCCTCGTTGCGTACCATGCGCGCCGGGACGCCGAGGGCGAGCGCGCTGACCACGAACGCGTATGCGCGGTGCCGGCACACTCCCTTTTTCGACAGCGCGAGCTCCGAGTACAACGCGCTGCCAGAGGACGCGCGAGGCGAGTCGTCCGAAGGGGCGAAGGTTCGAAAATAGTTGACCAGCGCGCGCACGCCTTCGGCCGGGCGCTGGGCCTGCGAAATGCCGACCGCGCGCAGCACTTCATTGGCCGCTGTGCGGGCCGCAGGCGACAAGGCGGGGACGCTCCGTGACAGCTCCGACCAAGAAGCTTCGCCGAACTCCGAACCAAATACCCGACGTGCGATCGCAAGCTCCAGCACTAGCCGCACGCGCTTTCGCGCATCCCCGACGATGAACCAGTTATCCGCGCCGTCGCGCGAAAGCTCGAAGCGCAGGGCGGGTTCAGCGCGCGCGACCAGCACGCGGGCGCCCGGTCCGACACTGGGAATGCGCACCGGCACCCCCGGCACGATGTCCACGAACAGGTCGCCGTAGAACTGATCGTCGTCCGGTCGAGGTTCACCACCGATGGCGAGCGTGCGCAGTTGCTTGTCGTGCACGACCAACTCGAAGCCTTCGTCCAAGTCATCGTAAGCGTACAGCCGCTTGAAGGGCGTAACGGCGGGGATGAACGGATCGTCGTAACGCACCGTCTCCGGTCGCGAGGTGTCGCGATCGATGCGATAGCTGGCGTCGATGCTATCGGGCGTCGCGCTGCCGCCATACGCCACCTGACTGGCAGCGGAGCTCGTGCGCGGCTCGACCGGCGCTGGCAACACTCCGCTGCGCGTGTCGATCGCAGCCGGCATCGCGCCATCCGGCGTCGTCGCGCCCATCCGCAAGTCTTCCGCCGCGTCCGGCGCGATGTACTCGTGCAAAACGGGTCCGTCTGCGTAAGCGGGGATCGCAAACGCGAGCACGGCAACGACGGAGAGCCTGGGACGGAGG
>Ga0164308_10000693_pt1 | contig 18196 bp, 17 predicted proteins | sample Whisoiple_246_MG_FD_109983 | JGI IMG/M metagenome (GOLD analysis project Ga0164308, IMG submission 109983) | Soil microbial communities amended with fresh organic matter from upstate New York, USA - Whitman soil sample_246_MG | ecosystem: Environmental > Terrestrial > Soil > Unclassified >...
CGTGCCGCTGACCGCGGTGCCACGGGACCAGGACACCGTCAACTGGCCGGACGGCTATACCGAGTCCGTCACCTCCGCGTACGTACGGCTCTCCGCGCCCGGCAACGTCACGGGGTTCCCCACGCTCTCCCTGCCCGTCGCGCGGGACTCCGACGGCATGCCCATCGGCATGCAGCTGATGGCCCGCCCGTTCGACGAGTCCACCCTCCTACGCACCGGTTCCGTCTTCGAGAGCTCCCGTGACGCCCCGGCCCGGCCCGCCCCCGCGGAGGGGACGCATCACTGACAGACCGCGGGCGCATCACCGCCAACCGCCTACGCAGCACGCGCGACGCCCCGCATACTGCCGCTACGCCCTCGCCGAACCGGCACCGAGCACCGAAAGGTACCCCGCATGAACACCGGACCGTCGCCCCTGTCCGCCACGACGGCGAACGCCTTCTACCACGACCTGGGCAATGGCCGCTTCGCGAGCTCGCCGGCTACGGCGGGGCCCTGGAGCGCCAAGACCCAGCACGGCGGTCCCCCCTCCGCGCTCATGGGCCGAGCCATGGAACAGCACGCCCCCCGGCGCGGGATGCGCATCGCCCGCGTAACCGTGGAACTGCTGCGCCCCGTGCCCGTCGCGGATCTGGAGCTCGAGGTACGGACCGTGCGCTCCGGCGGCCGTACGGAGATCCTGGAGGGCGAGATGACGTCCGGGGGCACCCCGGTGCTGGTGGCACGCGCCTGGCGGCTGGTCGCCAGCCCACCCGAGACGCCGTCACTGTGTCCCGCGCCGGCCGCGCCGCAGCGGCCGGGCCCGCAGGCACCGCACACCATGGCCGCGGCCCACCTCGACGGCTATGTCTCGGCCATGGAGTGGCGCTTCGAGCCCGGCAAGGGTTTCGACTCGCTCGGTCCCGGGACCGCCTGGGCACGCCAGCGCATCCCGCTCGTCGAGGGCGCACAGGACACGCCGTTGACCCGGGCGCTCACCCTGGCCGACAGCAGCTGGGCCGTCGCGTTCGAACTCGACCACCACGCGGGACTCGTCATCAACACGGACATCACTCTCGCTCTGCACCGCGACCCGGTGGGCGAGTGGCTGTGTCTGCGCTCGGACACCGCGGCGAGTCCCGCCGGTTCGGGCCTGGCCCTCGGGCAGCTCGACGACGCCATCGGCGACTGCGGTCGGGTCCTGCAGACCCTGCTGGTCACCGAGCGCGGAACCCGCACCTGACCAGGTGTCGCCTCGACGCGGTCGGCTGCGGGACAGAGCCCGCAGCCGAACGCGTCGAGGCGACCGTGTCTCAGCCGGGCCAGTCGACGAGCAGGCTCCGGGGCCCGCGGAACGAGACGTTGGCCGGGAAGTCGAAGTCCTGGTCCGCCACCAGCCGCAGGTCCGGGACGCGCTGAGCGAGCAGGTCGAGCGCGATCCGCGCCTCCATCCGCGCCAACGGGGCTCCGATGCAGTAGTGGATGCCCTTCCCGAAGGCGAGATGCCGTCGAGCGTCGCCCCGGGTGATGTCGAAGCTCTCCGGTTCCTCGAAGTGCTTCGGGTCCCGGTTGGCCGCTCCGAGGAGGATCAGGACCTTGGCCTCGGCGGGTACCCGAACGCCGCCGACGTCGACCGCACGCGTGGTGATCCGCCGCCACGCGGGAATGCTGCTGTCGTAGCGCAGCAGCTCCTCGATCGCCTTGGGGATGAGCGAGCGGTCCGCGCATATGGCGGCCCACTGCTCCGGGTTGGACAGCAGTTGGCGTATCGCGTTGCCGGTGAAGCTCGTCGTGGTCTCGTGGCCGGCGAAGCTCAGGCCGTAGGCGACGTTGGTGATGTCGGCGAGCGACAGCGCGTCCGGGTCGGCCAGGTGGATCCGGACCAGATCGCTGGTGAAGTCGTCCACCGGCTCCGCCGCCCTGCGGGCGACGAAGTCCTCGCAGTACTTCCAGTAGTGCGTCATGTTCGTGGCGATCTCACGCTGCTCGTCGGCACTGGGACGGCCCCAGCTGAACGCGATGCGATTGCCGCACCAGCCCTTCAGCATGTCCATGTCCTCGTCGGGGAACCCGATGAAGGTGAAGATCATGTATGCGGGCAACGGGTAGGTCAGCGCCGCCACCAGGTCCACCTGACCGGGTTCGACGGCGTCCACCAGCTCGGTCGCCTTCGCCCAGACCTTCGGTTCCAAGGTGGCGATGCGACGGGGGGAGAAGCCCGTCATGTTGTGCTTCCGGATGCGCGTGTGGCGGGGCGGGTCGCAGTCTGACATCACCGGGTAGGCGTGGAAACCCTCCTTGAGGATTCCCTGCGCCTCCTCCGACATCGGAAATACCGGGCGCTGCCCCACAGCCGCGGAGAATGTCCCCGGGTCCTTGAGGACCGCCTCGATGTCGTCGTACCGAGTGATCACCCACATGTCGATGGCCGCGGCGTAGAAGGCCGGAGCCTCTTCACGTACAGCGGAATGAATCGGGTAGGGATCGGCGATATACGGTTCGCCCAGCGGGTCGAAACTGTGATGTACCGGGCATGATGCCGCCGCGTCGATCGATGTCATTGCGTAACCTCCTGGGCTCGTTCATTCAATTGCCTTGTTCTCGCACCGGACTTGAAAACGTCATGAAGGGGAACACATGGCACAGGGATTTCTCCGGGACCCCCTTCCGGCGACTTCCTCAAGCGGGCGCCTGAAGAGGCTCCGCCTCGACCGCCGCGTGGTCCCTGGGAAGAGTTCCGTTCTCGCGCGAACCACCAGGAGATCCCAGTACGTCGAAGACCTCACGATCGACGACACGGTAGGAATGCATTTCTGCGGGAAGATCGTCCTCGTAGAAGACGGCCTCCACCGGGCAGACCGGCTCGCACGCCCCGCAGTCGACGCATTCGTCGGGGTGGATGTACAGCTTGCGGGGACCCTCGTAGATGCAGTCGACAGGGCATTCCTCGATGCACGCCTTGTCCTTGATGTCGACGCACGGCTGGGCAATCACATAGGTCATGACTCGCTCCGAATTCGATGGACCGGACGGCTGACGGGCCGGCCGGTGATTCACGGTCCAGGTGTCGTCGCGGGACGCAGGCCGACGGAGCCGTTCCACACCTCGGCGAGCGTGCCCTCCCGGAGCACCACGAGGTGGCGCCCGGCGGGGGCGCTACCGTCCAGCGGTACCGGTAGGCCGTACGCGCGCTCCAGAGGCACGGTTGTCACCAGGGCCAGACCGACGTCTGCGCTCCGGGTGAACTCCGGGCCGTCCGTGCCGACGATCAGAAGACTGCCGACGGTCGCCAGCTCCACGGGAAAGGCGCCGTCCAGACGGACACGGGTGTCACAGCGTGTGCCCAGGGCCGTCTCGTACAGGGCGACGGCTGCCGGGAACGCCGAGGCGCTCACCGCCCTGCGGACGAGCAGGACCGGCTCCGCACCGCGGACCGCCGGGCGGGGGGAGGGACGCGGAAGCTCGCCCGGCTGCGGCCGATGCTCGACCAGCTCGGCGACGGTCCCGTCGGTGTAACGCACCCGGGCGCGGCTGCCGGGGAGGATCGTCTCGGGCGGCTCGAGGACCGTGGCCCCGGCAGCACGAAGTCGCTTCAACTGCGCTGTCAGAGCGGGCACGATGACGGAGTGCGCGGTCCGCCGCTGGATGTCGGTGAACGGCCTGACGCTCGCGATCAACAGCATGTTCCCCACCGCCGCGAGTTCCAGGCCGCCGAAATCCGGGATGGGCATACGCAGATCCGCGGCCGTCCCGGTCAGCTCCTCGTAGAAGCCGATCCGCTCGTCGAGCTCGGCGAGGTGGATGAGGGAACGGGCCAACAGACGGGGGCGGGTCAGCACGGCGGAGTCCGGGTTCGCCCGGAACCACCGGTCAGGCAGGACAGTGGTCCTGGGTGCTGCAGACATGGACCGGTACCTTCTCTCTTCGGTCGGACTGGGAGGACCGCAGGGCGGCAGGCACGGGGGACCGGCGAAGCGCGGCCCCGCGCGGTGCCCGGCCCGTACGAGCCACCCCGGGGCTGTTCCGTAACCCCCGGGACATCAGCACGCGGCGTCGGATGCGATGGGTCACCACGCATGCGGGGTCGGCCCGGCGCCCCACCAGCGGTCAGCACGCAGCCCCCAGGCGGACAGCTCCTTGTCCACCAGGCGGGCCAGGGACGAGCCGTCACCGAAGTGGTCGGGCATGCCGGTGACGGTCACCGCCATCCTGTCGCCGGTACGGACCAGACACAGCGACGCGCGGATGCGGGCCCGGTCGGCCACCACACCGGGCACGTTCATGGTCCGTACGGCGACGCCGTCCGCCGGCCGCCCGGTGAAACGGGCCACCGCGTCGGGCGTCCGGCCGAAGTTGGAGGCGACGACGTCGGTCTGCTGCGCCCCCGGCCGCAACAGCCGATGAGCCCGACCCGCGGGGAGCAGATGCCACAGGGTCTCCGGTACCAGCGTGCCGCCGCGCTCTCCCGTGCGGCTCAGCAACTCCCTGGTCGCGTCCCGGGTACGTCGGAGGCCGGCGTACCGCGGGGGGCCGCCCTGGACCGTCAACGGCAGGACCACCAGGGCATTGGCCCGCCCGTCGTCCTTCGATTCCCGCAGGGTCATCGGCAGCCCCACCTCGATCGGGGTGGGGCTGTCCGTGCGGACGGCGGCCCGCACCAGATTGGCGGCGAACTCGATGAACAGGCTGTTCACCGTCCCGCCCCGGGCGCGGGCCTGTTCCTCCCACGCGATCGCGTCCGTCTCGACGATCAGCGACGTGAAGAAGCGCGGTTCACCCCCGACCGGCGGACCCGCCGGAGGCCGGCGCAGTGCCGCGACGAGTCCGGCCCGTTCGGCCGGACTGCCCAGGAGACGCGGAAGCCACCGGACGGTATCGACACCGGCACGTGCGGCCTGCCGCAGGACGTCGACCGCGTCACCCAGCGGGCTTGAAGCGTCCGGCACCGGACGGTCCGGCGGGCCGCCGGAGGCGATGGCTGCTTCAGGCACGGTCCGGTCCGGCCGACCGCCCGAGGCGATGGCGTCGAAAATGCCCAGTCCGTCGCAGCGGAAGTGCGGCACGGTCAACGAGACGACGCTGCCGCTGCCGTACGGTGCGGCGGCCAGCCGCCACAGCGCGTTCGATCCGGGCGGCAGCGGAACCCGCACCTCCCGGTCGGCCCACTCCATCAGCGTGCCGACTGTCACCGGTCGCGCGGCGGTGTCCAGCTCCTCCGTGTTGTGGGCCCGGACCCAGGTGCGCCGCGCCCCCGGGATGCGCGAGGGGGCCGCCCGGCGACTGAGACGACCCTGGTCCAGGCGATGCCACTCCGCCTCGAGCGTGCGACGGGGCACCGGACGGTCGAAGGACCACAGGACCTGCACGATGCGGCTGGAGCCGAGCCTGTCGGCCGCGGCGTGAAGCATTTCGTCGGTGGGATTGAGACGTACGGTGCCGGGCATCAGGCCATCGCCTCCAGTAGCAGTCCGGCTGCGCGCTCGCCGACCGCGGGCGCCAGTTTGAAGCCGCCGCCGTTCCAGCCTGTCGCGGTGACCAGGCCGTCCACCTCGGGTGGCACGCCCACAGAGGCGGGCCCCTGCGGAGACATCGCGTCGTAGGCCGCCACGCCGCCCACGGCCGAGGCTCCGGTCAGTCGAGGAAGACGTGGGATCAGGATGTCGCGGACCCGTTCCACCTCCTGGTGCGGGACGTCGCGGCGCACCGAGGCGGGCACACCCGTCAGCGGCGAAAAGGCACCCGCCAGCACGACGGACGTGTTGTCCCACGGGCGTAGCCACGCACCGGTGGCCCGGTCGACGACGGCCGGCAGCGCGAGGGGCGCGGCCCTGGCCTGGAGCCGGAAGAGGCAGTAGCCCACCGCCCGGGTGTGCAGCGGCAGATGGACACCCACGCCCGCCGCCAGGGGTGTGCTGCCGGTACCGGCGGCGAGCAGGACGGCCCGTGCCCCGACCGGGCCGGTGTCCGTCCCCACTCCGACCACCCGGGAACCCGAGGTGAGCAGGTGCGTGGCACGTGCCCGCAGGAGGCGCAGGCGCGGTCCGGCGTCCTGGACCATGGCGGCGGCCACGTCGCGCACCGGCAGCCAGCCGGCGTCGGGCTCGTACACGGCGTATTCGTCGGGGACCGTGTGCAGCCAGGGGAAGCGTGCGCCGATCTCGTCGGCGGCGAGGATCTCGGCCTTGTGCCCCGCTTCCAGGAGAGACGCCACCCGGGGGAGTGCCGCCTCACGTTCACCGGGCGCGAGGAAGGTGAGGCTGCCCCGGCCTCGTACGGCGGGCCAGCTGCCGTGCCATCCGCGCTTCCGGTAGACGGCCAGTCCGGCGGACGCGAGGTCCTCGTCGCAGTCGGACGGGGCGAAGGCGCGGACGAGACCGCCGGAGACACCTGTGGCGCCTCCGGCGATGCCGGCCTCGTCGACCACGACCACGCTGAGGCCGGCGGCCGTCAGCCGCTCGGCCGTGGCCAGACCGATGATGCCCCCGCCGACGACGGCGACGTCCGCGGTGACGACGGGGTGGCTCACGGGGAGGTCCCGGAGGCCACTAGCTCCTCGTGGTCGCGTAACAGGTCACGCTGGAGCGAGTCGGCGATGTCCGTCGCCCGGACGGACAGCATGGCCAGGGCGCCGGCGTCACCCATGCCGTGGCTCGCCTCGCAGAGCCCGTTCAGATAGACCCGGAGCGGTTGCGGGCTGTCCGCCGGGGACTTGAGCTCGATCGAGTAGTCCCGTGCGACCACGGGGACGCCGTCCTCGTCGAGCGGCAACCGGTGGGCGATGCCTTCCAGGAGCGGGTGGTACGGCTCGTCGCCCTGCTCACTGCCGAAGTCCCGGAAGCCGGTGGCCAGGACGACCACATCGGCGTCGAGGGTCTCCTCGGTGAGGTGGTTGACGTCCCGCAGTACCAGACGCTGCCGTTGCCCCTCGGACCGGCTGACGGCCACCTCGGAGAAGGGCTTCATCAACAGTCTCTCGGAACCGGTCAGTTCGAACTCCCGTTGGGCGCCGGCCAGACGGTCGATGACGTCCTGGTCGCAGGCGGCGTAGTTGACCGACCGCAGGTCGTCGCGCAGCCGGCGCTTCTTCGCGTTGGACAGAGGATGGAAGTAGTCGACGAACTCGGGCAGGAACACCCGCCGGCTGTACGGACTGGTGTCCTTGAGACGGAACCCGATGGTGCGGTGGACGGACACGACCTGCTGTACCTGAGGGCGCGCCAGCAGATCGAGGATGATCTCGATCGCGCTCTGGCTTGCACCGACCACCACGACACGAAGGGGCCGGTCGCCCAGCCTTTCGATGGACGAGAGGTACCGCGTGGAGTGGAAGACGCGCGGCCCGAGACTGCGCTGGAAGGCCGGCGGGACACGGGGTGATCGGCCGGTCCCGACGGATACCGTCCGGCCGAGGTATTCGCCGCCGTCGTCCGTCTCCACGCGGAACACCTCCCCGCCGTCCTCCCCCTGGACGAGGGAGAGGCCGACGGCCGAGCGTCCGTAGTCCACCTGCTTCCGGAAGGCGTCGGCGACCCAGGTGAGATAGCCGGCGTACTCACGGCGCAAGGGGAACTTGGCGTTCAGGTGCAGGTAGTCCGTCAGTGAGCCCTGGGACGCCAGGTACTTGACGAAGGTGTACGGGCTGGCCGGATTACGTGGCATCGCCAGATCGCGAAAGGGATTGTTCTGGATGTCGGCCCCGGACAGCAGCTGCTCGCGCTGCCACTGGAAGTCGGTGGACCGTTCGATGAAGTGGGCGGTCCCGGCGCGGTCGCGCTCCTCGAGCGCGACCGCCAGCGAGAGGTTGGCGGGTCCGAACCCCACTCCCAGTACCGGGTGGATCGTTTGGCTTGTCACGGTTCACGCATCCTCGACTTGTCGTGTATGCAGGAACGTCGTACGGCATGGGTGAAGTGCGCCGGTCAGGTGCTCAGGAGCGCCGTCTCGGTGATGAGGTTGGTGTCGTCCACGTGGACGACCCGGGACTTGTGGTCGGAGACCTCGTCCGGGGTGAGCTGGGCGTAACTGATGATGATGACCTTGTCGCCGGTCTCGACGAGGCGGGCGGCTGCCCCGTTGACGACGACCTCGTTGGCGGAGGGCCGACCGAGGATCGTGTAGGTCTCGAAGCGGGCGCCGTTGTTGACGTTGACGACGTGGACGAGCTCGTGGATCCCGATGCCGGCCGCGTCGAGCAGTTCGGGGGAGATGGTGATGGAACCGACGTAGTTGAGATTGCTGTCGGTGACGGTGGCCCGGTGGATCTTCGAGTTCATGAAGGTGCGCAGCATGGTGGAACTCCTGTCGGTGGAAGAAGGGGTGGTGCGAGAGGTGTGCGGTGGTGACCGCCGTTCAGGCGGTGGCCGGCTCCGCTGCGGGAGTGCCGGCGGGCGGCACGGTCAGGCCGCGGAACGCGCCCACTGGCGGCGTGGCGAGGTCGGAGAGGAGGGGCGGCTTGCCGATGGTGGACTCGGCCGAGAAGGCCGTGGAAATGTGTTCGCTCAGGTCGGGGGTGACCGGCCAGCCCAGGGTGCGCAGCGTCCAGAGGAACTGCAGCGCTCCGGACACGTCGCTCGCGTCGTCGGGCCGGATCGCGTCGCAGCGCAGCGCCAGTACCTCCAGGTGCAGGGCTACGGCCTCCGCCGCCCGTCGCACGCTGAAGGTCTCCAGCCGGTAGGCGTCCTCGAACCGGCCGCGTGACGCCTTGGCCGCGGCGGTCCACCAGGGTGAGGGGACCGCGTCGATGCGGCGGCCGGCCAAGGGCTGGAGCGCGTCGACGATGGCGCGCAGCGGGGCGTCGTAGCGGGCCGCGATCGTCGCGGCGGCGATGGGTTCGCTGAATTCGGCCTGCTGGAGTTCCGGGCTCGTGAGGCCGAGGACGAAGCGGGCACGGTCCCGCCCGACGGATTCGAGGTAGTCCTTCGCCCACCGCACGTCGCCCTTGCTGGTGGAGAACTTGCGGCCCTCCAGCATGTAGTACTGGTTGGTGACGGTCCGGGTCCTGGGCAGCGAGACCGACATGCCGTGGCGTGCGGCGAGCATCGCGAGGGTCACATACACGAAGGCGTTGTAGAAGCCGTTGTCGATGCCGATGAACTGCACGAGCTCGTCGCACGGGGCGAACGGGTCCATGCGGGCCTGCTGCAGCCAGTACACGTGCCCGACGTAGATCTCCGGCCAGGCGTTGATGGCCTGCGGCTGTACGTCCGGCCCGTCCCAGTCCACCGTGATGCCCCAGGCGCTGGGGTAGGTGAGGGGAATGTAGGGGAGGCGGCTCGCGAGGGTGTCGGAGACGACCTTCGCCAGGTCGGGGCGGAGCTGGACGTCCGTCGTGCGGTACCAGTTGGTGATCATCGACCGGTAGCGTTCGAGGTCCAGGACCCAGACGGAGACGGCCTTGGTCGGCAGCGCGGAGGCCGTGTCCGCGACCGGGAGCAGGGCTCCGGGCAGGTTGTAGAGGCCGCAGGCCTCGCACACCCCGGCGCGGGCGTGGGCCAGGCAGGTGGGGCAGCGGCCGGTGACGAACGCCTCGGCCTTGTACTCGCCGGTCTCCGCGTCGTACGGCAGCTCGATCTCACGCAGGTCGAAGGCGCCGTGCTCCCACAGGGAGGTGAAGAAGCCGCGTACGAAGGCGGTGTACTCGGCGTCCGGCCGTTCGAAGAGGTCGACGTCCACGCCGGCGAGTTCGAGGGACCGGGTGACGCTGTCCAGCGCCTGCTGGATGAGTGCCTCGGGGATGATGCCGAGCCGTTCGGCCGTGGTGACGACATAGGTCTGGTTGTCGTCGGTGCTCGTCGCGAAGGCCACGTCGTGCCCCAGGATCTTCTGGGACCGGGCGCAGATGTCGCTGTTCAGCACGGGGCCTGCCAGATGGCCCAGGTGCAGATCCCCGTTTGGTGTCGGGGGAGAGAAGGTGACGTTGATGCGCTGCTGCCGGGGTCTGGCGCCGTAGGGGCCGGTCATCGCACGTCCTGCTTCTCGTCCGCGGGCTGGAGCCAGTAGATGCTGACGAACGAAAGCGGCTCGGAGCCGCTGGTGTTCGTGACCACGTGGTCGGTGCCGTGCGGGATGTAGACGACGTCTCCGGGTGTGATCGTCCGCTCTTCGGTGCCGACCCGCAGGTACCCCTCGCCGCTGATGAAGATGAACGTCTCGTCGGTGGCGTGGCCGTGCGGGGTGCTGGACTCGGTGGGGCGGATCGAGCACAGGGTGCTGTTCCAGGGCGGCGTGACGACGTCGTTCCAGGGGTAGAGCTCACGGATGTCGCAACCGTTCTTGCGGATCCGCAGGTCGTCGGCATCGGTCTTGACGTGCATGAGTGGTTGCCTTCCTTGTCGGTACGGCGGTACGGCGGTGCGTGCGGTGCCCGTGAGGGTTCCGGGGCGGATCGCGGGGCTGACTACTTCAGCGCGAAGAGCCGCTGTATGGTCGCGGGCGCGAACGATTCGTCGGGGACGCCGAAGGCCCCCTGGAAGGTGGCGAGGCGGGAGCCTGCCAGGACCGGGTCGGTGGGCCATGCCTTGGCGTACGCCTTGCGGCGGGCTGCACCTTCGGGGCCGAACGTCATGTACATCGTGGTCCTGACCGCTCCCGAGATACGCAGACGGCGCATGCGCTCCTCGCGTTCCTCCCGGTACGGGGCCAGCGTCCCGGTCGACCAGACGGTGTCGGAGCGCAGGGCGTCCCGTACCTGGCGGGCGTCCCGCAGCGCGATGGACAGCCCCTGTCCCACGACCGGATCACTCCACCCGGCCGCGTCACCGATCAGGACGCCACCGGGCACCACGGGAGAGTCGGTCCAGGCATCGTTCATCGGGTAGAAGGCGCAGGACTCGGAAGGGGTTGCCGCAGCGAACATCCCGCTGCCGGGTATGCAGCGGAACCGGAAGGCCTCCAGGAAGTCGGCCTGGCGGTTCGGACCGGAGAAGCGGCCCTTCTGCGCGACGTCGTGCAGCAGGTACAGCCGCGCCCGCGCGCCTTCACGGGGGAAGACGAAGTAGAGGAGGTCCCCCTCGGTGCCGATCGAGGTGACGTTGACGGGCCAGTCGTGAAGGTCCTCGACAAGCATGCCGCCGCCGAGCGAGTTCGGCGGTGTCTGGGTCAGTGAGACACCGAGCTGGCGCCGTACGGTCGAGGTACGGCCGTCCGCGCCCACGATCATCCGGCACGGTACGTCGTACTCGACGTCGTTGTACTCGTAGCGGACGACGGGATTCGCGCCGCCCGTGACGGTGACGTCCCCGATTCCGCGCACGACCGTGGCCCCCGCTTCGGCCGCGGCGGTCGCAAGGGCCTCGCAGGCCTCGGGGTGGCCCACGTCGAGCACCCCTCGGATACCGGGAATCATCTGGTCCAACGGGATGGCGTTCGCCTGTGCGACCTCCGGGTCGACAGTCTCGTCGTAGCCGACGAAGCGGTCGACGTAGGTGCCACCGGCCTTCAGGAGGCATTCCTCCAGGCCGAGTTCGAGAAGCTCCACGACACCCCAGCAGTTGATCACCTCGCCGCGGACCTTGTCCCGGTAGACGGTCTGCCGCTCCAGGAGCAGCACCTGGTACCCGTCTCCCGCCAGTGCCGCCGCGAGGGCGGAACCGGCGATACCGCCTCCGACCACCACCACGTCCATACGTTCGGCTGTCGCCATGGAACCCTCCACAGAAGACTTTTCAAGGCGTGACTGCGTGGGCTGCCCCGAAGACGAGCAGCCGGAATTCCGAGCTGGTGGAACCGGTGGTCCTGTCCCGGGCGAGGCCGTGACGGAACGTGGCGCGAGGGCCTCGTCGTGCGCCCCTCCCCGCGGTACGGGCATGGGCGAGCGGAGGACCAGCGGTGGGGGAGACCCTGGTCCCGTTACGGGAAGTCGGCTGTCAGCGCGGCCCGGATGAACCGCGCGGCTGCTTCCCGGCGTCCCTCGCACCGCCGTGGGGAGCGGATCCGCGGCGGGGACCGCAGAGGGTGCGACGGCGGGCCGTGCCCGGTGATGTCCTGCTCCTGGAATCCGTCGCCACCACGCTCACTCCTCGAAAGTGTGTCGTTTGCGGTGTCCAGAATCCGGGGTGCGGTCCGGGGCGGCAATGCCGACTTGCCTAAATCGTCCACCGGTTTCGTACTGCAATACGAATGATCGCAAGCCCGATCGATCAGGATCCGGAGGTCGGAGGACGACAGATGCCGTACTGGATCATGTCCCAGACCTGCTTGAGCTCGTCGGCCGTGCTCGGTTCGCGGTCCCCGGCCGGCGGGTCCTCGTGTTCGGCCCGTGCACGGCACTCGACCCCGATCGTGAGGTACGTCGACAGCGATATCAGTGACGCGGGACGCACCCCCACGTTCAACTGGCCCTGCATGTAAGCGTCCTCGAAGAGATTCTGCGCAACGACCATCCAGGAGGCCGTCCATGCAAGGTTCTGCTCCGGGCGCTCCCGACTGAGCCGGGCCGCGGAGCGCACGGTCGACTCCGCGTCCAGCAACCGGGCGAGTTCGAGCATGAGGTCGATGGCGCGGTGAAGCGCGGGAGCCGGGCGGGCCGGCATGCTGTCCAGTGCCGCCCGGGTGATGGCCTGCCCCTGTGACTGGACGGCGTCCGCCAGCTCCGCCTTGGTCGAGAAGTGGAAGGTCAGGGCGCCTATGGTGATCCCGGCGGCGCGGCAGATGCGGTTGAGCGAGGTCCCGTCGTAACCATGCCGGTCGAACTCCTCCGCGGCGGCGTCCAACAGCGCCTGCCGGGTGCGTGCGGCACGTTCCTGCTTCACCATGCGTGTCTCCGCCTGTGCTCGTCGGCCATGGGAAAGACGTCGCCGCCTTCCGACGCCACCCGATGCGCGGTGGCGCGCCGTGGGTGGTGCGCCACCGTGTTCCGCGAGGCGGGCCGAGTCCGGCCGGTGCTGTCCCGTGGTGCACGGCTGTGAAAGCCGCCCGTGGGAGGACCGCACCGGTGGAGTCCGTCGCACGGACCGCGACTATGGGCCGATCCCGGTGTCCGGTTGTCCAAGCGGACAGTGTGCGGCCGCAGGTCAGCCACATCAAGGGAGGTGATTCGGGTTGGCTGGTTCAGTATGTGGTGCGAGGTAGCGACGGCGCCGGGTGGTCGTGGTGTCGGGGTTGGCTGGTTCAATGCGATAAAAAATAGCGAACTCTATTATTCTTTCGTTGCGTTGAGCTCTCGAAGAGGAGAACGCCATGACCGGCCCCGTATACGAGTCAGACCACGCTTCCGTCCTCGCAGCCGGACGGAAGGTCACCGAGTTCGCCGATCAGGTCTTCACACGCCTGCCCAGAGCTGATCAACGCCGCTGGGCCGCCGCCTACTTACTCGGCCTGCTCGCCGTGTCGGGCAGAAAATCCGTACGCAGCCTCGCCGCCGCGGTGACCGACTCGCCGACTGCCTCCCAGTCGATGCACCGGTTCGTCAACTCCAGCCCGTGGGAATGGCAACCGGCCCGCGCCGAGTTGACCCGCTGGACCGAGCAGCGGCTGAGGCCGACGGCCTGGACGGTCGGCACCGCCGTCGTGCCCAAGCGCGGAAATCAGTCATGCGGCGTCCACCGCCGCTTCGACCCCGTAGCGGGGCGCTCCGTCAACTGCCAGGTCGCCACCGGGCTGTTCCTGGCGGCCGGTCGCGTGCAGATCCCCGTCGACTGGCGCCTGCACCTGCCCCGCGAGTGGTCCGACGAACGCCTGCGTCGCCGCGCGCGCATCCCGGAGTCGGTACAGCCGGTCCCCGAGTGGGTGCACATCCTCGACCTGGCGGACACTCTGGCCTCCGCCCTCCTCACCCCGCTGCCCCTGGTGGCGGACCTGCGGGCGTACGAGCAGCCTGACCGGCTGCTGCACGGATTGCGGCAGCGCGGTCACGACTTCGTGGTGACCGTCCCCGACACACTTCCGGTGGTGCTTCCGCTGGTGAACCAGGGCGCGCGCGGGAGCCATGCCGCCCCCCTGGTGAGTGCTCGCCGCTTCCTCGATGCCCACGGCGAGGTCCTGCGCACCGTCATGGCGTCCCCGCACGGCGGCGCGGCGGGAGCGAAACGCATAGTGACCGCCGTGGCCAGCCTGCCGCGCGGGCCCCGTGCCCAGCGCTTCTGCCGCCTGTTCGCCGAATACCGGGCCGACGGCCAGGGAACGCCCGCACTCTGGATGACGACCCTGGTGCACCGGCCCATGGACGAGCTGATCGAGCTGGCCGGAGCACATGCCTGGACGCCGGGCGCGCTGCGCCGCATGGAAGGGCGCTTCGGCCTCCAGGACTTCGAGGGCAGGTCGTTCCCGGGCTGGCATCGCAACGTGACGCTGGTGTCCGCGGCCTGCGCCTACAGCCGGTTGGCCGAGCCCGAGCCGGCACCGACGGCCTCCGCCGCACCGAAGGCGGCTTGGCCCCCCACCGCGCCGCCGGTTCGCGCGGGTGCCCTGTCCGCGCCGAATCAGGGGTCGTGAGGGGCGTCGCAGAACTTCGCCCCCAGCCCCGAAGTCTCAGCCGGCCGTCACACGGCGCTCCAGCCCCCGTCGACCGGAATGGCGCCGCCGGTGACGAACGACGCCCGGTCGCTGCAGAGCCATACGGCGACCTGTGCGATTTCATGCGGATCGGCGAGCCGCTTCTGTATCGCCCTCCGGGTCATCCCCGCCTCGACCTCGGGGGCGTTCGCGATGTAGGGCTCCAGCAGGTCGGTACGGGTGCCGCCCGTCATCAGGGCGTTCACCCGTACCCCCCTGTCGCCGTACTCGGCGGCTGCCGCCCTGGTGAGCCCGAGCACTGCGTGCTTGGCCGCTACGTAGGGTGCGCTCGCACCGGTCGCGGAGTGGCCGGCGACGCTCGACATGTTGACGACGACACCACCGTCCTTCTGGCCCAGCATGACGGGAATCTCCTCACGCATGCAGTTCCAGACACCCCGTACGTTTACGTCCATCGCCATGTCGTAGGCGCTGTCGTCGAGTTCGTGAAGAACGGCGCCCACCGAACCCCAGCCGGCGTTGTTGAACGCGGCGTCGAGGCTGCCGAACTGCTCCACGGCCCGCGCGACGGCCCTGGCCACGTCGTCAGGTCTTCGTACGTCCCCCGGGATCGATGTCGCTCTACCTCCTGCGGCGGTGATCTCCTCGGCCAGGGCCTCCAGCCGGTCCTTGCGGCGTGCCATCAGGACGACGGAGGCGCCCTCGGCGGCGAAAAGCCGGGCGGCGGCCGCCCCGATGCCTCCTGAGGCGCCCGTGATCATGACTGTCCTGCCCGGTAACATCCCTGAAACGTTGTCCATGGGCAGATTCAACCGTACGGGACCCGTTCGCGGACTCCTGTGAACAAGCCGGAATCAGCGGTTTCGTGTGTTCACCGCACGGTTACGTGCCGGACGGCCGCAAGGGTTCGGCTATGCGCACAGAGCTCTTCCCGGTCGTGATCAGCGGCAGCAGGAACTGCCACATCTCCCGCACTCTGTCGGGGAGATGACGTCGCCCGGTGGACAGCTGTTCGTTCATCTGGAGACCGGTCGCCGCGTTGACCACGAGCCGCGCCAGCGCCTCCGGGGCCACCTCGTCCCTCAGGTCGCCGCGCTCGGCGGCCTCGCGCAGGAACGGAAGCAGCACGTCCACCCACTGCTGGTACGAGTTGAGCTCGTGCGGATCGACGAAGTACTCCTGATCCATCACCAGCCGGGCTCCCGCGAGCAGTACGGGATCCTCCAGGAGCCGGGTGGCCCACAGGACCGAGGTGTCGACCGCCGCCTGGAGCCCTCGTGCGTCGGGAGCCACCGGGACCTGGGTCGGCTGGGCGCGCACGATCTCCCGGGCCAACTCCTCCTTCGACTGGAAGTGGAAGTAGAGCGCGCCCAGGGTGAGGCCGGCGCGGCGCGCGATGCCGCTCACGCTCGCACCCGCGAAACCCGCCTCTGCGAACACCTCGGCACCGGCCTTGAGGATGGCTGCGCGGGTACGCGCGCTGCGCTCCTGCTTCAACTCGCGTGGTGCCACCAGATCTTCACAACCCCTCGACAATTAAAATAGTAATCCCTATGTTACTTCATGCGATGACTCGAACCAGTGCGTTGTAGCTGACCGCCCAACGACCTTACGGCTTCCGGGGGGAACCCGAATGACAGTCACGACTGGCTCAATCATGCCCACCGTCAGTATCCAGCCGGTGCCATTACGGCAGGTACGCAAGGTACTTGTCGATCAGGTGCTCCTCACGGGCTGGGGTAGTCATGGCGACGGTGTGTCCCACACCGTTCTCGCGGAATGGCCCTCGCGGCATGCCCTGTACACCTCGCACCGCGGCGCCTATCACCCGCTGCTCCTCGTCGAAACCATCCGCCAGGCACTGACGATGCTGTCTCACACGGTCCACGGGGTGCCGCTGGACCACCGCCTCGGGTGGGAGACCTTCGACACCTCCCTCGTCACCGCGGCACTGGAAGCACGCCAGGGTCCGTGTTCCGTCCGCCTGACGATCACTCACACGGAAGTGGAGCGACGCAGCCGTGGCTCCGCCAGGCTCACCGCGCAGATCATGATCACGCGCGACGACGAACCCCTCGGGATAGCGAGAGTCCGCTACATCGCGCATCCTCCGGCCATCTACGACCGGCTGAGAGGAAGACACGCCGACGCCAGAACCGCGACCCGCCACGCCCTGCCCCTCGGCCCGGCTCTCGACCCCGTCGTACGCGGCGACCAGACCCCGCTCGACTTCGCCGTCCTGACCGCGCTCGCCGAACCCCATCGGTGGCAGCTGAGGGTCGACGTGACGAACCGCGTCTTCTTCGACCACGATCACGACCACGTCCCGGGCTTCCTCCTGCTGGAGGCCGCCGCGCAGGCAGCCCATGCAGAGTCGGGGGCCGCCGAGACTCTGCCGACCAGCTTCGACGCGCACTTCACGCGGTACGTCGAGCTGGACGCCCCGTGCTTCATCGAGTCCGTTCCCGTGCGCAGGAGGGAACTCGGCATCATCAGCACCCTGGTCACCGGTCGGCAGAACGGGCATGAGGTCTTCTCCATCCGCGTCACGGCGGCCGAGCGCAACTGATCCCCCCTGGCGCCGCCGCAGCCGGCGTGGCCTGATCGAGTGCGGTCGCGGACCGGCGGGGCATGAAGCGTCCGTGAGCGGATGATGGCCGGAACAGGACGGATCGGTACACCGGCTTCGGAGGCGGAGCGCTCCTCGTGGCCGGTGCTCCGTTGCCGCCGGTTCCCCATTGGGTGCGGTCGGCCGGGAGATCATGCCGACCGCACCCGCAGCGCAAGCGCGGCGGTTGCCGGCAAGCTCCTGGTTATCTCCCTCTCCCTGGGTAAGGGTCGCGCGGTGAAGCCAACCGGGGCCGTTAGTGGCTTCGGGGCGGGGCGGTGGAGCGGGCCAAGGGGACTGGCGTAGGGGTGATGTGGCTCACCACCAACCTCGACCGAGGTCACGACAGCAACACTGTCCGCCCGGGGCCCACACTGATTGGCGGGGGCTTGCGCGTCAACTGGCAGGATCCTCGATGCGCTGAAGCCAATGGCGACCTGGCCACCGCCTCCGGGTGATCACGGCGAGGACGAACGCGGCGAGTCCGACGATCGCGCCGGTGACGCTCGCGGTTGGGTCGGCCATGTCCGGGTTCACCACCAGCGCCACGATCAGCCCTGCCAACACCACGCCCGCCACTACGCCGACCGCCCACACGCCGATGCGCCCCGCCCCTGAGACTGCCATCGCATTGCCCCCTGTCGATACCCGACGCCCCGTCAGAACGGAGGATCGACGATACCGCGACCGGCACCAGGCCGTGTCTCACAAATGATTACCGAGCGTGTGCGTGTTCGATCCAATTGCCTTGCCGTCCTGACGCCGGCCAATGATTCTGGGCAGGTGTCAGGACAGGGGAAAAGAAGGCGGCGGCAGGAGAACGCGCGGCAGCGGTTCGCTGCTCGCACCGCGCCGGACCCGGGACAGTGGGAAGTGGTCGTTGAGACTCCGGACCAGGCGGAGATGCGTACGAGGTTGCGTCGTCTTCGGGAAGCAGGGGTCGACAGGCCGATGATCCGGATCGACACGCTGTGCGGACGCCTGGCGGCTGCAACCACCTACCGGCTGAGCCGTTTCGTGACGGACCCCGCGCGAGTGTCCATGCACGAGCACTCCGATCATTGCAGCCCGTCCAGGTCCGCGACGATGCGGTGGGCCGGGGGAGTGGACCGTCGCCATCGACTCCACGGTCAACCGGCCCATCAGCACGCCGCTGGC